>ENA-OPRK01000056-OPRK01000056.1-human-gut-metagenome-genome-assembly--contig:-NODE-56-length-103780-cov-3.704806_pt1 | contig 103780 bp, 94 predicted proteins | sample MGYA00241793_ERZ501877 | MGnify/ENA primary metagenome ERZ501877 (study PRJEB25962, sample SAMEA1966253) | human gut metagenome | biome: human gut; feature: human-associated habitat; material: faeces... | reverse complement strand
ATGACTACTTCGTAGTCACTTAGAAGTTTCTTCGAAACTTCGGATGCGTGGAAAATCAACGCAGGGCATATGATATAATATGACTACTTTGTAGCCACAATGCACTGAAAACCGTGCAGAGCATATGGTATTATACTTAATGGGGCAGTCATTTTGCAATAATATTAAAAATGCAATGATATTAGAATTACAATAATATTAGAAATGCAATAATATTAAAAATTACAATAATAACGCAAATTGCAGTAATTATCAGAATGGAGAAAATATGCAGATAAAACAGATACTCCGCTACCAGCTTGTATATATACTGCTTGCAGTATTACTTGTTGTGGCGGTTATATTAAATATTAATACAGGTAATATCCATATATCTCCTGCGAGAATTTTCAGAATTATATTCTTAAAGGGTGATATGGGAACACCTGAATACAATATTATCTGGAAAATACGACTTCCACGATTATGTATGGCGGCTATTTTGGGCGGTGCTTTGTCATTGTCAGGATTTCTGTTACAGACATTTTTCAGAAATCCAATAGCAGGACCATTCGTGCTTGGGATTTCATCTGGTGCGAAAATGTTTGTTGCAATCACAATGATATTTCTTTTAAAGTATGTATCAGGTATGCCGCTCTGGGCACAGGTTGCGGCGGCATTTGTCGGTTCACTGCTTGCAATGCTTTATGTACTTATATTTGCTAATAAAGTTAAGAGTATGTCTATGCTCCTGGTTGTGGGAATTATGATTAGCTATATATGTTCTGCAATAACAGACCTTTGTATTACATTTGCGAATGATTCAGACATTGCCAATCTCACACACTGGGCTATGGGAAGCTTTTCAGGAAGTTCGTGGCCAACAGTAAAGCTTGCGGCTGTAGTTGTATTTCCAACAGCAGTTATTACATTTCTTTTCTCTAAGCCAATCAGCGCTTATCTTTTAGGTGAAGGATATGCCCAGAGTATGGGAATTAATATAAAGTTCTTCAGGGTATGTATTGTACTGCTTTCGAGCCTCCTTTCAGCTTGTGTTACAGCACTGGCAGGTCCTATATCGTTCGTTGGAATTGCAGTTCCACATATTACAAGATTATCACTTAAGACAACAAAGCCGATTGTTACAATTCCTGCAATATTCTTATGCGGTTCGGTGTTTTGTATGTTCTGTGACCTTATTGCAAGAACAATATTCTCACCATCAGAGCTTGCGATAGGAACAGTCACAGCAGTATTTGGTGCACCGGTTGTTATATGGCTTATGGTAAAGCAGAAGAGATAATTGTTGTAAGGAAATGGAAAGTTGAGAAATATATGGAACAGATATATGTACAGACAGAGGATTTAAGTGTAGGTTATCATAAAAAAGTGCTTCTGTCAGATATAGCACTTAAGGTTAATAAAGGTGAAATCCTCGTATTAATCGGACCTAATGGTGCAGGAAAGTCTACAATAATAAAGAATCTTATAAAGGAAATGAGTCCTATAGGTGGTAATATATATATAAAAGGCAGGAAAATAAGCGATTACACAAGTAAAGAATACGCTAAGACTATGTCTGTTGTGCTTACAGAAAAGATTAAGACCGAGATGATGACGTGCCGTGATGTTGTCGCAATGGGAAGATATCCGTACACTAATTATTTTGGCAGACTTACCAAAGAAGATGAACAGATAGTAAATGAGTCATTAAAGAAGGTATCAGCAATTGATATAGCAGATAATGATTTTTCACAGATTAGTGATGGACAGCGCCAGAGAATTATGCTTGCAAGGGCAATATGCCAGAAGCCTGAGGTCATAGTGCTTGATGAGCCGACTTCATTTCTTGACATAAGACATAAAATTGAGCTTCTGGATATACTGCAGGAGATGGCTGTTAATGATAATGTCGCCGTTATTGTATCTTTACACGAAATAGAACTTGCGGCTAAGATAGCAGACTATGTTATGTGTGTTGGTGCAGATAGAAAGATAGAATTTGGAAGACCAGAAAAGATATTTACAGATGAACGCATAAGCAGGCTTTACGGATTAACACACGGAACGTATAATTGTATGTATGGAAGTACAGAATTAAAGAAGCCGGAGGGTACACCGAAGGTATTCGTAGCTGGCGGTGCTGGAACTGGAATATTAATATACAGGGAATTACAGCGTATTGGTATTGCATTTACAGCAGGGATTCTTTATGAAAATGACTGTGATTATCCGATAGCCAAAGCACTGGCGGCAGATATTGTCACAGAGAAAATGTTTGAGCCTATAGGAAAAGAGACATTAGATAAAGCCTGTAAAAGAATTGATGAGGCAGATTATGTTATAGATACAGGTTGTCCAATCGGCAGTATTAACAGTGCAATGAAAGAATTATTAGATTACGCAGAAAAGAAGAATAAGAGAATTCTTACAAAGTCAGACATAGATACAATGAAATCATTATTCTAAGGAGAATAGATATTATGAAACCAATGGATATTGAAAAAGAGTCATTTGCAATAATAGAGAAAGAACTGACAACTGATATTCCAGCTGAATATAAGCCGGTTGTCAAACGTGTTATTCATACAACGGCGGACTTCTCATACGAAACAAGTATGACATTTTCCAAAGGAGTTATTGAGGAAGCACTTAAAGCTATTAAAGAAGGTGTGGATATTGTTACAGATACCAATATGGCGAAGTCAGGAATAAGCCACAAAATGGCAGAGAAGTTTTCTTGTTCGCTTAATTGTTATATGGCAGACAGTGATGTTGCCAGTGAAGCGGCAAAGCGTGAGGTTACAAGAGCAACAGTCAGCGTGGAGAAGGCGGCAAAGGATAATCCAGACTGTATTATGGTTGTAGGCAATGCGCCAACAGCTCTTATGAGAATAAGAGAGCTTTATGATGAGGGCATATTTGTGCCAAGACTTGTTATTGGAGTTCCAGTTGGTTTCGTAAATGTAGCCAGTGCAAAGGAAGAAATTATAGAAAGCGGAATGTCATATATAGTAGCAAGGGGCAGAAAGGGCGGAAGCAATGTTGCCGCCGCAATTATGAATGCACTGTTCTATATGGCGGCAGATGATGATAAAGAGTGGCGCAGATGTTAGAAAGATATGTATACAAAAATCAAAAGAAAATGCGCTGCGGATATACAACAGGAACCTGTGCCTGTGCCGCCGCCAAAGCTGCGGCATATATGCTTCTGTCAGGCAGGGAAGTAAAAGAGATTAAAGTGATAACTCCTATGGGAGTATCACTTACACTTCCAGTTATTGACATAGATATTAAAGAGGATAAGGTAATATGTGCAATTAAGAAAGACAGTGGGGATGACCCTGATGTGACCAATGGAATAAAGATATATGCACAGGTTACTTATGTTAAAGAAGATATAGTGAGAACTATAAATACTGACGGGGTAATTGTAGATGGTGGAATAGGAGTAGGACGGGTTACTAAGAAGGGCTTGAAATGTGCTGTTGGAGAAGCGGCAATCAATCCAGTACCTCTTAAGATGATTAAAGAGGCGGTAGCAGAGGCAGCAGAAAGTTATTCTTATGAGGGAAGCCTTAAAGTTATAATATCAGCACCCAAAGGAGTTGATATTGCAAAGAAGACATTTAATCCGAACCTTGGAATTACAGGGGGCATATCAATTCTTGGAACAACAGGAATTGTAGAGCCTATGAGTGAACAGGCTCTTATTGATACAATTAAGACAGAGATTAATATGCACATAGCACAGGGAGAGAAAGTGCTTCTTGTTGCACCGGGTAATTATGGACAGGATTTTCTGCTTAATACACTTAATATTGAGCTGAAAAGAAGCATAAAATGCAGTAATTATATTGGCGATACAATAGATATGGTGTGTGATGCAGGTGCTAAGGCAATGCTTCTTGTGGGGCATATAGGAAAGCTTGTAAAATTAGGTGCAGGAATAATGAATACACATTCCAAAGTGGCAGACGGACGAATGGAAGTTCTGTCAGCCTGTGCAATAAGGGCAGGTGCAGATACTGATACAGCATTAAAGATACTTGATTGTATTACGACAGAGGCGGCACTTGAAATTTTGAAGAAATCAGACATACTAGAGAAGACTATGTATCAGCTTACGCTTCGTATAGAAGATGTATTACAAAGAAGAAGCAGTGGCAAGATAGTAATTGGAGCAATTGTATTTTCAAATGAATATGGAATATTAGGGAAAACACCGGCGGCAGATAAGCTGTTGGAACTTATAAAAAGCAGTTAAAAATCATAAAAAGCAGTTAAATTGTGAATTATGTATGATAGACATAAATTATGAATTAATATAGAGCAGACACAGGAGAATAAATATGGTAAAAATAGTCGGAGCAGGACCGGGAGCGAAGGATTTAATTACAGTCAGAGGTATGCGTATGCTTAATGAAGCGGATGTAATTATATACGCAGGTTCACTTGTAAATGAGGAATTATTAGAGTATGCAAAGAAGGATTGTGAGATATATAACAGTGCATATATGAACCTCAGGGAAGTTATTGATGTGATTGTAAAAGCAGAGGGCGAGGGAAAGAATATAGTGCGCCTTCATACAGGAGATCCGTCATTATATGGTGCAATAAGAGAGCAGATTGAAGAACTTGCCAAATACGGAATTACCTGTGAGATATGTCCTGGAGTGAGCAGTTTCCTTGCGGCCGCGGCGGCAGTTAAATGTGAGTATACAGTTCCAGATGTAGCACAGACAGTAATTATTACAAGAATGCCGGGCAGAACCCCGGTTCCAGATAATGAGAGCATAGCAAAGCTTGCACAGCACGGTACATCAATGGCTGTATTCTTAAGCTCATCACATTTAGAGGAACTTAAAGAAGAGTTATATAAAGGAGCATTTACACCAGACACGCCTTGTGCGTTATGTTATAAGGTAAGCTGGGAAGATGAGAAATGCATACGCACAACATTGAAAGATCTTGACAGTGAAGCAAGGAAAGCAGGCATTACAAGAACTGCACTTGTATTGGTCGGGGAATTTCTTGGGGACAAATATAGTTTTTCTAAATTGTATGACCCAGAGTTCACTACGGAGTATAGAAAATGAGAACAATTATAATAACCTTCACACACGAGGGTATGAAGGCAGCAAAGAAAGCCCGTGAGGCAACGGATGGTGAAGTAATAATATACTGCCACCAAAGATGTGCAGATGCTTATAAGAATGAAGTGGTATCATTTGCGGCAGTTGGAAGTGTTATAAAGAGTGAGTTTGCAGTAAGTGACAGAATATTATTTGTGTGTGCTGTTGCAATAGCTGTAAGAACTATAGCACCATATCTTATAAGCAAGGTTACAGACCCGGCGGTGCTTGTTGCAGATGAGGGTGGAAAGTATCTTATATCACTTCTATCAGGTCATATTGGCAGAGCTAATGAGTGGTGTAATAAGCTTGCTGTCAGGATAGGTGCAATGCCGGTAATTACTACAGCGACCGATGCAAGAGGGATGTTTGCAGTTGATATATTTGCCACGGAACATAATATGAGAATAGTTAATCCGGTTATGATAAAAGACATATCAGGCAGGATATTAAATAATGAGCCTGTTGGAATAACAGGCAATGATAAATATAAGAACCTGTTAAAAGTAACAGAAGAACGCTGGAACGGACAGATTAAATATACTGATAATAGTAATAATGAGTATGAAAGCGGTGTACAGATAATTACAGGCAAAGACGATAAAATAGTATTTAAGCGCACATTAAAGCTTGTACCACAGGAGCTTGCTGTAGGAATTGGCTGTAAAAAAGGCAAGTCAGCACATGAAATAGAGCGGGCTGTTAAGAAAACATTTGATAAAGCAGGGCTTTTGCTGGAAGCAATTGCTGTTGTGGCTTCGGTTGACAGAAAAGCAGATGAAGCAGGAATAATTGAATTTGCAAGAAAATGTAAAGTGCCATATAAGACATATACGCCTGAATATTTAAGAGATGTTGAAGGTGACTTTGTATCTTCAGCTTTTGTTGAAGAACAGATAGGTGTAGGAAATGTATGTGAACGCAGTGCGGGTGCCGCGTCTTCTGGTGGAGAAAAGCTTGTAGGAAAGACAGCAGATAACGGAGTTACAGTAGCTATTTACAGAGTGGCATAGAAAAATAAGGAGTAGATTATGCTTAAGATAGTAGGTTTTGGAAGCGGAGCAAAAGATAATATGACACTGGAGGCATCAGTCGCAATAGCTGGTGCTGACCTGATAGTTGGATATACTACATATGTTGATATATTAAAGCAGTATTTTCCTGATAAAGAGTACTATTCAACTAATATGATGCAGGAAAAGGAACGCTGTCAGTATGCAATAGATACAGCTAAAGAAGGAAAAGAGGTAGTGCTTGTATGCAGTGGAGATAGCGGTATATATGGTATGGCAAGCCTTGTATATGAGCTTGCAGAGGATAATCTGGATATTAAGGTTATATCAGGTGTAACAGCCGCAAGCAGTGGTTCAGCCTGCCTTGGTGCACCATTGTCACACGATTTTGCGGTTATCAGCTTAAGTGACTGTATGACACCTTGGGAGCTTATTAAGAAAAGAATAAAGGCGATGGCTGACAGCGATATGGTAATGTGCATATATAACCCATCAAGCCGCAGAAGAAGCGGATATTTAAAGGAAGCCTGCGATATTGTATTAAAGGTACAGTCACCGGATACAGTGTGCGGTTATGTAAGAAACATAGGAAGAGAGAACGAAACTACAGGAATTCTTACATTAAAGGAGCTTGCGGATTTTAAAGCGGATATGTTTACAACAATATACATAGGCAACAGCCATACTAAGGTAATTAATGGGAAAATGGTTACACCAAGAGGATATAAGGTTGTATGAGAAAGACGATAATGCTTTTTGCGGGGACAACAGAGGGCAGAAAGTTATGTGAATATCTTACAGGAAAGAACTGTGACACTTATGTATATGTAACGACTGAATATGGCAGGGAATTACTGCCGCAGGCTGATAATGTGCATATACATACTGGTAGAATGGATGAGGCTGATATGCTAAAGGAGTTAGAAGCTAAAAAGCCATATATAGTTATTGATGCCACACACCCATATGCTACACAGGTTACACATAATATTAAAAATGTGTGTGACAGCAAGAACATTTCTTATGTGAGGGTATTAAGGGAAGATAATGACAAAAAGCCAGAGTTTAAGTCAGATAACATTACATATGTTAAGTCAATAAAAGATGTAGTAGAACTACTTAACAGTGAACAGCATAATAGTAAAAATATTCTTATGACGACAGGCAGTAAGAATATACCAGAGTATGTCTATATTACAGATTATAAAGAGAGAGTATATTTAAGGCTTCTTCCTAATCCTGAAATGTTACAGAGTGCAATAGAAGCAGGGATTATGCCGTCACATTTAATAGGTATGCAGGGACCATTTTCACAGGAATTAAATGAGGCAGTAATAAGACAGTTTAATATAGGTGTTCTTGTGACAAAGGAGTCTGGCAGTAATGGCGGATATGAAGAAAAGGTGTCTGCCACAGAGAATACAGGCATTGACTGTATAGTAATAAAACGTCCAGTAGAAGAAAATGGAGTAAGCCTGCCAGAGCTTATTAAATATCTTAAGACAAAAGGGTTATAAAGCCTAAAAGCTATGTGGTTTTAGAGTTATAAAGTTTTAGGAAAATGGCTGTCTATAATGTTAATGAATTAAGGTGGAGTGAATAATGAAAAGGGTAATTATAGCTGGTGTGGGGCCGGGCAGTAAAAGCTGTCTTACAGAGGAAGTAAAGGAAGCAATTGATAATTCAGAGGTGCTGATTGGTTCTAAAAGGCTGATAGAAGAATACACAGATAAGAAGACATTTTATGCAGTAACAGCAAAAGACATAATAGATATTATTGATAATGAAAATGCCAATAACTATGTTGTGCTTATGTCAGGTGATACAGGCTTTTACAGCGGTGCAAAGAAGCTTGCAGAGGCACTTGCTGGAAAGTATGAATACAGCATTATGGCAGGTGTATCTTCTGTAATATATCTTGCGGCAAAGATAGGAAAGTCTTGGGAGAACGCAGCTTTTGTAAGCCTGCACGGTAAGAAACAAAGCTATATACCTGTAGTTTTACAAAATGAATTGACATATTTTCTGACACAGGGAAATGTATCACAGATATGCCAGGAGCTTTATAGGGCAGGACTTGGACAGGCACATATATGGATTGGTGAAAATCTTTCATATGATAATGAGAAGATAACTAATGGAAATGTGTCTGAATTTACTGAATATATTTCAGAAGGACTTACGGTATTGGCAGTTTATAATGAACATTCGCGTGCATTTTCAATAACAGGAATTGCTGACAGCAGTTTTATCCGTTCTGATGTGCCGATGACGAAAAGGGAAATCCGTGCAAGCGTTGTAAGCCGAATGGCGGTATCTAAGAATTCCTGCGTATATGATATAGGTGCAGGAACAGGCTCTGTCACAGTGGAGCTTGCACTTCACGCACTTTACGGAACAGTGTATGCAGTTGAGAGGACAGAAGAGGGCTGTAGTCTTATAGCTAAAAATGCAGAAAAATTCGGACTTAATAATATAGAGATTATACACGGCAATGCGGCGGCTGTTATTGATAGTCTGCCAGTACCCGATAAAGTATTTATTGGTGGAAGCGGTGGAGAGTTAGAATACATTTTCAGCAGTATTCTTAAGAAAAATCCATATGTCCATATTGTGGTTACGGCAGTGACATTAGAAACACTTAACAATACTATTTCATTAATGGAAAAGAATGGTGTGAATGTCCTTGATATAGTCCAGATTGCAGTGACAGAGGTAAAGAAAAGGGGCAGATATCATATGATGTCTGCGAATAATCCAGTATTTATTATAGAAGGAAGAGGTGCAAAGTGAGCCGTATAATGATAGCAGGGACAGGCAGTGGAAGTGGCAAGACAACAATTGTCTGCGGTCTATGCCAGTGTTTTAAAGATATGGGACTTAATATATCAGCGTTAAAATGCGGGCCTGATTATATAGATTCTATGTTTCATTCGCGTGTGTTAAATATGAGCACAGGTAATCTTGACAGCTGGTTTTGTGATAATGCAACAATAAAATATCTGCTTGCAGGTAAAGAGGATAAGAGTGATATAACTATTGTAGAGGGAGTTATGGGCTACTATGACGGACAGGGCTTTAGCACAAAGGGAAGTTCTTATGAGATAGCAGACATTACAGATACGCCGGTTATTCTTATAGTGAACTGCCGTGGAATGAGTAATTCAATCGGCGCAGTTGTAAAGGGTTATCTTGGATATGAAAAGAACAATAATATCAAAGGTGTAATCTTTAATAATCTTTCAGACAGGTTATATGGTAATGCCGCACGCATAGTTAAAGATATGGGGATAGAACCACTAGGCTATATGCCATATAAGAAAAATGCTGTGCTTGAAAGCCGTCATCTTGGTCTTGTGACCTCGGCAGAGGTGGAACATTTTCAGGAAAAAATCAACAGTATTGCAGAGCAGATGAGGGAAAGCGTTGATATAGAAGGAATACTTAGAATTGCAGAAAATGCTTCAAAGCTGGAAGCCATACATAAGAGCATAGATAAAAAAGATGTAAGGATTGCAGTTGCAAAAGATGAAGCTTTCTGTTTTCTTTATGATGATAATATAGATTATCTAAGGCAGTGCGGTTGTGAGATAGTGTATTTTAGTCCACTTGCAGATAATAAGCTTCCGGATAATATAGACGGGTTGTTACTATATGGCGGTTATCCAGAGCTTCACGCCAAAGCGTTGTCAGAAAATGTATCAATGAGGAATGATATTGCAAAGAAGATAAAAGAAGGACTTCCCTGCATAGCAGAATGTGGAGGATTTCTTTATCTGCACGAATACTTAGAAACACCAGAAAAAGATAAATATCCTATGGCGGGAATTATAAAAGGAATGGGATATAATGCAGGAAGACTACAGCGTTTTGGCTATATGACGCTTACGGCAAAGAAAGATACACTGATTGCCTCTGCAAATGAAAGCTTTCGTGCACACGAATTCCATTACTGGAATAGTGACTGCCCTGGTGAAGATTATGAGATAAAGAAAGCTTCAGATAACAGTATAGCATCAGCCGGTTATGGAAGTGATACGTTGTATGCTGGATTTCCACATATATATTTCTATGGCAATGAACAGGTGGCAGATAATTTCATAAATGCCTGTGTCCGCTATAGAAAGAATTATAAAAAATATAATGACAGGCTTGAAGGTCATGATATTAAAAGTTTTATTCCAGAATTAGGTTCTGATATTAAAAGTCTTATTCCAGAACTGTCAAAGATAAAGGCAAGCAGTAAAGATAGTGTACAAAAAGCACGTAGTCATTGGAATGGGATAGCAAAGCCACTGCACGGACTTGGACTTATGGAGGAAATAATAAGCCAGATAGCAGGAATCGAGCATACAGCAGATGTCAATATTGACAGACGTGCTGTTATTGTAATGTGTGCAGACAATGGCATAGTTGAAGAAAGTGTTACCCAGACAGGACAGGAGGTAACCGCGATAGTGAGCTGTAATATGGCAGACGGAATATCAAGTGTATGCAGAATGGCGGCATATGCCAATGCAGATGTTATTCCTGTGAATGTTGGAATTGCCATGGATACGCTTGAGGACGGAACAGATGTAGGAACTTATAAGGGGCTTGTCAATAAGAGGGTTATGTCTGGAACTAATAATTTCCTTAAAGAGCCGGCAATGTCAGAGGAACAGCTTATACAGGCTATATATGCAGGAATTACACAGGTTAAGGAGTGTAAGGAACAGAGGTATAATATTCTTGCAACAGGAGAGATGGGAATAGGCAATACAACCACAAGCACGGCACTTGCCTGCATACTTTTAAATCTTGAGCCACATATGGCAACAGGCAGAGGTGCAGGGCTTGATGATAAAGGTCTTAAGAAAAAGATAGAAGTTATTACCAGAGCTAAAGAAATGTATGGAAGCTGCCAGGACAATCCATTAACCCTTTTACAGAATATAGGCGGACTCGATATTGCAGGGCTTGTCGGAGTATATATTGGTTGTGCACTTTATGGAATACCTGTTGTTATAGATGGTGTTATCTCGGCAGTTGCGGCACTTATTGCAGTAAGGTTGAATAGTCAGATTGGTGATTACATAATAGCTTCACATCAGGGAAAAGAGCCTGCGATGAAAGCTCTGCTTAACGAACTTGGAAGGAAGGCTGTTATACACGGAGAGCTTGCACTTGGAGAGGGAACAGGTGCGGTTATGATGTTTCCACTTCTTGATATGGCTTTGCAGGTGTACAGGGAAAATACTACATTTGATGATATACGCATAACTGCCTATGAGGATTACGAAAAATGTTGATTATGGTTACAGGAGTAAGCGGCAGTGGCAAGTCAGAATATGCCGAGCAGATAAGCTGTCAGCTTGCAAAGGACAATAAAAAATATTATGTGGCTACTATGTATCCATATGGAGAAGACGGCAGAAGCAGGGTTAAGAAGCACAAGCTGCAGCGTGATGGCAAAGGCTTTGAAACGATAGAGCAGTATCAGAATATAGGTGGTGCACTTAAAGGATGTAAAAGAGATACAAAACCGGTAGTATTGGTTGAGTGTATGTCTAATCTTCTTGCTAATGAATGCTTTGAAGAAAACGGACATCCAGATAATATATTTGCTGAATGTATGCAGTTGTATTCAGAGTGTAGTCATCTTGTAATTGTGACTAATGAAGTGTTTTCAGACGGGTGTGAATATGATGATAGCACAACTGATTATATAAGACGGCTTGGAGAGCTTAATGTAAAGCTTGCAAAGGCAGCAGACACAGTTGTTGAGGTTGTATACACTATTCCTGTAGTATTAAAGGGGGATATCAGTTATGTCGGTAATTAAATCATTGGTAATTGCATTTTCAATGTATTCTAAAATACCAATGCCGCATTTGGAATTAGAAGAAAAAGATATGAGATATGTAATGGGCTTCTTTCCGTTAGCAGGTCTTGTTATAGGTGCAGTCATATATGGCTGGGTGTATATCAGCGGTCTGCTAAATGTGCCGGATATCAGCAGGACACTTGTTCTTGTAGTAATTCCTGTACTGATAACAGGGGGAATACACATTGACGGCTATATGGATACAAGTGATGCACTTAATTCATATGGCGACAGGGAGAAGAAGCTGGATATATTAAAGGATTCGCATATTGGAGCATTTGCAGTTATAAGATTGCTTATGTATTCTGCGGTATATTATGCGGCGGAATATATTATTGTGCAGAAGCCAGATAATATGAGACTTTTGCTTCTGGCACTTACGTTTTATCTGTCAAGAATTATAAGTGGTCTGGCAGCAGTTAATTTCCGAGGAGCAAGGAACAATGGAATGTTGCATACATTTACAAGTGCAACAGCAGTAAAATGTGTAAATGTAATGCTTGCGGTACAGTTAATTATATGTGTTATACTTATGTGCCTTTGCAGTGTTACAGGTGCTGTTGTAGTTATCGTTGTGGCATTCGTGGTTTTATTGTATTACAGATATATGGCATATAAGCAGTTCGGTGGAGTGACGGGCGACCTTGCAGGGTATCTGCTATGTGTAAGTGAACTGTGTATGACAATAGCTGTTGCTGTTATAGCATTGCTTTAGTGAATAAAAATGTGCACAGAAACGAGGAATAATATGGAATTATATTTTGGCGGAGCTTATCAGGGAAAGTTTGATTATGTATGTGGCAGGAAAAATATAGTTAAAGAATTGTGTGGTAATGCAGAAGATACAATGAGTAATATATATTCAGAAGATGATAAGTGCATTAAAAATAAAATATGCAATAATAATATAGCTGATGGAGCATATTGCAGTATTGAAGATATAAAAAATGCCTGTATATTAAATCATTTTCATCTGCTTATAAAAAGACTGCTTAAAGATGGGAAATGTACAGATACGCTTATAGATACCATTTATGCTGGCAATCCATCAATTATAATAATATGCGATGAGATTGGCAGTGGCATAGTTCCTTTGGAAAAAGAGGACAGAATATACCGTGAAACAGTTGGGCGTATGCTTTGCAGGGCTGTAAAAAAGGCTGACAGGGTAGAGCGTATAGCGTGTGGCATAGGACAATGCCTGAAAGGTGAATAATATGAAGATTGTATTAATCAGACATGGTGCAACAGCAGGTAATATCAAAAAAAGGTATATAGGCATAACTGATGAGGACTTATGTGCTTCTGGGATTGAGAGCATACATAATAATATTAAGGCAGGTTATTACCAAGAGGTACAGGCAGTATATGTAAGTCCTATGAAAAGGTGCAGGCAGACGGCAGAGCTTATATATCCTGAATATAAACAGCATATAGTGCCAGATTTCAGGGAATGTGATTTTGGCATATTTGAAGGAAAGAATTATAAAGAACTTTCTGGCAATGAGCAGTACCAGAGATGGATTGACAGTAATGCAACGATACCATTTCCACAAGGAGAAGATGTTGCGGATTTTAAGAAAAGAAGTGTTAAGGGCTGGTATGATATGATTAAACAATGCCGTTTATTGAATTATTCGGACATTGCATGTGTAATTCACGGCGGCACAATAATGTCAGTAATGTCAGAGATATATGGTGGTGGCTATTATGATTATCATTGTGGCAATGGTGATGGGTATATATGTGATGTGGCTTTAGATGGAAGCATTAATAATTATACAGAACTTTTACGTTGTGAGTAAAAATATGCGTATTCTATGAGTAAAGATATGTATTTATCTTGAGTAAAATATGTGTTTGTTATAAATAAATATGTGTGTCTATTATATGTTAAAGTATGAGTTTATTCTGAGTAATAGTGTGTGAAGGAATGAGGAGTTTATGAATTTATTTATATGCCAGACAATAGCAATTGGCTGTGGTTATATACTGGATCTGCTTATTGGCGACCCTCACTGGCTGTATCATCCGGTACGCCTTATAGGTAATCTTATTTCGTTGTTAGAAAGTATTTTATTAAAAGAAAAAGATACATCTGCTAAGAAGTACAGAAAGGGTATGGTACTTGCAATATTAACGCCGTTAATAACGGGTATTGTTACTGTATCTATTCTTGTTGTTGGTTATCATATTAATATGATACTTGGCTGTGTAATTGAAACAATAATGTGTTATCAGATACTGGCAGTAAAATCACTCAAAGTAGAAAGTATGAAGGTATATTATGCTTTGGATAAAGAAGGGTTACAGCAGGCACGTAATGCCGTTGCAATGATAGTCGGCAGGGATACGAAACAGCTTGATGAACACGGCGTTGTAAGGGCAGCTGTTGAAACTGTCGCAGAGAATACATCAGACGGAGTTATTGCACCATTATTTTATATGATGTTATTTGGGGCAGTTGGCGGTTTTGTATATAAGGCTGTTAATACAATGGATTCAATGATAGGTTATAAGAATGATAAATATTTGTACTTTGGAAGATTTGCGGCGAAGTTAGATGATGTTGTGAACTTTATTCCGGCAAGAATAGGCGGATGTCTTATGGTTGTGTCAGCAGGAATTGCACAGCTTGCAGAAAAATGTAATACAAAGGATAAAACAAATTCACATTATAGTATAGGGAATGCGTGGAAGATATTTAAAAGTGACAGAAAAAAGCACAGCAGTCCTAATGCCGCCCAGACAGAGTCAGCCTGTGCAGGAGCTTTAAAAGTAGCATTATCAGGCGATAATTATTATTTTGGAAAGCTTGTGCATAAGCCACAGATAGGAGAGGCAATACGTCCGCTGGAAGCTGGTGATATAGGAAGAAGTAATATTTTATTATATATTACTGCATTTCTTATGGTAATTATTGTGTTATTAATAAGATTGATAATAATGTTGGCAGTCAGATAATTATATTTTAATCAGATTGGCATATTGATACGGGGATTGCATACTGATAAAGAGATTGTCAGGCAGATGAGAGGTTACAGCTATGGAACAGCAGATACACGGTGGAAATATATATGATAAAAATATATACAACAAAGAAATAACACTTGATTATTCGGTTAATATTAACCCTTTAGGAATGCCGCAGGAAGTGTGTAATGCGATTACGCAGGATATTGGTGGTTATCAGACATATCCAGACATTAAGTATACGGCATTAAGAAATGCAATTGCCAGCAAAGAGAGTATTAATGCAGATAACATTTATAAGGTTAATATTAATGCTAGGAATATACTCTGTGGTAATGGTGCTTCAGAACTTATAATGGCAGTTGTAAGGGCTGTACATCCAGAAAAATGTGCCATTGCTGCACCTTCATTTTCAGGCTATGAGCGTGCAGTTAAGGCGTATGGAGCAGGGATTGTATATTATGAGCTTGACAGTAATAATGGCTTTAGCTATGAATATGTAAGTGGACGATTAGAACAGCTTGATGTCCAGTTATGTTTTATATGCAATCCGAACAATCCAACAGGGAATATTATACCTGAAAATATTCTTATCAATATATTAGACATATGCAGAAGAAGAAATATTATAGTTGTTGTGGATGAGTGCTTTTTAAGATTTAACCGTAATTATGAGAAGATAAGCTGTAAGCGTTTTCTAAAGGATTATAATAATCTTGTAATAATAAATGCGTATACCAAGTTCTATGCAATGGCAGGAATAAGGCTTGGATATCTCTTGAGTTATAATGATGAATTAATCGACAACATATCTTTACAGCTTCCAGAGTGGAATATATCAACAGTGGCACAGCGTGCAGGAATTGCGGCATTTAAGGATAAAGATTACGAGGAGCACACATATAGGCTTATCGAGAAGGAGCGGGAATTTCTTACAGATAAATTATCGGCTATGGAATGTATTGTATATCCGTCTGAGGCAGACTATATAACTTTCAGGCTTCCGTCAGATAAGGCTGGCTGTCAGCTGCAGGACGAATTATTAAAAAATGGAATTCTTATCCGTTCGTGTCAAAGCTACCGCAATATGCCGCCAGACTGCTACCGCATAGCAGTAAAGAAGCATACAGATAATGAAATTCTTATTGATTTCATAAGCAATATATTGACAAAATGTATAATATATATTAAGAATAGATAATTGCAAAGTGGCAATATATCCATAGATATCAATAACGGACAAATTATTATTATATATTAATATTATAACAAAGTTAATTAGGATAGGAATTTAACATAGATAACAGGGAAGGTGCAGTGATTATGGCAAGAAATCTGATGATTCAGGGAACGATGTCCAATGCAGGAAAGAGCATTATAACAGCAGGAATATTAAGAGTGTTAAAACAGGATGGCTACAGTGTAGCACCATTTAAGTCACAGAATATGGCACTTAATTCATATATAACAGCCGATGGCCTGGAGATGGGAAGGGCACAGGTTATGCAGGCAGAGGCGGCTGGGGTATCCCCTTGTGTAGAGATGAATCCTATACTTTTAAAACCGACAAGTGATGTTGGTTCTCAGGTAATTGTAAATGGAATACCATTAAAGAATATGCCGGCTAAAGAATATTTCCAGTACAAAAAGCAGCTTATTCCAGATATATTAGAAGCGTATAATAAGCTTGCCAGTGCGTATGACATTATTGTTCTTGAGGGTGCTGGCAGTCCGGCAGAGATTAACCTTAAAAAAGATGATATTGTTAATATGGGAATGGCAAAGCTTGTAGATGCACCTGTTCTGCTTGTAGGTGATATTGACAGAGGTGGTGTATTTGCACAGCTTGTTGGAACAATTATGCTGTTAGAGGAAGAAGAACGCAGGCGTGTAAAAGGTCTTGTTATGAATAAGTTCCGTGGAGATAAGAGAATATTAGAGCCGGGCATAAAACAGTTATATGATATATGTCCAATTCCGGTTGCAGGTGTAATTCCTTATGTTAAGCTTGACATTGATGATGAGGACAGCCTTGCTTCACGGATTGAGCCATCAGTCTACAATGCACATATGTCAGATGAGCAGTTCGACATAGTAGTAATACGTGTGCCTCACATTTCTAATTTTACGGATTTTAATGCACTTGAGCGTATTGAAGAGGTCAATCTGCGTTATGCAGACAAGGCAGAACAGATTGGAAATCCCGACCTCATAATTCTTCCGGGAAGCAAGAATACAATTAATGATTTAAAATGGCTCCGTAAAAATGGAATGGAAGCACAGATTATAAAATGTTCGAGACAGGATATTCCGGTATTTGGAATATGCGGTGGCTTTCAAATGTTAGGAAATGTCATTGATGATTCGTGTGGTGCAGAAACTGGAGAAGTTGTAGCAGGAATGGGACTGCTTCCGGTAACAACCACATTTTCAAAGAATAAACATCGTACAAGAGTGCAGGGGATAACTTGTATACAATCTGGAATGTGGGAAATGCTCGGACAGAAGAAATGTAAAGGCTATGAAATACATATGGGTGAAAGTACAATAAGTGAAGATGGTGCGAATCCATTTGCAAGAATATTTAATACTGTTGATAAGACCGAATATATGGATGGCTGTGTACGGGGCAATACAGCAGGAACTTATATGCACGGGATATTCGATGGACAGGAATTCTGCGACAGCTTAATCAATATGCTCTGTGCAAGGTATGGTATTACATCAAAGAGTGGTGTCAGAATAAGCTTTGATGAATACAAGCAGAGAGAATATGATAAGCTGGCAGATGTGATCCGTGAGAATATGGATATGAAGTATATATATGAGATTATAGGTTAAAGCTAAATTGAATAAAATGTATAATGTTTAATAAAGGTGTATTCTTTTGAAGAATTAATACGCCTTTTATTGTACATAAGGTGCATATACATAGCATCCTGGGCACGGACAGCATTATGTTCTGCGATAGCCTCCGCTATTTCACGATGAGTTTCGATGGTTTCAGTTTTAAGGATGTTGCCGGTTGTTTCAACAAAAAGAGGGATAGAGCTGTTTATTATTGGGATTAATCTTGGAATGACAAGATTCTTGCTTCCCATAGCAATAGCGGTGTGGAATTCTATATCTTTTTGTGTATGGTCTTTTTTTTGTTCCATAAGCTCTTCAACCTCATTACATAATCTGTTGATTTTGCTGATGTCATTCTTATCAGCATAGGTTGCTGACATAGCAGCAATAGAAGGTTCGAGTAAAAAACGTATTTCAAGCAGATCCTGCACAAGTTTCTTCTTATCTGATATGAATGTAAAGCCAAAAGGATCGTCTACTATACCAGGTGATGAGGCTACATATGTTCCAGACCACTGTTTGATAGTTACAATATTGCGGGAGGCAAGAAGCTTTATGGCTTCCCTTAGAGAGCTTCTTCCGATATCAAGCTGGTGTGATAAGTGGCTTCAGGAATTCAACAAAAGATACAACATTAATCTTACTAAGAATGATATTATCCGTTCTTACGATAACGCTATTGGTACAGATGGAAGTATTGCAATTCTTAAGGGAAATCTCGCACCAGAAGGTGCTGTGATCAAGCATACAGCCTGCCCTAAGGAAATGTTTAAGTCAGTATTGCACGCAAGACCATTTGACAGTGAGGAGGAATGCCTTGATGCAGTACTTAAACATAAGGTACAAAAGGGTGATGCAGTATTTATAAGATATGAAGGCCCTAAGGGAAGTGGTATGCCGGAAATGTTCTATACATCAGAGGCTATAAGCAGTGATAAGGAGCTTGGAAAGAGTATCGCACTTATTACAGATGGACGTTTTTCAGGTGCTTCAACAGGTCCAGTTATCGGACATTGCAGTCCTGAGGCAGTTGATGGAGGCCCAATAGCATTAGTTGAAGAGGATGATCTTATCGAGATAGATGTAATGGAGAGAAAGCTTAACATCGTAGGTGTCAATGGCGAACGTAAGTCAATGGAAGAGATTGATGAGATATTAAAGGAAAGAAGAGCAAAGTGGACACCAAGAAAGCCTAAGTATGAAAAGGGTGTGTTAAGATTATTCAGCCAGCATGCAGCAAGTCCTATGAAGGGTGCATATCTTGATTATTAATTTAATAATATTAAATACTTCATAAAATGCTTAATGCGTTTTAGGTTGAATATAATATCGGGTAAATTTAAAATATCCAGTAATAAGATATAGATATTAAGGCTGTTAGCCGACGGATTTGATATATCTTATTGCTGGATATTTTATTGTGTAATTTAGAATTATTTAAAATTGAGTATCGTTTTGGTTATTTGGTATTGACAGTGTATAATGACAAGAGTATAATGCAAAATGACAAAAAAAGTTGTCATTATAGCAATGAAAGTTGTCAGATTAATAATAAAAGTTGTCATATGGAGGTGTAGTATGATACTGCGAAATCGGCTGAAAGAACGCAGAGCTGCGCTGGATGTCAATCAGCAGGAGATGGGAAGACTGTGCGGAGTGTCAAGACAGACAATCAGTCTTATAGAAAGGGGCGATTATTCGCCGTCTGTCACTCTTGCATTAACGATTGCAAAAGTATGCGGCGTTACTGTGGAAGAAGTATTTTATTTACAGGAGGAAGATAATGATGGGAAATGAAGAAATTAAGAAAGCAAACAGAAAGGCATTGCCTAAGTTCATATTGCTTTGTATTGTAGGAGCTTTAATCGGAGGTGTAGCTGGGTATCTTGTTGGAGCAAATGGAATTGATACAATGTCAGGGAATTTTAAAGTGGTAGTTAGTAATTATGTTGAATTAACTGCACCTTGGATTATGCTTGCTATTGCAGTTATAATTCCTATAGTATTAGTGCCATACTACAGGAAGGCTAAGAAGCAGTTATCACAGTGGGATGGTGAAGACGAAGAAGTATCAGATGGTGTCGAAGAGAAGCTTTCTATAATTCAATGGGTTTCAAGTGGAGCACTTATAATTTCATATTTTCTTATTGCGGCATCATATTCAGGTGGTACAGCAATGTTTGAAAGTGTTAACAATATGATAGGATTAACTGTTAGCATTGCAGCATTTTTAGGGATTATGGCAGAGGTTGTTATTATACAACAGAAAAGTGTTGACTGTGTAAAGATAATGAATCCTGAAAAGACGGCATCGGTATATGATATGAAGTTCCAGAAGAAATGGCTTGAAACCTGTGATGAAGCAGAGAAGATTATAGTTGGGAAATGTGCATTTAAAGCATTTAATATAACGAATAGTATGTGCAGTGTACTTGCAGTTATTCTTGCAATCAGTGCACTTATGTTTGGAATTGGTTTTCTTCCTTCATTTGTTGTGTGCCTTATCTGGATAGTTAATATGTCAATATATTGCAAAGAATGTCTGAAATATTCAAAAGTTGGTAACAAGATTATGTAGATAAATATTGTAATGAAATTTCTCGCCACCCCCCTTGACTTGGAGTTAAGTCAAAGTATTAAGATAAACACATAAACGATAATACATTTTAGAAAAGGAGCAATGGGAATGTATAATAATACTTTAACACTTAACAACGGAGTGAGAATTCCACAGCTTGGACTTGGTACTTGGTTTATTGACGATGCAAAGGTTGCAGATGCTGTAAAAGAAGCGGTAAAGCTTGGATACAGACATATTGATACAGCACAGGCATATGGCAATGAAAGAGGTGTCGGTGAAGGAGTGCGTAATTGCGGAGTTTCAAGAGAGAAACTTTTTGTAGTATCAAAGGTTGCCGCTGAACATAAGACATACAAGGAAGCTAAAGCTGGTATTGATGAGACACTTGAAAAAATGGGACTTGATTACCTTGATATGATGATTATTCATTCACCACAGCCTTGGTTAGAGGTTAATCAGAGTGATGACAGATATGTAGAAGGTAACAGAGCTGCATGGAGGGCATTGGAAGATGCTTATAAGGAAGGAAAGCTTAAGGCAATTGGTATATCTAATTTCCAGATTGGTGATATTGAAAGTCTTTTAGAAACAGCAGAGGTTAAGCCGATGGTTAACCAGATTCTTCTTCATATAAGCAACACGCCATTAGAACTTGTAGAATACTGCCAGAAGCGGGGAATAGTAGTAGAAGCATATTCACCTATAGCACACGGTGAAATTCTTAACCAGCCAGAGATTAAAGTGATAGCTGATAAATATGGTGTTACCATTCCACAGCTTAGCATCAGATATACATTACAGCTTGGAGCAATAGCACTTCCAAAGACAGCTGATCCTGAGCATATGAAGAGTAATGCAGAAGTGGATTTTGAAATCAGTGCAGAGGATATGGAAGCTCTTAAGAATTTCAAGAAAATTGAAAATTATGGTGAGAGCAGTGGCTTCCCAGTATATGGCGGTAAACTTTAATTAGAGAAATATAGAAAAGAGGATTGTTATGGGTAAAATAGTACAGACAGCAGGAAGAACAGCTTTGGGAGAATATGCTCCACAGTTTGCACATTTTAATGATGATGTGCTTTTTGGTGAGAATTGGAACAATCAGGATATTGATGTAAAGACAAGAAGCATTATAACGGTAGTTTCGCTTATGTCTATGGGAATTACAGATTCTTCACTTAAGTTCCATTTGCAGAATGCCAAGGCACACGGCGTAACCCAGAAGGAAATTGCGGCTGTTATAACACATGTTGCATTTTACGCAGGCTGGCCAAAAGCGTGGGCAGTATTTAATCTTGCCAAGGAAGTGTGGAATGTCAATGAAGGTGATTTGCCATATGAAGATGAAGCAATGAGAGCACATGCAAAGGAAATGGTATTTCCTATAGGAGAGCCTAATGAAGCATATGCACAGTATTTTATAGGAAAGAGTTATCTTGCACCTGTATCTACAAGTCAGGTGGGGATTTATAATGTGACATTTGAGCCGGGCTGTAGAAATAACTGGCATATACATCACGCGAAGAGTGGCGGCGGACAGATTCTTATATGCGTAGCTGGACGTGGTTACTATCAGGAAGAAGGAAAAGAGGCTGTAGAACTCAATCCGGGAGACTGCATTAATATTCCAGCAGAAGTTAAGCATTGGCACGGAGCAGCACCAGACAGCTGGTTCTCACATCTTGCAGTTGAAGTACCTGGCGAGGAGACATCTAATGAATGGTGTGAGCCAGTGACGGATGAGCAATACAGCAAGCTTAAATAAAAATATTTGTAAGACATGAACCCAGCGTTTTAGCGGCTTATAGCACGTATAAGGATTTGTTTTTGGATTTTTTAAAATTTTTTCAAAAATTTTTCAAAAAAGTGCTTGACGAATTACACTGGGTCGTGTATTATAATGAAGTGCTTTGCGATAGCAACTAACACAAAGCAAGACTTAAGATGTGGCTTATTGGTCAAGTGGTTAAGACGTCGCCCTCTCACGGCGAAGACAGGGGTTCGACTCCCCTATAAGCTATTCTGTGTTATAATTGATTCGAAAGAGTGGGCTTTATGTCCACTCTTTCGTTTTTGCAATATAATTATTGTCTGATTAATGCAGAATGAAAACTGAATATTATTAAAAGAAAGAGGTAGTAATGGGTAAGAGAGAAGATTATGAAGCTAAGACAGAAAAGCTTATAATGCCAATTGTTGAAGCCAATAATGTAGAACTTTTTGATGTTGATTATATTAAAGAGGGTCAGGACTGGTATCTGCGTGTCTACATAGATAAAGAAGGTGGAGTTACAATTGATGACTGTCAGGCTGTAAGCAGAGCTTTTAATGAGATACTTGATAAGGAGAACTATATTACTGACCAGTACATTTTTGAAGTGAGTTCACCGGGACTTACAAGACCTTTAAAGAAAGAGAAGGATTATGCAAAGAGTATTGGGAAACTTATAGATATTAAGCTTTACAAAGCTGTTGAAGGCATAAAGGAATATACAGGCATTCTTAAGGAATACGATAAAGACAACATTACAATAGAGGTTGATGATAATCTTATAAAGATTGAGAGAAGCAATCTTGCAATGATTAGATGGGCATATGTTGAATAGATATATAACTAAAGTTGTTAATAATGGAGGATAAGAAGATGAATAAAGAATTGATACTTGCGATTGAAGCCTTAGAAAAAGAAAATGGAATCGACAAAGAGATTATGTTTGATGCCATTGAAAAGTCATTAATGGACGAATATAAGGCTGAATTTGACAAGGCAGATAATGGCAGGGTTGTACTTGACAGAAGAACAGGTGATTTCCATATTTATTCAGACAGAACTGTAGTTGAAGAAGTAGAAGTTCCAGAGTTCCTTGATACTAAGAAAGGAAAGTATGTATCTGGTACAGAAATAGCACTTGTTGATGCAAGAAAGATTAAGCCGGGATGTCAGCTTGGTGATGTTATTACTATAGAAGTAAAGTCAGAAGAATTCTCAAGAAAAGCAGCTAAGAATGCCAAGAATACAATTGTCCAGACTATAAGAGAACAGGAAAAGAATGCACTCTACAACGAGCTTCACGCTAAGGAGAAGGAAATCGTTACAGGTGTTGTACAGAGAATTAACGACAATGGTGATATGACTATTGATATTGGAAGAACACAGGCGGTTCTTAAGGCAGATGATAACTTTAAGGATAAGCAGTTCAAATGCGGAGACAGAATTAAGGTATATGTTGCAAGCGTAAGCAACAGAGAAAGAAGCGGTTTATCAGTTAAGATTTCAAGAAAGTCACAGGAACTTGTAAAAAAGCTTTTTGAAGAAGAAGTTACAGAGATTAAAGATGGCACAGTTGAGATTATGGCTATCGCAAGAGAAGCAGGTTCAAGAACTAAGATGGCTGTAAGAGCTAATGTTCCTCATGTAGATCCAGTTGGTGCGTGCGTAGGTATTAACGGTGCGAGGGTTAAGAATATTGTTAATGAACTTGGCAATGAACAGATTGATATTGTTGAGTGGGATGACAATCCAGCACAGTTAATCGTTAATGCTTTAAGCCCGGCAAAGGTTGTATCAGCAGTAGCAGATGAAGAAGAGAAGAAGGCTAAGATAATTGTTTCAGAACAGCAGTTATCACTTGCAATCGGTAAGTCAGGACAGAATGTAAGACTTGCAGCTAAGCTTACAGGTTACGGAATTGATATTAAGAGCGAAGCTGATCCAGAAGCATTTGCTGATATGGATAAAGACAACGCAGAAATCGTATATGGTGAAGACAGTGAAGGATATGATGACAATCAGGCAGATAATGTAATGTCATTGGATGAAGACTATAACGAAGATGCAGCCTCTGACACAGAAGTTGTAGAAGAATAATATTATTGGAGAGTGATAGTTTGGCAGCAGTAAAGAAGATTCCACAAAGACAGTGTATAGGTTGTAATGAGATGAAAGACAAAAAGCAGCTTATACGGATATTAAAGACTCAGGATGAACAGATAATAATAGATACAACAGGCAAGAAGAACGGAAGAGGGGCGTATATATGTCCTGATGCGGAGTGCCTTAAGAAGGCAAGAAAGTCAAGAGGACTTGAAAGGGCTTTTAAGATGGCTGTTGATGCATCTGTTTATGATGAGTTAGAAAAGGAGATGAATAATCTTGGACAATAAAAGAGCGTTATCAATGATAGGTCTTGCACAGAAGGCTGGAAAAGTAGCAAGCGGTGAGTTCTCTACTGAAAAGGCTGTAAAAGAGCATAAGGCATATATGGTAATAGTAGCAGATGATTCATCTGATAATACCAAAAAGAATTTTAAGAATATGTGTGAATATTATAAAGTGCCAGTGTATTTCTTTAGCAATAAGGATGACTTAGGGCATGCTATAGGTAAAGAATTCAGAGCATCACTCGCAATCCTTGATGAAGGGTTTAAGAATAGTATTGAGAAACATTTTAAACAAGATTAGAGATAATCGGTGTAAATAATACAGAAATATTATTCCTGTATTGGAAAAGAGGTTAAATGGCAAATATGAGAGTTCATGAGTTGGCGAAAGAATTAAATATTTCATCAAAAGCAATAACTGATATGTTAAGCAATGCTGACAAGAAATATACAGCTATGAGCGGACTTGGTGAAAGTGAAATAAACAGTGTAAAGAGCAAGTTTACAAAAGCAGCTGGAAATACAGCTAATAAATCAGGACCTAAAAAGGCAGAAGAAAAACAAGTGAAATCAGAGGAGAATAAGAATATTAAGGCACAGGATAAGACTGGTAATAAGTCAGAACAGAATACACAGGATACTAAAGCAGCAAACACATCTAAGGATGTAGATAAGAAGCACATTTCTCAGGTGTACTTCCCACAGAACAGCCAGAAGACTGATTCAAGAGATAGAAATAATAATAGAGATAATAACCAGAATAGAAATAACAGAGATGGTTATAGAAATGACCGAAACAACGGCGGTTATAGAAACGATAGAAACAATGACCGCAATGGCGGTTACCAGAATAGGGATAATAACGGACAGAACGGCGGACGTTCAGGAAGAGATGGTCAGGGATTCTCTGGTCAGAGAAGAAATGACAGAGGTTCTTCAGCACCTAAGGACGATTTCATTTTTGAGACAAAGCCAGATTCAAGAAGACCAGACTCAAGAAAGAATGATTCAAGAAAGAATGACAGAAAGAAAGATAATGAGGCAAAGGAAAATCTTAAATTTGCTAACAGCAAGTTAGAGAAGAAACCGACTCCAAAGCAGGAGAAGAAGGAAGAAGAGACAATTAAGCAGCTCATTTTACCAGACAGCCTTACTATCAAGGAACTTGCTGATAAGATGAAGGTTCAGCCATCTGCAATTGTTAAGAAGCTTTTCTTACAGGGTAAGGTTGTAACAATTAACCAGGAAGTTGATTATGATACAGCAGAAGAAATAGCACTTGAGTTCAACTGCATATGTGACCACGAAGTTAAGGTTGATGTTATTGCAGAACTTCTTAAGGAAGATGAAGAGTCAGAGGACGATATGGTTGCAAGACCACCAGTTGTCTGTGTTATGGGACACGTTGACCACGGTAAGACATCTTTACTTGATGCAATCAGGGAAACACATGTAACAGCTAAGGAATCAGGCGGTATTACACAGAAGATCGGTGCTTATATGGTGGATGTCGATGGACAGAAGATTACATTCCTTGATACTCCTGGACACGAAGCGTTTACAGCTATGCGTATGCGTGGTGCACAGGCTACAGATATTGCTATTCTTGTAGTAGCAGCTGATGATGGCGTTATGCCACAGACAATCGAAGCTATTAACCACGCTAAGGCAGCGGGCGTTGAAATTATCGTTGCTGTTAATAAGATTGATAAGCCTAATGCTAATATCGAGAAGGTTAAGCAGGAACTTACAGAATATGAACTTATCGCAGAAGACTGGGGTGGTTCAACTACATTTGTTCCAGTATCAGCTCACACTAAGGAAGGTATTGATGAACTTCTTGAGATGATTCTTCTTACAGCAGAGGTTAATGAGTTAAAGGCTAACCCTAACCGTAAGGCAAGAGGTATCGTAATTGAAGCGGAGCTTGATAAAGGACGTGGTCCAGTTGCGACTATCCTTGTACAGAAGGGTACATTAAGAGTTGGTGATGCAGTTGCTGCAGGTTCTTGTTATGGTAAGATAAGAGCTATGATTGATGATACTGGAAGAAGAGTTAAGGAAGCTACTCCATCTATGCCTGTAGAGATTCTCGGTCTTAATGATGTTCCTAATGCTGGTGAAATTATTATGGCTACAGAGAGGGAGAAGGAAGCAAGAAATATTGCTGATACATTTATTGCAGAAGGCAAGAAGAAGCTTCTTGATGATACTAAGCATAAAGTATCACTTGATGCATTGTTCGAGCAGATTCAGGCTGGTAATATGAAGGAACTCGACCTTATTATCAAGGCTGATGTACAGGGTTCAGTCGAGGCTGTTAAGCAGAGTCTTGTTAAGCTTTCTAATGAAGAAGTTATCGTTAAGGTTATCCATGGCGGCGTTGGTAATATTAATGAGTCAGACGTTGTGTTAGCTTCTGCTTCTAATGCTATTATCATCGGCTTTAATGTTAAGCCTGATAATCAGGCGAGAATAGTTGCTGAGAGAGAAAAGGTTGATTTAAGACTTTACAGTGTAATCTACAATGCAATTGAAGATGTTGAGGCAGCTCTTAAGGGTATGCTTGAGCCTATATATGAGGAAAAGATTATCGGTCATGCTGAGATAAGACAGATATTCAAGGCTTCTGGTGTTGGTAATATTGCCGGTGCTATCGTTACAGAGGGTAGAATTACTAAGGATTCAATTGTAAGAATTACAAGAGATAAAGAGCAGATATACGAAGGTCCTATCGCTACACTTAAGCATTTCAAGGATGATGTTAAGGAAGTTAAGGGCGGTTCTGAATGTGGTATGGTATTTGAGAACTTTGGCCAGATTCAGGAAGGCGATCTTGTAGAAGCTCATATAATGGTAGAAGTACCTAGATAGAGTTATCCGATAGTCCAGAAAATTGAATTTTCTGGACTATATGGTTTTGACAGTGATATAATTATATATTAGAAAGTAGGAGTATATGCGTAAAAATAGTGTTAAGAATACCCGCATTAATGGGGAAGTATTAAAAGAGCTAAGCAATATAATCCGTAGTGAAATCAAAGACCCAAGAATCAATCCGATGACATCGGTTGTATCTGTTGAGGTCGCACCAGATTTAAAGACTTGTAAGGCATATATAAGTGTACTTGGCGATGAGCAGTCACAAAAGGACACTATTACAGGACTTAAGAGTGCGGAAGGCTATATAAGAAGAGAACTTGCTAGAACAGTGAATTTAAGAAATACACCAGAAATCAAGTTCATTCTTGACCAGTCAATTGAGTACGGAATTAATATGTCTAAGCTTATAGACGAAGTTACACAGAAAGATAGTGATAGTCATAATAAGTAAGAAGGTGTAATATATGAATATTATTGAAGAGTTAGGTGCTGCAAAAGTAGTTGGTATAACAGGGCATATAAGACCAGATGGTGACTGCACAGGTTCAGTGCTTGGTCTGTATAATTATTTAAAGGATAATGCACCAGATATAGATGTAAATGTTTATCTTGAACAGCCATCAGACAAATTATCATATCTTAATGGTTTTGATGCTATAAAAAATGTTATTGAGCCGGATAAGAAGTTTGATGCATTTATTGTTCTTGATTGCAGTTCAATAGACAGAATAGAGCCATTCGCAGACGGCTTTAAGAATGCGGATAAGACTATATGTATAGATCATCATATAAGTAATGACAGTTTTGCAGATGTTAATAATGTTATTCCAACAGCGAGTTCAGCGTGTGAAGTGCTTTATGACACATTTGATGCCGGTAAAGTAAGCAGGAATACTGCTGAATGTATATACACAGGTATTATACACGATACAGGTGTATTCAAATATAGCTGCACATCACTCCACACTATGGAGATAGCAGGAAAGATGATGCAGATGGGAATAGATTATTCTGATATAATAGATAATAGCTTTTATAAGAAGTCTTATGTACAGAACCAGATTCTTGGAAGGGCGCTTCTTGAAAGCGTGCTTTTTTATGACGGAAAATGTATATTCTCAAGCGTGACAAGAGATGAAATGGATTTCTATGGAGTTACTGGCAGGGAGCTCGGAGGAATTATTGAACAGTTAAGGCTTACTGATGGAGTTGAAGTTGCAATATTCTTATATGAAACAGGCGATAATGAATATAAGGTAAGTCTTCGTTCTAAGAAAGAGATTGATGTAAGCAGGATAGCTGCCTGCTTTGGCGGCGGCGGACATATAAGGGCTGCCGGCTTTAATGCTAAAGGCACTGTATATGAAATCGTCAACAGAATAGGCGAAATGATTGAACAGCAGTATGCACAGGAGTAATCACTAAGAAAGGTTAAGTTGGTATGAACGGAATTATTAATGTATACAAAGAAAAAGGTTTCACATCACACGATGTGGTTGCAAAACTTCGTGGAATTCTTCATATGAAAAAAATAGGTCATACCGGTACACTTGACCCTGATGCAGTTGGCGTGCTTCCGGTGTGTCTTGGTAAAGGAACGGGTCTGTGTTCCATGATTACAGACTGGACTAAGACCTATGAGGCTGTAATGCTTCTTGGTACAGTTACTGATACTCAGGATACATCGGGAACTGTTCTTAAGACAAGAGAGGTTAATGTCACTAAAAGACAGATATTGGAAGTTTGCAGCAGCTTTGAGGGAGAATATGATCAGATTCCCCCAATGTATTCGGCACTTAAGGTTAATGGAAAGAAGCTTTATGAGCTTGCAAGAGCAGGGGTAGAGGTTGAGAGAAAACCGCGCCGTATAAAGATTAATTCTTTGAGGGTTAATGATATTAACCTTGAAGATGATATTAAGACGGTTACAATTACTGTAGACTGCTCCAAAGGAACCTATATAAGGACGTTGTGTCAGGATATAGGAGAGAAACTTGGCTGTGGAGCTTGTATGATGGAGCTTATAAGAACAAGAGTGGGGGATTTTCTTATTGATGATACTCTTACACTTAATCAGATAGCAGCTTATATGATTAAGGGAGAGATGGAAGAACATATTATCAGCATTGATTCTATGTTTCCGTCATATACCAGACTTACAGTAGATGAAGCTTACAACAAGCTTTTGTATAATGGCAATAAGCTTCCTTTAGAAGCAGTTGTTAATGAAGATTGTGAGTTTCTTGATATGGAGAAATTCAGGATATATGATTCTGGCAATACATTTGTTGGCATATATCAGTATATTGCGGGACAGTTTGTCCTTGAGAAGATGTTTTATGAAGGATAAATGATGTACCTGAAAGGCGGTGTAGACCAGTATGGAATACATACACGGAACGGAGGATTTCAAGCTGGAAAGGTCCAGCGCTGTAACGCTTGGCAAGTTTGATGGTGTTCATCTTGGACATCAGAAGCTTATATCCATAGTTAAAGAGAAAGCAGAGGAACAGGGACTTTTGTCGGTTATGTTTACATTTGACAGAATTCCGCTTAGTATCTGTCCTCAGAAGAACCAGCATTTTTTATCTACTAATTCGGAGAGAAGAATGTTATGCGAGAATTATGGAATAGATGTCGAGGTTGAGTATCCATTTACTACAACACTTATGAATATGGAACCAGAAGAATTCGTAAGTGATATATTGATTAATAAATTGAAAGCAAAGGTAATTGTCGTTGGAACTGATTATTGCTTTGGCAGGGATAGAAGCGGCAATGTGGAATTTCTTATAAGTAATGCAGCTAAATATGGCTATGAAACCATTGTTGTAGAGAAAGAGAAGTTTCAGGATAAAGATATAAGCAGTACATATGTAAGGGAAGAATTAAAGTTAGGTCATATGGAGACAGTCAATGTGCTCCTTAACAGACCTTATTCGATAACAGGAATTGTTGCCAAGGGTAACCAGCTTGGCAGGAAGTTAGAGATACCTACCATTAATGTATATCCTACAGAGATTAAGCTTCTTCCACCGAACGGAGTGTATGCATCCAGAATATTAATAGATGGTGTCTGGTATTATGGTGTTACTAATCTTGGTACTAAGCCGACAATAAGTGATGGATATGAAGTGAGCGTTGAGACTAATGTATTTGACTTTGATAAAGATGTATACGGAAACAGGGTTGAGGTGGCACTTTATCATTTCTTAAGGCAGGAAATGAAGTTTGAAAATGTTGAGGCATTAAAGAAGCAGATGGAAAGTGATGCAAGCTTTGCTAAAGAGATGTTTCTTATACAATAAAAGATAAATGGAAATATTTTGAGATTGTTTTTGAAAAGATATTTTTGAAGTGATTTTGATAAAATTAAATTAAAATTAAATTTTGAAAATGTCTTGAAATCTTGAAATTATTTTGTAAATCCACTTGATTTCATATTGGTGTTATGATATATTATCAACGTATGAGCCGTCACTCAGATACGGGACACTCCGACCCCAGGCTTGGTGGCAGGTGATTAATATTTAGGAGGAATCAACAATGATATCTAAGGAAAAGAAAGCAGAAATTATTGCTAATTACGGAAGAAAAGCAGGAGATACAGGTTCTCCAGAAGTTCAGATTGCAATCTTAACAGAAAGAATTGCTGAATTAACAGAACATTTAAAGATTAACCAGAAGGATCATCACTCAAGAAGAGGTCTTTTAAAGATGGTTGGTAAGAGAAGAGCTTTACTTTCTTACTTAAAGAAGAACGACATCGAAAGTTACAGAAACTTAATCGAACGTTTAGGAATCAGAAAGTAATTAATTATTTATGGCGGAGTTGTATAACTTCGCCTTTTTCTTTTGGTAATATGCTTGCAAATCAGGCAGTAATTACTTATTATTAAGCTAATAACAGAAAGATTTCACCGAGACCACTCAAAAGCGTACTTAATTAAGTGGGTTTTTGAGTTGTTTCGGACTTTCTGTTAATACAATTAAGCAAGCCATAACAGGCGGAAACGAGGAAATTTATGTTTAAACAGTACACAATGGAATTAGCTGGCAGAACATTAAGAGTTGATGTCGGCAGAGTATGTGCACAGGCTAACGGAGCAGCTCTTATGCACTATGGTGATACAGTGGTACTTTCAACAGCTACTGCATCTAAGGAGCCAAGAGAAGGAATTGATTTCTTCCCATTAAGTGTTGAATTTGAAGAAAAGATGTATGCCGTAGGCAAGATACCTGGCGGATTTAATAAGAGAGAGGGAAAGGCTTCTGAGAATGCTATTCTTACATCAAGAGTAATAGACAGACCTATGAGACCTTTATTCCCTAAGGATTACCGTAATGATGTTACACTTAATAATATGGTTATGGCAGTAGATCCAGAGTGCCGTCCAGAGCTTGTTGCTATGATTGGAGCCTCTATTGCAACTTGTATATCAGATATTCCATTTGACGGTCCTTGTGCTATGACACAGGTTGGTATGATTGACGGAGAATTCATTATTAACCCATCACAGGCTCAGTGGCAGGAAGGTGATCTTCAGCTTACAGTAGCTTCTACTAAGCAGAAGGTTATTATGATTGAAGCCGGTGCTAATATCATTCCAGAGGACAAGATGATTGAAGCTATATATATGGCTCACGATATCAACCAGACAATCATTGCATTTATTGAGAAGATTGTATCAGAAGTTGGAAAAGAAAAGCACTCATATGAGAGCTGTGCTATTCCAGCAGAGATGTTTGAAGCTATGAAACAGGTAGTATCTCCAGAAGAAATGGAAGTTGCTGTATTCACAGATGACAAGCAGACAAGAGATAAGAACATTGATGAGATAATGGAAAAGATGAAAGAAGCATTTGCTGATAATGAAGAATATCTCGCATTACTTGGTGAAGCTCTTTACCAGTATCAGAAGAAGACTGTCCGCAAGATGATCTTAAAAGACCATAAGAGACCTGATGGACGTGCAATCAACCAGATAAGACCGCTTTCAGCAGAGGTTGATATCATTCCTAGAGTTCATGGTTCTGCTATGTTTACAAGAGGACAGACACAGATATGTGACGTTGTAACACTTGCTCCTTTATCAGAAGCACAGAAGGTGGATGGACTTGATGATAATGTTACAACTAAGAGATATATACATCACTACAATTTCCCTTCATACTCCGTAGGTGAGACAAAGCCTTCAAGAGGACCAGGACGTAGAGAGATTGGACACGGAGCTTTAGCCGAGAGAGCACTTATTCCAGTACTTCCTTCAGAAAAGGAATTCCCATATGCAATACGTGCTGTATCAGAGACATTCGAGTCTAATGGTTCTACATCAATGGCTTCAACTTGTGCATCTTGTATGTCACTTATGGCTGCTGGTGTTCCAATTAAGAGTATGGTTGCAGGTATCTCTTGTGGCCTTGTAACAGGTGATACAGATGATGATTATGTTGTTCTTACAGATATTCAGGGTCTTGAAGATTTCTTCGGAGATATGGACTTTAAGGTAACTGGTACAACAGAAGGTATAACAGCTATCCAGATGGATATTAAGATTCATGGTCTTACACGTCCTATCGTAGAAGAAGCTATAAGAAGAACAAGAGAAGCAAGACTTTTCATTATGGATACTTGTATGAAGCCAGCTATCGCTGAACCAAGAAAGACTGTAGGTGAATTCGCACCTAAGATTATCCAGACTACAATTGATCCGGCTAAGATTGGTGAAGTTGTTGGACAGCGTGGTAAGGTTATCAATGCCATCATCGAAGAATGTGGTGTTAAGATTGATATCACAGATGACGGCTTTGTATCAGTATGTGGTGTTGACCAGGCTGGTATGGATAAGGCTATGAAGTATATCAGAACTATTGTTGATGAATTTGAAGAAGGAAAGATATACGAAGGTAAAGTTGTAAGTATTAAGGAATTCGGTGCATTTGTTGAGTTCGCACCTGGAAAGGAAGGAATGGTTCACATTTCTAAGATTTCTAAGGAAAGAATTAATATGGTAGAAGATGTTCTTACTCTTGGTGACGTTGTCAAGTGTAAGTGCATGGGTAAGGATAAGATGGGAAGAATAAGCTTCTCCATCAAAGATGCTGAATAATTGATAGTTCAGACATTTAATAATTGATATATAAAGATATTAACTGATAAGCAGTTTGACCTGCTGGCTTGACTGCTTATTAGTTATTTATAGTGATTTTAATTATAAGGAGGATACAGATATGGTAGATCAGAATTGTGCATACTGTATGGAAGGTGAACTTGTTGCAAAGTTCGGTATTAAGATATGCGAATTAGAGACATCTAAGGTATATCTTTTCAAGGAGCAGAGTCATCCGGGAAGATGTATCGTTGCGCATAAGAAGCATGTAGGTGATATGAACGAGCTTACAGCAGAAGAAAGAGCAGCTTACTTTGAGGATGTTGCAAGAGTTGCAAGAGCAATTATGAAAGCGTTTAACCCAGATAAGGTTAACTATGGTGCATATGGAGATACAGGACATCATCTTCACTTCCACCTTTGTCCTAAGTATAAGGACGAATATGAATGGGGTGGAGTATTCCTTATGAATCCAGATAAGAAATACCTTACAGATGAAGAATATGCTGCTATGATTGAGAAGATTAAAGCTAATCTTTAAGATTAAGTGGTGTTTTAACATATAATTCTGCTGCTTTTGCAGAAAATATAAGAATGCATACAAAATATTGTGATATTGGTATAAAATTTATGCAATATCACAATATTTTTTGCTTTTTCTAATGTAATATGATATAATTTGCAATAAATAATCTTGATATACATTTATAGAAAGATGTAGGAACGGAGATTAATATGGGAAATGCGGGAGATAATACTAAAGATAATACTACAAATTCTAAAATTATGAGTGATGAATTATATCTTTATTCGTTGAAGAAGATGGCTGCTCTTAACGCTAAGAAGAATGAGTCGCCACTTACAGGTCTATATGGAATTAAGGCATTCTTTTATGAAGCTAATGAACTTATGAAGAATAACAGTGATAAGAAGTTCGCTGTTATAAGAATGGATATATACCATTTTAAGACAGTTAATGAGTTCTGTGGACGTGAAGAAGCGGATAAGCTGCTTAAGTACATATCAGGATTGTTTTGTGATTATGAGGGGGAATTCTGTGTTGCAGGTCATTTCAGGGCTGACATATTTGTGTTATGCACATCATTTGATGACAAGCAGGAGCTTATTGATATTGTTAACTCGATTAGGAGTAGAATAGACCAGTATAATATACAGTGCAAAGTTCTTCCCGCATTTGGAATATGTATTAATCATAATAATATGGATGTAAGCCTTATGTGTGATTACGCAGATCTTGCGATTAAGAAGATTAAGGGCAAGGTATTTAAGACATATGAGTTTTATGATAATGCTATGCGTGAGTCTATGCTTTTGGAGAAGAAGATAGAAAATGATGTGCTTCCGGCACTTAAGAATGACTACATAAAAGCATATGTACAGCCCAAGGTTGATATGCACAATGGGCATATTATTGGCGGAGAGGCACTTGTAAGATGGCAGAACGATAAGGAGATGATATATCCTGACCAGTTCATACCTGTTCTTGAGAAGAATGGATATGTAATTGATGTGGATAATTTTATATGGAACAAAGTATGTGCCTGTATTAAGATGATGGAAGATGAAGGTATTGAGCCGGTTCCTATATCAGTTAATGTATCAAGAATGCATGTATATCAGGAAAAGTTCACAGAGAATTTAAAGGATATGGCCGGTAAATATGGTATAGATCCTAAGTATATTCCACTAGAGATAACAGAAAGTGCGTTTACTAAGGAAGAGGGAAGCCTGTTTAAGAAGGTTCAGTCATTGCAGGGATATGGCTTTAAGTTCTCAATGGACGATTTCGGTTCGGGATATTCTTCTCTTGGAATGTTAAAGAGCGAGCGTGTAGATGAAGTTAAGATAGACAAGACCTTTGTTGATGATATAGCAACAGATAAAGGAAAAGTACTTCTTGGCAATGTCATAAGAATGATTAATGAACTTGGAATAGATATGATTGCAGAAGGTGTTGAGACAAAAGAGCAGGCTGATTTCTTAAAGGAGAATGGCTGTATGTATGCACAGGGCTACTATTATTATAAACCTATGCCTATTGAAGAATTTGCTAAATTGCTTGAAAATTCAGCCAGATAGTGATAGAATATTTGTCGGCGTATTTTTAGATTAGAAATAAGAAGATAAGTAGATTAAAGGAGAAATAAAATGTCAGGACATTCAAAATTTGCTAACATAGCCCATAAGAAAGCTGCAAATGATGCTGCTAAGGGTAAGATTTTTACAAGACTTGGTAAGGAGATTATGGTTGCCGTTAAAGAAGGTGGACCTGATGTTAATAATAATAGTAAGTTAAGACAGGTTGTTACTAAGTGTAAGGCTGCTAATATGCCTAATGATACAATTGAAAGAGCTATTAAGAAGGCTGCAAGTACAGATATGTCTAACTTTGAATCAGTTACATATGAAGGATATGGTCCTAACGGAACAGCTATTATAGTTGAGGCATTAACAGACAATAGAAACAGAGCTGCTTCTAACATCAGAAATGCATTCACTAAGGGTGGCGGTAATGTAGGAACACCTGGCTGTGTATCATTTATGTTCGATAATAAGGGACAGATTATCGTTGCTAAGGAAGATTGTGATAAGGATGCAGATGATCTTATGATGATTGCCCTTGATGCAGGTGCAGATGACTTCAATGAAGAAGAAGACAGCTATGAGATTACTACAGCTCCAGATGATTTTGGCACAGTAAGTGATGCACTTTCTAACGAAGGAATTACATTTGCTTCAGCAGAAGTTACAATGATTCCACAGACAATGGTAGAGCTCACATCAGAAGATGATATTAAGAAGATGAGAAGAATATTAGCACTTCTTGATGAAGAAGATGATGTTCAGAATGTATACCACAATTGGGACGAGCCAATTGAGAACGAGGAATAATAACAATATAGCGTAGCCATTAGATGATTATATATCATTTTATGGTTATATGTGTTTATGATAAAAAGGCTGCTGGTATGTTAGTATATATTAGCAGTCTTTATTTTATGTAATAGGAAATTCCAATAGAATGTGTGGAAAATGTCTAAAATGTTGTCTAAAATGTCAAAAAACAACTTTTCAATAAGCGTGAAAAATGTTATTATTTAATTAAATATTTTTGATTACGTTTAATTGAATATATGGATATTTATATATTTCTGGAGATGATTAATGATAATTAAGGAAGTTCCGGCTGAAGGTAATTTAACTATTGAGGTCAGTCTTAAGGAAAGAAAGTTGGAATTTCACTCACAGTGTGTAGAATCAGGAGTGAATTATATATATGCCCAGCCGATAAGGATAGATGGTAAGATACTATCATTTAATAGTGAAGGGCATTTGATGGTTAATTTAATATATTTAAGAGAAGAAAAGAATCCTATAGTATGGAAAGGTGTCGGAATAACGACTGTCCAGAATAATGGAAAGAATGTATACAAGATAGTTGCATCAGGGGAAGGATTTGAGATGAACCGAAGAGAGTCGTTTAGATTGTTTCTTGGTCTGGGAGCGGTTGTCCAGATAGGTTCTAATAAGAAAGCTGTTAATGTTATTCTTAAGGATATAAGTGAGAATGGTTTCTCATTTGTTGAAATTGAAGATATAGATGCAGAGAATCTTCCTGTAAGACTGGTGTTTAATGATATGAAGACAGGTATAAGCCTTATTGGAAATATTGTAAGAAAGGTTACAGTAGGTGAGAAGAAGATTATCTATGGCTGTACACTTACATCCTGCAATATTGATGTGGCACGTTATATCAATGAGAAGCAAAGACAGTTCCTTGCTGCAAGCCGTAGTTCAGGGAAATCTAATAAGGAAGCACTAAAGAGGTCTTTAAGAGAACCTACACAATATGAATCAGCACTAAAGGCAGCACAGGCAAATCAGGACAACAAGAAACAGGGTAAAAGAAAGAAGGGGTAAAGTTGGAGAATAATAAAAGAGTTGTTGACAACAGACAGCATATCAATGACGATGAAAAGATGAAGATTAATATGAGGGCAGAACTTGATGAACATTATACAATGCTTAAGGAATGTCCTAAGTGTGGCACGAGAATGATATATGCATATGGAGAGGTATATGAATGTCCTAAATGTGGTAATAAAGAATTTACTGAATTTGGCAAGATAAGAGATTATCTTGAAAAGCACGGACCACAGAATGCAGTCACAATAGCTGATGCAACAGGTGTAAGCGTTAAGACTATACAGAAGTTCTTATATCAGGGCCGTATTGAGATACCAGATGGTTCTGGTTCGTATATTAAGTGCCAGATGTGCGGTGCAGAGATAAGATACGGAAGATTTTGTCCGGAGTGTTCAGCTAAGCTTAGCAGGGATAATTCATCTATGGTATATGTTGGAGAGAAGCCAAAGCATAAGATGGATTACAATGGCAAGATGCATACACTTGATGAGAGTGGGATGAAGAATGTATCAAGAAAGCCAGTTGCAATGAGAAGAAAAGATAAGAAATAATGAAACAAAGAGAATAATTACTAAGTGGTCTTTGTCAGCTTTTGCCAAAGAGCCTTAAGGATTAAAGCTATAAAAATCCGCTGTATATTGATTTTACATTTCAATATACAGCGGATTTTAGTTTAATATTATTAACAAATGAATGTCTATAATACTATTTGTCCGTGCTTGATTTTATAAGTCGAAACCAAAGTAACGAACTGCATTGTTGTAAGAGATGCCTTCAACAATTTTCTTAAGAGCCTTCTCATCGTTAGGGTATTCACCGTTCTCAACCCATCCACCAATAAGCTCGCACATAATTCTTCTGAAGTATTCATGTCTTGTATAAGATAAGAAGCTTCTTGAATCTGTAAGCATACCGATGAAGTTGCCAAGTAAGCTTAAGTTAGCGAGACTTGTCATCTGGTTAGTCATACCAACCTTATGATCATTGAACCACCATGCTGAACCCTGCTGGATCTTACCAACAGCCTTAGAATCCTGAAAACATCCAATAACAGTACCGATAGCAGCATTAACTGATGGATTAAGTGAGTAGATGATAGTCTTAGGAAGTTCATCTGTGCTGTTAAGAGCGTTAAGGAACTGAGCCATCTCTGCTGAACAGTCATAAGTGTTGATGCAGTCAAAGCCTGTATCAGGACCTAACTGATTGTATCTGAATACGTTGTTATCACGGATAGTACCATAATGTAACTGCATTACCCAGTTAAGCTTGTTGTATTCCTTACCAACAGATACCATAAATGCTGTCTTGAACTTGTTCATCTCTTCTGTTGTGATAGCTTTACCAGATAATCTCTTAGCAAATAAAGCTTCGATTTCTTCATCTGTGTATGGCTTATACATAACATATTCAAGAGCATGGTCAGATACTGAGCATCCCATTGAATCAAAGAACTGCATTCTGTTTCTTAAAGCATCCATAAGAGAAGCAAAAGAGTTAACTTTAATTCCACTTACATCTGATAATGTGTTAAGGTAGTCAAGATATTCAGGCTTTTCGATGTTCATAGCCTTGTCAGGTCTCCAGGCTGGGAGTACCTGTACATCAAATGTATCATCTTCTGCAAGCTTCTTGTGCCATTCAAGTGAATCAACTGGATCATCTGTTGTACAGATTAATTTAACATTTGACTGCTTTATAAGATTTCTAACTGACATAGAATCTTCCTGTAACTTAGCGTTGCAAAGATTCCATACTTCTTCGGCTGTATCACCATTTAAGATACCGTTGTAACCGAAATATCTCTGAAGTTCAAGGTGGCTCCAATGGTAAAGTGGATTACCGATAGCCATCTCAAGTGTTTCAGCCCACTTCTGGAACTTTTCACGATCTGTAGCATCACCTGTGATGTACTTCTCATCAACACCATTAGTTCTCATCTGGCGCCACTTATAGTGGTCACCGCCGAGCCATACCTGTGTAATGTTCTCAAACTTTCTGTCTTCTGCGATTTCCTTAGGGTTGATATGGCAGTGATAATCAACGATAGGCATCTGGTCAGCATAGTCGTGGAAGAGGTGCTGTGCTGTAGGTGTTGAAAGTAAAAAGTCTTTGTCCATGAATTGTTTCATAGTACATAATCCTCCTGTGAATTAAAAATGTGTTGTATTGCGTTTTATAATATCAGCAGAGATAATGCTGTGTTTATCAGCGCTATCGCCGCACAATACCTTCATTAGAACATCTACGGCACATGTACAAAGATGTTCGACATGGCTGTCGATAGATGTTAATTCTGGTTCGGTACATATAGAAAGAACCGAATTGTTAAACCCTATAATCTCCAGCTCATCAGGAACACTGATGGAGTGGGAGTGTGCATATTTGACTGCACCTGCCGCAAGCGAATCATCAGAAGTTACAACAGCATCAAATTCAATACCATTATCATAAAGATAATTAAGGTATTCCTTGGCGTGCGAAATGTTCTTGCCACATAGATGTCTGTAATCTTCAGGAAGTGAAATGTCTGCTTCTTTCAAAGCTTTTATATATCCTGCATATTTGTTCATACCACTGTATGACTTGCTTGTGTATAAGTAGACTATATTACGATGTCCATTATTAATCAAGAGGTTAGTTGCATTATATATGGCAATTTCATCATTGCACATAACAGAATATATATTAGGTGCATCAAGGTATCCATTCACTAAGACAATAGGTATATCCTTAGCTGCATTAATTATGTAATCATTATTGTGGATATTGGTATTCTCAACAAACTGTGAACCGGCAAGTATTATGCCGTCAACTCTTTTGCTTAACAGGAGTTCAAGATATTTCTTCTTATTAGTATAATCCTTACCTGTACAGCAGAGTATGGAGTCATAACCATGCTTTCTTAATTCCTGTTCAAGATAATATACAGCATTAGCAAGGTAAATATCAGAGGAGTCAATACACATTATACCTATGGTCTTCATTGTATTAAGTCCTAAGCCTCTTGCAAATACATTTGGTGTATAATCAAGCTCTTTCATAGCATCTAATACTTTGTTTCTTGTAGCTGATGATACTTTGGCATTACCATTAAGAACACGGGAAACAGTGGCAATAGATACTCCTGCTTTATTGGAAACATCATATATATTCATAAATTAACCTCATTCTTGTAAGCTCTGGACAACGCTTGCATTAATGTAATATATAGGTGCAGTTGATCATTAGGCCATTAATTATGATGAATAATTATAATTAACAGAATTGTGTAATTATAAAAGTAGTAAAATATCATAAAAAACACTTAATGTAAGCACTTACATATTGATAAACTGATTATACAATGGTATTATTATAAAAGCAAGTATGTAAAGTGTATTTTTATTGTACTTAATTATTACCATTAAAGAGTTGTGCAATTGTTTAGTAATGAGTGAAGAACAATAACTGATAATTAAATTTAACAGACAATAATGTATACAAAAATAAGTATTGACTAAAAATGTTTTTAAGTATATCATAATCTGTGAAAGATAATGAAAGCGCTTACATACGCTTTGGATACCATTTACTGGTTAAGAATGCGTAGTCCGGCAAAGCTGAGTGATACTGCGCTATAATAATGTTAAATATGGAATATCTTAATATTTTAATTAACACTGGGATATTTCATAGTCAGTGTCTACGCCCTGCGTGGAGCTGAGATGCCCTTAAAGTGGGCGGAATGGAGGAATAATATGCAGAGATTAAACAAGAGTATTACACATGCAGTTGACAGACCTGTAAAGGTTATGCAGTTTGGTGAAGGTAACTTCCTTAGAGCATTCGTAGATTATATCTTCGATGTTACTAACGAAAAGACAGATTTTAATGGTGGTGTTGTTATCGTTAAGCCAATCGAGTTTGGTACACTTGAAAGATTCCACGATCAGGAATGCCAGTACACACTTCAGTTAAGAGGTTTCGTAGATGGACAGCCTAAGGAAATCACACGTCAGATTACATCTGTTGTTGATGCTGTAGCAGCTATCGAAGATTATGACAAGTACATTGAATATGGTACAAGTGAAACACTTAGATTTATCGTTTCTAATACAACAGAAGCAGGTATCGTATTTGACGAGACAGATAACGATCCTAATGCTCGTCCTCCTAAGACATATCCTGGTAAGCTTACACAGCTTCTTTACAAGAGATACCAGAAGTTCAACGGAGCAGCAGATAAGGGACTTATCTTACTTCCTTGCGAACTTATCGCTGATAATGGTATCGAATTAAAGAAGTGCATTATGAAGTTTATAGAACTCTGGGATCTTGAAGATGGATTCAAGGACTGGGTTAACAATTACTGCTCATTCTGCCCAACACTTGTTGATAGAATTGTTCCAGGTTATCCAAGAGAAGATGCTGCTAAGCTTTGCGAAGAGTGGGGCTATGAAGATCAGCTTATCGACAGAGCTGAGGTATTCGGTCTCTGGGTTGTAGAAAGTGATTCTAACCTTCCACTTGAACAGCTTGAGAAGGAACTTCCATTCAAGGAAGCTGGACTTAATGTAGTATTTACAAAGGATCATCATCCATATAAGGAAAGAAAGGTAAGAATCCTTAATGGTTCACATACATCATTCGTATTAGCATCATTCCTTGCTGGTAACGATAACGTAGAGAACTCTATGAAGGATCCAGTTATCAGAAAGTATATGGAAGAAACACTTTACAATGAAGTTATTCCTACACTTTCACTTTCTAAGGAAGATTGTGAAGAATTCGCTAAGGCTGTTATCGACAGATTCCTTAACCCATTCGTAGATCACAGATTATTAAGCATTTCACTTAACTCTGTATCTAAGTGGGAAGCTAGATGTCTTCCTTCATTCTTAGGATATGTTAAGAAGTTTAACAAGCTTCCTAAGTACCTTACATTCTCTATCGCAGCACTTATGAGCTTCTATACATCACAGACAGAAGCTGAGTTCAACGGCGGTATTGTATTAAAGGGTGACAGAAACGGTGAAGAGTACAACATCACAGATGATAAGGCTGTACTTGATTTCTTCAGAGATAACTCTGGTAAGACACCAGCTGAATTCACACACGCTTACTTAAGCAATACTAAGTTCTTCGGTGGCGAAGACCTTACTAAGGTTCTTGACCTTGAAGAAGTTATCACAGGATATATTACAGATATCAGAGAAAGAGGCATGAGAGCTGTAGTTAACGATTTAGCTCTTGATGATGAAAAGTTAGCATAATTGCGTTGGCAGTTTGCAGCAAAGTATTTATAAGCCTTAGCTGAATATAAGTTTCGGCATTGATTTATATCGTATTTTAAAGCATTAATAAGGGCGGGTGTTCTTTTTCATCCGCCCTTAAGTTATGTAAGAGGTATTGTGTATTTATACCCTTTTATTGTTATAATAAAAATGTTATGATATGAATGTAATCATTGAATTTCATAATTCTATGATGTACGTGGTTAATGATACATAGAGATTATATTAATTACAGGAGGTAGTTATGCAGGATTTTATTAAGATTAATAAAGATGATAATGTTGCAGTAGCTCTTAAGCCAATCGCTAAGGGCACAACACTTAATGTTGCTGGTACAGAAGTTACTACAATAGAAGATATCCCTCAGGGACATAAGTTTGTTATCAAGCCTATCAAGAAGGGTGATGCAGTTATAAAGTATGGTTTCAGAATCGGTTTCGCACAGTCTGATATTGAAGTTGGTGGCTGGGTTCATACACACAACTTAAAGACAGCTCTCGGTGAACTTCTTGAATACACATACAATCCAGAAGGACATAAGGACGTTGAGCCAACAGAGGAAGCGTTCTTTGAAGGATATATGCGTGAAAATGGTACAGTTGGTGTAAGAAATGAAGTATGGATTATCCCAACAGTTGGCTGTGTTAATTCAATAGCAAGAGCAATCGAAGCTACAGCAAGAGCTAACAAGCCAGAAGGTGTTGATGAAGTTGTTGCTTTCCCACATCCATACGGATGTTCACAGGTAACAGAGGATCAGGAGAATACAAGACACGTACTTGCTGACCTTATCAACCATCCTAATGCTGGTGCAGTACTTGTACTTGGTCTTGGCTGCGAGAACAGCCGTATTGAAGTTCTTAAGGATTATATCGGTGAAGTTAACCCAGACAGAGTTAAGTTCTTACAGGTTCAGGATGTAGAAAATGAGCAGGAAGCTGCTGAAGGTATTATGAAGGAACTTATGTCTTACGCTGCTACATTTAAGAGAGAAAAGGTTAGTGCTAAGCATCTTATCGTTGGTATGAAGTGCGGTGGTTCTGATGGTTTATCAGGTATCACAGCTAACCCAACAGTAGGTCTTTTCTCAGATATGCTCGTATCTAAGGGTGGTACAACTATCCTTACAGAAGTTCCAGAAATGTTCGGTGCAGAGACTATCCTTATGAATAGATGTGCTAACAAGGAACTTTTCGAGAAGACAGTTCACCTTATCAATGACTTTAAGGAATACTTCATCAAGAATGGTCAGGAAATCTATGAGAATCCATCACCAGGAAACAAGGATGGTGGTATCACAACACTTGAAGATAAGTCACTTGGATGTACACAGAAGTCTGGTTCATCACTTGTAAAGGGTGTATTAGCTTATGGTGAAAGAGTATCTGATAAGGGACTTAACCTTCTTAGTGCACCTGGTAATGACCTTGTTGCTTCAACAGCTTGTGCAGCAGCAGGAGCACAGATGGTTCTTTTCACAACAGGACGTGGAACACCATTTGCATCACCAGTACCTACAGTAAAGATTGCTACTAACTCAAGACTTGCTGGCAATAAGAGCAACTGGATAGACTTCAACGCAGGAAGAATTGTAACAGATGACCTTCCACTTGAAGATGCAGCTAAGGAACTCTTCCAGCTTGTATTAGATGTTGCTTCTGGTAAGAAGGTAAAGGCTGAAATCGCTGGCTTCCACGATTTAGCTATCTTTAAGCAGGGTGTAACTCTCTAATTAACAAATTTTAAGGATTGTGTTAATTGTTTTTCAGAGGCAGTTGTGTATCTTTCAGATTTTGCGTGGCTCTGAATAACAGCATATAAATATAGTGACATATAAGATTAAGGCGGGCAGATATTTACATTTCTGTCCGTCTTATAATGTGTCTGTGAATGCTGTTTATACGGAATGTGTCAGTGATATGTTTCATATATGCAGAGATTATAGTAATGTGTGTTCGAAACCTTCCACACATAAAACAAAACTAAAGGAGAATAAAATGGATACATTAAATCAAGGTAAAGAGGATAAGAATAAAGATATTATTGAAAATAATAATAAAAATAACAGCGGTAATAGAAATACTAAAAGTGCACAGTTTAAGGTTGCGTTTATTACACAGGCGGCCGTGATTGCGGCACTTTATGTTGTGCTTGTTATTATGTTTAACTATTGCAGCTTCGGACCTATACAGTTCAGAATAGCAGAGGCACTTACAATTCTGCCATATTTTACACCAGCGGCGATACCGGGATTGTTCGTAGGTTGTCTGTTATCTAACATCTTAGGCGGTGCGGCTATATGGGATATAATATTTGGAAGTATTGCGACACTTATTGGTGCAATAGGAACTTATGCGTTAAGGAAGAATAAGTGGCTTGCACCATTACCACCGATTATTGCGAATACACTTATAGTACCATTTGTATTAAGATATGCTTATGGTTCAGAGGGCGTATTTGCTATGTTCTTTGTGACAATCGGAGCAAGTGAATTCATAGTGTGTGGTGTTATTGGAATGTTGCTTTTATTCGCACTTAATCCGGTGAGAAACGTGATATTTAAGGGCGTGGAGTAATTGGTACAAGAATTAAACAAAATGTTTGATATACCTGATTACAATCAGGAAAAGAAAAGTTGATATAAGAAAATAACAGAACAGGCGGCATTATGGGAATGCTGCCTGTTCTGTTATTAATAGAAATGATTTGTTGCGTAATAAGTAAGTTCCCGAGCTTCATAAAACGGGAAGTTTGAATAAGAATTTACACAATTAAAGCCCTTGACAAAAAAATACCGGGGGGGGGTAAAATGTAACAGGAATTTATTAAATGTGAAAATTTTATAATAAGTAAATTCTTAAATTACATTTAAAGGAGAAAAATATGAGGTTGATTAAGAAATTGACAGGCTGCATAGAAGTAATTGCAGCGACAGCAGTAGTTGCAACAACATTATTTGGTGGTGTGACTGGAAAAGTAAGCGTTAATGCGGCAGAGGTGACAGATAAGCCAGTTTATTATTGGGAAGATGATGATACTGTAAATAAAAATGGTGTCAAATATGTAATGGACAAAGAAGATTCGGCGGCATTTAAGGAATATTTTGGATATTTTGATGATGATGACAGCCGACAGATGAATATTTTCTATGAGGACAGTACATTAAGAATTGATGCAGATAAGTCGGCATATGGTATAGATGCTGCTAAAGAAGTAGATGTTTATGCATATGAATTAAGCAGAGACGAGTCTGGAAAGCTTGTATTTGACAGAAAAGCAGTGTGTCTGCAAGGGGAAGGTGTTATTGGCGGTGGCTTTGTTGGCGCTTTTGAAGTTATGCCAATCAGCTTTAAAGGCTTCTCAGGTGAAAAGAAATATCAGAAGGCACAATTTACCAAGTTATATAATAGCAAAAGTGATGATGGAAAATTTCAGGCAGTAGTGAGGAATAGCTATAATATTGATTTTATTTATATAAATCTTAAATATGAAGCTTCAGATGGCGAGGAGCGGAATAATAATGTAATTATGATGCCTGACTATATGATAGATAAGACAGTCCTTCATTTAACCAAAGTTACAGATGATAAGACTGATGATGTAACAGATAACACATATACATATGATGCAACAGACAAGGACACACAGGTTGTTGACAATGAAACCTTTACAAAGCTTTTAAAGGAAAATGAGAATAAGGATATTGTAATTAAATCTAATAACAATGTTACATTTACATTTGCAAAGGGAACAATGAAGAGTGTTGATGGAAAGAACGAATATGACTTTTCGACAACGATTAATCCAGCTTATGCAGACACAATGCCATCATATGTAACAAAGGATAATTTCGTGTCACAGGTGAAGTTTAATTATTCAGGACAGCTTCCAGCAACAGCAAGTATCCGTATTCCAGTTGGAACACAGTATGCAGGAAAGACATTATATTACTCATATATGAATAACGATAATACATTTGCAGACACACAGACAGTAGTAGTTGATGAAGAAGGATACATAACAGTAAAGCAGGAACATTGTTCAAGTTATGTTGTGACAAATAAAGCACCTGAGTATATTAGTTCTGGTTCTAAAGATACAGAACAGGATACACAGATAACAGAGAGTAATACAGAAAATGCTTCTACAGATACTTCTGCACCAACAAATGAAAATGTAGATACACCACAGACATCTGACAGTAATAATGTATACATATATGTGGCTTGTATCATATTCGCTTTAACAGGTGTTATTAAATATGGTAAGATGAAGAAAGTATATTAGAATAAATGGAATGAATACACTTAAGGATTTTTTGAATAATAATAAGAAATATGTATATTTAATGATAAGTATATTAGTCATAGCTGTTATTATAATTGTTGCTGTGCTTGTCAATATTATAAATAAAGGAAACAGAGATACTTCAGATACTGCAGGAGCGACCATTGAAAGCAGAGCAGACAGTCAGGTATTGACAGAAAGCACTATAGATAAAAGCAACATTAATAAAAATGGAGATAATGACAAAGCCGTGTCAACAGATAATGAGAGTGCAGAGAATAGTGATAATGATATAGCACAAAAAGATGACACAGAAGCATCGAAAGAGACTTCGGAGTCAGATGAACAATCACAATTAGCAGGAAATGATAATGATGTATCTAATAATAACTCACAAGAGCAATACATTTCTAGTGATAATAGTGGTTCAGATGATGAGGAAGGAGTAGCTGCGGATGATAATAATGTTAATCAGGATGTGTCTTCTGACCATATTGTATACAATGCTGACGGTTCTTTGAATTTGCAGGAGAGCTACTGGGAGTCATACAAAGGCTGGAAAGAGTTCCAGAATGCGATAGGTTCAAACAGCCAGTTTCAGCAGCTTATAAGTAAAGCCCAATCGAAGGGGATACCTGTAAGTGGAAGATGGTCATTGGTTGGGGAAAAAGGTAAGAATGTTTCAAAAAATGGTTCTCCAAAAGATGTACAGTATTATATTTATCCTGATGGATTAGATTATTATTATATGTTTAAATATGATGGCGATAAATTTTATTTTAATAAACAATATTTTATGAGTATAGGATATGTTGGAGATTCTGCTAGTCAGAATAATTTTGATAATAATATTGTATATAAAGCAGACGGAACATTAAATCTTCAGGAAAGCTATTGGCATTATGAAGATAGTGATTCATTATATGAAAGCATTAAAAGCACGCCAGAGTTCAAACAGGCTATAAATGGATTTAGAAGCATACAGATAAGATATCCTAAAACAAGTGGAAAAATTACTGCAAAGACACAGCAATGGATTGTTGTATATCCTGATGGAAGTGAATATCATTTCTTATTTGACGGTTATAACTATCGTAAAATGCCTTTGTGGAATGATTAGTGTACACAAATAAAAATGTATTAATAACAAGCGCATTTTATAATATACCCCTAGATTTTAAAGTGTTTCAAAATCTAGGGGTATATGTTATATGCCATTTAATGACATCGCTCTTTTAAATATATTCAAAATATTCCAATAACTTCTTATATTCATCCTGCGAGGCACGGCAGGTTTCTAGTAAATAACCCTTTTCATCCTTGTATTCATTTAAGCCTCGTCTATAATAATCTTTCATAGTATCATCAATAATAAAAGGGCAGATGTTATTTTTCAGACATTCTTTAAACATTATAAGTCTGCCAACACGTCCATTTCCGTCCTGAAATGGGTGTATTTTTTCAAATTTATAATGAAAATCAATTATATCCTCAAAGGTTATATTGCTGTTTTCCCTATAGTCTTTTAATAGACTCTTGATAGCGGCGGGGACTTTGGAAGGGTGTGTTGTTTCAATCATATCACCAATGACATTAGGGCGTTTCTTATAATCGCCAACTGCAAACCATTCTTTTTGACTATCCGTTGTTCCGCTTTTTAATAAGAGATGAATATGTTTTATAATATCTTCGGAAAGTTCTTTATCCGCAATTTTTAAAATATAATCAAAACATCTGAAATGATTAACAGTTTCTATGATGTCATCTACTTTTTCAACGCCATCAGTAATACCTATAGTCTTGGTTTCATAGATACTTCGTGTCTGTTCTTCTGTCAACCGGCTTCCTTCCATATGATTTGAATTATAAGCTATGCGTATCTGGGTCTGATGATATAGACCCCCTTTTAGTTTCATTTCCATTTCTTCACGAAGTCTGAAAAGAGTAGTATTTTTATCAATTTCTTTTTCATATGACAGAATAGCACCGGGCTGGCAGTCAAAAAAATCGCAAAGACTTTGAATTGTTGACATTGAAACATCTTCATTTTTGGAGAGTTTTGCCATAGTTGCTGAGGAAATTCCGATTTTATTTTTTAGCTTTTCTTTTGTGATTTCCTGTTCTTCCATTAGTAGAAATAATTTTTTGTATGAAATCATAGAATACCACCTTTCTGTACATACATAGTATATTATATATATTTAGATTTGTAAATATTTAATGTTTAGATATTGAAAGTAATATAATTTCACTAATTTGGTAGTTGCTGTAAAGGCATTTTGTGGGTATAATATATATAGATATAATTATTAGTATATGAAGGGATACGATATTAAAACTTTTGATAAGAAATTAAATAAATTATTGAAAACCAATTAATATAATGAAAAAGGACTGTCACCATAAATGACAGTCCTTTTTATGGTGGTGTATATTTATATACACGCCTGAAAATAAAACACTCCATCCTCAGTAAAGAAATCATATACACCGTTATATTTCTCAATCACAGATATTATGCTTCTGATACCAATACCGTGGCTGGCTTTATCCGATACAGGAGTATTATTAACGAATACAGGTTCAACAGCATAAGTATTAGTGATGTTAATACATAATTTATTGTTTTTATCAAACACCTTTACTGTGATAATACGGTTTGAATTAACCTCGCCGTAGTCAGAAGTGCAGCCGGAATTGTAGTCAGAAGCAGTGTCGGATATGCTGCTATATGAATTATTAATAGATGTCCTGGCTGTCTGTACAAGCTTGCAGGCATTTATGGCATTTTCAAGTGCATTTGCAAATAGACTGCAAAGGTCAGTTGGCTTGTAGTCAGCAAGGTTGGCGGCAGTAACTGACACTTGTGCGGTGATATTATATTTGTCAGCTTTGGCAATATAGGAAGATAATATAAGGTTGACAGCTTCATTAGCACAGTATCTTGTTATTTGGCTGTTGTTAAGACTGGTACATATCTCCCTGATATAATCCTGTGCCTGTGCGTAGCTGTTATCATTAAGACAGCTTTGTATAAAGTTCATATGGTGTCGAAGGTCGTGGCGGTATATAGCTGCCTGTTTCTGATAGTCCGATAACTGGGCAATCTCTTTTTCTGCCTGTGCAGCTGCGGATTACAATAAATATAAGTGGGATTGTAATAATAATAGTTACAATATCTGATATCATAGGAATATCTTTGAAAATGTAAGCGGCAGCAGTGCCGAACCATTTTCTTGGGGTACACATAAGATAAGCCGACAGAACTGCAATTGATGAAATGTATATATTCTTATGGCAGACAAATTTTATGACAAGAATTAAAGGTATATGTATAAGGAAAGGATAGCTTTTATAAAGCACATTCTGACCAAGTAGCAGATAGCATACAGCCTGAAATAACGCAAATGTGAGAGTTGTATATATAAACAGCTTATGGTTATCTTCCAAGCGTATATCAGCAAAATAAAATGATACAATAATGCCAAAGATAAGAACAAAGATATAATTAATAAGATTTAATAAAGTAGAAATATACATATAGCCCCCTGTTATTCTTCCATCTGGAAAGTTAAATACTGCTTCTTGATTTCAACGACACGGCGTTGTGCCAATGGAACTGTTTTGTTATTGCTCAGATGAATTTCATTACTAATAATGGTACTTATGTAGTTCATATTTACAATATATGAACGGTGTGGAAGAATAAATTCCTTGTGAATACTAAGTGTATCACATATTGAGGAGAATACATCGGTTGATGTTATGTGTTCTCCATTTTTAAGATGAATAGTTACCTTGCGGTTTAATGCTTCCGCATAGACAATATCAGATGTACGGATTTTGTGTATACCTGAATTGTTCTTAATAATTATGTTGTTTGTCTGTTCGATGTGAAAGAAGTCTATTAAATCATCAAGCGTAGTATACAGGCGTTCTTTGTTCACGGGCTTTAACAGGTAATTAAATGCCTTGACTTCATAGCTGTCTACTGCAAATTCGGAAGATGAAGTTAAGAATATTATAGGTGCGGCTTTATCAAAGGTACGGATTTCCTTAGCGAGTGCAAGTCCGTTCATTACTGGCATAATAATGTCAAGAAAATATATGTCAAACTTCTCAAATCCAGCAGTAGAAGCAAGCTCGACACTGCTATTATAATATTTCACTGTGAAGCTGATATTAGATGAGGCTTCATAATTATCTAAAAGTTCTCTTATTATACCTAATTCGTATTGGTCATCATCACATACGGCAATCTTCATAGTAATCTCCACTTCTAACAATTAATACTTACGTTATTATATATTTCTTTTTGATAAAATTCCATAGAAATTTACATTGTTCGCGTTGAAAAATGTAGGTTGATATGATAAATAGTGTTAATTAGCTGATTTATTTCAATTATTGTGTTATATAACTGAAAAAGGAGGTATACGGAATTCTGTATACCTCCTTTTTATGCTTAAAAGCATAAGTTTAAATGGATTAACTAAAACAATGTTTAATTATCTCTGAACTCTGGCACCAGCTCCACCAACGATACCTTCAACTTCCTTAAGAGAAGCCATTGTTGTATCACCAGGAGTTGTCATAGCTAATGCACCATGAGCAGCACCATAGTTAACAGCCTTTTCAGCGTCTTCAAATGTCATAAGACCATATACAAGACCTGAAGCGAATGAATCTCCGCCACCAACTCTATCCATGATTTCAAGTCCATCATACTGAGCAGCTTTGTAGATTTCACCATCAGCCCAGCAGATTGCTGACCAGTCATTAACTGTAGCTGTCTTAACCTGACGAAGAGTTGTAGCAACAGCCTTGAAGTTAGGGTATGTAGCAGCAGCTTCGTTAATCATCTTCTTGTAACCATCAAGGTTAAGAGTCTTAAGGTTCTCATCGTTACCTTCGATTTCGAAACCAAGGCAAGCTGTGAAGTCTTCTTCGTTACCAATCATAACGTCAACATACTTAGCAACTTCCTTATTAACTTCCTGAGCCTTAGCTAAACCGCCAATAGCTTCCCACATAGATGGTCTGTAGTTAAGATCGTAAGATACGATTGTACCGTACTTCTTAGCTGCCTTACAAGCTGCAATAACAGTTTCACAAGCCTGTTCAGAAAGAGCAGCATAGATACCACCTGTATGTAACCAACGAACACCTAAGCCACCATCGCTCTTGTTCTTGAAGATGTAATCAAAGTCGAAATCTTCTGGAGTAGCCTGAGAAATAGCTGTGTTAGCTCTATCTGAGCAACCCTTGGCACCACGGATACCGAATCCTCTTTCTGTGAAGTTGAGACCATTTCTGCAAAGACGACCGATACCATCTGTCTTCTTCCAGCAGATAAGGGATGTATCAACACCACCCTGTTCGATGAAGTCCTTCATAAGAAGACCTACTTCGTTATCAGCGAAAGATGTGATAACAGCAGTTCTCATACCGAAGCACTTGTGAAGACCACGGATAACGTTATATTCTCCGCCACCTTCCCATGCTCTAAAGCTTCTTGCTGTACGAATTCTTCCTTCACCTGGATCAAGACGAAGCATTACTTCACCTAAAGATACAGCATCAAATGTGCATTCTTCAGCTGGTCTTAAATTTAATTTCATTTTTTAGATACCTCCAAATAAATTTTTACATAATCATATTAACATATAATTTAGATTTAATCTATATATTTAAGTAAAGTTTTGTATAAAGCTGTCAATTTTCCACTGATTAAAAAGAATATTGGTAAGTTACATTATATATAAATTGAAATATAATGTATTATGTAAGATGTAATGCAATTTATAAAAAGTGAAATGTTAAAAAAATATACATAATTATTGAAAATAGAACTTTTTGCTTATTGAAAATATTGTGGAGATATTGTAAAATATTTCTAAAATAGTATACCAATGAATAATATTTATGAAATGAGGCATATATATGAGCAATATCAAGAAGTTAAGAAAACTCAAAATCCAATGGAAAATATTGCTTTCAGCAATGCTTGTTATATTCGTATTTGGCGGATATATGGTATTTGCTAAAGCTGATTCCAGTGTCACTGTATCAGTGACAACGACAGCAACAATTGTTAATCAGGGCACAGAGTCGAACAGCATCGTGGCAACTATGTCGGGAAGAGATGAGAATAATGTCAGTCAGGATTCACCGGATAATTATAAGCCGGCAGTAAGAAATCTTAAATGGACAGTATCCAACTCTGATATTATTAAATTTGTCGTAAGTGATAGTGCGGGAACTAAATATGCAGACACAGCAGAAGGCACTGCCAATCCTACAATATATGGTAATAGAGCAGGTAAGGCAACAATTACGGCTACATATTATACTAAGGCTTACGGACCAGACGGTAGCATTACTTATGAAGAAGAGCTTGGAAATGACTCTGTAGATATCATCGTTCCTTTAAAGATTAACAGCTTTAAGGCATACAGAAATGGTGTAGAGCTTACAAAAGAAGAAATGCTTTGTTATCAGGTAGGAGATATTATTGAGATAACATCTAATGCCAATGATACTAATAAAATATTTGTTGAAACAGACAATGATAAGACAGGAAGTCTTTCTAAAGATGGTATTGTAGAGAAAGTATCATCTTCAGGTGCTAAAGTAACACTTAAGATTGTCGGTGGTGGTAGAACTAATCTTAAAGTAAGAACAGCAGATGGTGATGGTATCAATTCTCTTACAGCAACATACCAGATAACATCAAAGGTCGAATACACTGATGGAGTTGCTAACTCAGAAGGACATTCTATTCAGAAGCTTTCTGATGGTACAAGATTTATTACATTATCAGATAAAGATTTTGAAGACTTTAAAGAAGAAGCAATTCCTTCTAATATTAAGTATCCAGCAACAGCAGGTGTTACATATGTATCATCAGATACAGACGTAATTACATATAAGGCTGGCAGCGTAAAAGGTGTTAACGCAGGTGTAGCCCAGGCAACAGCAGGTGTTGCAAGTATTGATGTACAGGGTAACATAGGCTGGGCGACCAAAGATGTAGTTAATGTTGTTGTACCATTTAAGAAGCTTGGCAATGATGTAAGCAATATGAATGTGGGTGACTCAATACAGCTTAAGACTTCTGCTAAATCAACAGAGGTTACCTGGTCAACATCTGATAACAGCGTACTTCAGGTTGATGCAACAACAGGTCTTGTTACAGCAATGGGAGCTGGTAAAGCTACTATATATGCAACAAGAGTTGACGATGAACTTTCAACAAAGTACAAGCTTAATAATCAGCTTTCTTATGAGATTACAGTTATCGATGGATTTGGCTTAAGCCTTACATCAATGAGTGTTAATATAGGTGATACACAGAACCTTGTGGCACTTGTAACTAATAATCCTAGCAAGGATGATATTACATTTACAGTAGAGAATCAGCCAGATGCAGCAGGAGTTGTTCCAACTGAGACTTTAATTAATGTAGTTCAGTCAGAAGACGGAAGAACATTCAAGGTAACAGGTATTGCATCAGGTATAGCACATATTAAGGTGACACAGAATGTTAATGGCGTTATTAAGAAAGCAACCTGTGTTGTATATGTTACAACACCAGTGGGTGAGATTACTATTAATCCTTCATCACTTACAGTAGACAGAGGTTCATCTGATACTGTACAGCTTATATTTAACCCATCAGCACCAACTAATAATAAAGTATTATGGTCATCATCTAATACAGATGTTGCAACAGTAGAAGGTGACAGCTATACAGCTACAATTACTGGTGTATCTGGTGGTACAACAACAATTACGGTCATAACAGAAGACGGACTTAAAGTAGCAACTTGTGATGTATATGTAAGAGAACCTGTAACAGGTCTTGTACTTAATGCAACAACAGTTGAATCATCGATGGCAGTTGGTCAGTATCAGCTCGTTGCAACTGTTCTTCCAGCAGGCGAAGGTGTTGACCGTGCTGTAACATGGACATCATCAGATCCATCAGTTGCAACAGTAGATGAGAATGGTCTTGTTAAGTATGTTAAGCCAGGATATTGTACAATCGTATGTAAGACAACAGACGGAGCATATATAGCTACTTGTAACTTTATCATAAGCATACCAGTAGAGCAGATTAAGCTTGATTATACTGATGAGATAATGTCAATAGGCAGTACATTAAGAATTACAGCAGAGGTTCTTCCGGTAACAGCTACTAATAGAACAGTAGTATGGGAATCTTCTAATACTAATGTGTGTATCGTAGATTCTAATGGTCTTGTAGAAGCAGTTGGAACAGGAAGTTGTACAATCCTTTGTAAGTCATTGGACGGTAACTACACAGCAATGTGTAATATATATGTTAAACAGCCTGTAACACAGGTTATACTTAATACAACAGATATAACTGTAAGACAGGGTCAGGTATTCTGGCTTAATGCTACTTGTCTTCCAGAGAATGCAGATAATAAGATTATCAGCTGGGAAAGCCGTGATGAGAGCGTGTGTACAGTTGAGAGCGATGGTAAGGTTACAGCAGTAGGTGCTGGTACAACATCTATTATTGCAACCAATGTTGATACAGGACTTACAGCATATTGTGTTGTAACGGTTACACAGCCGGTAACAGGAATTTCGCTTAACTCAGATTATCAGGAATTATGGGTTGGAGCTAAATATGCAATCATACCGGTAGTTGAACCTTATGATGCTGAGAATAAGAATGTTACATATTTATCAAGTGATCCATCAGTAGCAACAGTAGATGAAAATGGTGTTGTTACAGCATTAAAGGGTGGAAGTTGTATAATTGAAGTGACAACCGAAGTTAATAAGTTAACGGCGGCGTGTACGATTGTAGTAAAAGAGTATGTATCATCAATAACTCTTAGTGAAACTGATAAATTTATGAATGTTGGTTCAACAGGAACGCTTGTTGCTTCTGTTGGAACGGATACAGCTACTAATAAGAATATAGTATGGTCATCTTCTAATTATGATATATGTTATGTAGATGGCAATGGTAACTTAAGTGCCAACTCAGTTGGTAATGCAGTTATTACAGCAACAGCGGCAGACGGAAGTGGTGTTAGTGCTTCTTGTATTGTAAAGGTTGTTGATCCTGTAATAGGAATTACAGTTGAACCAGATACAGTAAGGCTTCTTGTTGGTGATTCAGCTAAGGTTACAGCAGTCATAACACCAGACAGTGCAACTGTCAAAGATGTATCATGGACATCATCTAATGAAGCTATTGCAACAGTAGATGAGTCGGGAGAAATATTTGCCCTTAGTACTGGTAAATGTAAGATAACAGCTACATCACAAGACGGTAACGAAGTTAAGGGTGTATGCTGGGTATATGTAACACCAGTTGTTAACATATCATCATTAAGAATTAACTCTAAAGAAATATATATGCTTTCTGGACGAGCTAGACAGTTATCAGTAATTGTAAGACCTGTTAATAATACAGATTCTTATGAGTGGTATTCAACAGATACAGGAATTGTACAGGTAGACCAGAATGGTGTAATCACAACCGTTGGTCCTGGTACTGCAGATGTGTTTGTTATAAGCAATAACAGCAGTGTAGAAGCTTCATGTACGGTACATTCGCTTGCTATGAGTACATCACGAGTGAGATTGGAGCAGTACGATAGATTTAATCTAGATGTAATAGGTACAGAAGATGCTGTTACCTGGAGAAGTTCTAATCCAAGAGTATGTACGGTTTCATCATCAGGTGAAGTTATAGGTAGACGGGCAGGAACAGCTACAGTAACAGCTACAGTTCATAATAAGACACTTAGCTGTACGGTAACAGTTACTAACATCAGGTAATGCTGCTGGAAAATTTCAATTCTTGATATAAGCTTTAAAGATATTATAGAACTTAAAGATGGTTATGCCAGACATTCAAGTCTGGCATAACCATTCTTTATATAATATTTTGACTGTTATCAGAACATAATGGAACTGACTGTAATAATAAACGGCTTATAGAACAAAATAGACAATATAAAAAGAAACAGGCACTATAAGATTATTCTTATGGTGCCTGTTCTTTATTATTTAATATGAGGGGGAGATAGAAAGAATTAACTTTGCTATCTGATTATTAATATAACCTGTAATTGTGTGCAAAGTATGTCTTATTTATGAAAGAACGATAAAAAGAATTAACAAAATAATAAAATAATATATATCAAATGGATAGCAGCTATAAAGTTCAAAAAGTTTAATTTGTTAATTTATTGATTATTGAGTATCAATATGTTAGAATTTATTCGTTAAAATATAAAGGCAGGGGAATAAGTATGAATAGCAATGACAAAGATGAGTTAGATGATGAGTTAATTAAATCAATGAAAAAGCTTGTTGAAGAAGAAACTAACGTTGCTAAGGCGTTCATAGATACCCAGAATGAGTTGCCAGACGAAGATGATGAGTCTGGTGATGAAACAATGGGTAAGACAAGGGTTATACCTAAGGTCACAGATGATATGCTCACTAAAGTAAGTGATGCTACAATTAATATCAGTGATTTGAATGCAGACAAAAAACTTCAATCCAATAAAGAACAGAATAATATAGATGATACCAGCAGAGTAAAAGAATACAATAAAGTCAGGGAGTCAGAACCGGTAACAGAATATAATATGGCAGAACAGCAGGATAAGAGCTCTGATGCACATATGAATAATGGTAATAATGAGAAAGATGACAGCGTGCAGGAAAAGGCTAAGAAGCCTATGGATGCTAAGAGGAAAAAGATGATTATAGCTGTTTCCTGTGTAGTAGCTGCTTTAGTAGTTATTATAGGTATAGTTGTCGGAGTTGTTCTTAATAATAAGAATAAGAATTCGTACCAATATAATTATGATAAAGGAATGAGTTCTTATCAGAACAAGGATTATGATAATGCTATTAAGTATCTTGCTAAAGCTTCCAAGTTATCTGAAGGCAAGAAAAATGTAGATTTAAAATATACATTGTATCAGTGTTATGCTGCAACAGATAATACAGATATGTCAATTGAAGTGTTAAAGGATATTTTATCATTTGATGAGAATAATGAGAAAGCTATAAAAGCATTAGCTTCAATATATAATACTAAGAAAGATGGAACAAGTCTTAATAAGCTTATTAAAGATTATAAGGATAAACAGGGTTACAAATATCTTACAGATTATGTTGTTGAAACTCCTAAGCCATCAGTTGAAGCTGGAAGCTATGATGACGTAATTAAGTTACAATTTACAGAGAACAGCAGTTCAACAATATATTACACAACAGATAAGACTGAGCCAGATAAGAAAAGTACGCATTACACAGGTACAGCAATAGAAATACAGAGTGGTACTACTATAATAAAGGCTATTGCTATTAATGATATAGGAGTGTGCAGTGAAGTAGTGGCTCTGGAGTATACAGTTGATTTTAAGAAGCCATCTGCACCAACAGTAAGTCCTGTATCTGGAACATATGAGGAAGGACAGACTGTGACAATAGATAATATTCCGGTTGGCAGTACAGCGTATTATACATTAGATGGTTCTACACCAACTAAGAATTCGGAGGAATATTCTGAACCATTTACAATTCCAACAGGTAATAATGTAATATCCGTTGTTATAATTGATTCGCATAACCAGTCAAGCAGTGTTGTTAAGCGTAACTATGTTGTCAACAAGGCTAAGACATATGTATATAATGAGGCACTTGAGATATTAAAAGGAAAGCTTATATCAAAGGGAGTGCTTAAGTCAGATGGAACTACAGCTGCTGATGGTTCTACAGTTACATTTGTATATCAGTCAAGGACAACTGTAGATGGAGTTGAGATGTTCGTTGTAAGATATGATGTGACATCTAAGACGGGTAAGACTTCTACAGCTGGTTATTATGGTGTCGCGACTAAGACAGGTGACTGCTATACAGTGACACAGAATGGCGGAGCATATAGTGCAGCCGCATATAATTAAGTTTTGATGTGTGATTAACACTTCAGATAATATATAACTGAAAGGGGTAATAAAATGTACAAGATTCTTAAGGCTGAAAAATTAGCAGAAAAGATTTTTCTTATGGATGTTGAAGCACCAAGAGTTGCTAAGCACTGTGAACCTGGCCAGTTCATAATTGTTAAAATGGATGAAAAAGGAGAGAGAATTCCTCTTACAATCTGTGATTATGACAGAGAAGCTGGAACAATAACAATTGTATTCCAGATAGTAGGAGCATCAACAGAAAAAATGTCTCACCTTAAAGCAGGCGATGCTTTTAGTGATTTCGTTGGTCCATTAGGATGCCCTTCAGAATTAATTCACGAGAATATTGAGGATTTAAAGAAGCAGAATATCGTATTTATAGCAGGTGGTGTAGGTACAGCACCAGTATATCCTCAGGTAAAATGGCTTCATGAGCATGGTGTAGATGTTGATGTTATCGTTGGAGCTAAGAACAAAGACCTTATCTTATTAGAAGAAGAGATGAAGGCAGTGGCAGGTAATCTTTATATAACAACTGATGATGGCAGCTATGTAAGAAAAGGTATGGGTACAGATGTACTTAAAGATCTTTATGCACAGGGTAAGAAGTATGACAAATGTATAGCGATTGGACCATTGATTATGATGAAATTCGTCTGTCTTTTAACTAAGGAATTAGGTATACCTACAGTTGTAAGTATGAACCCTATTATGGTTGATGGTACAGGTATGTGTGGTGCATGCAGACTTCAGGTTGGTGATGAGATTAAGTTCGCTTGTGTAGACGGACCGGAGTTCGATGGACATTTAGTAGACTTTGACCAGGCTATGAAACGTCAGCAGACATATAAGACAGAAGAGGGCAGAGCTATGCTTGCAGCCCTTGAAGGAGATACGCATCACGGTGGATGTGGACAATGTAATTAATCAACGGAAAAGAGGTATATATAATGGATGTTATGAAGAAAGTTCCAGTAAGGGAACAGGCTCCAGATGTAAGGAATAAGAACTTTGATGAGGTATGCCTTGGATATAATGCAGAAGAGGCACAGGAAGAAGCAACACGTTGCCTTAATTGTAAGAATGCTAAATGTGTACAGGGATGTCCAGTATCAATCAATATTCCGGAATTCATACATAATGTAAAAGAAGGTAATTTTGAAGAAGCTTACAAGGTTATTGGAAAGTCATCTGCATTACCTGCTGTATGTGGCCGTGTATGTCCACAGGAAACACAGTGTGAAGGTCAGTGTATAAGAGGAATTAAGGGCGAAGCTATATCAATTGGTAAGCTTGAAAGATTCGTAGCTGACTGGGCTAGAGAGAACAATGTATCACCAGAGATGCCAACAGAGAAGAAGGGTAAGAAAGTGGCTGTTATCGGTTCAGGTCCTTCAGGACTTACTTGTGCCGGTGATCTTGCTAAGATGGGATATGATGTTACAATATTTGAAGCACTTCACGAAGCTGGTGGAGTATTAGTATATGGCATTCCAGAATTCCGTCTTCCAAAGAAGACAGTTGTTGCATCAGAGATTGAAAATGTTAAGAAGCTTGGCGTTAAGATTGAAACTAACGTAGTAATCGGTAAGTCAATGACAATTGACCAGCTTATTAATGAAGAAGGTTTTGATGCTGTATTTATCGGTTCAGGTGCTGGTCTTCCAAGATTTATGGGTATCCCAGGAGAAAATGCTAATGAAGTATTCTCAGCTAATGAATACCTTACAAGAAGCAATCTTATGAAAGCTTTCAGAGAGGATTATGATACACCAATAGCAAGATTTAAGAAGGTTGCTGTCGTTGGTGGTGGTAACGTTGCTATGGATGCCGCAAGAACAGCATTAAGACTTGGTGCTGAGGTACATATTGTATACAGAAGAAGTGAGGAAGAACTTCCTGCAAGAGCAGAAGAAGTACATCACGCTAAAGAAGAGGGTATTATATTTGACCTTCTTACTAACCCAACAGAAGTCCTTACTGATGATAAGGGTAATGTTACAGGTATTAAGTGTGTTAAGATGGAACTTGGCGAACCAGATGCTTCTGGAAGAAGAAAGCCTGTTGAAGTCCCTGATTCAGAATTCGTAATGGATCTTGATGCAGTTATAATGTCACTTGGTACATCACCTAACCCACTTATCTCATCTACAACTAAGGGTCTTGAGATTAATAAGAGGAAATGTATTGTAGCAGAAGAAGCTAATGGACAGACATCTAAGGAAGGCGTATACGCTGGTGGTGATGCTGTTACAGGTGCTGCAACAGTTATTCTTGCTATGGGAGCTGGTAAAGCTGCTGCTAAGGGTATTGATGAGTACCTTTCAAAGTAAGTAATTATATTTACAATAATAGTAAAAAGCTGTTGATTTATTATCAGTGTTTAGATAATAAACCAACAGCTTTTGCTTATCTTATGTTATAGCCTGATTATAGCTGGGTAATATTTAGCATTGACAGGCTGCGTGATTTTATAGCAGACTGTATGGTTCTATGGAAGCCAGTGTTTTTATAAAGCTGATTGTATGCTTTTTATAGAAGCCTGTATATTCTTTTTGTTTTTGTAAAGTTGATTTACATATTGAAAATGCTGTCAATGTATTTATCAGAGATAGTGTCACATAACCCTTCAGACGTGTCAGGGAACTGTTTCATAATAGCATTTTTGATGTAATCACTTCTGTTGAAATATTTCATTTCTTCTGCAATATCATTGTTGTAAGAACCTTCAATGTCTTCTTTGGTTACATTGTCATTAAGCCAGTTGATAATAGTGTCCGTTGCTTCATTTTCGATAGAGGCGTTTGACTTGATTTTCTTGGAATACTTTAAAGACCAGAAACCTATTGCGATAAATCCAACAAATAAAAGACCAAGAACAACATTTACAAGTATGAAATTAGAACTACCTTTTGTTACAAACTTTAATATTCCGATGTCATTAAGAATAAGAATTATAATTCCAGCAGCACCGCATACAAAAAAAGTTATTGCAGACGACAAGTTATCTTTATATTTGTCATCTGTTGACTCATACAGATTGCCAGAGTGCTGTAAAAGCTCAATGCCTTCTTCTTCCTCGATAATATTTTTGGCTTCTTTTTCAGAAATGCCAGATTGCTTAGCTTCGTCAATGATGTGTTCATCAACTGTATTGTCTGACTGTGAATTTAAGCTGCTCACAATAATCTCCTTTCTGTGTATATAAATAATATGTAATATGTAGCATTAAAATGCTTCGCGTAAATTAAACTATATATAATCAGTAAAATGTGGTACTATTACCAGATGTAAGCAGAATGAAAATGCTGTCTGCTTATTAAAATATATACGCTTAATTACTATTTGGTTAATTATAAAGTATAAATGTGAAAAATTAAAGAACATGGGCAGAAAATTTAAAAGATTGATAATTAAAAAGGAGGTTATAGAAGATGAGCAAGGCTCTTATTGTTACAGGTGGAAGTATTAATGTTGCGTGGGCTAAGGAATGGCTTGATAATCAGACATTTGATTATTGCATAGCGGCTGACAGCGGGCTTGAGTATGCTGATAAGCTTGGATTGAAGGTGGATTATCTGCTTGGAGATTACGATTCAGTAGATAAAGATGTGCTTGACACATATAAGAGTAATACTGAATTTGAGACATATCCTAAAGAAAAAGATTATACCGACACACATCTTGCGATTATGACAGCACTTAAAAAGGGTGCAACAGACATATATATACTTGGTGCGACAGGAACAAGAATGGATCACACAATTACCAATATAGGAAATATGAAGGTGGTGGCTGATTGTGGAAAGGACTGCCATATAGTTGATGAACACAATTATATATATCTTTTAAGTGAGGCTGATGGAATACATATAATTCGTAAAGACAGCCAGTATGGAAGATATGTGTCAATTATTCCTATGTCAGAAAATGTCAGTTTAAGCCTTGAGGGATTTAAATATACGCTTGATAATTATGAATTAAAGCAGGGATTAAGTATATGCCAGAGCAACGAAGTGGAAGATGAACAGGGAATAATTAAGGTGCATAAAGGACTTATTATAGTTCTTGAAACAAAAGATTAATAACATAAATGTCCTATGTGCAAAATTAATGAAAAATGCGTATAATATTAACAAAATAACGTGGAAAGCAACAACAAATCTCTTGTAATTTAACTTACATTGTTATAAAATAAACAATAGTTGTTTGCATTAAGCAATATATAACAAAGAGGAGGTCTCGGTGATGAGTAATACTACACAGGCTTTATCAAGAATCGAAGCAATTCTTGATGATAGCAGTTTTGTTGAAATCGGAGCGGCTGTTACAGCAAGAGCAACAGATTTTAACATGCAGGAAAAAAAGGCTCCATCTGATGGTGTAATCACAGGATATGGAGTTATCAATGGAAATCTTGTGTATGTGTATAGCCAGGATGCTGCTGTGTTAGGCGGAACAATTGGTGAGATGCATGCCAAGAAGATTGCTAATCTTTATGAGAAGGCAATGAAAATGGGAGCTCCTGTGATTGGTCTGATTGACTGCGCAGGTTTAAGACTTCAGGAAGCAACAGACGCCCTTGACGGCTTTGGACAGATTTATAAGAATATGTCATTAGCTTCTGGAATTGTTCCACAGATTACAGCCGTATACGGTGAATGTGGTGGAGGTCTTGCTGTTCTTGCAGAACTTTCAGATTTCGTATTTGTGGAAGAAAAGAAGGCTAAGTTATTTGTTAACAGTCCTAACGCATTAGATGGCAACTATGAATCTAAGCTTGATACATCAAGTGCAGAATTTATGGCTAAAGCAGGTGTTGCAGATTTCATTGGTGATGAAGAAACAATCGCTAATGGAGTAAGACAGCTTGTATCAATGCTTCCATCTAATAATGAGGAAGGTGCTGTATACACAGATAATCAGGATGACCTTAACAGAGTATGCGCTGATATGTCAGCAGAGATAGCTGATGCTGCACTTGCTCTTACAGATATTTCAGATGATGGATTATTTGTAGAAGTTAAGGCTGAATATGCTAAGGAAATGGTAACTGGCTTCATTCAGCTTGATGGAGTTACAGTTGGTGCTGTTGCTAACAGAACAGCAATATATGATGAGAATGGCGAAAAGGCAGAAGAGTTTGCAGCTGTATTAACTACAGATGGAGCTTATAAGGCAGCCGAATTCGTAACATTCTGTAACGCATTTGAAATACCAGTGCTTTCACTTACTAATGTTAAGGGCTTTGAAGCTAATGTAAGAGCTGAGAAGACAATTGCCAAGGCAGCTGCTAAGTTAGTATATGCATTTTCTAACGCAGATGTGCCAAAGGTTAATGTAATTACAGGTGAAGCTTATGGAAGCGCATATGTAGCTATGAATTCTAAGTCAGTAGGTGCAGATATGGTATATGCCTGGTCACAGGCAAGCATCGGTATGATGGATGCTTCTTTAGCTGCTAAGATTATGTATGCTGATGAAATCGCAGCAGCAGATGATGTTACAGCTAAGATTAATGAAAAGGCTTCTGAATATGCAGCATTACAGTCAAGCGTTGAGCAGGCAGCTGCAAGAGGTTATGTTGATACAATTATTAACCCAGAAGATACAAGAAAGTACATTATTGCAGCATTTGAAATGTTGTTTGATAAAAGAGAGGTTCGTGCAGATAAGAAGCATGGCACAGTATAATTGAAGAGGTGATAATATGAAGAAAATTAAGTTTAAAAAGTTCTTAGTGTTATTCTCATTACTTATCTGTGTATTCTGTATGACAGCCTGCAGTTCATCTAATGGCACTATATCAACAGCAAGTGCCAAGACAGAATTAAAACAGCAGCAGCTTGATGCCAGTGAGGCTTATCTTGTAGACTGGGTTAAAGATATGATTACATATCTTGATAAGAATGATTCTGCTAAGATAACAGCGGATGCAGAGGCAGCTCAATCACTTACAATGGTAAATAATAAGTTATACATTGTTGACCAGAGTGGAATTAGTGTTAAGACAATAGCTTTTTATAATAGCTGGAATAGCACAAGAGGTGAGTTAGGTGCTTTAAAGAGTATCAATGAAATTAATGTAGAACTCAATAGCAAGACAGGTGAGTTATGTACTATTACAGTTGATACTTCATATGAGAAGAATGATAAATGTACATTTGAATTCGTAATTAATGATGACTATACACTTGAAAATGGTGCTATAAATCCATCATATACTACAGGACAGAAGATGTATAAAGCAGTAATGAATACTCTTATCGGTATGGGAACAGTATTCGTTGTACTTATATTTATTTCATTCATTATTTCATTATTTAAGTACATCAATAAGTTTGAGAATAGAAATAAGGCTAAGAATGAAGCATCTAATGATGCCCAGGGCGTTGATAATGCTATTGCTCAGATAGTTTCAAGCGAAGAGCAGGATGAAGAAGTTGATGATCTTGAACTTATAGCAGTTATAACAGCAGCTATTGCTGCATCAGAGAATACATCTACAGACGGACTTGTAGTTCGTTCAATTAGAAAGGTTAATAGCAGGAGGAAATAAATTATGAAGAATTATACAATAACAGTTAATGGTAATGTATATGATGTTACTGTAGAAGAAGGAACAGGAAGCACAGCAGGTGCAGCTAAGGCAGCAGCACCAAAAGCAGCAGCTCCTAAGGCAGCGCCAAAGGCTGCAGCACCAGCAGGCGCACAGGGTGTAGTAAAGGTTAATGCACCAATGCCTGGTAAGATTCTTAAGGTTAACGTTAATGCGGGCGCAGCAGTTAAGAAGGGTGATGTATTACTCGTTCTTGAAGCTATGAAGATGGAAAATGAAATCTGTGCACCACAGGATGGTACAGTTGCTACAGTTGAGTGTGCAGCTGGTGATTCAGTAGAGTCAGGTAAAGTATTAGTTTCTATGAACTAATTGATATATCAATTAGTTGTGTAGAGATAATATACGGAGGTAAAAAATGGAATATATTTTATCAACATTGGGAAACCTCGTTCACCAGACAGCATTCTTTAACCTCACTTGGGGTAATTATCTGATGATTCTGGTTGCGCTGTTTTTCATGTATTTGGCAATCAAAAAAGAATATGAACCTCTGCTTTTAGTACCTATTTCATTTGGTATGTTACTTGTTAATCTTTTCCCGGATATTATGTTATCTATTGAAGATTCAAGCAATGGCGTAGGTGGTTTGTTACATTATTTTTATTTATTAGATGAATGGAGTATTCTGCCATCACTTATCTTCCTTGGTGTTGGTGCGATGACAGACTTTGGTCCACTTATCGCTAATCCTAAGAGTTTCCTTTTAGGTGCAGCAGCACAGTTTGGTATATTCGCTGCTTACATTATGGCTATATTTATGGGATTCCCAGATAAGGCAGCAGCAGCTATATCTATTATTGGTGGTGCAGATGGTCCTACATCAATATTCCTTGCTGGTAAATTAGGACAGACTAATTACCTTGGACCAATAGCGGTTGCAGCATATTCATATATGTCACTTGTACCAATTATTCAGCCACCTATTATGAAGTTATTAACAACTGAAAAAGAAAGAAAGATTAAGATGGAACAGTTAAGACCTGTATCTAAGCTTGAGAAAATTCTTTTCCCTATTATCGTTACAATCGTTGTAGTATTAATTCTTCCTACAACAGCACCACTTGTTGGTATGCTTATGCTTGGTAACCTTTTTAGAGAGTCAGGAGTTGTTAAGCAGCTTACAGAAACAGCATCCAATGCACTTATGTATATAGTTGTTATTATTCTTGGTACATCAGTTGGTGCTACAACAAGTGCAGAAGCCTTTTTCAATCTTGATACATTAAAGATTGTTGCATTAGGTCTTATTGCATTCGGCTTTGGTACAGCGGCAGGTGTAATATTTGGTAAGATTATGTGTAAGGCTACACACGGTAAGGTTAATCCACTTATTGGTTCAGCAGGTGTATCTGCGGTTCCTATGGCAGCCAGAGTTTCACAGAAGGTTGGTTCAGAAGCAGATCCTTCTAACTTCCTTTTGATGCACGCTATGGGACCTAACGTAGCCGGTGTTATTGGTACAGCGGTTGCAGCTGGTACATTTATGGCGATGTTTGGTGTTATGTAAAACAGACTAAGAGGCTCTAAGCTCGCACAATACGCGAGCTAAGACCCTCTAAGTCTGTATAGAAGTTGCTTACGCAACTTCGTTGTGGACAGAGGAATGGTCTATATATATCATAAGACCTTCTAAGTCTGAATAGAAGTTACTTACGCAGCTTAATTAGAGTTTATTTACTTTATATATAGGAATATATAGGAGGAGTTTAAGATGGCAGATCAGGTTAAGAAACCATTAAAGATAACTGAGACTGTATTAAGAGATGCTCATCAGTCACTTATTGCTACAAGAATGACAACAGAGCAGATGCTTCCAATCATAGACAAGATGGATAAGGTTGGATATCATTCAGTTGAGTGCTGGGGCGGTGCTACATTTGATGCATCACTTCGTTTCCTTAAGGAAGACCCTTGGGAAAGACTTCGTAAGTTAAGAGATGGTTTTAAGAATACAAAGTTACAGATGTTATTCAGAGGACAGAATATCCTCGGATACAATCATTATGCAGATGACGTTGTAGAATATTTCGTACAGAAGTCTATCGCTAATGGTATTGATATAATCAGAATATTTGACTGTTTCAATGATTTAAGAAATCTTAAGTCATCAGTTGAGGCAGTTAAGCTTGTTAAGAAAGAAAATCCTAATGCTCACGCACAGATAGCACTTTGCTATACACTTGGTGATGCATATACTCTTGATTACTGGAAAGAAACAGCTAAGAGAATTGAGGATATGGGTGCAGATTCTATCTGTATCAAGGATATGGCAGGTTTACTTGTTCCTGCTAAGGCTACAGAGCTTGTACAGGCATTAAAGGATGGTTCTTCACTTCCTATCCAGATGCATACACATTATACATCAGGTGTTGCTTCAATGACATATATGAAGGCTGTTGAAGCAGGTGCTGATATTATCGATACAGCTATGTCACCATTCTCAATGGGAACATCACAGCCGGCTACAGAAGTTATGGTAGAGGCATTTAAGGGTACAGAGTACGATACAGGTCTTGACCAGAACCTTCTTGCAGAGATAGCTGCTTACTTCCAGCCAATGAGAGAAGAAGCATTAAAGTCAGGTCTTATGAATACTAAGGTTCTTGGTGTTAATATTAAGACATTATTATATCAGGTACCTGGTGGTATGCTTTCTAACCTTGTATCACAGCTTAAGGAAGCTGGTGCAGAAGATAAGTATCAGGCAGTTCTTGAGGAAATTCCTAAGGTTCGTAAGGACTTTGGTGAACCACCTCTTGTTACACCATCATCACAGATTGTTGGTACACAGGCTGTTCTTAATGTATTACAGGGCGAGCGTTATAAGATGATTACTAAGGAATCTAAGAAGGTTCTTATGGGTGAATTCGGACAGACAATTAAGCCATTCAACCCAGAAGTACAGAAGAAGGCTATAGGTGATGCTACACCTATTACCTGCCGTCCGGCAGATCTTATTGAGCCACAGCTTGAGAAGTTCAAGAATGACCCAGTCGTACAGCAGTACAAGCAGCAGGATGAAGATGTGCTTTCATACGCATTATTCCCAGCAGTTGCTACTGAGTTCTTCAAGTATAGAGAAGCACAGCAGAAGAAGGTTGACCCTGCTAAGGCTGATACAGAGAATAAGGCATATCCAGTTTAATAGCTAGCGGTATGATTTGTTTTTTTCGTAGAACTCGCAACAACTGGTGGTTTTAAGTGAAAAAATGGGCGTGGGACGTTAGTCCCACGCCCATTTTTGTCATTTTCTGGCAGATTGGGATATATGACAACTGTAATTATAAGGATAAATAAAGTAATATAGCAGCATAAAAATATAAGAAACAGGAGGAACAAAGTTTATGGTGAAAAACAAAAAATGTCATAGTAAGAAAATGGCAGCATTAGTTACAGCTGTTGTGCTTGCTGTATCGGCAGCAGTTTCATTTGCAGTACCACAAGTAAAAGCTGCCAATGGACCATGTGATACTGGTGATTGGGCTTATGCTTATATTAATGTAAGAAATGGAGAGGAAAGTAATCTGCTATTCTCATCAGAAGGCACTAATTCTATAGATGGAATGTCTTATGACAGAGAGTCTAATACACTTACATTAAATAATTATAAAAGCTCTACAACAGTAATAGTTACTAATATGATGGGTGATGATTTCAAGATTAACCTTGTTGGTGATAATGAAATCGGAAGTATAGGTTCATATGGTGATGCATGGGGTGGTTCAATCAATATAAGTGGTAATGGTTCTTTGGTAATTAATGCAGACAAATCAGATGATTATGGAATAGCTTTCTTTGCTGAGGGAACTAATTCGGTGCTTTCAGTTGCAGACACCTGTAATGTTACAATATATTCTGGTTCAAAGGCAGTAGTGTATACAAGCGATAATCTCACTAACAAGCCAATTAAGGATAATGGAACATTAAAGGAAAATGTGACATATAATGTTTCACATCCGCTGGAAATATCAAGATTATGTGCCAGGTATTATGAGTACGACCCTTATACAACTAATATAGTATATAAGAACGAGACAGATAATACTTCATTATATTATATTAAAGAGCTGACATATATTGAACCTGCTAAAGTGACTTATACATTATATAAGCTTACTACAAAGAAAGCTATGGGCGATGTATATTATGCTGACAAAGTAGGTGAATATGATAATATCCCTGCTGGATATACCAAGACCACATTAGACAATCCAATTTCATATTATGAGTCAGACAGTGGAAGCGGCGGAACAAGTCAGGTTATAATCAATACAGCAACAAATGAAAAGTATGTATCTGCATATGTTTATGAAAATAAAACATCATATTATAGAATATGTAAGCTTCTTGAAAAGCTTGGTGTAGATGAACGAAGCAATGATGAATTATGGCTTATTGATTATGACAATCCTGTAGCAACATACAATCCTGTAGTGGGAAGTGATAATCTTCCAGACGGATACAAGTATGACGGTACAGAGATAGAAGGTCTTTATAATGTTGAATGTGTAGCAGATAAGCTTACATTTACAGCTAAATCATCTAGTGATAATACGACAGATAATTCAAAAGGAGACACAACCAATAATCCATCTGACAACACACCAGATGAGAAGCCATCGACACCAGAGTCAAGCACCACTAATACAGTAGTAGATGTATCAGACGGCAGCACAACTATTAAGGCTGATGAAATCAGAAAGATTATTGAAGATAACAAGGTGAATGATGTTGTTATCAAATCTAACAATGATGTTACATTTACATTTGCAAAAGGAACAATGTCAGAAGTATCACAGGTTGCAATATATGACTTCTCAACAGCAATTACTTCTGATATAAAAGAAGCAGGAGATATGCCGGCAGATGTAACAGAGGATATATTCGTATCTAAGATTGTATACAATTATTCCGGCGTGCTTCCAGCAACGGCAAGTATTAAGTTAAATGTTGGAAAAGCATATGCGGGCCAGACACTTTATTACAGCCAGCTCTTAGATGATGGAACAATAATTAGTATGATGTCAGCTGTAGTTGATAATGATGGTTATATGACAGTAGAACAGGATCACTGCTCAACATATCTTATTACAAAACAGCAGATTACAAGCAGTTCATCAGATATAAGTTTACCAGGCACATCAGTAGAAAATGTAACAGAAGCCGCAGGTAATACAGTTGAAACACCACAGACAGGAGATATGACACATATATACTGGGCAGGATATTTATTAGTATTATCATTAATGGGCATTGGATTTACAATTTTAATGGCTGGTAAGCTAAAGAAAGAACAGTAATAATATTTATTGATAAAAAACTGCCTGAATGAGAGTTGACATATGTATTTTCAAAAAGTAATATTAAAGAAGTGTTTGTTCACACTAATTATATGTGAAATACAGTAAATATGTATAAAATGGAGGCAGAATATGAGAATAGGTATTATTGGATACGGAAATCTTGGAAGAGGCGTTGAGTGTGCTATCAGGCAAAATCCAGATATGGAGCTTGTAGCAGTATTTACAAGACGTGCACCAGAAAGCGTATCTATATTGACAGAGGGTGCTTTAGTATGCTCAGTAGATGAGGTAGAGCAGTGGAAGGATAAGATAGACGTAATGATTCTTTGCGGTGGAAGTGCTACAGATTTACCAGTACAGACACCAAAGTTTGCAGAGATGTTTAACGTAGTTGACAGCTTTGATACACACGCAAGAATTCCAGAACATTTTGAAAATGTTGATTCTGCGGCTAAGAAGAGCGGACATGTTGGAATTATATCAGTAGGCTGGGATCCAGGTATGTTCTCTTTAAACCGTATGTATGCCAATGCTATTTTACCAGAAGGCAAAGATTATACATTCTGGGGTAAGGGCGTAAGTCAGGGACATTCAGACGCTATCAGAAGAGTTGAGGGCGTCAAGGATGGCAAGCAGTATACAATTCCAGTTGAGGCAGCCTTAGAAGCTGTAAGAAATGGCGAGAATCCAGAGCTTACAACAAGACAGAAGCATACAAGAGAATGTTTTGTAGTATTAGAGGAAGGTGCTGATGCTGCAAAGGTAGAAGAAACAATCAAGAATATGCCTAACTATTTCGCTGATTACGATACAACAGTACACTTTATCAGTGAAGAAGAATTAAAGAAAAACCACAGTGGAATTCCTCACGGAGGATTTGTTATCCGTACAGGAAAGACAGGCTGGAACAAAGAGAACAATCACGTTATAGAATACAGCTTAAAGCTTGATTCTAACCCAGAATTCACATCTTGCGTTATCGTAGCATATGCAAGAGCAGCTTATCGTCTTTATAAGGAAGGTCAGAGCGGTTGTAAGACAGTATTTGATATTGCACCTGCATATCTTAGTGCTAAGGATGGAGCAGAATTACGCAAGAGCCTTCTTTAATTAATATTGTGTTATTAATATTATATTGCAGGAATTGATAATGTAATTATTGTAAGAATTAATTACATAAATATTATGAACTAAAATAAGATTGACCTTTGGAGGTATATTATGGCTTCTAAAGGTCAATTTTATTATTTTAAGTCAACTATATACTTTGCATTAATAATAGTGTAATATAAATATGTATGCGTTATTTATAATAATGTCACAATATACGTTACTAATAAACACAGAAAGGTATTTGAATAGATGATTAAGCTTGAAAGATTTGAAGTTATGAATTTTGAAAATGCTATGAGAGGAGCGAGAAATCCGCTTAATAGCTGGGCTAGAATGGATAGTAAGACAGAAAATGGAGTATTCACATTTGGACCTAATGATTTAGATTTAGCGAAAAGGCTCTGCAAGGCTGGTTCAGACCATAGAAAGTTTATAAGACAGATATTTGTAACAGTAGATATAACAGCACCAATCTACTGGTGGAAGGAATACGATACATATAAGGTTGGAACAGTTGCCAATTCAACAAGTACAATGCATAAAATCCACAGCAAGTCATTTGAAATGGAAGATTTCAGCGTTGACCATTGTACTTCTGAGGCGTTAGATATGATGCAGAAGAATATAGATTTTCTTGAAACAATACGCCAGAAGTTCATAGAAACTAAGGATAAAGACCTTTGGTATAGTATGATTCAGTTGCTTCCAGAAAGCTATAATCAGATGCGTACCTGCACATTTAATTATGAAAATCTTGCAGGAATGTATTATTCAAGAAGAAACCATAAGCTTGCAGAATGGCATACATTCTGTGACTGGGCACTTGAGTTACCATATTTCAAAGAACTTTTGGTTCAGGAATAAAGAGGATAGAGAGGTTTCCTATGAGTAAAGTTGTAGTTATTGGAGGCGGGGCGGCAGGTATGATGGCTTCTATTATAGCCGCCAGAAATGGACATACAGTAACTCTTATAGAAAAGAATGATAAGCTTGGAAAGAAGCTTTTTATAACAGGAAAAGGCCGCTGTAATTTTACTAATGCTGGTGATGAGGACGACATTAAAAATAGTGTTGTAACCAACCCTAAATTTATGTACAGTTCATTTAAAGGCTTTTCTAATTATGATGTAATGGGATTCTTTGATGAACTTGGACTTAAGTTTAAAATAGAACGAGGTAACCGCTGTTTTCCAGAGTCAGACCATTCATCAGATGTAATCGGCACATTGGCAAGAGAATTAAGAAAATGCAAAGTGGATATTATGCTTAGCACAGAGGTTGTTGATGTTACAGCCAGGGAATTATCAGAGAATGAAGTATCAGAAAATGCAGTGTCAGGGAAAATAGTATCTTGCAATGCAGTATCAGAGAATATAGCAAATGATAGTGTAAAACTTGAAAAAAAGTATAAATCCAAGAAAAAAGAACCTAAATCTAAGAAAAAAGAGCCAGAATATATATCGCAGTTTGTAAGTGTTGAAGTTAAGGAGTTATCTACTGGCAGAAAGCAGGTTATAAAAGCTGATTCCTGCATTATAGCAACAGGTGGTAATTCTTATTCAAGCACTGGTTCAACAGGCGATGGCTATAGATTTGCAAAGGCACTTTCACATAATGTTACACCTATTATACCGGCATTAGTTCCTCTCACAGTAAGAGAAGAATGGGCTTCAGAGCTTATGGGACTGAGCCTTAAGAATATAGCAATAAGCATATATGACAGTATGGGTGACAGCCGTAAAGAGCTGTATAGTGACTTTGGTGAAATGCTATTTACGCATTTTGGTGTGAGCGGGCCAGTTATTCTTAGTGCGAGCAGTTATACAACAGCAATATTAAGAAAAAGACCGCTTAAGCTTGTGATAGATTTAAAGCCAGCTTTATCAGAGGAACAGCTTGATGAGAGAGTTCTTAGGGATTTCTCAGAGGAAAAGAATAAAACCTTCCGTAATTCACTTGATAAGCTGCTGCCTAAGAAACTTATCCCTGTTATAGTAAGGCTCAGTGATATCAATAAAGATAAACAGGTTAATGAGATAACAAGGGAAGAAAGATTAAGGCTTGTACATCTGTTAAAGCATTTTGAAATGACAATAACCGGTACAAGAGGCTTTAATGAAGCTATAATTACACAGGGCGGTGTTGATGTTAAAGAAATCAATCCGACAACTATGGAGTCAAAGTTAGTTAAAAATGTGTATTTTGCAGGAGAGGTGCTTGATGTAGATGCGGTTACAGGCGGTTTTAACTTGCAGGTAGCGTGGTCGAGTGCGTATGCTGCAGCAATGCATTTGAATAATTAAATAATGCCAGCGTGTTTTATAACACAGGCAGAAAAGAGGATTATTATGTCTTATTCAGTAGCAATTGATGGACCGGCAGGAGCTGGCAAGAGTACAATAGCAAAGCTTATATCTAAGCAGATGGGTTATATATATGTAGATACCGGTGCTATGTACAGGGCAATGGCGGTATATTTTAACCAGAATAATATTGACCCCGCAGATGAAGCTGCGATTAATGCGGCAGTCGATAATGTAAAGATAACAATAGAATATAAAGACGGCGAACAGCAGGTTATCCTTAACGGCGAGAATGTAACCAGTCTTTTAAGAACTGAGGCAACAGGCAATATGGCTTCAAAGACATCTAAGTATAAGGCTGTAAGAAGCAAGCTTGTTGATTTGCAAAGAGAGCTTGCGGCAGCAGAAAATGTTGTTATGGATGGACGTGATATTGGCACAACAGTTCTTCCAGATGCCAATGTAAAGATATATCTTACTGCAAGTTCTGATGCCAGAGCCAGAAGAAGATATGACGAACTTAAGGCAAAGGGTGAAGAATGTGATTTACAGAAGATAAAAGAGGATATTGAACAGAGAGATTATCAGGATATGCACAGGGATATTTCACCATTAAAGCAGGCAGATGATGCAGTTCTTGTAGACAGTTCTGATATGGGAATTGATGAGGTGGTGGAAGCCATCAAGACAGTTATTAATAAAGCAAAGTAGTGATTTGGAGGATATATGAAAGAGGCAGAAGTTATACTTGCCAGGTCTGCTGGTTTCTGCTTTGGAGTTCACCGTGCAGTGGATACAGTGTATGAAAGAACAGGAATGGAAAATGTATACACATACGGACCTATCATACATAACGATGAAGTTGTAAAGGACCTTGAAAGCAAAGGGGTCAAGGCAATATCAGATGTAGCACAGCTTGACGGTATTGATAATGCTACTGTCATAATAAGGTCGCATGGTGTATCTAAAAATGTGTATGAGAGCATAAAGACAAAGAATTATGAAGTTGTAGATGCAACCTGTCCATTTGTTCTTAAAATACACAGAATAGTTGAGCAGGAGAGCAAGGCAGGAAAGCAGATTGTAATAATAGGCAATGAGAAACACCCGGAAGTTGAGGGCATTAAAGGGTGGTCAGTAAGTCCTGTATATATAGTGGATTCTATCGAAAAAGCACAAAATCTTGAGCTTGACAGGGCAAAAGAAGTGGTTGTTGTATCCCAAACGACATTTAATTACAATAAATTTCAAGAATTAGTTGAAATTATCAACAAAAAGAGTTACAATATTACCATTAAAAATACTATTTGTAATGCCACGGAAGAACGTCAGACAGAGGCAAGAGATATTGCACGGAAAGTTAGTGCGATGATTGTCATTGGTGACAAGAGTAGTTCCAATACGAGAAAACTGTATGAGATTTGTAAAGGCGAATGTGAGGATACATTTTACATTCAAACTCTAAGAGATCTTAATCTTAACGATTTAAGATTCATAGACAGCATAGGTATTACAGCTGGGGCATCGACCCCGAACAATATCATTGAGGAGGTTTATACTAATGTCAGAGAATTTTGCAGAGATGTTAGCTAACGAAGAGTGGAAGGAAATTCATACAGGAGAAGTTGTTGATGGCACTGTAATAGCAGTTAAAGAAGACCATATCGTTCTTAACATAGGCTATAAGCACGATGGAATTATCACAAGAAGTGAATATTCATCAACACCAGGTATCGATTTAACAACAGTTGTTTCTGTTGGAGATGAGATGAAGGCAAAGGTGCTTAAGCTTAATGATGGAGAAGGACAGGTTCTTCTTACATATAGAAAGCTTGTTGCAGAGAGTGGAAGCAAGAGACTTGAAGAAGCATTTAATAACAAAGAAGCTATAACAGCTAATGTATCAAGAGTTATTAAGGGTGGTCTTGAAGTTGTTGTTGATGAGACAAGAATCTTCATTCCAGCAAGCCTTGTATCAGATTCTTATGTTAAGGATTTCTCAGAATACAATGGTAAGGAGATTACATTTGTATTAACAGAATATGATCCAAAGAACAGAAAGGTGATTGGTGACTGCAAGCAGCTTATCGTAGCTAAGAAGAAGGCAGCTCAGGAAGAACTTCTTTCTAAGATTAAAGAAGGAGATACAATCGAAGGTACAGTTAAGAATGTAACAGATTTTGGTGCATTCATTGACCTTGGTGGTGTAGACGGACTTCTTCATATTTCAGAGATGTCTTGGGGAAGAACAGAGAACCCTAAGAAGGTATATAAGGTTGGCGATTCAGTTAAGTGCTTCATCAAGGAAATCAATGGTGACAAGATTGCACTTTCAGTTAAATATCCAGACCAGAACCCTTGGAATGATGCTTCAACAAAGTATGCTGTAGGTAATGTTGTTACTGGTAAGGTGGCAAGAATGACTGACTTTGGTGCTTTTGTTCAGCTTGAAGACGGCATTGATGCTTTACTTCACGTATCACAGATTTCTAAGGAACATATTAACAAGCCAGAAGATGTATTAAAGATTGGTCAGGAAATTGAAGCTAAGGTTGTAGACCTTAACGAAGCTGACAAGAAGATCAGCCTTAGTATGAAAGCATTATTAGATGATGCAGAACCACAGGAAGAGGCTACAGAAGAATAATTTAATAATTAATTGTCAGATGTTCTGATGATTGGCTGTAACTTAATATTTGATAATATAAGAGCTGTACACCTTAGTGTGATATATACTTTCTATGCTGGGTAGAACCGGTAGAAAGTATATATACAATGTTGGTGTACAGCTCTTGTTAAATTTCCTTAAGCTTTCTGTCAAAATCTGGGGTGCGAATTATATTAGAAGAATAATTACTTATATTGCATAAGTGTCAGATAGCTTCGTCCTTTGCGGGTTTCGGCTTCATCACCTATAAAGATATACTTTCCATGTCCACGGATTACAAGTACATCATCTTTCTTTAAGTTCTGGCTTTTATTCTCGGTACATATTCCATTGAGGAATATTTTCTTTGACGTAAATAGCTCATTGGAATTACTGCGTGATAATCTGGTGAGGGAAGCAACAACTGCATCAATCCGCTTAGAAGCAGCAATTATTCGTATCTCTTCAAGTTCTGGTTTGATTGCTTCAATCTCATCAGTGCATATTGTACATCTTATGTGTGTGTGTTTAATAGAGTCCAGATTATCACATATATAATCAGCTATGTGCGAAAGGCAGTATACATAAGCATCAGGCACTTTAATTATAATGTCACCGACTAGTTCGCGTTCAATTCCGAGGTTCATAATTGCACCAAGGTAATCACGGTGGTTAAGCTGTTCAGCAAATTTGACGGATAATGGGCTTATTCGGATAGTTGAGATAGGGTAACCAGCATCATAGCCATAGAGTTCCTCAGAGCCGAAACGTATTATTTTGCGTTCACATACAGGATTGCCACCCCATTCATCATATGGTATAAATGATAATTCGTTGCTCATTTTGTTGACATACGACAGTTCATTTATACTTAAAAAATTAGTGTAAGTATATATATTGTGGTTGAAAGCCTGATTGGCAGTATCTATTATTTTTCTTTTTAAAAGCTGTTCTTCGTTCATTGTGTTAATTCCTTCTATTTTATAAATTAGTGCATATGTGCTAATTGTGCTTAGATTGAAATTGATATGGTAAATTAATGTTTATTATAATGTAATTAATTATATATGTCTAATACGATGTTTAATATATTGGCAAATTCAATATTGGCAGAATGAGTTGTAAAATCCAGAATATTGTAAAATTGAATATAATGGTAAGCTTAATTGGATATGGTAATTAGATATTTTATGTAATGTTTTTATATTTTTTATATAATGATAAAATTTTGACACAATTAATATTGTGTGATAAAATCCATATAAAGCTAAGGGATTGCAACAACTGCGGAATATGTTACAGGAAAGAACAGAGGATATCAATATGGTTAAAGATTATGAAGATTTTAAGAAATTTGTGTTAGGACTTACAGGAATTGACCTTAATGCTTATAAAGAAAAGCAGATGAAGAGAAGAATAGATACACTTATAGCAAGGAATAAGCATACAGGTTATGACAGTTATTGCAATGCGATAAAGAATGATGCCCAGATGCTTGATGAATTCGTTAATTATCTTACAATTAATGTGTCAGAATTCTATAGAAATCCAGCGTTATGGAAGAAGCTTGATGAGATTATCCTTCCAGACCTGATTAAGAAGTTTGGACCAAGACTTAAGATATGGAGTGCTGCTTGTTCAACAGGTGATGAGCCATATTCACTTGCAATGGTGCTTGCAAAGAAAGTCCCACTTAAAGATATAAAGATATATGCTACCGATATAGATGACCAGGTTCTTGAAAAGGCCAAAGATGGCGTGTATTCAGCCAACAGCTTAAAGGGACTTCCTGATGAGTATAAGAATAAATATTTTGAAAAAATGGGAGATAAGTACTATAAGATTTCAGATGAGATTAAGAAGTGCGTTGAGTTCAAGAAGTCTAATCTTTTAAAAGACTCATATCCTCAGAGCTGTCATCTTATAGTTTGCCGAAATGTACTTATCTATTTTACAGAAGATGCCAAGTTAGAGATATATAAGAAATTCAATGATTCATTAGTTAAGGGCGGCTGTTTATTTGTTGGTAATACAGAGCAGATTATCAATTATAAAGACCTTGGTTATGAATCTAGTGAGTTGTTTTTCTACAGAAAAAAGTAATCAGTATATGTACTGCCTGAAGAATTATGTCTTCAGGCAGTTCTTTTTTATCGTATAAAAGGTATATATTAGCATCATTATACTCATATCTGAATATATATTCAGAAGTCTGGAGACTGTCTGTATTGTAACAAGGCAGTTTGATAAACGAAGCGAATTTTTTAGTGTATGCTGTTTCTCTGGTTGCTTTCACTTTACATTCAGCATCAACATAAGCAGCTACACTTTTGTGAATGGCAGTATCTTCGTATGGAAGATAGTAGTAATTCTTATAATCACTATAATATAATCTGAGATTATCAGTTATTAATGGCAGTTTGATTTTCATAGTATTGCCATTGATTCTTATGGCATATCCATTATTATCAAGATGAATAACGGGTATGGGAACTGCACAGGGCAGGGTATAGTTAATTATTAAATCTCCATTTTTATTAGTATCATCGGAATATTCGACAGAATATCCAGTATAGGTTACATTTTCTTCTAATACAGCATTGTAGGCAGTTATAGATGAAAGCTGGATAAGTCCGTATACATCATCATAATTATGAAGCAGAAGCAGTTCTTCGTAAGAAGCTTCTCCAGTCTTAACATAGTCGTTGTATACCTTGATAAGCTCGCCGCCAGAGAATTCATCATCACGGCTTATGTTAAGGAATTGCTCAACAGACTTCTGGTTACAGCTTTCAAGCTTTAGTAATGCCTTTAATGGACGTACACATTTGTATAAATCATAGCTTAAGAGCTTATCAAGTGTGTACGGAATGTTAAGGTGTGCGGCTCTGTCTTTAATAAATGGAATGTCAAAATTGTCTCCATTAAAATGCACCAGTGTATCAAATGAAGCGGCAGCATTAAGAAAGCTTGCTATTACCTGCACTTCGTCAGCCTTGGACTGGGCAAGCCACTGTATTATGGTAAGTATGGAATTCTTTATATAAGCAGTGCCGATTAAATAACAGAAGCTTGTCTTGTGCGAAAAGCCGGTTGTTTCAATATCAAAAAATATTGTATGCTCGCTGCAGAGAGAATTATTGATAAAATTATCAGCAGTATTATTAGTATTGCTGTCGTTGTTGTGTATATCGTTTAGATTAAATGTTTTAGTTATAGTCTTCATTAATTATAAATCCTTTGATTACAAAAAGTGTACGTTAAAAAAATGTCAGTTTTTGTTTATTATATACGAATATATACACAAAAAAAAGTAGATTTTTAATGATAAATGATATATTATATTAATATATTAATTATCGTTCATAATTATTATAAATCAGATACACAATCATTAAGCTTGGGTTTTATGGTTGTCTATCTGTTTTTGCATTGCTTTGGATGATAACATATATTATTTTATAAGGAGAAATATGTCATGGGAAAGTGTACATTTAAAGGTGGAATACATCCATATGACGGCAAGGAATTATCAAAGGATAAGCCTATAAAAGAGTTGTTCCCTGCTGTAGGAGAGATGGTTTTCCCACTTTCACAGCACATCGGTGCGCCGGCAGTTCCAGTAGTTGCCAAAGGTGATTACGTCCTTGCTGGACAGTTGATTGCTGAGGCTGGTGGATTCGTATCAGCTAATATCCATTCATCTGTTTCTGGTACAGTTAAGGCTATAGAGCCAAGAACGCTAGCCACAGGTGGAAAGTGCAATTCAATCATCATTGAGAATGATGGAGAATTTAAGGAAGTTGAGTATACTCCGAAGAAGTTAGAAGAACTTTCTAAAGAAGAAGTATTACAAAGAATTAAGGATGCAGGTGTAGTAGGTATGGGTGGTGCAGGCTTCCCTACTAACGTAAAGTTAAGCCCTAAGAATCCAGAAGGAATTGATTATATTATAGTAAATGGTGCTGAATGTGAACCATACCTTACATCCGATTACAGAAGACTTCTTGAAGAGTCAGACAAGATTGTACTTGGCTTAAAGGTTGCATTAAGCATCTTTGATCACGCTAAGGGTATTATTGGTATTGAAGATAATAAGCCTGAAGCTATCAAAGTTATGCAGGCAGCAGTTGCCTCTGAGCCAGATATCGAGGTTAAGGTTTTAAAGACCAAGTATCCTCAGGGTGGTGAGCGTAGTCTTATCTATGCTACAACAGGCAGAAGCATCAACTCAACTATGCTTCCAGCAGATGCAGGATGTATCGTACATAACGTAGATACAATATACAGCATATATATGGCTGTTATTGAAGGAAAGCCACTTACTAAGAGAATCGTTACTGTTACAGGTGATGGTGTTAAAGAACCAGGCAACTTCTATGTATGGCTTGGCATGAACTACAGACAGCTTCTTGAAGCAGTCGGTGGTGTAGTTGGCGAACCAGAGAAGTACATATCAGGTGGTCCTATGATGGGATTTGCTATGTACAGTCTCGATGTACCAGTTATAAAGGGAAGCTCATCACTTCTTGTATTCCAGAATGATGTTGTATCTAAGCTTGAAGAGACAGCATGTATCCGTTGTGGAAGATGTGGTGAAGGATGTCCAAGCCATTTACTTCCAGCTAAGCTTGCTTCATTTGCAGCTAAGAACGATGAAGCTGGTTTCGTTAAGTTTGATGGTATGGAGTGTGTAATGTGCGGAAGCTGTTCATATGTCTGTCCAGCTAAGAGACCATTAACACAGCAGATTAAGGCTATGAGAAGTATCGTTCTGGCTAACAGAAGAAAGAAATAAGGGAGGATTAAAAGTGAGCGAGATTTTTAACGTATCAACTAATCCACATGTACGTAGCAAGGATACTACTCAGACTATTATGAGAGACGTACTTATAGCGTTAGCCCCTGCTAGTATATTTGGTATTTATAACTTCGGAGTTCAGGCACTTATTCGTATCATAGTTGGTATTGTAGTGTGTATGGCTTCTGAAGCAGTATATGAGTATTTTATGCATAAGAAGATAACAGTTATGGACCTTAGTGCTGCTGTTACAGGTCTTCTTATTGCACTTAACATTCCATCAACTCTAAACATTGGTTTTGAGATTGTTGGCTGTGTATTTGCAATTATTATTGTTAAGCAGTTATTTGGCGGAATTGGTCAGAACTTTATGAACCCTGCACTTGCAGCAAGATGTTTCCTTCTTATTGCATATACAGGTCCAATGACTAACTTCGTATGTGATGCATATTCTGGTGCTACGCCTCTTGCTATATTAAAGCCAGGTTCAGAGGTTGTAGGACAGACAGCTCCTACACTTCTTACTATGTTTATTGGTAAGACAAGCGGTGTTATCGGTGAGACATCAGTTATATGTCTTCTTATTGGTGCTATATATCTTGTTGTAAGAAAGATTATTTCTTTAAGAATTCCACTTTCTTACATTGGAACATTTGCAGTGCTTATATTCCTTTTCGCACCAGGACATCAGTTTGATGCTATGTATATGTTACAGGAAATCTGTGGTGGTGGTCTTATTCTTGGTGCTTTCTTTATGGCAACTGATTATGTTACATCACCTATCACACCTAATGGTAAGTTAGTATTCGGTGTCTGCCTAGGTTTACTTACATTCATATTCAGAATGTTTGGTGGTTCAGCAGAAGGCGTTTCATACGCAATCATCTTCTGTAACCTCTTAGTACCTCTTATCGAAAGAGTTACAGTACCTAAGTCATTTGGCAAGAAAAAGCCGGAAAAAAAGGCAAAGGAGGCTGCATAAGATGAAGAATATAATAAAAGACGCATGTATATTATTCGCAATTACACTTGTTGCAGGTATCCTTCTTGGTCTTGTATATAATGTAACTAAAGACCCTATCGCACAGCAGAACGAGAAGGCTAAGCAGAAGGCTTACCAGGAGGTTATTGCTGATGCTGATAAGTTTGAAGCACTTGATGGAAGTTATGCTTCTGATAAGGTAGCAGAAACAGCTAAGACAGTACTTTCAGCTTCTGCAACAGATTTCTCTAAGGATGATGTATCAGAGGTAGTTGCTGGTATTAAGAATGGTAAGATTATAGGTTTCGTAGTAACAGTTGTTGCACATGATGGTTACGGCGGAGATATCAAGTTCTCTGTTGGACTTTCAACAGATGGAACATATCTTGGAACATCTATTCTTACAATAAGTGAAACAGCAGGTCTTGGTATGAGAGCTAAGCAGGATCCTTCATTCTTAGCACAGTTTAACGGAACTAAGACTTCAGAATATAAGGTAGTAACAGATGGAACAGGTTCATCATCAGACAGCTCTATTGATGCAATCGGTGGTTCTACAGTTACATCTAAGGCTATAACAAAGGGTGTTAATGCAGCATTAGCTGTATATGCAGACCTTGCTAAGGCTAATGTTAAGACAGTAGGAGGTGTTTCAGTTGAATAAATGTGTTGAAAGACTTTATAATGGTATTATCAAAGAGAATCCTACTCTGGTTTTAACACTTGGTATGTGTCCTACACTTGCGGTTACTACATCAGCAATCAATGGTATCGGAATGGGACTTTCTACAACAGCAGTTCTTATGCTTTCTAACCTTTTCATTTCATTACTTAGAAAGGTTATTCCAGACAGCGTAAGAATGCCAGCTTATATCGTGATCGTTGCATCATTTGTTACAATAATACAGTTCTTATTACAGGGCTTTGTGCCATCTATATATGATGCACTTGGTATCTATATACCACTTATCGTTGTTAACTGTATTATCTTAGGACGTGCAGAGTCATATGCTTCTAAGAACCCAGCACTTCCATCAATGTTTGATGGTATCGGAATGGGACTTGGTTTCACATGTGCTATCACAATCCTTGGTGCAATCAGAGAGTTACTTGGTGGCGGAACAATCCTTTCAACAGGTAGTTCAGCACTTGTAGATCTTTCGAACTTTGGTTATACACCAGCTAGTATATTTATCCTTGCACCTGGTGCATTCTTCGTACTTGCTATGTGTGTAGCTGTTATGAACAGAGTAAAGAGAAAGCATGGAATGAAGCCTGCTGAGGTTCCAGACTATGTTTCAGATGAAGAAAAAGAGAACTAAGGGAGGAGAGTAAAAGATGAATTTATTAGTTATCGCTATAAGCACAGCGCTTGTTAACAACGTTGTATTAAGCCAGTTCTTAGGTCTGTGTCCTTTCCTTGGTGTATCAAAGAAAATAAACACAGCTGCCGGAATGGGTGGCGCTGTTATTGGTGTTATCTCTATATCATCAATCATATGCAGCCTTATATATGATTTTATATTAACACCACTTAACCTTACATACCTGAATACTGTAGTATTCATTCTTGTAATAGCAACATTAGTTCAGTTTGTTGAAATGGTACTTAAGAAGTGTATGCCACCTTTATATGAGGCACTTGGTGTATACCTTCCACTTATCACAACTAACTGTGCCGTACTTGGTATTGCTTTAACAAATGTACAGAATTCATACAACTTAATCGAATCATTTGTAAGTGGTCTTGGTACAGCTGTTGGTTTTACAATAGCTATCGTAATAATGGCTGGTGTACGTGAGCGTACAGAGGACAATGATGTTCCAGAAAGTTTTAAGGGAATGCCTATCGTTCTTTTAACAGCAGGACTTATGTCAATTGCATTTTTCGGATTTTCAGGAATAATCTAAGGAGGATATTGAATAATGACAGGTATTATTATTGCGGCTTGTGCCGTAGGTGTAACAGGTCTTCTTCTTGGACTCTTCCTTGGATTTATGGGAAAGAAGTTTGCAGTTGAGGTTGACCAGAAGGAAATAGATGTAAGAGCAGAGCTTCCAGGTAACAACTGTGGTGGTTGTGGATACGCAGGTTGTGATGCACTTGCAAAGGCTATTGCAGCAGGTGAAGCTGACTGTGGTGCATGTCCAGTTGGTGGTGCTCCGGTAGCAGCAAAGATAGCAGCTATCATGGGTGCTGAGGCAGGAAGCCAGGAGCGTATGACAGCGTTCGTTAAGTGTGGCGGAGACTGTGACAAGGCTAAGAATAACTATGTATATTCTGGTGTACAGGATTGTACTATGATGAACATAGCACCTAATGGTGGTCCTAAGGGATGTACATACGGATGTATGGGTTATGGCTCATGCGTTAAGGCTTGTCCATTCGATGCTATCCATGTAGTTAATGGTGTAGCTGTAGTAGATAAGGAAAAATGTAAAGCCTGTGGCAAGTGTGTTGCTACATGTCCAAGACACCTTATCGAACTTATTCCATACAAGGCATCTTATGCAGTCAACTGTTCTTCACAGAATAAGGGTAAAGATGTTATGCAGGTATGTTCAGTTGGATGTATCGGCTGTATGTTATGTACAAAGCAGTGTGAGTATGGTGCTATCACTGTAGAGAACAATATCGCACACATCGACCAGTCTAAGTGTGTTGGCTGTGGCAAGTGTGCTGAGAAGTGTCCTAAGAAGATTATTCATAAGCAGAATTAATATATGAGTATAGTCTGATAGGAATTAATACAATTATTATATTAGTTCTTTATGGATTGATTGTATAAAACCGCTAGTGGAAGACATTATGAGTTTTCTACTAGCGGTTTTTGTGTTATATTATTTATAAATAAAGTTTTCAAATTTAAAATTTTATATTAGAGTTTTAGATTAAAAATTGTAAATAGATGGATAATTATACAAGGAGAGAAAATTGACAGATTATAATTTGGATATAGATGAAGCAGTTATATTGCAGAATAATAATGTTGCCTGTACGACGAACAGCTTGCCTGTATTTAAGGATGAATTAGTATTAACCAATAAAAATATTATTTATGTTTGTATAGGAGTATTTGGTAGAGTTAAGGAAATAAAAAAATATCCTTTAGAACAAATAAAAATGTATAATAATAAGCCACAGGTATTGATTTTGAAAGCAAAAGATGGCAATAAAGAAATGCAGATATTTACCGTAAACCAGCAAATGTCTTTTAGATTTCGGGACTCGGAAAAGAAGCAGATGCCTATATGGATTGACAAGATTACACAATTAATGGTTAAAGGGGAAACTACAATTAACAATAAGGGCACAAAAACTTTACCAGGAATTAAAAATATTGTAGAAACTATAAAAGAAACGAAAAACTCATTAAAAGATGTAATGTTTACTAAAGCTGCTAAAAAGATATATATTACCTGCCCTAAATGTGGAGCGCAGATTGAAGGCGTGAAAAAGCAGGTAGCGGTATGTGAGTATTGTGGGAATAGAATGACATTATAGATTTTTAGCTGACAAGCTGTATATTAAAGCTGGTTTTAAATAAATAAGTACAGAAGACATATTTTACGATACTGTGGAAACCAGACAATTCAGAATGTATGAATATGAGATAGAGTAGTAATAGAAATATATGTGTATGTGGCTCATTAAGGCAGTTACAGCAGAGTTCTTAACAAAATATATAGTAAGTGATATCATATAAGAAAAACAAAACTACGGAGAAATATTATGGAAAGAGTACTTAAATTTTTAAAAGAAGTAGAAACATATTATTTAGCAACAGTTGAAGGAGATCAGCCAAGGGTAAGACCTTTCGGGACAGCACATATTTTTGAAGGAAAGTTGTATATTCAGACTGGAAAGATAAAGGATGTATCAAAGCAAATTCACGCAAATCCGAAAGTTGAAATCTGTGCATTTAAGGATGGAGAGTGGCTGCGTGTAGCTGGAGAGCTTGTAGAAGATGACAGAAGAGAAGCAAGACAGTCTATGCTTGATGCATACCCTTCATTACAGAAAATGTATTCCGCAGATGATGGCAACACTGAAGTGTTCTATTTTAAGAATGCAACTGCGACATTTTCATCTTTTACACACGAGCCAGAAATAGTAAAATTTTAAATATCGTTAAATCATTTATATGATGTAAGGGTCGAAAGGTCAAAGAGTCATTCGTGCTTGCACGATAAGACTCTTTGACCTTTTGACTCGCTTAACACCGAATATGGTTTTTTATGAAAGGTTGAGGTGTTATAGGATTGTGTAGTAATGTAGCAATATGGACAATCTGTTATATAATTACTATAAAATATTAATTTCCAAAATAATCTTTAATATCTTCCATTCTCTCCATCTGTCTAACCTTAAATGGACAGCGATTGTTGCAGTGTCCGCAGCGTATGCAGTCGCCCGTGTGAAGTTCAAGCTTACGATAATGGTCTTTGGCAAGTGCATCACCAGATTTAGCAAGGTCGTAATATTTGTTAATCATTGCAATATCAAGTCCTTTAGGACATGGATGACAATGGCTGCAATAAACACAACGTCCTGCGGCATCAGTAGGTGCAAAGTTACCTATAACGGAATAGTCACGTTCTTGTTTTGTGGCATTAAGGTATCCCAATACTTCTTTGAGGTCGTCTGGGCTTCTGAAGCCAGGAAGAACTGTGATAACACCCGGTTTGTCCAGTGCATACTGTATGCACTGGTTTTTCGATAATGCCTGTCCAAATGGAGAAAGCTTTGCATCAAGAAGTTGTCCACCTGCAAATGCTTTCATAACGGTGATACCAACTTTTTCCTTTTTGCAACGGCGGTAAAGTTCCTGTCTTTCCTGTGCGCCGCCAAAAGCAAATTTGCCGTGCTGGTAATCATACGCTGGATTTATGCTGAACATAATAACGTCAAGTATTACAGTATCAAGCATTTTATGTGCGATTGCAGGAGTGTGTGTTGAGAGTCCGATATGTCTTACAACGCCCTGTTTATGAAGTTCTTTAATACGCTCTAATACACCACCATTAATGTACTGTCTAAGGTCAGAGGGTTCATCAATACAGTGAATAAAGCCGAAATCTATATAATCTGTATGAAGTTTTTTCATAAGCGTATCTATTTCACGGTCGATTTTATCACGATTGGTTGTCCAGCAATATTTTCCAGATGAATAGTCTGCTCCAAAATGCATTTGAAGGTATACTTTATCCCTGCACCCCTCAAAGGCAGTTTTATAATAATCAAATGAACAGGCTTATGATACGGCGAGGTCGAAATAATTGATTCCGTTATCCATTGCCATCAGTACAGTCTTTACAGCTTCATTTTCAGGTGATTCGTGTAATCCGGAGCCACCAAAACCGATAATACTTACCTGTTCTGTTCCTTTTGGTAATTTGCGATATTCCATTTTTTTACCTTCTTTCATATAATGTTAATATTTTTGCCTTTTAAATTTGTATCAATATAAAAAGAATATAGTATATATTATTTATTAATTATAACATTAATTTGCAGAAACATATAATGCATATATGTATTAGGCAGTGTTTTATAATGCCTGATTTTTAAGCAGAATGATTAAGTTTATAATAAAGATAACCTTTAAAAATCACCCAATATCATATATAATAATATTTAATAAGCTAAAATTAAACAGCTAAGAGAGGTATTACAAAATGGAAATTTATGAAATGATAGACCTACAGGATTGTCCAAGGTGTTTAGGACCTTCTTTGTTGGAAGAAGTGGATCACGGTTTTTATGTGACTTGTATGGATTGTGGATGTCAGTCAGCCACATTCAGATATAAAAATGATGATGATAAGCTGGAGGCTGCGAAGAAAACAGCAGAGTTATGGAATACTGGAAAGGTAATCTATACCGGTTATGGAGATTGATAGTATTTACAAGAATGTGCAATAATAAGCCATAATATAATATATCAGATAAGGAGAATTAAACGATGAAGAGTCAGGAAGAACTTTTTAATATGACAGTTATGGAATTAAGAGAGTATATGAATTCGCTTTCTAATGAAGAAATAAAGCAGGCGGCTGAGATGTTTGAATATGATGAGCACGAAAGAGATCCACTTACACTTCTTTCAGCACCTAAGCTTTTTGAGTATATGAAATATGCAAATGGAGCAGTAGATATTGATTTTGGTGAATAATGCTATAATGAGGGAGTGTGATTAATAGTCACGCTCTTTTATTTATGTTGGGAGGCATTTTTATGACACACGAACAATTTGAAAAGGCGGCTGATTACTGGAAGAATAAGGGAATTACAGCAATGCCCAAAGAAGAGCTTAAAAAAGCGGTTGAAGAATATATAGCTGCTAACAATACCTGTGCGCTTGCAACAGGAACTGGCGATTATGTAAGATGTACGCCGATTGAGTACAGTTATCATAATGATAAGTTCTGGATGTTTTCAGAAGGTGGAGAGAAATTTATAGGTCTTGAGAAGAATGAAAATGTATGTTTGGCTATTTTCGATAAATATGATGGATTTGGCAGGCTTAAGAGCATACAGGTTATGGGAAAAGCCGAACTGATAGAACCATTTTCTGATAAATATAATGAACACGCAAAAATTAAGAAAATACCGATAGAGGCGTTAAAGAAAATGGAGTCGCCGCTTAATCTCATCTGTGTAACACCAGTGAAAATGGATGTATTATTTTCTGATTTTAAGAAAGAGGGATATAGCAGCAGACAGATTTTAGAGTGAATTTAAAAGAAAAAAGAGGTAATATAACTTATGGAAGTAAAAGAGTGGTCATATAAAGAATACCATTCTTTTGATAAGCCAGTAGACGGAGTTACAAGAATTCCTACAAGCGGAGATGAGAAGGGAACTTATATATATTCAAATGTGGAATATGCGCATATAAATGGTACGCCACTGCATTTGCAGATTATCACACCACAGACAAGAATCCTGAGTTATGCAGAGCTATGTCGGTTGAGTGTAATATAAGTGAAAATGTTTCATTGCCACCAATATTAATGTTTCACGGAACAAAAGACCGTACAATAAATCCAAAGGTCAGTGTTGTTGTATATGAGGCTTTAAAGAAATATAATAAAGATGTGAAGTTATATTTGCTTGAGGGAGCTGACCACGGTGGAAGTGAATTCTTTAGTGATAATGTGTTGGATATTATTGAAGAATTTTTGCAAAAGATTATATCAGCTAGTTAGAATGATAAGTTGTTTTAAAATGTGTAATAAAATGAATTTTTACACTGACATCATAAATATGAAAATACTGGGCGGTAAAATATATGGGAAATGAATCTGGAGAATGGATTATGCACGGACTTGAGTGGGACAATCCAGCGTGTATACATACAGTTGAGAAAGCAATCGAACACATTAATGATGTAGGTTTTCTGCCTTTATTTAAGAATGAAATAGAAGGATTTTCACTGGAAGAATGGACAGCACCTGAGTACTGGTGGTGTGATGATGAATTATATGACCCGTGGTTGTGGCGTGCGGTTATAGCAAGACAGCACGATATAATCTATGGAAAGTTTTTCGGAAAGAAGGCAGGTTTTGTATCAAGAAAATGGGTTCCTGCATTTGCAAATTACAGGCGTGACGGATACGATTTTGATGCGTTATATGAGGATGGAAAAGCACCGCTTAAATATAAAAAGATTATGAAGCATTTTATGGAAGAAAATGCAGATAACGAAATATTTTCTAATGAGTTAAAGAAACAGGCTGGCTACGGCAAAGATGGTGAAAAAGGATTTGATGGCGCAGTTGCTAATCTTATGATGCAGATGTATATATGTAACTGCGATTTTAGGAAGCGTATTAATAAAAGTGGTGAAGAATATGGCTGGGATGTGGCTGTTTATTCATCAATAGAGCATATCTATGGTTATGATTATGTTACCTCTGATTATAAGGAAAAGCCGGAAGCTTCGTGGCAGAAAATAGTTTCACATATGAACATATTGTATTCGTCTGCGACTGAAAAGCAGATTAAGAAGATATTGAAGTAAAATTATCAAAAAATATTTGAAATAAATCATAGTTTATTGTTTTTGCTGTTTTATCAGCAGTATACACTTGATACAAAATTTTATTAAAAATGGCGTATAAAAGAGAATTGGTGTGAAAATAGATTTTTCACACGTGAGATTTATGTGTGTGTGCACTTGACACAAACTCGTTATGTACAAAAATATGCGTAGAAATGAGGATTATTATGGAATTACAGGAAGTATTGAATAGCAGAAGAAGTATGAGAAGTTACGATGCTGAAAAGAAAGTTACAAAAGAGCAGCTTGAAACTATTATAAATGCGGCCATATTAGCACCTTCGTGGAAGAATTTGCAGACATCTAGATATTACTGCATATTATCAGACGACAAAATTGAAGAATTCAGACATAAGTGTCTGCCAGAATTCAATCAGAACAATTCAGAGGGAGCAGCTCTTGTTGTAACAACATTTGTAAAGAACTGCGTTGGATTTGACAGATTATCAGGTGAGCCAGTTAATGAATGTGCCAACGGCTGGGGTTATTATGACCTTGGACTGCAAAACGAGAATTTCGTTCTTAAATCTAAAGAATTAGGACTTGATACACTGATTATGGGAATTCGTGATGGTGAGGCAATAAGAGAGTTCTTTAATCTGCCAGAAAATGAGCAGGCAGTTTCAGTTATTGCAGTTGGATATGGAACAAAGGATGCGCAGATGCCTAAGAGAAAGAGTGTTTCGGATATAGCGAAATTTTATTAAAATAGTAAGCAAAAAATATATAGAGAATGTGAGTGATAAATCATATGGGTTTGTTTAAAAAGAAGGAAAAAGTGTATTCATATGATAAAGAGCATATGAAACCGGTAATTAAAACCAGCATATGTACGGGTGAACAGGTGGCTGGATTTAAGGATATTCATACTGGCAAAATAGAAGATATTATGCTTGTAAAAACGTCAGCAGATATCGAAAAATTTAAAGAAATGTATGGAATAGAAGGCAATATTGACAAAGAATATTAGGATTAAAATGTCGGTGGAAGAAGGATATAATTATGGTTAAGAAAATTGTAAAAGGAAAGCAGATATTTGCAAGAAAGGCACAGCCTGCGACAGAAGCAGACAGGCAGGTTGTGACAGATTTGATAGATACGTTAAGAGCAAATAGGGAAATATGTGTTGGAATGGCTGCAAATATGATAGGTGTGAATAAGTCAATAATAGTTGTGGCATCAGGTCCATTTCAGTTTGCAATGATTAATCCTGTTATAACTAAGAAGTCTGGTGAATATAAGACGGAAGAGGGTTGTTTATCATTAGATGGTGTCAGACCTTGCATAAGATATGATGAGATAGAGGTTGATTATCTTGATAGTAATTTTAAGCCACAACATGGGAAGTATAGTGGGTTTACGGCACAAGTGATACAGCACGAGATAGACCATTGTTGTGGGGTGGTAATATAATTAGGAATAAGTTATAAAAGATTGTTTTTCATGCAGTGTTCACCTCCATAAGGAAGTGTAACAATACACCTAAAAATATAAAATAAGAATGTAGGTTTTCTGACATTTTTATATGCCATATTTCCTACATTCTTATATTAGCATTTGCAACTGGGTAGCCAATGCATAAAATCTTGCGGAAATTTCTTATCAGTATATGTCTCGCACAATATAAAAAATCTGCTGAACAGCTATTTGTATCATCTCAGGCATTAAGCAAAGTTATTAAGAAAATTGAAAATGAATTAGATATATTACTTTTTACAAGGACAAGTCAGGGACTTATGCACTAAAGAAGTTTATCTGATATCAAAAAAAGGAATAACTAGATCAAAAGAAAGCATATGTTTTTCAAGTTATTTATCAGAATGGTTATTGACGGAGTAACATTTTTCAGAGCATTGTTATATTGAAAATATCCCTCAAATAGAGTATTATAAAATAAAGTTAGATACAACTAACAAATGCAGCTTGAAAAGGAGTGAAGTATATGAACATTACAGTTATAATTACAGAACGCAGGATTAATCAAACATAAATTAATAATGACATTTGTTTAAATGAGGAGGGCTGAATATGACTAACGAAGAATGATTGCCAAGTCTGCAATGGACAGTTTATATACAGATGATATTGAATATAATAAAGAAAATGTGCTTGTAATCATAGAAGGTTTGTCAATGTATTTACACGAGAATGACATAAGAGAGATATTTTCGATTATAGAAAAAGCCTTTAATAAGTCAACAGTAATGATCGAAACTATGTCACCATTCTTTGTAAAGCATATGAAGGAAAAATCGATAGAAGGCAGTAATGCCAAGTTTAGCTGGGGTGTTAAAAATGGAAAAGATCTACAGCAGATTGTGCCAGCATTTAACTGGAAGCGTGATGTAAGTCTGGTCGAGGGTATGAAAGTGATTATGCCTGTTTATAATGTGCTTGGAATAATTCCCGCAGTGTGCGGTATGTCTAATAAAATAGTGGTTATGGAAAGATAGTTGATTTTTTTGAATAAATCAGACATAATTAATATGACAAATATGTAAATAACAGGTGTAAGATTAATAATGATTGATAACATAGAATATTATATGGAATATCTTGACGGACTGACTAAGGATATGCCAGAGGAGTTTGTAAAGCTTGCACAGGTATTTGAACTTAGTGTGTTCGAGCCTGTTTATATGGAAGGCGAAGATGATATATATGCAGCTTATCTTATGAATGATTCAGTTGAAAGTTATTTTGTTTTTGAGAACTCTATAATGACAGGAGAATATAAGGATATTGACTGCGAACAGGTAGCTGGAATAGAAACACTTAGTGACGGATATATGCTTATAGTTAATCAGGGCGGCGAGAATATATTTACAATAAGATTTAATAAGCTAGGTATTAAGACTACATATTTTAATTATGGCAGTATGGGACATTTTTGGGTTAAGGGATATGAGTATTTAAGACAACTGGAGTATCAGCTTGCAGATGTCAGGGATAAATACAGATATCTTGGAAGCTCGTCTTGTACCAGTAAGGAGCTTATATTTATGCAGCTTGCAGATTTTCCACCTATTAAGAAGTATAAATCAGTGCCAGAAGCTTATTATGTGCCATATCCCGATGCAGTTTATTCTGACGCAGTGAATTATCTTATAGATATGGCAGTGAGTGTTGGCGATAAACGTATGGCAGGTATGCTTAAATGCTATTTGAATAAACCGGACATAATTAAGTGTAATATTATTGCGGCTATGTTTCATAGAAAGGCACATAGCAGATTTATAGATAAGCTTATTATGGATGTGCGTAACGAAGCTGACAATTATGTCAAAAGGACGTTTAACAGTGACGAGGAAGCACAGTATAAGATAGTTCATAATAAGGCTCTTAAGGCACTGGATAGATACAAAGAAGCAGGATATGAGTGTCTGTTATACAGGGAAGAACCATTTATGTATTCCAAGGACTCAATTACATATAAAGAACACATATTAGTGTTTAGAAACGGTCGTATTAATAGAAAATGTGATATATATACATATGAAGCATAGTATATAAATGTAATATATAAATAAAATTTATACTGTTCCACAACATATTTTAATAAAATTTACTGCATATATAATGAATATTGAGAAAAATATGTCATTCGCGCAAGAAAAATGTCATTTCGCGCAGATGGCATTTTTTTTGTGTTTTTTTATTGTATAATAATGCCAACATATAAAGCTTTCGTAATATTTTTAAAGACTGCATACGTTTTTATTGCAGGGAAAGTACGATAAGAGAAAGGAGAGTCTATGAAATATTTGAAAAAAATAATAGCAGTGGTATTAGCTGCAGGTATGATTATCTCCAATGCACCTGTGGCAGGTTCGGCTGCAAACCAGAACAGCAGGGCATCTAAGAGAACTTATAATTGGTATGATAAGTGTGCTGACGATATTGATGAGAATTATACTTATGAAGGTTCAGACCTTGGGATAGAGGCTACTGAAGATTATACAACTTTTAAAATATGGGCACCAAGTGCAACGTATATAAAAGTTAATATTTACAGAAAAGGTGTGAATGATGACGATGAGTCATCTAAAGTTGGATCATTTACATTGGAAAAAATGTTCGCTAATGGAAATAGAGATGTGTGGACAGGTGTATGGACATTAACACTTATAGGAGACTGGAGAGGATTCTATTACAATTATACAATTTCTACGACAAACATAACTGGTGCACACGATACAAAATATCAGGTTGCAGACCCATACTCAGTGGCTGTAAGTGCAGATGGCAAGCGTTCTTATATTACAGATCCGGATATGGTATCTCCTGATGGATGGGAGAATGATAAGCATATATATGTAGATACAGCCAAAGCTAATAATGTATACAAAGTAAGTATTAAAGATTTTTCAACAGATACATCATCAGGTACGACATCAAATGGCAAATACAGTGCATTTACAGAAAAAGGTGCAACTGTAAATAATGCAGGTGAATTGTCATCAGGTATTGATTATCTTAAAGAATTAGGTGTTACAACCGTACAACTTGCACCATTTTCAGATTATGCTTCTGATGATGAATATGTAGTTGCGAATTTTAATGCACCGGAGCCGGATTATGCTTCTGATGCATCAAATAGTGAAGCAATAATAAAAGAATGTAAAGCAATGATTCAGGCACTTCATAACGCGGGAATTTCAGTTGTAATGGAAATGCCATATACGCATACGGTTACACCAACAGAGTCTGTATTTGAAAAAGTAGTTCCTGGTTATTATTACAGACATAATACGAATGGAACTTATTACACTACAACTGATTATGACAATGAGTGTGCCACGGAGCGTGCAATGTATCGTAAATATGTTGAAAATTCCATGAAATACTGGGCAGAGGTATATCATATAGATGGATTTTCAATAGATTTAGTTGACTGCTTTGACACAAAAGCATATCATTCAAGACTGGATAAATGGTTAGATGAAGTAAAAGAAAATGTTGCAAAGACAGATCCCAGACTTGTTATATGGGGCGATAATTATACCAAGACAGATAGACAGAATAAGACATCTATATATGATAATATAATTAGTTCTATTAATGGAAGCACATATGGAGCAAGAAATGAAAAAGCAATAAAAATGTATAAACAGCAGGCTGCAATGAAATATGCAACACCAGGAATATTATATATGGATGCAGGAGAAGAAATGTGCAGTAGTGTTGAAGGAACAACACAGCAGGACAAGTCAGTGCTTGAATGGCAGAAATGTATAGATTATACAGATGTAGTATCTTAGTTATAGAGGTCTTATGGATATTAGAAAAGCCTTTTCACCACTTGCCGATAGTCAGAATATTAGTAATAATAAAGAAGCTTATGTACTGACTAATACAACAGAAGGTGAATGGAGCACTATGGCAGTATTGAATAATGATACAGCTGATGATAAAGAGATTGCAATTCCAGCTTCAAGAGAGGCCGCAGACTGGGTGATTATTGCTAATGGGGAAAGTGCCGGTTTAGTATCACTTGGTGAAGTCAGTGGTTCGACTGTAAAAGTGCCGGCGTATACGACAATGATTCTTGTAGACAAGGAGAGTTCATTGCAGGTATCAGTGCCAGAAGAAAAAGGAAGAGTAATTATTGATTATCTGAGGACAGATGGTTATGGTAATAGCAGTTTTGAGACACCATTAAGAGAGTCGATTACGCTATATGGTACAGTAGGAACAGGGTTTGTTGTGCCACAGAATCTTAATATTTCATCTTATTATGATCTTATTAATGCGGAATATGGCAAAAAGGGTATATTTGAATCAGGTACAATCAGGCTGCGATATTATTATAGTGCTAAATATAAGCCAGATCGTTTGGTAGATGGAATTATTAATGATGGTCATTATTGTGAAGAAGTACGATTCAAAGTAACTGATCCGGCTTATACAGAGGTAAGAGTTGATGATAAGAAGCTGACACCAGATAGTAATGGTTATTATACTGTCTCATATGCTGATAAAGAACAGACTATTAAATTAATAGATAATAATGGCTGTAATGTGCAGCTTTATATAAAGGTACTGGAAAATCATATACCTAACAATAACGATTGTACTAAAGATTCTGTTTGTACTATCTGTGGCAAGGTATTTCCTGCACAGACAAGTCATAAGTACAGTGATAGCTGGTCAAAAGATGATACTTACCATTGGAAAGTATGTGAGAATGATGGCTGTGAAGTAACAAGTACTAAGACAGAGCATAGTGGTACAGACGATGGAGATTGTACAACACCTGTAATATGTGAATGTGGACAGATTGTTACAGCGGCTAAAGCAGAACATACTTATGGTGAGTGGAAGTCTAATGGTGATGGCACACATACAAGAAAGTGTACAATACAGGGCTGTACAGCAGAAGAAACTAAGGATTGTGAAGGCGGAGAAGCAACATGTACTAAAAAAGCTGTATGTACATATTGTAATTCAGAATATGGTGCGTTAAATCCATCTAACCACAGTGGAAGTGTTGAATGGGTGCAGACGGAGGGTACACACCAGAAGAAATATGAATGTTGTGGTGCTGAATATGAAGCTGTTGAAAGTCATAAGTGGGAAAATGGACATTGCAGTGTATGTGGATATGGCTGTGAACATACAGGTGGAGAGGCAACCTGTACAGAAAAAGCAGTCTGTGCTATTTGTAAGCTTCCTTATGGAAAAGTAGATGAGAATAATCATACTGGAACGGAGGAATATATTAAGACATCAACAACACACGAGAAGAAATATACCTGCTGTGGTAAAGTAACATTAGTTAAAGAAAATCATAAGTGGAAAGACGGTGTATGCGAAATCTGTGATTATAAATGTGTACATACAGGAGGGGAAGCTAATTGTACAAGTGGTGCAATATGTGAAAACTGTGGTATGGAATACACAGATAAAGAGCCTTCAAAGCATACAGGAAATCCAGAGTGGGTGCAGACCGAAGATACACACAAGAAAGCCTATGATTGTTGTGGCTTAGAGGTATCAGCAAGAGAGGAACATATCTGGGAGGCAGGAGTATGCAAGATATGTGCTTATCATTGTCAGCATACAGGTGGAGAGGCAACCTGTATACAGAAAGCACAGTGTGTAATCTGTAATGAGGAATATGGAACATATAATCTTGGTGTGCATAAAAGTTTAAAGTTGGTAGAAGGAAAGGCGGCAACTAAGGCAGAAGAAGGTAATATTGAATACTGGCATTGTGAAGATTGTGACAGATATTATGTAGAAGACAATGGCTATGTCGAGATACAGAAAGCAGATACAGTAATTGCCAAGATAGCTGATAATAATAATTCAAATGGAGTAGGCTCAGGTGATGCAGGTTCGAATGATACCGGAGCAGGTTCAGGTGATGCAGGTTCGAATGGTACCGGAGCAGGTTCAGGTGATGTGGGTTCGAATGATACCGGAGCAGATTCAGGCAGTGATGGTGTTAATGATACCGCTACAGAAGTGAAAGAAACCACGGATACAGCTGACAATAACAGTATATTTGTATGGCTTCTTATGTTATCTGTTGGAGGAATGACAGTATGTATGGCTATCAGCAGTAAGAAAAGGAGAACTAACGGATAATAATAAAAAATAACAGAAAGAAAAGCTGACAAATAATATCAAACAGAATATTATGATTGGCAGAATATATTCAGAGGCAGTATATTCAGGTGTTTATAATAATATAGTTTTAATGGCGTGTGGAAAATAGAAATTTTTCACACGTCTTTTTTATATTATAAGGTATAGTATATGAGTGAGAATATAAGAATATAAAATAAATTAAAAAAATTGATTGACATGTCAGCACTAACATGTTAGTATGATGACATCAAAGTAATTATGCAGCATAATATTTATAGATAATTGGTGTACGAATTAATTAATAATACGAAGTACATCTATAATAAAGTGATTTTTTGATATTATTTATTATATTTTAATTTAAGGAGGATTTAGCATTATGGATATGACATTAAGATGGTATGGACCAGGTTATGACAGTGTAACACTTAAACAGATAAGACAGATACCTGGAGTTAAGAATGTTATTACAACACTATTTGGAAAGCAGGCGGGAGAGTTATGGCTGCCTGAGGAGATAGCTGAACTTAAGAAGGTAGTATGTGATGCTGGTCTTGGAATAGCTGGTATTGAGTCTGTTAATGTATCAGATGATATTAAGATAGGTACAGCTAAGAGAGATGAACATATTGATAATTATATTAAGACATTACAGGCTCTTGGCGAAGCTGACATCCATATGGTATGTTACAACTTTATGCCAGTGTTTGACTGGACACGTTCTGAGCTTGCAAGAGTAAGGAAAGATGGTTCAACAGTTCTTGCTTATAATCAGGATACTGTAGATATGATTGATCCTGAACATATGAAAGAGTCAGTTGAGAAGATGTCTAATGGTTTTGTTATGCCGGGATGGGAGCCGGAAAGACTTGACAGATTAAAAGAACTTTTTGAAATGTATAGTGATGTGGATGCAGAAAAGCTGTTTAATAATCTTGTATATTTCCTTGAAGCAATCGGACCTGTATGTGAAAAATATGATATAAAGATGGGTATTCATCCAGATGACCCAGCATGGCCAATATTCGGATTGCCAAGAATTATGACAGGTAAGGACTCAGTTACAAGACTTCTTGATGCTGTTGATAAGCCTTATAATGGAATTACGTTGTGTACAGGTTCATTTGGTTCTAACCAGAACAACGATTTGTGTGAGATTATTAAGGCCTGCAGGGGTAGAATTCCATTTGCACATGTAAGAAATCTTAAGTACAACTCTCCAAGAGATTTTGAAGAGGCAGCACATTTATCATCTGATGGATCTATAGATATGTATAAGATTATGAAGACTTTATATGATACAGGCTTTGACGGAGTCATAAGACCAGACCATGGAAGAATGATATGGGATGAGGTTGCTATGCCAGGATATGGTCTTTATGACAGAGCATTAGGTGCCACATATCTTAATGGTCTGTGGGAGGCTATAGATAAGTCAGCCAAATAAATTTTGTATGGGAATATGGTTTTATATATGAATATGTATATAGGAATGGAGGATTAGCATGAAACTTTCAATACAAGGTATTAAAGATAAAGAAGCATGGGAGAAGGCTGGAATAAAGCTTCCATCATATGATGTTGAAAAAGTTGCAACAGCTACAAAGGAAGCACCTGTATGGGTTCATTTCGGAATAGGCAACATTTTCAGAATATTTATAGGTGGAATAGCAGACTCATTATTAGAGCAGGGATTGTCAGATAAAGGAATTACATGTGTTGAAACATTTGATTATGATGTAGTTGATAAGATATACAAGCCATTCGACAATCTTGTTATGGCTGTTACATTAAAGGAAGATGGAAGCACTGATAAGAAAGTATTAGGTTCACTTACAGAGGCTGTTAAGGCACAGTCATCAGTAGATGCTGAGTGGTCAAGATTGAAGAAAATATTTGCAAGTCCACAGCTTCAGATGGTTTCATTTACAATAACAGAAAAAGGATATGCACTTCGAGATGCAAAGGGAGAGTATTTTCCATTTATCAGAAGTGATATAGATAATGGTCCTGATAAGGCATCATCAGCTATGGCAGTTGTGTCAGCACTTTTATATGAAAGATTTAATACATGTAAGGCACCTTTAGCAGTTGTGTCTATGGATAACTGCTCACATAATGGTGAAAAGTTAAGAAATTCAATAACAGATATGGTAGGCGAATGGCAGAAAAAAGGTTTTGTTAGCGAAGATTTTGTACAATATGTCAATGATGAAAATACAATATCTTTCCCATGGTCTATGATAGATAAGATTACTCCAAGACCAGCAGATACTGTGGCTGAGTCGTTAAAAGAAGCCGGGGTTGAAGATATGGACCCTGTTATTACATCAAAGAGAACTTATATAGCTCCATTTGTTAATGCAGAAGGACCACAGTATCTTGTTATAGAGGATAGATTTCCGAATGGAAGACCACAGCTTGAAAAGGCTGGAGTATATATGACGGACAGGGATACGGTTAACAAGGTAGAGAGAATGAAGGTTACAACCTGTCTTAATCCATTGCATACAGCACTTGCAGTATATGGCTGCGTATTAGGCTATGACCTTATAGCTGATGAGATGAAGGATAAGGAACTTTCAGAGCTTGTAAAAAGAATAGGGCTTGTTGAGGGTATGCCTGTTGTTACTAATCCTGGTATTATAGACCCAGAGAAGTTTGCAGATGAAGTTATAAATGTGCGTATACCTAATCCATTTATGCCTGATACACCACAAAGAATTGCAACAGATACATCTCAGAAGGTTGGCATAAGATATGGTGAAACTATAAAGTCATATGTTGCCAAGGATGGAAGTGCCAGAGCACTAACTGCCATTCCGCTTGCGATTGCAGGCTGGTGCAGGTATCTTCTTGGCATTGATGATAATGGTGAAGCTTTTGAATTATCCCCAGACCCTATGGCTGATGAATTGAAATGTCAGCTTGATGGTATCGTATGGGGTGAGTCATCATCTTACACGGGTCAGCTTAAGAACTTATTGTCAAATGCTAATATATTTGGTATAAATTTATATGAAGCAGGAATTGGTGATAAGATTGAAGAAATGTTTGTCGAAGAAATATCAGGAAAAGGTGCTATAAGAGAAACGCTTAAGAAATACCTTTAATGTGATGCAGATGTTATAATATACGTTTGACATGCTTATCTTATATATAATATAAACATATTGTGCCGTTCAGAGCTGTAGAGATTATGCAGGATATTGGTTCTGGACGGCTTTTGCTATTTATTTTATTAATTGTTTTATATTTTTATATTAATGGCAGATTGCTGTTATATATAGAAAGGCTGTAATTTTATGGAAAAATCATTAAATGAAGAAACATATGAAAAATTAAAATACGATATAATGAATTTTGAAGTTTTGCCAGGAGATTCTATAAGTGCCCAGAAGATTGCATTAAGATATAATGTATCAAGGACACCTGCAAGAGAGGCAATAGTTAATCTTGAGAAAGAAGGACTTTTAAAGGTTATACCTCAGTCTGGAACGTATGTAGCCTGTATTAATTGTAAGCGTTCAGAGCAGGAATGGTTTGTCAGAAAGAGTCTTGAGATTGGGATGGTTGATGCAATTTTTAAAAATGCAAGTGCTGATATGCTTGATAAGATGGCAGAGCTTAATAATCGACTTATTAATTATGACGAAGAAACAGAAAGTATTCCAAGAATAGAGATAGATAATGAATTTCATCAATTAATATATGAATGTTCCGGCGAACAGCTTGCGAAGAATATAATAAAGACACAGATGAGCCATTACAACAGAATTAGATATCTTGCAGAGTTAAATAAAAACATAAGCGTAAAGACTAATGATGAGCATAATATGCTTATTGATGCGATAAGGAATAAAGATAAGAGAATGTATCTTCGCGTTATAAAAGCACATATAAGCAGAATATTTAATGAACTTGATAAGCTTAAGGGAATATATCCGGAATATTTTGAAAAAAATTGAAGTAGATGAAAGAAATTCCCCTTATATCCGCATATTTTTGTATCATTATATTAAAAAGATAAAAATGACTGACGTAATATACTATCATTACGTCAGCCTTTTTTAATTTATAGCTTATTTGTGTTGTATCATTTCGCGGTATTGCGTAGGAGTCATATTTTTAAGCTTTTTAAAAAGCTTGGTAAAGTAGTTCACATCGTTAATGCCACATTGTGCGGCAATATCCTGAATAGCAGACTGTGTTGTGTTGAGCAGATATATTGCATGCTCTATTCTTTTATTGTTGACGAAGTTCGTAAGAGTCACTCCGGTTTCTTTTTTAAAGAGCGTTGATAAATAACTGCTGTTTAACATAAACTCTTCTGATAAAGCGTTAAGGCTTAAATCAGCTGTGAGATTGAAGGATATATAGTTGATTACATTCTGTATAGGCTTGCTATATGTCCGTAATGAGTGTGACTGGACAAGAAGACAGTATTTTCTTGTTATTTCATTTTCTAATACTTCAAGCTGTGCGATTGATGTGCAGTCTTCAATTTTAATTGCAAATTTGCGCGATATTTCATCAAGATGTACCGGATGTATATATGCAGTCTGTGCAGCTTTACGGCAGATTGTATTTAATATAATCATAAAGTTCTTTCTGTCACGTATAGAGTCAGATAAGCGTGGCTTTATATCAGAAGAGTTAAGACGCTCCATATTTTCAATAGACTTATAATCTCCATGTGCTATACATTCCATAAGAAATGCTTCATTTTTATAGCGGATTTCCAGAGCTTCGACAGATTTTTTTGTAGGCTCAGGTGCTTCTTCTTTATACATATACTGGGTTAAATTCTTATTAAGTATATGTTTTTTTTCAATAGTATAATTATTACCCCAAAGCTTGCTGCAAAGACAGCTTATAATAGCTGTAATACATCGTTCATCAGCAAATACTGGAAGAGCAGAGTAGTACAGCTGCATAAACTCATTATACTGCACAGGAACTGAATTGTAAGAACATAAGTCAAGTATTCTCTGGTTAGTGAATCGTTCATATGAGAATGGACCTGCTATGAATATTCTTGTGCTGTCCGGAAGCTTAATATGTATATATTCACATGAAAAGCTGTCATGTATAAATAATGCAGTATTATCCCTGTTATAGGAGCTGATGAACTGGCTGAAGTTTTCTTGATTATTCATATAAGTATTCTGGGTGAAAATGTTATTTCTAAGTCCACCATCAATTTGATTATCCCATGTGTAAGGAGCGTCAATAATATAGGATGGAATTTTTATTTGCGATAAAAGTTCGATTGTATAATCTAAATATATTTTGTATTCCATATAT
>ENA-OPRK01000051-OPRK01000051.1-human-gut-metagenome-genome-assembly--contig:-NODE-51-length-108647-cov-44.903160_pt1 | contig 108647 bp, 88 predicted proteins | sample MGYA00241793_ERZ501877 | MGnify/ENA primary metagenome ERZ501877 (study PRJEB25962, sample SAMEA1966253) | human gut metagenome | biome: human gut; feature: human-associated habitat; material: faeces... | reverse complement strand
GAAAAATATTTGTCACAACTTTTACAGGAAAATAATTTTTAATGCGTCTGCCCTGTTAAGCAGAGTGATATAAACAACAGGACTAATACATATATAGAGTACGACTGTTTTTCAAAAGAAAGGCATATACCAGGAAGAGAACATGAGGATGTAGATTATGCACGAAGAAATAACAAGAGTAATAGTGGCATATACTCCTTTAATTCATTACGTAAAAGTTCCATCGTTTTTTGTTTATATCGATTGATAGACTTCACGCTAAGATTCATCTCTTCTGCAATCTCTGTATGAGTTTTGCCTTCAAAGAAACTTTTAATAAAGACCGTTCGATAGTTTTCGGGAAGTTTGTTTAATGTCTCATACAACATTCTGTATAGCTCATCAAGAGTATATATACTATCCGGTTCTGTTTCATAGACAGGAGCTTTCTTCTGTATATTTTCCGCATAGCTCCATTCATATTCCTGATGTTTCAGGAAATTCAGGCAGCTATTTTTTACGCACATTTTGATGTAAGCTAATGCGGTGTTCGATTGAAGATCAAAAGAATCAGTATCCAGTTTATCCCATAATGAGGTGAATACATCCGAAACGATGTCTTCACGTGTTTCTTTATCATCAACAAACCTTTTTGCATACAAACAAAATGGGGCATAATACTCCTCATAAAGTTGTTTGAAAGCCCGTTCCTTAGTCTGTTTGGAAAAAGATATTTTCATTATTTAGAGGTTCTGTAGTTTTTCATTTTGCTGCAAATATATAATAAGATAATTATCAAAGCCTAATTTTCGATTCTTTTTTTTGCTTTCAACACTAATGAATAGAAAATAATCAGATGAGGCTGTCCTTTTGTATATAGGTTGATTGTATTATATATAAACGGGATTAAAATATGAAAAACAAGTTTTTTTTATTGGCTATAACCTTTTGTTTGCCAATACATTCTCAAGGAGTTTCCAAGTCTTTTATTCCGATGGCTGAAATACCTGCCGGAAGTTTTTATATGGGAAGTGACGGATTAGGCGAAGATTTTGATGAGGCTCCTATCCATCAGGTAATAATCTCTCGCCCGTTTCGTATGGGAATCACTGAAATAACGAATGCGCAATATGAATCATTCCGTCCGGAACATCGGGCATTACGAGGAAAAAACGGTGTTTCGCTGGAAGATGATGAAGCAGTCGTCAATGTGAGTTATTCCGATGCTGTTGCCTTTTGTGAATGGCTTAGCCGGAAAGAAGGCAAAAACTATCGTTTGCCAACAGAAGCGGAATGGGAATATGCTTGTCGGGCAGGCACATACACACTATTTTCTACAGGAGACGGGTTACCTGCAGTTTATCATCGGAATCAAAAAGTGGTTCGTGACTTTGATCCGGTATCTTTAAAAGTAGCCCAGACTCCTCCTAATACATTCGGGCTTTATGATATGCATGGAAATGTGGAAGAATGGTGCTTGGATTGGTATGCTCCTTATTCCGCAGAAAAGCAGAAAGACCCGGCAGGACCGTTGACCGGAGAGTTTCGGGTCACTCGAGGAGGGAGTCATCACACCCCGGAGAAATACTTGCGAAGTGCCAATCGACTGGCTATGCTCCCGGAAGATAAACATTCCCAAACCGGATTTAGAATTGTGGAAGCAGATACTCGTTTGAATGTATCGGGAACATCTGCCCCTGTCCCGTTCAATCAGAAATCTGTAGAAAATACATCTATAAAATGGAAAAAAGTATCTGCTATCACACCGATGTTTTTGCCTCCGATATCATTTGTGGTACGTCCGGTATGTGATTCGAATACCCCATTTTATCTGCATAATCATCAGCCTGCAGTTACGTGGTGTGATAATGGAGATTTGCTGGCAATATGGTTTTCTGCAAATGAAGAGAATGGGAGAGGGATGGTAGTACTCGGTTCCCGCTTGCGTGCCGGGCACACTGATTGGGATGTGGCTTCTTTATTCTTTAAAGTTCCGGATCGGAATATGACAGGAAGCGCTTTGCTCAATGACGGGAAAGGAAAATTGTATCATATCAATGGAGTGGAAGCATCGGGAGACTGGCAGAATCTCGCAATGGTACTACGTACCAGCACAGATAACGGTGCTTCATGGAGCACTCCTAAACTGATAGCTCCCGAACATACCAAACGTCATCAGGTAATAGCTGGTACGATTCGCACACGTGAGGGATGGCTGGTTCAAGCCTGTGATGCGGGTCCCGGCAGTCATGACGGGGCAGCTGTTCAAATCAGTAAAGATGGAGGAAAAACATGGTGCGATCCTTGGGATGGCGCTCCTTTGCCGGATTTCAAAGAAGGAGGAACGGGAAGTACAATCGCAGGTATCCATGCGGGAATTGTACAATTAGGGAACGGAAGTTTGATGGCTATGGGGCGTGGTAATAGCATACGGAATAAAGAAGGAAAGCTCCGAATGCCAATGAGCATATCAGATGATATGGGAAAGACCTGGAAATATGTAGCAAGCGAACTCCCTCCTATTGACGGAGGTCAGCGTCTTGTTTTAATGAGACTGAATGAAGGACCTTTGCTATTGGTTTCTTTCACAGACCATCCGCAACGTACGCCTTTGGAAGAACGTGGTCTGGAATTTAAGGATAAAAATGGAAATGTGAAGAAAGGATATGGCATGTATGCGGCTCTTTCCTACGATGAGGGAAAAACATGGCCGGTAAGAAAACTACTGACGGACGGTGAATATCGTTTTTTAAACGGTGGAGCATGGACGGGATATTTCGAAATGGATGAAAATCATGCTGAACCACGTGGCTATCTTGCAGGAACACAAACTCCTGATAATGTGGTTCATATCCTTAGTAGCCGATTGCATTACCGCTTCAATTTGGCATGGCTCGAAAAATAAAATAAAAAAAGTTTGTTTTTGCTGTCCTTTTCCAATTACTTCAGTTGTATTATAAGTGTAATTACAATTAAAAGATAAGATTTTGAAAGAAAATATGGAAAATATGAGTCCGGAATCATTGCTCCGTAAAGCACAAGCATTGGGAGATGATATTAAAGAAATGGAATCCATTGATGTATTGGGTGCCTATTATCAAGCACAAACCACAATAAAAACTAATAGAAGAAAGAATATGTATAATCAACTGATGCGTTATGCAGCATTTCTGACTATACCTTTATTTCTCTCTTCTCTGGTTTTGGGATATTTATATTTTAGTGGAACAGAAACCGACGAGAAATATGCAGAGGTGGTAACCGCTACCGGTTCTGTCATACGTTATGAACTTCCGGATCATTCTGTAGTATGGTTGAATGCAGGTAGTACATTGCGTTATCCTACCACTTTCAAGAAAGACAACCGGTTGGTAGAACTGAAGGGTGAGGCATATTTCGAAGTGCAGGCAGACAAAGATCGTCCTTTCTATGTAAATACTCCGAATGGCTTGAGCGTATATGTTTATGGTACCAAATTTAATGTAGCTGCTTATGAGGATGATAATTATATAGAAACAGTATTGGAAAAGGGTAAGGTAAATGTGATAACCCCCGATCAGGAAACAATCGTATTGGCTCCTGGAGAACAGTTGCTTTACGACAAACAGAGTCAAAAGTCGAAAAAAAATAAAGTGGATGTCTATGGAAAGATAGCTTGGAAAGATGGAAAACTAATTTTCAGAAATGCTTCATTAGAAGAAATCCTGAAGCGTCTGGAACGACATTTCAATGTAGAAATTCAGTTTAACAATAGGTCTGGAAAAGAATATAAGTACCGGGCTACTTTCCGGACTGAAACTCTGTCGCAGATATTGGATTATCTGGCCAGGTCTGCCGATTTAAAATGGAAAATTGAAGAACCGCAACAACAGGCAGATGATACATTATCAAAGACTAAAATTAGAGTAGATTTATATTAGAGTAGTAACCCTTAAAATAAAAGCCCATGGAATAACACAAGAGAATAAAAGAAAGGAAGAAAGCTGCTACCAACAGCTGTCTTCCTCCGAATTTTCCAGATTCACGGTACAAGGTCTCGCAAACACTAGCCGGAATCAAACCATAGTTCATTTAGTAATAAACTTTAGTTAGCCACAAATGTATGAAAAAAAATCATTCATTTACAGCATTATGTCCTAAATATGCTTTAAATCTAAAACTTCCTTTAGTTATGAGGATTAGTCTAGCACTACTTTTCGCAGTAGTATTACAACTTTCTGCCGAAGATGGCTATGCCCAGCGAACGCGGGTTGCCATTTCAATGAACAATGTATCTGTAGAACAGGTACTGAATAAAATAGAGGAGACGTCCGACTATGTTTTCCTTTATAATGATAAAACAATTCAGAAGAATCGTATTGTTTCTGTGAGAAACAATTCAGGTAAGATCCTGGATATTCTTGATGAGGTATTTAAAGGAACCAACATTACTTATACAGTGGTTGATAAGCAGATTATCTTGTCTACCAATAAATTGAATGTAACAGAGCAAGATCCGACTATTCAGGTAAAAGGTACAGTGAAAGATACAAAAGGAGAACCTTTGATCGGAGTGAATGTGAAAGTAAAAGGGACAACTACCGGTGCTATTACAGATTTCGACGGAAACTTTCAGATTCAAGCTAAAAAGGGAGCGGTATTGGAGATCTCTTATATTGGATATGCTTCTCAAGAGGTGAAGGTTACAGATAATAAATCGCTTTCCATTGTGATGACGGAAGATGCAAAAGTCTTGAATGAGGTTGTTGTAACGGCTTTGGGCATTAAACGCGAAACCAAGTCTTTGACATACAATGTGCAGCAGATTGGCGGCGACGAAGTGGCAAAGGCGAAAGATATGAATGTGATGAGCAGTCTTGCCGGTAAGGTGGCGGGTGTGAATATCAATGCAAGTTCATCCGGTATTGGAGGCGGTGCCCGTGTGGTAATGCGTGGTACGAAGTCTATATCAGGTAATAACAACGCTCTATATGTAGTAGATGGAGTTCCTTTGGCTAATATATCAGGTGAACAACCCGACGATCAGTATACGGGTGCCGGACAATCCGGTGACGGATTGGCTAACTTCAACGCTGATGATATAGAATCAATTTCAGTACTTAGCGGATCGGCCGCCGCTGCACTATACGGTTCGGCTGCTGCCAATGGTGTGGTACTTATCACAACGAAGAAAGGAGCTGTAGATAAAACCAGATTGACTTACAGTAATAATTCAACTTTCTATTCACCATTCCGATTGCCGGAATTCCAGAATACGTATGGTTCGGAAACTGGAGAGTGGTATAGTTGGGCATCTAAATTGTCATCTCCTACCGATTATGAAGTTAAAGATTTTTTTCAGACAGGTTACAATGTAGCAAACACTGTAAGTCTGACTACAGGGACACAAAAAAATCAAACCTATGTATCCGTAGGTGCTGTGAATGCCCGGGGTATCATTCAGAATAATGACTTGGACAGATATAATTTCTCTGTTCGTAACACGACCTCTATGCTGAATGATAAACTGACGATGGATTTAAGTTTTATGTATTCTAATGTAAAGGAACAGAATATGTTGTCGCAAGGAGAGTATGCCAATCCATTGGTTCCCGTTTATTTATTTCCGCGCGGTGATGATTTCTCGAAATATCAGTATTATGAACGATATGATGTAGACCGTAACATAAAAACACAGTTCTGGCCATTGAAAGAAAATGGATTATCCATGCAGAATCCTTACTGGATTACGAACCGGAATATGTATACCAACAAGAAAGACCGTTTTCTGGCAAGCGGTTCACTAAAATATACGATAACAGATTGGTTGAATGTTTCCGGACGCGTGAAACTGGATAAGGAAACTATCAACTCGGAAAAGAAAATGTATGCTTCCACTTTGAATGTGATTGCTGAAAACTCGGATAAAGGAGCATACGTGCAATCGAACAAGAATACCAGTCAGATATATGCGGATGCCATGTTGAATATCAATAAATATTTCTATCACGACACATGGAATCTGACAGCATCTTTAGGTGCCAGTTTATTGGATTTGGATTATAAGGAACTTAATTTTGGCGGCGGATTGCTGACCATTCCTAATCTGTTTACTTCTAACAATGCGAACGTTTCCGGTAAATTAACCTATAAAAATACGAACTATCACGACCGTACCAATTCTTTATTCGGAACATTCTCATTAGGATATAAGGGCATGGTTTATGTAGACGGTTCGTTACGTAATGACTGGATATCTGCTTTGGCAGGAACAAACCATTCTTCCATATTATATCCTTCTATCGGTGCTTCAGCGATTCTGACTAATATGTTTACAATGAAATCTAACATTCTTTCTTATGCAAAGGTCCGCCTTTCATATAGTGAGGTGGGTAATGCACCGGAAAGATTCAGGGCTATCACTACTTACGCAGTGTTGGGAGGGTTGAATACCACTTCTTATTTCCCGATAAAAGACCTTAAACCGGAGAGAACTCATTCATGGGAAGGAGGATTTAATTTAGGTTTGTTTGATAATAAACTGACACTGGACGTGACAGCTTATAAGACATATACGGAGAATCAGCTCTTCAGTCCGGAAATTTCTACAACAACCGGATATTCTAAACTATATGTAAATGCAGGTAAAGTAACGAATAAAGGTATTGAGTTAGCTCTTGGCTTTAAACAGAATATAGGGCCTGTAGATTGGAAAACAACTTTACTATGGTCGCTCAACAGAAACCGCATTGACCAATTACTCCCTGAATATACAAATGAAGAGTTGGGAGTGACAGTACATCTGGACGAAATGGATGTTTATTCATTAGGCGGTGCCAAACAACGGCTAACAGTGGGGGGCTCTATGGGAGATGTATATGTGAATACAATGAGAACTGACGAGCATGGATATATCTGGATGAATTCAATGACAGGTGCATTGGAAACGGATAAGAATAATTATGTCTATGCCGGTAATACCAATCCGAAATATACTCTTAGTTGGAGAAATGAATTTAATTGGAAAGGAATCAGTCTCGGATTTATGTTGAATGCCCGTGTAGGTGGTATCGGAGTTTCTGCCACTCAAGCTGTAATGGACTATTATGGAGTGTCTAAGACATCGGCAGAAGCGCGGGATAATGGTGGCGTGAAAGTAAACGGCCAGATGATTGATGCCCAGACATGGTATCAGACTATCGGAGCTAATGGTACAGGTTATGTAGGTTCTATGTATGTATATAGTATGACGAATGTTCGTTTGGGAGAATTGACATTGGGATATGATATTCCGATCAATAAATGGGGTAAATGGATTTCTGGATTGAATGTGTCCTTTGTAGGACGTAATTTATGGATGCTATATTGTAAGGCTCCATTTGACCCGGAATCTACTGCAAGTACAGGTACTTATAACCAGGGTATGGACTATTTCATGCAACCGAGTTTGAGATCGATGGGATTTTCTGCAAAGATTTCTTTCTAATTGGATAACCTTTAAAAAAAATAATGATGAACATACGTAAGTTTTTTAAAGTAAGGAACTACTACTTACTCCTTGGAGTAATCATGATAAATGTAGGTTGTACAAAGAATTTTTTGGAGTACAATACCAATCCTAATGAAGCAACCGATGAGATGACGGATTGGGATAATGTGAGAACTGGTTCTCTTCTTTTACAGATGGAGCAGAACGTACTGGTGGTAGCACAACCGGGACTTAATATCGGTTCGGACAGATATCAGACTGTGGAAGTGATGGGTGGAGATGGTTATGTCGGCTATTTTGGTTTTCCTGCTCCCAATATCAATTCTGCCGGTCGTTACAATTGGGATAAAAGAAGTTGGTATGGTGATATGTTCACTACCAATTACCTGACGACTATGAATGCCTGGCGTGAAATAAGAAAAGCGATTAACAATGACGAAGATCCCCGGTTTTCTATGGCACAAATTCTGAAAGTAGCGGCAATACATCGTGTGACAGATACCTATGGCCCTATTCCTTATTTGAATTTTGGAGTTTCAAAAGAAGTGCCTTATGATTCGCAAAAGGATGTTTATTACAGATTCTTTGAAGAATTGGATGGAGCTATCAATAACTTGGATAGTTATGCTGCATCCGGAAGTAAAGTTTTGTCATCATGGGATTGTGTGTTCAACGGTGATGTTACATCTTGGATAAAGTTTGCCAATTCACTTCGTTTGCGTCTTGCATTGCATCTTGCCTATGTGGATGAAACAAAGGCAAAAAGTGAAGCCCAACTGGCTATTGGCAATAGTTATGGATTGATGAATGTGAAGTCTGATTTAGCAGAACTTCAGCATATTACTCCGATAGCGACTTATGAAAGTCCTCTGTATATTCTGAAAGGATGGGATGATATTTGTATGGGAGCGACGCTGGATTCATACATGAATGGTTATCAGGATCCACGACTTTCTGCTTACTTCGAGGCAGGTACGGGTGGAAAATATCGGGGTATAAGAGCCGGAATGTCAAAGGACGTAAGTAAGGATAAATATATAACAGGAATCTTTGCCGAACCACAGGCAACCGCTACTTCCAATGTAGTGTGGATGCGTTCATCTGAATCATATTTCTTGTTGGCGGAATATGCTTTGCGTTGGGGAACGAATGCCGATGCTAAAAAGTATTATGAAGATGGAATAAGAATGTCATTTGATGAACATGGTGTATCAGGAGCTGACGCGTATCTGACAAGAACTGCGGCGGGTGGATATGTGCCTGCCAATTATGAGGATCCGGTGACATCATCTCATTCCATGGATGCTTTGGGGACTGTTTCTATCGCTTGGGATGAATCGGGAGATTTTAAAACAAATCTGGAACAAATCATTACTCAAAAGTACATTGCTCTTTATCCGGTGGGACAAGAGGCATGGACAGAGTTCCGCCGTACCGGTTATCCGAAAGTATTTCCGGTTGTTGTGAACGAAAGTTCCGGAGGTTCTGTAGACACAAATATACAAATCCGCAGATTACCTTATCCGGAATCGGAATATAATACGAATAGAACAGAGTTGGATAAAGGCATCACACTTTTAGGTGGCGTAGATAACCCGGGTGTCAGATTGTGGTGGGATGTGCCTAATAAATAATTGGTTACTTAAATAATGCAGAATATGAAAAGAAATTATGTATATTTTTTGTTCACCTGTCTCTTGACATTTGTTGTGAGTGGTTGTGATACGGATATTGAACCGGAAGTTATACAGGCAGCTAATACTTATAATGAAGAATATTATCAGAACCTGCGTGAATATAAGAAAACAGATCATGCTATTTGTTTCGGCTGGTATGCCGGTTATACTTCAGAAGCATCTCCTTCGCAGGGGCTTCATTTCACTGGTCTGCCGGATAGTCTGGACATTGTCAGTCTGTGGTCAGGTATTCCTTCCAACAATCCGGCTTATGTAGAAACGAGTTATTATAACGAGCGTTATTTGCCGACTGCTTATGAGGAAATGAATTATATCCGTACAGTAAAGGGAACTCGCGTTGTGATGTGTACGATTTGCCGTATTGGAAGTACGGAGTTTCCTAAAACCGACGCAGGTATCGAGGCTTATGCTTTGCATCTTGCGAGATGTGTGTTGCGTAATGATCTGGATGGTTTGGACTTGGACTACGAACCGGAAGGCGACTGGTTGCAAAATGATAACTTTACAAAGTTTATAAAGGTATTGGGAAATTATTTCGGTCCTCAATCGGGTACAGACAAATTATTAATTGTTGACTTCTATAATCAGCTTCCTCCTAAGGAAACAGAACCTTATGTCGATTATTTTGTACGACAATGTTACACCACCGGTAGTGCTCAAAGTTTGCAATCTAAATTTGACCAGCTTAGCAGCTGGTGTCCTCCTGAAAAATTCGTTGCTACGGAACAAATGGGATGGTACTGGCAGAATGGTGGAGTCGAATTTACGGAAGCCGATGGAAATAAAGTAGATTCATGGGGCAATCCAATCTATTCTGTAATAGGTATGGCACGCTGGAATCCTACACAAGGACGAAAAGGCGGATTCGGTGGATATTATTTTGAATATGAATACAATACCACTCGTCCTGCTAATCAGGCTATAGGTGATAAAGAGAAAGCCGCTATTCCTTATTATAGCCTTCGGCGTGGTATTCAGGAACAAAATCCTGCCGGAAAGCCTGTACAACAGTCTACTAAACAAGAAACGGAAGAAGAAAATGGATGAATTTTAAATTTGTATGCAAGGTATGAAAACATTGAATAATATAAAAAAGATATGGGGAGCTGCTTTGATAGGAATAGCTTCTTTTATGCTGCTGGGATGCCAGGAAGCCGCTCAAAAAGGTGACGGGTTGTTAATGACCGGAACATCTTCGGATAGATTGGTAAAGTTCGCCATTGATGGATTTCCATCTGCGTATGCTGTTTCTGTGACTTCAACTTCTCGCGTTGAATCGGATATTCAGGTGAATCTGGCTGTTGATGCAAGTCTGGTTGATACTTATAATGAGGAAATGGGAACCAATTATTATCCCATTCCGGATAAATCATATACATTTGAAAATCCGGAGGTTACTATTTCAGCAGGACAGGCAATTTCTTCTGCTGCCTCTCTTTCAATTGCCGATGATTCGGAATTTGTTCCGGGACGTGTTTATTTGATACCGGTTACCATAAAAAGTGCGACGGGAGATTTGGATATTATAGAAGCAGGGCGTACTATTTTCCTGAAAGTATCTCGAACATTGCGTTTCCATGCTCCGTATGTAGGACAGGCTTCTATGGCTTATCAATTTTTGCTTCCGGATCCTATTCCTTCTTTGCCTACTTATACATGGGAAGTGAAGATTTACGCCACTAAATTCCGTTCTTCCGGAGCTTCCGGTACTACCCGTGTTTGCTCATTTGGAGGTAGTGAAGCATCTGTAGAAGGGGGAGCGATTGATGATGGAGGCTTTAAATGTGACCAGAACCTGCTTCGTTTTGGTGAAGGAACGGATGAACCGAACCAGTTGCATGTAACAACTAAACAGGGTAAAATGTCATCGAATACTCGCTTTGCTTTAAATACCTGGTATGCTGTTGCCTTGGTAAATGACGGCAGTACGTTGACATTGTATATCAATGGAGAGAAAGATAACTCAATGACAGTTGCTCCGTATGAATATGCGCTTTATGGAGTACAGATCGGTATGCCTTCAAAAGGTTATCAATCTTCACAATTGTTTTATGGTCGTTTGAGTGAGATGCGTCTTTGGACTCGTCCTTTGTCTGCTCGTGAAATTAAAGCAAATGTATGTGGGGTAGACCCTTCTACCAATGGGCTTGTGTCTTATTGGAGAATGAATGAAGGAGAAGGAACTACTTTCTATGATTTATCTCCGTCAAAGCGTGATATCAGTTATAAGAATGGAATCACGATTGACTGGACTTATGATGATACGAATAAATGTCTTGAATAAGGTAATAATAAATGAATAGACTGTATGATAATGAAAAACAATATAAATAGATTAACTCTCCTTTTGCTTGTTTTATTGGGAGGAGTAGGATTCACATCTTGTTCGGATGATGACAATGATTTTATTGAATAGCCGACAATAGAGATGCCACAGTCGGAGGCAGGACCTGTTTCTATTGATTATAGGGAGATACTGGATGCAGGAAGCTATGTCTATGATTATACTATCAAACTGGATAAACCTGCTGCTACTACTTTATTGTGTGACATTGCCGTGGACGAAAGTATGGTAGAGGCTTATAACGCTGCAAATAACACGTCTTATAAGATGATGCCCGCTTTTGTCTATGAGTTGCAAGCTAAAAATGCGATAGTGAAGGCAGGACAGCAAGAATCCAATTCCTTATCAGTTAAGTTTTCATCATTGTTCGGTTTGGTGGAAGGTGAAGAATATTTGCTTCCTATTGTTGCAACAATAGATGAAACGTGTGTAGGACAATTTGTAACGGACACTCGTTCTGTTTCTTATTTTACGATTAGCATTGATGGGGAATTGGATTATATACCGGGATTGAATATGAGTTCTTATTCAACGGATATGTATCGTACGTTAAGTTTCGCAAATGATGAAGTAGTTACGATTGAAGATAATACACATACGTTTGAAATGCTTGTATATCCATATAATTGGCACAGTGGAACTAATTATATAGGTACATGGCGTGGTAAGGATACCAACAATAATAATGAGGTTTTTAGTGGTTGTGAACTACGTGTAACTGGTGCAACGGGAGCGTCTAATATTGGTAATCGTCAATGTGACTTGACATTGGCTAATCAAAATATAACGTTGCCGGCTAATCAATGGGTTAGGTTGACTATTACTTGTGACGGAACGAAAACGGGCCAGAATACTGAGGTTGCTTATCGTTTATATATTAACGGTGAGGAAGTTGCTTCTGCAAAACCTACTAAACGTTGGGGACCATCCTCTTCTCAAAGATTCAAGGTGGGATATACGTTGACTGGTATTCAGTTTGGTAATACAAGTTCAAGTATGTATTTTGATGGTCTGATTTCTGATATTCGTATGTGGAAGAAGTGTCTGACAGCGGAAGAAGTAAAAGCTAACTTGCGTACAATAGCTTCTCCATCTTCTTCGGACTTATATGGCTATTGGAAATTGGATGAAGGAGAAGGAAATACATTGAAGGACAGTTCGGGCAATGGGCGTGATTTAACTTTCCCGGCTTCGGCAAATATCATTTGGAATGCAGAATTCAATGATTTGCCTCAAGATAATTAAAATGTGATTTTATATTGGGAGTTATTGTGTTTTTACGTAGCTCCCAATATTAACTTAAAGAAATGATGATGAAACGTTTTATGTCAGCTTTGATCGTTTTACTGTGCTCTATTGTTGGCGTATGTGCGCAACAACAGGGAAGAGCTGTATTGCGTTTTGATACTACTACTTGGAATTTTGGTAATATTCAGGAAGTAGGAGGCAAAGTGAGTCATACTTTTCATTTTACTAATATGCATACTTCTCCGGTTGTGATTGAAGAAGTGATTTCAACTTGTGGGTGTGCCATTTCTGTTTATAGTAAACAACCTGTAAAACCAGGGCATACAGGCACTATTACCGTAACTTTCGATCCTAAAGGGCGAACAAACTTTTTCTCTAAGAGTATAAGGGTTGTTTCTAATTCAGGGCAAAGTGTCAATACTCTTTGGGTAAAAGGCACGATAAATACAATGAATCGTATAGAGGATGAATATCCTTATTCTTTATCATCAGATATTTTGGCAGACCGAATGACTCTATCTTATGATCTGTTACAACATAATGGGAGGCCAAAACAATTGGAAATTAGAATCTATAACCGATCGGATAAAATGGTCAGGTTGTCATACTCGCTGTTGGATAAGAGCGGATGTTTGTCGATTTCTATGCCATCATCTCTTCAAGGTCGATCTTATGCGACTATAAAAATAACAGCTTCTCCTTTAAAAGGCTTTTACGGTACATTTAAAGATAAGATTATTATTAGTGCCAATTCCGTACACAGTTCTCCTATACAAATCTTTGGTACAGTGATTGATGATATGAGAAAAGTAAGCACGGCAACTGCTCCCCGGATGAAATGTTCACAATCTTATTTTAATTTGGGGAATATCTCATTAAAAAAGCATATTCAGCGAAAAGTAAAAGTTACTAATGAAGGGGCGAATCCTCTTATTATCCGCAAGATAGAATGTCCGGAATTTGTTTCTACTAATATCCGGGGTGAAAAGGTTTTGAAGCAAAATGAGTGTCTGGAGGTTCTGTTTGAATTAAATGTATCATCTTCAAACCATCTATTGGATGCAAAGGTCAAGTTGATAACAAATGATGCTCATCAACCTGTACATACAGTTATATTTGAAGGAGAAATAGGTAAGTAGGATTGAATATCTCTATTTGAAAGATTAGAAATACACTATAAATTAATTGAGTCATTTTACTGCATATAACATTATGATAAAACGATTGTATATCTTGGTGATAGTACAGATGGTATGTACTTTGGGGTTTACTCAATCCTCTCCCTCGTTACCTGCTTACAAAGATCGCTGTTTGTCGATAGATATAAGACTTTCAGATTTACTTTCCCGCATGACTTTAGAAGAAAAGGTCGGTCAGTTACTTTGTCCTTTAGGTTGGGAAATGTATGAAATCCATGGTAGTGAAGTTCATCCTTCCGAAAAGTTCAAGCAATTAATCAAAGAAAGGAATGTAGGAATGCTTTGGGCAACCTATCGTGCCGATCCTTGGACAAAGAAAACTATAGCAAATGGACTTAATCCGGAACTGGCAGCAAAGGCAGGAAATGCATTGCAAAAGTATGTGATGGAGAATACCCGTCTGGGAATTCCGATGTTTTTAGCAGAAGAAGCCCCTCATGGGCACATGGCAATTGGTACTACTGTTTTTCCTACGGGTATCGGAATGGCGGCTACCTGGTCACCGGAGTTAGTAAAAGAAGTTGGTCAAGTTATCGCTAAAGAAATTCGTTCCCAAGGTGGGCATATTAGTTACGGTCCCGTACTTGATCTGACCCGTGATCCCCGTTGGTCCCGCGTGGAAGAAACATTTGGGGAAGATCCGGTATTAAGCGGGACTTTGGGGGCGGCAATGGTAGATGGATTAATCAACGGAAATATTTCCCGGAAAAACAGTACGATAGCTACTCTAAAGCATTTTTTAGCCTATGCCGTACCGGAGGGCGGACAGAATGGGAATCAAGCTTTAGTTGGAATGAGAGAATTGCATGAAAACTTCCTACCGCCTTTTAAAAAAGCGATTGATGCTGGTGCTCTTTCTGTGATGACTTCTTATAATTCAATAGACGGAATCCCATGTACTGCCAACTCATATTTGCTGAATCAACTGTTGCGAAATGAGTGGAAGTTTAGAGGTTTTGTTGTTTCCGATTTATATAGTATTGAAGGAATATATGAAAGTCATTATACGGCTTCTTCTATAGAGGATGCGGCTATTCAAGCAGTTTCTGCCGGAGTAGATGTTGACTTAGGTGGAGAAGCTTATACGAATATTTATCGGGCTGTAAAAGAGAAACGTTTGTCAGAGGCTATTATTGATGAAGTCGTTTGCAGGGTTCTACGATTAAAATTTGAAATGGGATTGTTTGAAAATCCATACGTAGATCCCCAAATAGCGATTGAAAGAGTTCGTAATGCAAATCATATTGCCAATGCACGACGGATGGCACAAGCATCGGTGACTTTATTAAAGAATAGGCATGACATTCTGCCTTTGAGTAAAAACATCCGTAAAGTAGCGGTAATTGGCCCAAATGCAGATAATTGTTATAATATGCTGGGTGATTATACAGCTCCCCAAAAAGACGAAAATATAAAAACGGTACTGGATGGAATCATTTCTAAATTATCTCTTTCACGTGTTGAGTATGTAAGAGGTTGCGCTATCCGTGATACTACCAACAATGAAATAGCGAAAGCAGTTGAAGCTGCTAATCGTGCAGATGTGGTGATTGCAGTAGTGGGTGGTTCCAGTGCTCGTGATTTTAAAACGACTTATAAAGAGACGGGAGCTGCTATTGCAGATAAAAGCCAAATCAGTGATATGGAGTGTGGAGAAGGCTTTGATCGTGCAACTCTTTCTTTGTTAGGAAAACAGCTGGAATTACTAGAATCCTTGAAATCAACGAGAAAGCCCCTGATTGTGGTTTACATTGAGGGACGTCCATTAAATAAAAATTGGGCAGCGGAACATGCAGATGCATTGCTGACCGCCTATTATCCCGGACAAGAGGGGGGGATGCCATTGCTGATGTTTTATTTGGTGATTATAATCCGGCAGGTCGCTTGCCTGTTTCTGTTCCCCGGTCAGAGGGACAAATTCCCGTATATTATAATAAGAAAGCCCCTAAATGTCACGATTATGTAGAAATGTCTGCCTCCCCATTGTATTCATTTGGATATGGATTAAGTTATTCAACTTTCGAATATTCCAATTTAAAAGTGACACAACAAGCGCCTTTGCATTTTGAAATATCATTTGATGTAGAAAACACAGGAAAGTATGATGGTGAAGAAGTGGCTCAACTTTATATTCGTGATGAGTATGCTTCTGTAGTCCGGGCACTTCGGCAACTCAAACATTTTAAGCGTTTCTTTTTGAAGCAGGGAGAGAAAAAAACAATTGTATTCACTTTGGTAGAAGAGGATTTATCCATTATCAATCAAAAAATGGAGCGAATCGTAGAACCGGGAAGCTTCCAGCTGATGATTGGAGCAGCGTCGGATGATATCAGATTATCAAAGACGATTTCTGTGAAATAAGTTAATTTGCTCATATAGTGTCAATAATCATGACACTGTATGAGTACACTATAGAAATATGATTATGTCATCATGTTCAAGAAGAAAATATATTTTTTCTATTTGGGTTGGTAATGACCCTTATTAGAACGACTTATTGGCGTGGTAGATGACTGGATGACATAAATATATTTATTTTTATCGTTGTTATTATTTGTTTTTTTTGATAAAAGCGTTTATTTTTGGCTCTCATAAAAAATAAATCTAACCGGACGATCTTTGATGACACACATAAAAGAACAAGAAAAGAAGAGAAAATTTGAACAATTTTTCATTCTTACTTTTCCTAAAGTAAAAGCTTTCGCATGGAAAATCCTACATTCGGAAGAAGATGCAGAAGATATTGCCCAGGATATATTCGTCAAACTGTGGGATAATCCAGAGATTTGGGAGAATAAAGAGACATGGGATAGCTATATTTATACAATGGCTCGTAATCAGATTTATAACTTCCTGAAACATCAGTCCGTAGAACTTAATTATCAGGAAAAACTATCTCAAGAAAATTCCCCTTCTTATGAATTTGATATGTATGATAAGCTTTATGCAAAAGAACTCCAACTTTTAATAAAACTTACTTTAGATAATATGCCAGAGCAACGGAGAAAAGTTTTTTCTATGAGCCGGCAAAGAGGAATGAGTAATCAGGAAATAGCTGATAATCTGCAGCTTTCCGTTCGGACTGTAGAACGACATATCTATTTAGCTTTGCAAGAATTAAAAAAAGTCATTTTAATTGCATTTTTTTTCTGTTTCTATTGAGTAGTCTGTTTTAGCTAGTTGTCTATATATTATAAGGCAACAGAAAAATGGAGAATTATATTCAAAAAATAATTAGTGTATTCACAGCTTCCAAGCATAGTGAGAAAGTAATTGAAGAAGTGCATCAATGGCTGGTGGATAAAGAGTATTCTGATGAAAAAGAGGCTGCTTTACATACACTATGGAGTGAAACTGAAGGTAAAGCTGATGCGGGTACATGGGCTTCTCTTTCTAATGTATATAATAAGATAGGTGCAGGTCAACAAAAAACTGTGCGAAAATTCCGAATGCAGATATGGCAATATGCAGCAGTTGCAGTAGTTGTACTGGCTGTTGCTATTTCAGGAACTTTCTTTTATGCTAAGAATATGTATTCGGAAGTTGCTATGATAGAAAAATTCACTCCTGCTGGTGGTATGATTACAATCGAACTACCCGATGGAAGTAAAGTACAGACTAATTCCGGAACCTTATTACTTTATCCGGAAGCTTTCAAAGGAGATACTCGCACGGTATATTTGGTAGGAGAAGCTAATTTTAAGGTGAAAAAGGATCCGGAGAAACCATTTATTGTGAGATCGGGAAGCATGGCTGTTACAGCTTTGGGGACAGAGTTTAATGTGGGTGCTTATCCGGAAAGTAATGAAATTGTTGCAACATTACTTCATGGGAAGATAAAAGTAGATTGTGATGAAGAAAGAAGAAACTATATACTACATCCGGGACAGCAAATTATATATCAAAAAAATAGTGGTCAAGTAGTGTTAGCTAATGCTGATGTAGAAGCTGTAACAGCTTGGCAAAAGGGATTGTATATATTCCGCGGAGATACGATGAAAGAAATCATAGCTGAATTGGAGCGTCGCTTTAATATCACATTCCAATGTAATATCAGTCATTTCAGTAATGATAAATATAATTTTAGTTTCCGTAAAAACTCGGATATTGGAGAAATTATGGATATTATGAAAGAAGTAGTAGGAGGATTTGATTATAAAATAGAAGAGAATGTATGTTATATAAAACTGATTAAGTAATTATCTTACAAATATTTTGTTTAACCTTAAATATCATTGATTATGTAAAAAAGTATCCGGAAAAAGGATGCCGCCTGATTCCGGATATGAAATGACTTTTTTGGTATTAAAGCTACCAGCTTAAATCTTTGATGAATATAATATTATGAGTTTAACACTAAAAACGCTACTAAGATATGAATTTATATCTATTAAAAGCTAAATGTATAACATTTTTTTGCTGTTTGCTATTCGCGCAAACAGTGCTCTTTGCTCAAAGTAATGTGAAAATAACTATTAAGAAAAATGAAATAACATTACGAGAAGCATTGACAGAAGTTGAGAAACAATCTAAAATGTCCGTTGCCTATAATGAATCTCAACTTGGAGGAAGTAAACGTATTTCTTTGAATGTGAGTGAACTACCGTTAGAACAGGCACTCAAGGTCATATTAAAAGGAACAGGATTTAGTTATAAATTAAAAGATAGCTATATCATGATAATTCCGGAAAAAAAGGAAGAGTCTGTATCAAAGGAAATACAAGGTCGGGTTGTGGACGAACAAGGAGAAGCCTTGATTGGAGTTAATGTTTCAATTAATGGTGGTAGTGGTGGTACAATAACTAACCTGAATGGAGATTTTACAATCCGTGTTACCAAAAACGATTTCCTGAAGGTTTCGTATATCGGGTATACGACTCAAATGGTTAAAATATCAGATAAGACTGTTTATAATATTACAATGGCTTCTGACACAAAGGCCTTGGATGAAGTGGTTGTTACAGCATTGGGTATTAAGAGAGAAGCTAAGGCATTGACGTATAATGTGCAGGAAATAAAAGCTGCCGGTATAACAAAAGTGAAAGATGCCAACTTTATAAATAGCCTTTCTGGTAAGGTAGCAGGTGTGACTATTAATCAGAGTTCGTCTGGAACTGGAGGATCTTCCCGCGTTGTCATGCGTGGTACCAAATCATTATTTGGTGAAAACAATGCGTTGTACGTTTTGGATGGTATTCCAATGCAAGGGTTAAGAACCAAACAATCAGATAATTTTTATGAGTCAGTGGAAGTGGCCGACGGAGATGGAATATCTAATATTAATCCGGAGGATATAGAAAGTATGTCCATCCTGACTGGTGCTTCTGCAGCCTCCTTATATGGTAATAGAGGTGCGAATGGTGTGATACTGATCACAACCAAAAAAGGTGCGATTGGAAAACCCAGAATAAGTTATTCAAATAGCACTAGTTTTTCAAGACCTTTTATTACTCCTGAATTCCAGAATACGTATGGACGTAAAGAAGGTGAATTTAAAAGTTGGGGGGATAAATTAGAGAAACCTTCCGATTATAATCCTTTGGATTTCTTTCAAACAGGATTTAATACAATGAATTCTATTGCTGTATCTACTGGTACAGAAACAAATCAGACGCATATATCTTTTGGATCTGTAAATTCAGAAGGTGTTATTGATAATAATAAATATAATCGCTATAATTTTACATTCCGTAATTCTTGGGACATCGTTAAAGACGTTTTAAGTATGGATATGGGATTATTTTATATCAAACAGAATAACCAAAACAGTAACGGACAAGGTATGTACTATAATCCGTTGGTTCCAGTCTATTTGTTTCCACCAAGTGATGATATGAATAAATATGTAGTTTATGAACGATATGACGCTGATAGAAACTTCAAAACTCAATATTGGCCTTATAAAAATCAGGGATTGGGTATGCAGAATCCATATTGGATTATTAATCGTAATATGTTCAATACTGATAGAGACCGCTATATCATGTCATTATCAATGAAATGGAATATAACCAATTGGCTTAATATTATCGGACGTGCCCGCGTTGATAATGCTTATACTGATTTCGAACGTAAATTATACGCTTCCACTGATGGTTTGTTCTCCAAATCTCAAGGTAACTATATGACACAGGAAGACAAGAATACTGCAACTTATCTTGATTTCTTAGTAAATATAGATAAGAAATTCGGGGAGAATTATCACTTGTTAGTAAACCTTGGTGGTAGTTATTATGATGAAAAATATAAATCAAGTACTTTTGAAGGCAATCTGCTTGGAGTACCGAACTTTTTCCATCCAAGTAATATACCTTCAACAGAAAGCGGATATAGCAAACAATCATTGCATACCCAGACTCAATCTCTATATGGTAAAGCAGAACTGGGGTACCGCAATTTTCTTTATGCTGACGTGACAAGTCGTATAGACTGGTTTTCTACATTGGTAGGTACTTCCAAGGAATATGTATTCTATCCGTCCGTAGGTCTTTCTGTAGTGTTGTCAGAGATTATTCCGCTTCCTAAAAAAGTATTCTCTTTCTGGAAGATTCGTGGTTCCTATGCGCAAGTAGGTAATCCTCCAAGTGCATACTTGCCTTATGCAACAGTGGTTTTGGAAAATGGTAATGCTACAAGTGCTAACTTCTCACCTGCCAATCATCTTAAAGCGGAAATGACCAAAGCATTTGAATTTGGTATGGACTTACGGTTGTTTGATAATAAATTGAACCTTGCAGCAACATATTACAATTCAAACACATACAATCAGTTGTTTAAATATGAATTGCCGCCCAGCACAGGATACGCTTTTGCATATGAAAATGCAGGAAAAGTAAACAACTGGGGTATTGAACTAAGTGTAGGTTTTAATCAGGATTTAGGCCCGGTAAATTGGAACTCAAATTTGATTTATTCAATGAACCGTAATGAAATCAAAGAGTTACTTCCTGAGTATGTGACTGACCGCACTACTGGTACAACAGTAAAATCACCAACAGAATTTTCCGTTGCCAGTGCAGATTCATACAGAATGATTTTGAAAGAAGGTGGTACTATGTCTGATATCTATGCGACAAAATTGAAACAAGACTTACATGGTGATATTCTTATTTCAAATGGAGGTGTATCGGCTGAAGAAAATACTTTCATAAAAGTTGGTTCGGCAGCTCCTAAGTATAATCTAGGATTTAGAAACAGTTTTTCTTGGAAAGGGGTGGAACTTGATTTTCTGATTGACGCGCGTGTTGGCGGTGAGGTGATTTCCGCTACACAAGCTTTGATGGATCAATTCGGAGTATCACAACAAACAGCTACAGCCCGTGATAACGGTGGTGTACCTGTAAATAATGGAAAGTTGGATGCAGAACAATATTATGGTACCGTTGCTTCCGGAAAAACAGGTTTACTGGCGCATTATGTGTACAGTGCGACTAATGTTCGTTTACGTGAAATGTCATTATCATATATGCTTCCGGCAAAGTGGTTCGGAGAAAAATTAAACATTTCTCTGTCACTGACAGGACACAATTTGCTGATGTTTTATAAGAAAGCTCCGTTTGATCCGGAACTAACAGCAAATACAGGAACTTATTATCAGGGTTTCGATTATTTTATGCCACCTAGCTTACGCAGTTTCGGTTTTGGTGTAAAAGTTAACTTTTGATTTTAATACTTTAATACGAAGAATAAAATGAAAAATAGAATCTATAACGTTATACAAACTTGCTTCCTGGTGTTTGCTGTTTGCTTTTTATTGGGAAGTTGTATGTCTGATACGATTAATCTGGATCCTGATAAAGTTCAAGAAAAAGAATTGGATAAAGATAATTTATGGGGCAGCTATCTTACTACGATGCAACGTAGGGTAGTATCTGAAGATGTTAACTTGTTTCAACGCTCGGAAGACCTTTTTGGCAACATGTATTCTGGATATTTTGCCGGAACGCAAAATTGGGGCGGAGGAGCGAATGGAACGACTTATGCTATTTCTGACGAATGGAAAGATGCACCTTTTAAAAGTGCATTTGTAGAGTTCTTATCTTCATGGAATATTTTACGCCAAAAGGTAGACTCTGCATCTGTATTGTTTGCTGTCGGTGAAATTGTAAAAGTGACAGCTATACATAAAACTACAGATATGTACGGTCCGTTACCTTATCTAAAGTTTGGTCTGACTAATCCTGTCCCTTATGATTCGCAAGAAGCTATCTATAAATCTTTTTTCAAAGAACTGAACCATGCTATTGATATCTTGACCAAGTTTGATCAAGCTAACCCAAATTCTAAGGCATTGGAAAAGTTTGATTTAATATTTGGCAGTAACATACCTAATTGGATTCGTTTTGCGAATTCTTTGAAGCTGCGTTTGGCAATACGTTTAAGTGCTGTTTATCCGGAGGCTCAAAAAGAAGCAGAAGCTGCTGTTACACATTCGTATGGAGTGATTGAAACAAATGATAATAATCCGGCAATGCAATCTAATTCAACTCTTTCGTTCACCTATCACAACCCTATAAATAGTATTAGCAGCGCAGACGGCTATGAAGAAGATGTAATGGGAGCTAGTATGGATGCTTATTTGAATGGGTTTGGAGATCCACGTATATCCGTATTTTTCCAATTGTCTTCAAATGACAATTATCGTGGATTGCGTAACGGACATAAGAATGGTGATATATTTAAAGGTGATTTAGGACTCTCCAAACCTAATATATTGCAAGGAACCCCTTATGTTTGGATGACAGCTGCAGAAGTTTATTTTTTGCGGGCAGAAGGTGCCTTGAAGACATGGAACATGAAAGGAACCGCTAAAAGTTTGTATCATTCAGGCATACGTGCTTCTTTCGAACAACATGGAGTAAAAGGAGTGGAAACTTATCTTGCAAGTACTAAAGTGCCGGCAAAATACCCTGGATTCAAAAGCAGTCCTTCCGCACCAGCCCCATCTGATGTTACGATAGTCTGGGATGAAAATGATAAAGAAAAGCAGTTAGAACAGATCATCACCCAAAAATGGATAGCAATGTACCCATTAGGACAGGAAGCATGGAGTGAATTCCGCAGAACAGGCTATCCTAAGATCTATGAAATAGTTAATAATGAGAGTGGTGGTGTTATTAGCTCTTCTGTACAGATCCGTCGTGTTCCTTTCCCCTATTCCGAATATCAAGGAAATAAAGAAGAGGTGGAAAAAGCCGTTAAACTATTGGGTGGTCCGGATACCGGAGCTACTCGCTTATGGTGGGATGTAGAAAATAAGTAATCATATTCTTTTAGATAAAATGACATGAAGAAATTATTAACATATATAATAGTTTTCGTAATAGTTGGTACGGGAATTATATCGTGTAATACAGATATAGAAGCTTTGGATATAGTGGTGCCTGATAAGATGTCCAAAGAATATTGGGAAAATTTAAGAGCATATAAAGCAAGAAACGACCATGAAGTCTTTTTTGGCTGGTTTGGCGGATGGACGGCTAACTCTGCTGATATGATCAACTATTTAAGAAGTGTGCCTGACAGTGTAGATATTATTTCTATTTGGGGAGCTTACCAGAACTTAAGTCCGGCACAAATGGAAGATTTACGTTATGTACAGGATGTGAAAGGAACTCGTGTCACATATACTATCTTTGCTCACAAAATTCCAGATGAATTTATGTCTGGTGAAAATCATGAGATTGCTACTCCTGAAGGAATAGAAGAGTATGCCAAGTCTTTGGTAGATACTATGTATAAGTATGGTTATCAGGGTATTGATCTTGATTATGAACCCGGCTATCAGGAATTTCCTGGGGTTCCGTTCAGTGGTCCTTTAGTAGGTCCGTCTTATATGTGGCCTGATTATATGGATAATATGGAAATGTTTGTAAAGGCATTAGGAAAATATATTGGTCCGAAGTCGGGAACTCGTAATCTATTAATTATTGATGGAGTACCTTATCATTTAAAGCAAGGATTGGCTGAATATTTTAATTATGGAGTGGTTCAGTCTTATAATTCTAGGGGATATCAAGATCTGCAGGGGCGTTTCGATAATGCAGCTAAAAATGGTTGGAAACCGGAACAATACATTTTTGCTGAAACCTTTGAGGGGGGTAAGTATGCAAATGGAGGAGTAGATCACTCTTTAAGAGAAGGCGGGTCGGTACCTTCATTAGAAGGAATGGCACGTTTCCTCCCCATGTATGAAGGAAAATTAGCCACCCGCAAAGGAGGATGTGGTACCTATCACATGGAGAACGATTACCGTTCCAATCCTAATTACAAATGGACACGTAATGCGATCAGAATAATGAACGAACATTAAAGTTTAGAAAAAATGAAACAGAATATAAAATACATATTATTAAGCTTGCTTGTCCTTCTAATGGTATCATGCCAGAAAAGTCAGGAATACTATGAAGGATTATATGTTGTTGGCGCAGATCAATTATCACCGGTTGCTAATCTGACAATTGATGATTTGCCTGCAGTTATCGGAATTAAAGTTGCTTCATCATGTGCGATAGGAGATCATGTAGAAGTGGGTATGAAGGCCACTCCGGAATTAGTGGAGTCTTTCAATAAGGAATATAAGAAGAATTATGAACTTCTTCCTGAAAAGTCGTACAAGTTGGAGAATACAACATTAACTATTGAAAATGGAAAGAATACTTCCACAGATGGTGTGCGTTTAAGTGTTATCAGCCGGGACTTATTAAAGGAAGGCAAAACGTATCTGCTTCCTATAAGTATTGTGAGTGTGTCGGATAAGAATTTGTCCGTAATAGAAGGTTCACGTACCATATACATTGTTATCAATCAAATTATTATTACTCAAGCTGCGGATATTTCTGCTAATAACGGGTATTTCAAGGTCGATTTCAGAAAAGAATCTCAATACAATACCACGGCATTGAATAATGTAACATTTGAAGCACGAGTTCGTTTTAAAAAGATGACTTCTACCAGTGGAAAATGGTGCTTCTCTGTTATGGGATTGGAAGAGAATTTCTGTTTGCGTACTGCCGGTGATAATAAAAGCGGTTGGAAATTGCAATTGAGTGGAGGTAGTCCGGCAATTGATTCCAGAGATGTTTTACCCAATGATAAATGGTTGCATTTGGCTTGTGTATATGACGGTTCACAAGGAAAGAAGTTTGTATATGTTAATGGTGAATTACAGGGAGAACTTCCGGATACAAGAGGTACTATCGATTTAACGCAAGCCTATGGACATGATAAAAATGCAGCATTCTATATTGGTCAGTCTGCAGCAGATAATCGTTATATGGATGGGTATGTAAGTGAAGTACGTGTATGGGCTGTTGCTCGTTCGGCTGCTGATCTGAAAAATAATGTCTGCTGGGTGGACCCTTTAACAGATGGTTTAGTGGCTTATTGGAGATTTAATGAGTCTACTCCGGATAATAATAAAGTAATAACCGACCTTACAGGAAACGGATATAGTGCTACTTATGCCGGACGTGGAACGCTCAATTTTGTACAAGGAGTTCGTTGTCCTGATAATGCTGCTGAATAGCAAAACTATATATCCTTATAAAAGGAAAAATGAAGAAATAGATAATGGTAGACTGACTAAAAAGTCTTCCTATATATAATAGAAGATGTCCCGATTGCAAATAAGCAAGACCGGGACATCTTTTTATTTTAATTACTTGCTATTATAAGCAACCAACATCCAAACCAATTTTTCCTGTTCTTTCAAATAATCGCTCATCATCGAAACGGTTACTTCGTCTCCGGCTTGAGAAGCGATAGACAAAATCTTACGTTCTTCGCCAATCAGATAACTGATAGACTGAAGGATATTATTCAATGCTTCGTCTCCGTTGCTTACCTTATCCACTTCATTCACATTTGCTACTTTTAGATAATCGCTGAATTTATTGGCAGGAGTACCACCCAGCATCAAGATACGTTCTGCGATTTCATCCACCTTTTCAGCCGTGTCATCATACATCTTTTCGAATTGACTGTGGAGTACAAAGAAATTATGTCCCTTGATATTCCAGTGGAAACCGCGAAGATTGGTGTAATACACTTGGAAGTCTGCTAATAGTTGTTGCAAAGATGCTACTACGTTGTTTGCTCCCGATTCGTTCAGTTTGATAAATTCTAAAGTTTTCATATTCTTTTATTTTTAATGATTTATACTTGCTTTCTTTTTTTTCTGTACTGCAAAGATAAGGCGGAAAATGCTTGTTGTCAAACTGAAAATTTCTATCTTTGCATAGATGAAATCTATAACTTAATATGATTTGATAGATGACAATACAACAATTAGAATATATACTAGCTGTAGACCAGTTCAGGCATTTCGCACGGGCAGCTGAATATTGCCGTGTGACGCAACCCACTTTGAGTGCCATGATTCAGAAGCTGGAAGATGAACTGGGAGTAAAGTTGTTCGATAGGACGGTACAGCCCGTTTGTCCGACAGCCATTGGACAGAAAGTGATAGACCAGGCTCGCGTGATTCTGGCGCAGGCAGCTCAAGTGAAAGAAATAATCAGTGAAGATAAGCAGTCATTATCAGGCGTATTCCGCTTGGGAGTATTGCCAACTATCGCTCCTTATTTGCTTCCTCGCTTTTTTCCTCAATTGATGGAAAAATATCCCGAACTGGATATTCGTGTCACGGAAATGAAAACACAGGATATTCAGCAGGCTTTGCATGCCGGCGATTTGGATGCAGGGATTATTGCCAGTAAATTAGAAGACACATTTTTGACGGAAGAAACTCTTTTCTATGAGCAATTCTATGCTTATGTATCACGGAAAGAACCCTCATTCAAACATGACGTTATCCGCACTTCCGATATAACAGGCGAACATCTTTGGCTTTTGGACGAAGGACACTGCTTTCGCGATCAACTCGTCCGTTTTTGTCAGATGGAGGCTGTTAAGGTTAATCAGATGGCCTATCGTTTGGGAAGTATGGAAACCTTTATGCGAATGGTAGAAAGTGGAAAAGGAATCACTTTTATTCCCGAACTGGCAGTGATGCAATTGACAGAAGAACAGCGACAATTAGTACGCCCGTTTGCCATCCCCCGACCGACACGACAGGTGGTGTTGGCGACAAATAGAGATTTTATTCGTCACAGTCTGCTATGCGTCCTGAAAGAGGAAATAAAGGCGGTGGTTCCCAAGGAAATGCTTTCTTTGCAGCCCATACAATGTTTGTTATAGTATATTAGAGATTGAGATGATTCCTGCTCATCTTTTTTGATTGGCAGGAGTCTTTTTACACTTATCTTAGCTCCTTTAAAATAGAAAGAGCTGACAATGATTATCATCCCCATCCCCCGTACCGAATATCAAATGTTTATCCGTTCAAAGAATGGAGGCCAATATGACATGAAGAAGGTCTTTTTTTATTTTAATAAATAAATGTTCGTTCAAAAATGCTGCAAAGATAGTCATTATTGTACATATAAATTTTTATTCAGACCTAAAATCCTATATTTGGCGAAACAACTATTTATATTTAGTGATTATGAAAAAGTACATTGCAGAAATGATTGGAACGATGGTGCTCGTCCTTATGGGATGTGGTAGTGCCGTTTTTGCTGGTGGTTTGGCTGATACAGTAGGCGCTGGGGTTGGAACGATCGGCGTAGCTTTAGCCTTTGGTTTGTCCGTAGTAGCGATGGCGTATGCTATCGGAGGTATTTCGGGATGTCACATTAATCCTGCTATTACATTAGGAGTGTTTTTGACTCGTCGTATGAATGGAAAAGATGCAGGTATGTATATGATTTTCCAGGTAATCGGAGCTATTATCGGCTCGGCTATTCTTTTTGCTTTAGTTACTACCGGTGCTCATGACGGGCCTACAGCGACAGGTTCGAATGGTTTTGGTGATGGAGAAATGTTGCAGGCATTTATTGCGGAAGCAGTATTTACTTTCATTTTTGTATTGGTAGTGCTCGGCTCTACCGATTCGAAGAAGGGAGCAGGTAATCTGGCAGGACTTGCCATCGGTTTGACTCTTGTGTTAGTACATATTGTATGTATTCCTATCACAGGGACTTCTGTGAACCCGGCACGTAGTATTGCTCCGGCATTATTCCAAGGAGGAGAAGCATTGTCACAGTTGTGGTTATTCATCATTGCTCCATTTGTAGGAGCTGCATTGAGTGCAGTAGTCTGGAATTATTTAGGAGATAAGAAATAACTCTTTTAGAAGAAAGAATATAAAATATAAAGAAGAAAGTAAGAGGGCGGCAGTTTCACAACTACCGCCCTCTTTTGCGTAATTAATATATTATATTAAAAAAGAGTGTGTTTCGCATGTTCACATTAGATTAGTCGTCTAAGGAAATTTCACTTCATAAGTTTTCGGCCCGCCATAAATGGTGTTGACACGAATTCTTAGTCCCTTTTTCCCCTCCATCCGGTCTTTAATCTTATCCAGTTTGAAAGACACATATCCTTCACCCAAACGTTGAGGATCATCTCCTTCACTGTTATGACGGAATTCCAGATTGATATATTCGTCCTCCGCATTGCCTTCGTCAGCAGTGGGAGCAGTCTCTTCTTTGTCATTAATCACCAGATTCAGGAAATGTTTTTTATCTTCACTATGTGTTCCGTAATATTGGAATTCAATCGTCAGATATTTATTATCCTTATTGATCCACATATAAGTCGTGTTGATCTTATCATCTCCGATTTTCTCTTCGTCGTTGTCATCTTCACCCATTGTGACGATGTCTTTGGTTAAGATTGGATTGATACCTTTCACCTGAATATTAAGGTCGTATCCATTCACAGGCTCTTCCAACTCGTTGAATATCACAAAAGCTCTTTGTCCCTCCACCCAATCTTCATTGTTCCATCCTTGTGAGTTGCTGGGATACATCTTTTTCCCGTCATCCAAAGTGAAATAAAATTCCTTGCTATCCTGGCTAATCATATTGATGGTGCTGATAGCCAGAAGATCGGACGAATTATCATCGTCGTCCAAGCATGACTGGAGAATCGGCATGGTAGTCATAATAGCAAAGATAAAGGCAATGAATTTAAATTTCTTCATATACTTACTAGGTTTTAGATTTTATAATATTTATGTTTTCTGTAGTGAAAATGCAAGAGGATAGAAAATATTGCATTCGGATCTGTTAAAGAAACAAAAGTGATAAAAGAGTTGTTCTCTCTATGCAGTATTTCTATCTTTGCTGCATTTATAAGGTAAACACGTGTATAAGAGAATGGAAGAAATAGAGTTGTCGGAACAATGTAGGCTGGGTAATAACCGGGCCCGCAAGGAACTGTATGAACAGTATGCGGGGCGTATGCTTGGCATCTGTCTACGCTATACCGGCGACCGGGATACAGCCCAGGATCTGCTTCACGACGGTTTTTTAAAGATATTCGATTCGTTCGATAAGTTCACCTGGAGGGGTGAAGGCTCTTTGCGAGCCTGGATGGAACGGGTGATGGTCAACACAGCTTTACAGTATCTTCGGAAAAATGATGTGATTAATCAGTCGACACCTTTGGAAGAGTTGCCCGAAGAATATGAAGAGCCGGATGCTTCTGATGTAGAAGCCATTCCACAGAAAGTGTTGATGCAGTTTATAGAAGAACTACCTGCCGGATATCGTACAGTGTTTAACCTTTATACATTCGAAGACAAATCGCATAAAGAAATCGCACAGGTATTAGGTATTAATGAGAAATCTTCGGCTTCGCAATTATTTCGTGCGAAGAGTGTATTGGCAAAAAGAGTAAAAGAATGGATAATGCATAATGGATAGATAGAAATGGAAGAGAAAGAATTGTGGATGAATAAGTTGAAGGAGAAGCTCGCGGATTATTCCGAGCCGACGCCTGCTTCCGGTTGGGAACGACTGGAGAAAGAGCTTATGCCTCCTGTGGAGAAGAAAATATATCCTTATCGAAAATGGATGATGGCTGCTGCGGCTGTTATATTGTTGGCTGTCGTTTCGTCAGTAAGTCTGTATTTTCTAGGGACACCCGCTGCGGATGAAATACGTCATATAAAGACTCCGGTATTGGCGTCTACACCTGATGCGTTGCCGGGCGTGCAACAGCCGGATGTACAGGGAACTGTTGTGGAACCTGTCTTACGGCCGGTAACTCGCGAAGATCGTTTGGCGAAAGTCGACAGGAATCATACGGAGCAGAAAACAGGTATAGATCCATTAGGGATCGGTAATGAAAATAAACTTTCAACAGGAAATGGAGAAGACTCTTTGAGTGAGGAAGATAAGAATGTAAAAGGAAATGGAGAAACTGAAAATGTAAAAGGTGAACCGAAGCAGGCAGAAAATACAGATGTCAGTCAGGGACAGTCACAGGATACAGAGCGATCGAATAACAGACCGCGTCGTCCTTCCGGTAAAGACAAACTTCATATTCCGACAGAAAAAAGATCTTCTCAAAAGGGAACATGGTCAATGGGACTTTCGGTAGGAAATTCAGGAGGTGCTTCAACAGAAGTAGGTGCCGGATCTCATGCTTATATGTCACGTGTGAGTATGCTTTCAGTTTCCAACGGTCTGATGGAGACGATTCCTAATGACCAAACATTGGTTTTCGAAGATGGAGTACCTTACCTGCGTCAGGCAAAACAGGTGGTTGACATTAAACATCATCAGCCTATTTCTTTCGGATTGTCCGTTCGTAAAGGTTTAGCTAAAGGATTCTCTCTTGAGACAGGACTGACTTATACGCTGCTTTCTTCGGATGCAAAACTGGCAGGTGAAGAACAACAGATAGAGCAGAAACTGCATTATATCGGTATTCCGTTGCGTGCCAACTGGAACTTCCTGGATAAGAGACTCGTCACTCTTTATGTTTCCGGTGGAGGTATGGTTGAGAAATGTGTTTATGGAAAGCTAGGATCTGAAAAAGAAACAGTGAAGCCTTTGCAGTTCTCGGTATCCGGTGGTGTAGGTGCGCAGATCAATGCAACGAAACGTTTGGGTATTTACGTGGAACCGGGTGTTGCTTATTATTTCAATGATGGCTCCGATATACAGACTATACGTAAAGAGAATCCGTTTAACTTCAACATACAAGCAGGTGTTCGTCTGACTTATTAGTACGAACTACCTCACTAAATATAGTAACGCCATCCGGTTCGGATACCGTCACTATCCTGATTGGATAGCGTCATTATCCTGACCGGATGGCGTTACTATTTGCTATTTACTATCTTTTTCTTCAGAAAAGTCGGATAATTGAGAAAATATTAATAATATTGTCACCTGTTTATGACCTATGGCTGCATACCTTTGTTGCAAAATTCTAAGATATGGTAGATTCTACAGATGAAAAACATTTATTAATCGACTTAAAAGGCGGTTCCTTTCAGGCATTCGAAAGATTGTATAATATGTATAGTGGCAAACTGTACAATTTCATTATGCGACTCTCTTCCGGCAATCAATATATGGCCGAAGAAGTGGTGCAAGCCACTTTCATTCGTATATGGGAAGTGCATGAAAAAGTAGACCCGGCTTCCTCGTTTATCTCTTTTCTCTGTACGATTGCCAAAAACTTATTGATGAATATGTATCAGCGTCAGACCGTAGAGTATGTTTACAATGAATATCTCATGAAAAGTAGCGTAGACCGTGATTCACAGACAGAAGAGAATATTGATCTGCGCTTTTTGAATGAGTATATCGATTCTCTTGCCGAAGAACTGCCTGCGCAACGGAAGAAAATATTCATTTTGAGCAAAAGGCAGAATTACACAAATAAAGAAATAGCCGAAATCATGGGAATTTCCGAAAGTACGGTTGCTACCCAATTATCTTTGGCTGTGAAATTTATGCGTGAACAGTTGATGAAGCATTATGATAAGGTAATTACCCTTTTGTTGGCCTTTTTTGTTAATGAAATGTAATAGTAATACTTGTTTTTGGATGGGAAGTAGGATGAAAATGTATACTTGTAAATAAGTGGAAAGATGGATAAGACACATTATAAAGAGCTAATTGAAAAATATTTCGAAGAAACGATCACGGATGTCGAGATAAAAGAACTGTCAGACTGGATAAAGAATGACCGTCAGTTGCATGACTGGTGGGAACAAGAGTTTGAGAGATCGGATTCCTCCATGAACCCAGTGTTGCGTGATAAACTTTTTGCCCGGATCAAAGAAGAGACTTTGGGCAAGGAAGTGCGCCCCCTCCGTATCATCCCTTGGAAATGGGTTGCTGCCATTTTATTACCTGTCTGTGTCGCTTTCTTCACTTACTATCTTTTAGATTCTTCTCCAACGGCAGAAACACCCTTTATTGTGAAAGCGGGCAAGGGAGATAAAGCAACCATCGAATTGCCGGACGGAACAAATGTTGTTCTCAATTCAGCTTCCCAATTAAGTTACCTGAATAACTTCGGAGAAAATGTGCGTCGTGTGCAACTAAATGGTGAAGCCTATTTTAAAGTAGCCCATGATGAGAAACACGCCTTCATTGTGCAAATCGGTGATTTGGAAGTGAAAGTGCTCGGTACTTCTTTTAATGTATCTGCCTATGAAGATGCCAAAGACGTGACAGTCGTTCTTTTGGAAGGAAAAGTAGGGGTCTATGCGCAGAAAATATCGCATATCATGAAGCCCGGCGACAAAATAGAATATAATAAAGCCACTCATAAGATAACAGCCACTCAAGTGCATCCGAATGATTATATTGAATGGACGAAAGGAAATATGTACTTTGAGAAAGAATCTTTGGAAAATATAATGAAAACCCTTTCACGCATCTATGACGTAGAGATTCGTTTCGACTCCAATAAACTACCTAATGAATATTTCACCGGAACCATTCCGGGAGGCGGCATACAGAATGCGCTGAATATTCTGATGCTAACTTCACCTTTCTTTTATGAAATGGACGGTTCGGTGATAGTTTTGAAAGAGAAATTGTAGAAAAAATAATGAATAGAGCCATTCCGAAGCCCACTACTTAGGAATGGCTTTTTTGTTCTCTGAATTGAATAAGTTAACGAGAGTTAAAGTCTGATAGGCGATTGGACGAGTGAGTATAGTAGTCTGTATACCTATCAAACAACTTAAAAGTTTTGATATATGAAGCACAAAACAACCTTTGAAAAACTCCCTCAAACAAACGTGGGGAGAAGTAAGAACTGGAAAACACTGCGGGCTATTTGTCTGCTTTTGTTTTTAAGCGTCTCTTTTACCGCTTATTCTCAAATAACGGTGAATGTGAAAGACATCTCTTTGAGAGCCTCTTTAAAGAAAATCGAGCAAGTAAGCAATTACAAATTCTTCTACAATGAGAGCCTTCCGGAGTTAAACCAAAAAGTTTCGTTAAATGTGAAAGATGCAACGATTGAACAAACCATGCAACAACTTTTGGGTAAAATGGAGTTAACCTACAAGAAAGAGCAAGAGAATGTCATTGTATTGATTCGTAAACCACAAGAAAAGCAGCGTAATATAAAGGTTTCGGGAACCGTAGTTGATTCGAATGGAGAGCCTATTATCGGTGCTAGTGTTGTGGTCAAGGGTACATCTAATGGAACAATAACCGATTTAGATGGTAATTTTTCCATCAATGATGTCTCTGAAACATCTCAACTAACAGTTTCCTACATCGGATATAAACCCGTTCAACTTCGTGCTACCGATAAAAATATGGCGAAAGTTGTTCTGCAGGAAGATAGTAAGATGATTGAAGAAGTCGTAGTCGTTGGCTATACTCCTATGCGTAAGAGTGATTTTACAGGTTCTTTGGCAAGTGTTAAGGCTAGTGAATTATCTCTTTCAGCAGCAACTGCCGGACAAGCTTTAGTAGGTAAAGTCGCTGGTGTACAGGTGATGCAGACAAGTGGTGCGCCGGGAGAAGGAGTGAAGATTAAAGTTCGTGGAACGAACTCTCTTTCAGCTAGTACAACACCTCTCTATGTGATTGATGGATATCCGGCTTCAGAAGATGTATATATCAATCCCGAGGATATTGAAACTATTGATGTATTGAAAGACGCAGCTTCGGCAGCCATTTATGGTTCTCGAGGTGCTAGTGGCGTGGTACTTATCACCACAAAGAGGGGTAATTCGGGAAAAGCCCGTATTGATTATGACTATCAGTTTAGTATGCAACAAGTAGAGCGTAAGATTAAGTTGCTGGATGCCTATCAATACAGGGATTTGGTAATTGAAGCCCGTAATAATTCTTATCGTGATAAAGCAGAAGCTGCTGGAAAATCATGGAACCCATTGGATGATAATGCAATAAGAGCTTCAAAAGGTTTTAACTTGAATGAAGTGGGCATTTCTGATTTGTTTTTTGATTTCACAACCGGAAAACCGGTCGATCCTACTTACAATACAGATTGGCAGGACGCCATCTATGGGAATGCTCCGATGCATCGTCATAATCTATCTGTTACAGGAGGACAGGATTTCTTGAAATATCGTTTTAGTTTGGGTTATCTGGATCAGGATGGAATTATAGCTCCTTCCGGACATAAGCGTTTGAATGTTCGTGCCAATGTAGATGCAGAAGTCACGAAACGCTTGAAAGTTGGAGTAAACTTTTCTTTTGTTGATGTTTCGGAACGACAGGTTCAAGCAGACGGTCGTTATATAAATGATGGTGTCGTACAAAGTGCTCTATTAATGTTTCCTCAATTCCCTGTATATAATTCGGATGGAACTTATACAGTCGGAAATCAGATTGCGATGAAAGCTGATGGCTATCAGATGGTCGAGAATCCCGTGGCACTTGCTCATGAAATTGATATCCGCAACAAGTCAAGCCGAATGAATTTCAATGCTAATATCACTTATGATATATTGAAACAGCTTCAGTTTAAAGCCAATTTGGGAACTCAATATTATACTTCCCGTTATAATTACTATCGTCCGCGTACTGTAGGACAAGATGGTGATATGCCCAATTCGGATGCTGTTCAGGCACGTGTGAAAGCTCGTGACATAACAAATCGTGATATTGACCGTTTGGGAGAGTTTACGTTAAATTATAATGGTGAATTCGGGAAACATCGCCTGAATGCTTTAGTGGGCTACACCTTACAGAAAAAAACTTATGACCGCGTAGCCGTTGAAGCAACAGGTTTTCCCGACGACCGTATTCATGAAGTGACAGCGCATGGTCCGAATGCTTCCGATATAGGCTTGTATAGCAGCGATACCCGAAAGGCTGCATGGACAATGATGTCTTATCTGGCACGTGTAAACTATTCATTCGATAATCGCTATGTAGTGACGGGTACAGTAAGAACTGACGGATCTTCACGTTTTGGAAAAGAAAACCGTTGGGGTTGGTTTCCTTCTATTTCTTTAGGTTGGACTATATCGAATGAAAAGTTTTATCAGGATTTGTTAGGTAATAATTCATCCTTAAAACTTCGTGCCAGTTGGGGATTGAGTGGAAACAACAATATTGGTAACTACGAGCATACAGCTACTATGTCTCAAGGTGGTTACGTATATGGTAATACTGTCGAAACAGCCTATTGGCAAGGAACTTTCAAAGATGCGGCTATCGGATGGGAAAAAACATCCCAATACAATGTAGGGTTTGATTTGGGATTATTCAATGGTCGTGTCAACTTGATAGGTAACTATTATAATAGTCTTTCGTATGATTTGTTGTACGACCAGCCTATATCATCCATATCGGGCTCTTCCAGTGTAAAAACAAACTTGAAAAATGCAAAAGTACGTAATAGCGGAGTTGATTTCCAAATAGACGGGCGTATTTTGACAGGAGATTTTAAATGGAATGTAAGTGCTAATATATCAGTAAATCGAAATAAAGTTGTCGATTTGGGTGGTATTAATGATTTGTATTTAGTTAGTGAGCGCAATGTGGTAAGCCATGTGACCCGTTCCGGGCTTCCTATCGGCTCTTTCTATGGCTACATTGCTGATGGTATTATTTCCGAGAAGGATTACACCAATATAATGATTGATAAAAGCAATCTGGTTAATGGCAAATTTCCTGACGGATATCAGTTGATAGGACCGGCAGTTCCTAATTATAATAACATACATCCGGGAGATGTGAAATGGCGGGATGTTGATAAGAATGGTTTGATTACAGAAAACGACCGTGAAATTCTAGGCAATGCTTACCCGGATTTTACATACGGTATCAGTACCGATTTCTCTTATAAGAACTTTGATTTGAGAGCGACATTTACCGGTTCTCAAGGAGCTGAAGTAATAAACTTCCAGAAATATTATCTGTATAATATGGAAGGTTCCGGCAATCAGTTAGCATCTGTCTTGAACCGTTGGCATTCTGACGAAAATCCGGGTTCCGGCGGAGTGTTTCGTGCAGCGCGTAGTTCCACTCCTAATACCAGTCAGCGGCTTAGTTCTTATATGGTGGATGATGCTTCCTATTTCCGTTGTGCAAATATCACATTGGGGTATAATTTTCCGGTGAAGTGGATGCAGAAAGTGAGCGTTCAGGCGTTGAGGCTATATGTCAGTGTAGACAATCTATTTACTTTGACTGATTATGAAGGATATAATCCTGAAGTGGATTATAAAGGAGACAACCTGTTACCCGGCTTCGATTGGGGAGTTTATCCTTTGGCGCGTACATATAGTATAGGAGCAAAAATAACTTTTTAAATAAATAAAGAATCAGATTATGAAAAAATACATAACATTTGTCGCAGTAAGTTCACTATTGTTTTGCAGTAGTTGTACGAGTTTTCTGGAAGAAACCAATCCTAATAAGATTCCAGCCAGTAACTTCTATCAGACCGAAGATGACATTGCAATGGCTGCGAATGGTGCGTATGCAGCTTTGAGAGGAAACGGGTATTATAAGAATATGTATTTATACACAGATGTTCGTTCGGAAAACACCACGTTGCAGGACCCGGGAGCAGGAAATGGGGTTAATTATCAATTTTATAACTATACATTGACAACAGATAATGCACAAGTGAAAACTCATTGGGCAGATTTGTATAAATGCGTGACAAGAGCTAATATTATATTAGATCAGATAGATGATATTCCTTTTAAGGATGAAGTTGTGAAAAACCAGAAAAAGGCGGAAATGTATTTCTTGCGTGGATTGACTTATTTTCATCTTGTAATGCAGTTTGGAGATGTCCCTATCGTAACCAAAGAGCTAAAGACAAAAGATGAAATTCAGAAATATACAGCCCGCCAGCCAAAGAGCGAAGTCTATAATTTGATTATTTCCGATTTGACACAGGTTATTAATAGTGAATTGCCGGATATTCAAACGGGTAATGGAGTAGGCCGTGCTTCAAAAGCTGCTGCGTATGCTTTATTAGGCAAAGTTTACTTGACAATGGCTGCTGATTCTGATTTTCAGTCGGAAAGAACTTCAAATTTGCAATCTGCGAAAACAAATTTAGTTGCAGCATGGAATATGAAACCTTTTACAAGTCTGAAAGATATCCCTTATGCTGATGTTTTTGATAAGGAAGCTCAAACATTCTGTCAAGAGAATATTTTTCAGGTGATGTATAAAGGAGGCAACTCCAGTTTAGCCTCAAATTACGCCTATATATTTCAACCCACTTCCCAGACGGGGCTTACTTCGCAGAAAACTGGAACTGGAAATAATATACCGACTGTTGATATGATGAATGCCTATGAATCGGGAGATACGCGTAAGGCTATCTCGTGTGGTACGTCACAGAACGTTAATTATGTGAAGAAGTACACAGATCTTGATGACATAAATGGCTATGGGGCGAATAACTGGATTGTGCTTCGTTATGCCGATGTCGCATTAATGCTGGCAGAAGTGAAAATGCATTTGAGCGAGAATGATGCGGTAAGCTATTTGAACATGGTACGCGAACGTGCTGGTCTGGATGATTATTCCGGCAGTAGTTTGCGCGATGCGATCCTTCGTGAGAGAAGAGTCGAGTTTGCTTTTGAAGGACAGTATTGGTATGATTTGTTACGTCTTTATTCTCGTCAGGAACTGTTGGAGCACATGAAAGCGAAGAATCCAAATTTCTCTGCGAAAGATTTTTTGTTGCCTATCCCGTATGATGAACATAAACTGGATCCGACAAGAATGTATCAAAATGAAGGATATAACTAAAAATAAAATAGTATGATAAGAAAAATCTCAAATATCATTTATATATCAGTATTAGCAGTCGTTTTATTTGCTTGTGGGGATGATAGTACGATTGAAGAACAGGGGAGTGGAACGATTACTGCTAGAGTTATGGCAAGTAATGCCTATCCGGCATTAGAAGAGAAAGTTGTTCTGAAGGTAGCTCTTAATGATGGGCAAGACATCCAATCTGTGGTTTGGACGATGGAAGGGCAGACATTGGGTGAAGAACCTGAATTGGAATATACGTTTACGAAAGAAGGAAGTTATAATATTTCGGTTAGGGTGACAGATAAGACTGGCAATGTAGCGGCGGCTCTGCAGAAATTACAAGTATCCGGCAAGAGTTTACGTTATGCTTTGCAACACTTTGACCCTGCAAAAGTTTGGATAATGGGGCATCGTGGCAATTCTTCCAACCCGAATATTCCCGAAAATTCGATAGCTGGAATTGAAAGTTGTATAGAATTAGGGGGAGCTGTAGATATTGTAGAAGTAGATCCTCGCATGACAAAGGATGGAGTAATTGTGTTGATGCATGATGAAACCATAGACAGGACAACTACAGGGAAGGGGAAAGTGAAAGATTTGACTTATGAGCAGCTCCAGTCTTATCGTCTGAAGCTGGCAGACGGCACAGTAACCAATCACACGGTCCCCTCTTTGTATGACGCATTGGTTGCAGGGCGGGGAAAGATCTTTTTTGATTTGGACTTCTTGAATAAAGTGTCTCCTAAAGAACTGTATGATGTTTTGAAAAGCTGTGGGATGTTAGACCGTGTATTCTTTTATACATCTAATAATCGGGATGTCTTGCGGAATATTTTGGATTATTCGCCGGCTCCTATACCTTATCCGCAGTGTGAAAACGAGGAGCATGCAGATTTCCTTTCACAGCAACCAGGAGTGATGTTTGCCCAGATATCTTTGTCGAAAACATTAAATGGCGGGCTCTCGACAGCCATATCTTCAAAAGGGCTGTTTGTCTCGACTAATATGTTAGATATGAATGGTTATACCTATGATACACAGATGACACAAGGAAACTATACAGGAGTGGACTTGATTTTGTCGAAGGGGATTAATCTGATACAGACAGACCATCCCCAGTTGCTGGATACCTATCTGAAACAGAGAGGTAAAAGATAATTGGTTTTAATCTTAAATAATGAATAGAATGATTATGAAGAAATATATATTCCTGATAGTGACAGTCGTTTGTCTATTTGCATGTAAGGACGGCGATGAAGTGCGGCAGACAACCTCCCCGGAGGCTTCTTTTTCTATAAATAAAGAAGAATATACGGTCGGTGATATCGTTTATCTGACTGATGAATCAGTAAAGACGGAAGGAGAGATAGTAGAGTACTTCTGGCATTTTGGATTTGAGGGGGAAGGGAATAGGGCTACTACTAAAGATGCGTCCGTTTTGTATAAGAAAGCTGGAACCTATGTTATTAAATTAACCGTGACAGATGAATTCGGAGGATATGCAACTGCATCCCATACTGTTGTGATTCGTCCGACGAATATGCCTCCGGTTACAGACTTCAGCTATAGCCCTGCCATTTGTAAAGTGAATGAGAAAGTTCAATTTACCGATAAGTCTGTGGATGAGGATGGAGAAGTAGTTGCTTACGAGTGGGACTTTGGCAATGGACAGACCTTTCAAGAAAAAGACCCGGAAATAACTTTCACGACAACTGGATTTGTAACAGTAAAGCTGACAACTACTGATGATCGTGGAGCTACTAATACAAAACAAGCTACTCTGTACGTTCGTGACACCTCCATATCCGGAGTGACGATTCTTTGGGACAAGACGTTTGAGACATCTTCTTCTTTACGATCCATATCCCCTGCTGTAGGTGACAACGGGGATGTATATGTGTCATCCAATGCACTCCACCTTTTTGCTTATTCGCCGTCTGGAGAGCAAAAATGGATGTTTGATTTAAGTAAGGACGGAGGAGCTGGAGATCAAGGTTCGTCTCCTATGGTAGGTGCGGACGAAACTATTTATATGGGTGCGAGTACAACAGACAAAAACATAAGCAGCAGTCTGTATGCTATTCATCCGGATGGGACACAGAAGTGGAGATACGAACTAGGTATTGGTACTAATATTCCCTATATTTCTCCTGCTTTGTCTCGTGATGGTAATATCTTGATTGGAAATAGAGGGACGGATGGTTCTGTACATATGGTTGACCGTAGTTCCGGCAGACAACTTTGGAGACGCAAATCTCCCAATGGTGGTGCTAATGGTGGTATATCGGTTGGACAGAATGGAGTTATCTATTCAGCCTTGTCGGGAGCGAACGGATTTGCCCGTACTACGTAAGATGGTGTGAACTTGTCTCCTAATCTAGGGAAAGGAAATACGGCTGCTGCTGTATATCCTGCTATTGATGCGCAAGGAAATGTATATGTGGCATTTTCAGAGGGAGTGGTTGCTGCTTATGATAACCAGGGTAATGAGCTATGGAGATATCCGGCGAGTGGTACTATGGGCAAGATTGACCAGGGAGGACCGGCTATCGGTGCTGACGGAACCATCTATGTGGGTACAAAGAATCCGAATGCCCAAGTTGTTGCCCTGACTAAAGGAGGAGCAAAAAAATGGAGTTATTCCTCTGTCGCTGAAATAGGAACAACACCGGCTATAGACAGTGACGGAAATATTCACATCTGTGATGATGGCGGTAACTATATAATATTGAATGCTGATGGTACGGAGAAATATAAGAGACAATTAGGTTCTAAAATTTGGTCGTCACCAGTCATTGCTGACTATGGTATTGTGTATGTCACGTATGAGGATAATGGTGCCTGCAAATTGATAGCTATTGATTGTGGTATTGAAGGGCCTGCAAATTCACCATGGGCACAGCGCGGACAGAATGCAAAAAGAAATGCTTTACAAAAATAAAAAGATATGCTTAGAAAGATAAATATATTAATAGCTTTAACCCTTCTGATAATAGGAGGGTTAGAGGCACAGAATCATTCGGATAAAATAATTGCGAATCTACAGAAGCCTGCAAGTAATTCAGTTTTAGTTGTTTCTCATCGAGCTGACTGGCGTAATGCTCCGGAGAACTCCCTGCAGGCTATCCAGAATTGTATTGATATGGGGGTAGATGTAATTGAAATCGATCTGAAGAAAACCAAGGATGGACATCTGATTTTGATGCATGACAAGAAAATTGATCGTACTACAACAGGAAAAGGTTATCCGGCAGACTATACATTGGAAGAATTACGTCAGTTCCGTTTGAAAAGTGGTACAGGGCATAAAACAGCTCATTTGATACCGACATTGGAAGAAGTAATGTCATTATGTAAAGGTAAGATCCTTGTTAATATTGATAAAGGCTATGATTACTTCAAAGATGTATATGCTGTTTTGAAAGAAACAGGAACTGTTCAGCAATGTATTATTAAAGCCGGACTTCCTTATGAACAAGTCAAGGCTGAAAACGGTGATGTATTGGATAAGGTAATCTTCATGCCTATTGTACAACTTCATAAAGACGGGGCGGAAGCTGTCATTGATAGTTATCAGACACATATGAAACCTGCTGCTTATGAATTAGTGTTTGATAGTGACAGTCCGGAGATTCTTAATTTGATAAAGAAAGTACGTAATACAGGCTCTAATCTTTTTATAAATTCGCTTTGGCCCGAACTATGTGGCGGGCATGACGACGACCGTGCAGTAGAACTTCATCAGCCGGATGAAAGTTGGGGGTGGATAATTGGCCAGGGAGCCAAGCTAATTCAAACAGACCGCCCAGCTCTATTATTAGAGTATCTACGCGAAAAGAAACTTCACGACTAAACGCACTTTCTTCATGTTGAAACAACTAATCAATTTTTACAAGGTCTCTTCGCCGAGACCTTGTAACGGAGAAGCTTTGTCTTCATCCGATGCTCGCCGTCTGAAGTTTCTGAAATGGTCTACTTTCCTTTCTGCGACTTTTGGTTACGGTATGTATTATGTGTGCCGTCTTAGCCTGAATGTCGTAAAGAAACCTATTGTAGATGAAGGCATTTTTTCGGAAACAGAGTTAGGCATCATAGGTTCCGTATTGTTTTTCACCTATGCCATCGGAAAATTCACGAACGGTTTCCTTGCCGACCGTAGTAATATCAACCGTTTTATGACTACCGGTTTATTGATAACTGCTTTGGTTAACCTCTGTCTCGGTTTTACTAATTCTTTTATCCTGTTCGCTATCCTTTGGGGGATTAGCGGCTGGTTTCAATCTATGGGAGCAGCCTCTTGTGTAGTAGGGCTTTCTCGTTGGTTCACGGACAAAGAGCGCGGTTCATACTATGGCTTTTGGTCTGCGAGCCATAATATCGGCGAAGCGTTGACTTTTCTGATAATAGCCTCAATTGTCAGTGTGTTGGGCTGGCGGTATGGTTTCTTCGGAGCCGGTATAGTGGGATTGATAGGAGCGTTGATCGTCTGGAAGTTCTTCCATGATACTCCCGAAAGCATGGGATTTCCTTCGGTGAATGTTCCCAAACAGAAAAAGGAAATGAGTGAGACAGAAACGGCTGATTTTAATAAAGCACAGCGTCAGGTATTGCTGATGCCTGCCATTTGGATACTGGCTCTTTCGAGTGCTTTTATGTATATCAGTCGTTATGCTATCAATAGTTGGGGTGTTTTTTATTTGGAAGCCCAAAAGGGTTACTCTACATTGGATGCCAGTTTTATCATTTCTATTTGTCCGGTCTGTGGTATAATCGGTACTATGTTTTCAGGTGTTATTTCTGATAAGTTATTTGGTGGACGTCGCAATGTTCCTGCGTTAATTTTCGGATTGATGAATGTGTTTGCTCTTTGTTTGTTTCTCTTAGTTCCGGGAGCTCATTTTTGGATAGACGTGTTGGCAATGGTTCTTTTCGGTTTAGGTATCGGAGTTTTGATCTGTTTTCTGGGTGGTTTGATGGCAGTGGATATTGCTCCCCGTAATGCTTCGGGTGCTGCATTGGGAGTAGTCGGTATTGCCAGTTATATCGGTGCCGGATTGCAGGACGTGATGAGCGGTATACTGATAGAAGGGCAAAAAACGGTTCAGAATGGAGTAGATGTTTATGACTTCACCTATATCAATTGGTTTTGGATTGGTGCTGCTTTGCTTTCGGTGTTGTTTGCTTTGCTGGTATGGAATGCAAAATCAAAAGAAGTGGATTAAAGTGAGTACATTAGGTTAGAATATAAGTCTTTGTTTTCGAGGTATTAGACACCATTCCGGGAAGTAAGTAATGATTGCTTATCTTTCTGGAATGGCTTTTTTATAATCAATTAAATAGAAAGTTTTATGGAAAATTCATTGAATGATGAATTATTGTGTTCATTGAAAGATGAACTTCGTGAAGTAACCGCACAAATCAATGTGCATAGTGAAAAATTAATGGATCTGCTCGACCAAAAAAAAGAATCGTCAGTCAACTGACTCGAGAGATGTCGCATCTCACGCCTGTCATCATCGAGTATCGGGGAAATCCGAAGCAATATGTCTCTGTTGTGCTCGATGCCATCAATCTGGGTAGGTTGACGTATGACGGAGTAGCAAATTGCGAACAGACTTTTCGTGCGTTAGCAAGCGTTGTAGATGTGATAAGCCCTAAGAATGGGAAAACGCTTAGTGTAGAGACGCTAGTGTCTTATGAGAAGAAAAAGCGTGCTGGAGAATTTGAGGAAAAATAATATAAAATAAAAAGACGATTGTTGTATAGTTGAACAACAATTCGTATATTTGCAGTATGGAAAAGAAACGTAAGATCCGTACATACGGAGGTTACTTTGAGGCTTTCATGGAGACTTTAACCGAAAAGGAACAAGATAAATCCAGTATGGACTACTCTTGTTGAAAACACAAGAAAGACTCTCCACTAAATTTGTAAAATTTGTTCAGGACGGAGTTTTTGAACTTCGTACAGAATATAATGGTAATATATACCGGGTATTTTTCATTTTTGATGATGGAAATATTGTAGTGTTGTTTAATGGCTTTCAAAAGAAGTCGCAAAAAACACCGGGTAGTGAAATAGATAAAGCATTAAAAATAAAGGAGGAATATTATGCAGATAAACAATCATCAAATAGTAGATTATGACGCTGTTCTTGATGCGAAATTTGGAGCAGAAGGTACTCCCGAACGTGCGGAAGCAGAAGAAAAAGCGTATGCTTTCTACACCGGGCAAATTATCGAAGACGCAAGGAAAAAGGCTAAGATTACTCAAGCAGAGTTAGCCCGGCGTATCGGTTCCGACCGTTCTTATATTTCAAGAGTGGAAAGTGGTCAGACAGAACCTAAGGTTTCTACTTTCTATCGCATCATGAATGCGTTAGGTTGTAGGATCGAATTTTCAATGTCTTTATAAGAAGTGATTAAAAAAAACATGGTGGGAAATTTGAAAAAGATAACTGTCTTTTTCAAATTTCCCACCGTTTTTTTGAGGAAGAAAAAGGAAAAGGTGAGGGTAAATTTCTAACATTCGTATTTTTTTTTAGAAGAAAATAGAAGAATAGAAATAAGAAATATAAAAATGAAAAGTTGCAAAAGTACCCTCACCAACCCTCACCTTTTTGCGTGCGAAGGAGATGAAATCTTATTCATATAGCCTGTTTGATTTCACCTGTTCCGTATCAATAATGAATACAGTGTATCTTCTCCCGTTTTTTCCCTTATGAAATTCGAAGCCGTGTTTGGACATCACTTTTCCTAGTTGGGCTTTGGTTCCGTGAGAATATTGATACCCCGTCCGTTCGCGAATCAATTCCGCAATTTCAGTGACCGTCAGATAATGCACCTTTTCGAAACGTTCCGGTTTGCGGATATGTGTCAACACCAGTTCTTCTTCCGGTGAGTGGAAAATGAAATCCTCGTTGTTCTCTTCAATCCGTGAGTTTTCCGACTGGGTGAACCAATACTGATACCCCGGCTTGTTGAGTAGATACTTGATTTGTGCATACAACTGCGCGTAGTTTATTTTGATAAATTCCATCGAGTCGACATGAAAGCAGAGAAAACGGCGGTTACCAGTGGTGTCGTGAAGCACTTCCTGATAATTGCATGTGCCGGCAAAAGAAGCCGTGTGAGGAAAGTTCTGTGAACGCCGCGCGTATGGCAGGCGGATGCTGATTACTTTGCGGGTAACCAAATCCTTGAAGATATTCAGTTCCCGTCCGTTCATCCCTTCAAACTCATCCAGATTGATAAGCATCGCCTGCGCTATTTTGGCCAGATCATCCTTGTTGTTCGGGTTGATAAGACCGGTAGAAAGATAGGCGCGCAATTCGGGCGGCAGCAGGTTGTTGATAAACGTAGTCTTTCCGATGTTCTGTATTTCGCTGCAAAGCAACAAAACAGTGTGGTTCACCACATCGTCTTGCGTGGCGGCAGCGCACATTCCCACCAGATAACGTTCCAGACATTCTACCCAAAATTTCTGGTGACTAGTATGCACGCTGTTGGCAAGGATACCGATATAATCCGTTCCGTCCCATTCAGGCAGCGAGTCTAAATACTTGCGAATAGGATGGTAGGTGATGCTGAAGTCGGAGTAGATCAGATTCTGAATCGTCTTGACGGTGCACGAATAGCCTAGTTCGTTCATCTCCATCCAAATGCTGTTTTCCATCATTTCGTCGAGAATATGGAAAGGTTCCGGTTGCTCCGTGTCCGTTTTCCTTCTGCGATATTCCATGATATGAAGCACTTCGTTGTAGCGTGTATCATAATTTTCTTTGATATGTTGCTCAATCTGTAACATTCGCTTCTGCGTACTATTCAGCTTGCGGGTGTCGAATTCCTCGTTGTGTCCGTAAGCACTCCCGATTAGTGCGTCCATTTCATCCTCGGGAAGATCGGTGAACTGGCTCTTGATAAAAGCTGCCGCCTCTTCCTGGGGGACGCCGTAGCGATTGTACATACAAGCCAGGCAATGCAGGTAGTTGTTCCGGTTGCCGGTGACGTACTTTTCGGATTTATTGTGATAATAGTTCAGAGTCACCATTAAGGAAGCGTGCGAGGAATGGTAGTTGAGTGCCACTTGTTCGGTGAGGGGATTGTTGTCTGGTGCTGTCGTCTTTTTCTTTTTGCCGGATGCCCTTTTCTTCTTTTGAGACTTGAAGAACATCGGTGGCTGTTCCACGATGACAGCTGTGGCATCGGGATTGAAATAAATATCCGGATCGTAAGAGAACAGGCAAGTGCGGCTGACATCCTGTCCGGAAGTGTCGACCTCAACTCCGCAGAGCTGGGCATAAAAGGAAGCGATTTTGTGATAAGCGGCATGATGGAAATCTTCAATTTCCTGAATCGTTTCGGGCAATGTCCCGTCCGTCCGGCATACACGTACCACGATTTTCAGTCCCATTCCTTTGGGACTGATGAAAGCGATGCGGGTGTGGGCACACTTTTTTGCCAGTGCGAGGATGCGTGCCAATGCTTCCTGTGTCTGATGGTCGATGTCTACCACGATGTATCCCAGATACTTGACGAGAGTTGCGTTTGAACGTCCTCCCCGGTAGTTGGCTGAAAAGGTGATTTCCGGTAGTTCTATTTTCTTTTCGTTTGCTGCTTTCTCGCCTTGTTCCGCGAAGATTCGGCGCACGTCCTCCACTGTTTCCCGGTATGTGCCGTTGCTGATGGCCGATACGATTTCTTCTTCTGTCATTTCGGCTATGACGCGGTAAAAGTCTTGAAAGATGGTAAAATGCTCCATGTTGGTTTGTTCTTTTTAATTTGCGGTTGCAAAGAAATTTGTTTGTAAAATAATAGAATGGAACTTTTCGTTTTTTTGATTAAGTTCCTAGGGTTCTCCCAAATAGCGTATGATCGTTGCCACTTGCCGGGGAGAGAGAAGGCGGTTGCGGGCACGATAGCCTTCTTGTTCGAGTTCTTGCAGGAGCGGAAGGTTGTAGACAATCCAACGACGTAGTATTTGTAAGGCTACTTTAAGACATACGTTGGGGTTGTAAAGATGAGCTAACTCCGACTTTTTATAAGTGCGGATATGAAACGGCTGATCCGGATAATACATAATGAATGATGTTTGGTTTATGCTATAAAGTTACTGAAAATTAATGGTTTATTAAAAGAATAACGTCATTATTATTCATAGAATATCAGGAAACTTCGTTGGGGAATCCGGAGGATGGAAAATGTGTTATCTTTATGTCGTTAACAAATAAGGAACGCGTTCGAAATGTGTGAAATCTTAAAATTATTTTATTATGGCAATGACAGTAACTTATTCAGTAGTGCCGCGCAAGAATCCTGCCAAAAAGGATGAGTCGGCAAAGTATTACGCGCAGGCACAGGCTTCGGGAGAGTTGGATTTTGAAGAGTTGTGCGAGGGAATCACGAGTCGGTCTACCTGTACGGAGACAGATGTGCGTGCCGCCATTTCGGGTATTCTTTATGAGGCGAAGCGTGCGTTGAAAGCGGGAAGAATAGTCCGGCTGGGTGATTTGGGCAGTTTGCAGATCGGGTTGAACAGTGAAGGAGCTGTGTCGGTCAAGGAGTTTTCAAGTTCGCTGATTACGGCTGCCCATATTATTTTCCGTCCCGGAAAGACGTTGGCGGACATCACGAAGATTCTTAGCTACCAGCAAGTAACGACGCGTGCGGTGGCCCAAACGGGCGGTAGCGGCAATGAAGGAGAAGACGATGACAAAGGTTCCGGTGGCGGTTCAGACGGTGGTGGAAGCGGAGAAGCTCCGGATCCGGCAGCATGATAACTTTAATATTAGATCAAATGAAAGAAATTGTAACTAAGATTTTGGATGTAATCATGTTCCTTGTGCCTTTCTTCGGAAAAAGAAAGCGGAACAGAATTGTGAGAGAGGTGCGCTTCAATGCTACCCATAAGGAAGTGTGTAATGTGAAAACGACGGAAAGGGAGAAGGACGATGAGAAAGATTAGTCTGATTGTGATTCACTGCTCTGCTACCCGTGTCGATCGCGACTTCACGGCGAAGGATGTGGACACTGCCCATCGCTTTCGGGGCTTTTCGTGTTGGGGGTATCATTATTATATCCGCAAGTCGGGACAGATAGAACCGATGAGGGATGAAGATACGGTGGGTGCTCATGCACGCGGTTTTAATGCGATTAGTTTAGGGGTGTGCTATGAAGGCGGGCTGGATGAGAACGGAAAGGCAGCGGATACACGTACTTCCCGCCAGAAAGAGGCGATGCATCGTCTGGTAAGCGAGTTGTTGCAGCGTTATCCGGATGCAAAGGTGGTCGGTCACCGGGACTTGAGCCCTGACACCAACTACAACGGAATTGTAGACCCCTGGGAACGGATCAAAGAATGTCCCTGTTTTGAGGTGATTGAAGAATTTGAGAGTTGAGAATGGAGAGTTGAGAGTTGGCTGCGCACTGTTATACTGCATAGTTAACTCTCAATTCTCAACTTCTTCAACTAATTGACCACCACAGTAGTGAAATACTCTTTAAATACCTCCGCGGCTTTTTCAAGTTGTTCGGGGGTATTTTCTTTTACGTCTTTCAGTTTGTATTCCTGCTCCATCGCTTCATACTTATGTACGCCTAATGTATGATAAGGCAGGATTTCCACTCGTTGCACCATCTTATATTTTCCCAGAGCCTCTCCTAAACGGCGGATGTCTTCTTCGAAATCGCTGTATCCGGGCACTAATACATAACGCAGCCAGAAAGGTTTCTCGTTTTCTTCCAGCCATGCTGCCGTGCGGATGGTTTGCTCGTTACTTCTTCCGGTCAGTGCCTGATGGCGTGCCGGATTGAACTCTTTAATATCCAGCAATACAAGATCCGTCAGTTTGAAAAGTTCTTCTACTTCTTCGTTCCAGATACCGCCGTTGCTGTCTATGCATACATGTATTCCCTTTTCTTTCAGTTCACGCACCAGGGGAACCAGTGCTTTGGCCTGAAACGTAGGTTCTCCTCCGGAGAAAGTGACTCCTCCGCGTTTCCCGAAAAAAGGACGTTGGCTCATAGCCATGCGGACGATTTCTTCCGGTGGGGTAGGTGTACCTCCTTTTCCGGCTATCGTGTCGGGATTGGCACAATACAGGCAGCGGAAATTGCATCCTTGAAGAAAAACGACGAGCCGTAAGCCCGGCCCGTCGAATGTTCCCATACTTTCGTATGAATGTACGTTTATCGTCATATTGAGTAGATCTGATTACATACGTTCGTGGAAGCTACGGCTGATTACTTCCAATTGATGTTCGCGGCTCAACTTCACGAAGTTTACGGCATAACCGGAAACACGGATGGTAAGCTGCGGATATTTTTCCGGATGCTCCATGGCGTCGTAAAGCATCTCACGGTTCAGCACATTTACGTTCAAGTGGTGAGCGCCTTTGGTGAAGTAACCATCCATCATTGTCACCAGATTTTCTACGCGATCCTCTTCAGTAGCTCCCAGTGATTTCGGAACGATGGAGAAGGTGTTGCTGATACCGTCTTGTGAGTCGCGGTAACGCAATTTCGCTACGGAACTCAAAGAGGCGATAGCACCGTTCTTGTCACGTCCGTGCATCGGGTTGGCTCCCGGAGCAAAAGCGACACCTTTGGCGCGTCCGTCGGGAGTAGCACCTGTTTTCTTGCCATACATCACGTTGGAAGTGATGGTGAGCAAAGACAGAGTAGGACGGGCATTTTTGTAAACCGGAAGTTTCTTCAATTCTTCGCTGAAGAAATAGACCAAGTCAACACCCAGGTGGTCTACCTTGTCGTTGTCATTACCGAAGCAAGGGAATTCGCCTTGAATATCGAAACCTTCTGTCAGACCGATGTCATTGCGGCGTGCAGTCACTTTGGCATATTTGATGGCCGACAGTGAATCGAGGGCGATAGAAAGTCCGGCTACACCGTAAGCAAGGTTGATGCGCGGGTTGGTATCTACAAGAGCCATTTGGGCTTTTTCGTAGTAATACTTATCATGCATATAATGGATGATGTTCATCGCTTCGTTGTAAACACGGGCGATTTCTGTCAATACCTTCTTGTAGTTGCTCATTACTTCTTCGAAGTTCAGTGTGTCGCTGGTTAGTACGGGGATGTTTTTCACCATTACCGTGCCGGTGTTTTCGCAACGTCCGCCGTTGATGGCAAGCAGCAGGGCTTTAGCCAGGTTGCAACGTGCGCCGAAGAACTGGATTTGTTTTCCGATTTCCTGATAAGATACGCAGCACGCGATTCCGTAGTCGTCAGACTGGCGTACTTCACGCATCAGGTCGTCGTTTTCATATTGGATGGAAGAAGTGTCGATAGATACTTTTGCGCAGAATTCTTTGAATCCTTCCGGCAGTTCCGGGCTCCACAATACAGTCAGGTTCGGTTCCGGTGAAGGGCCGAGGTTGTAGAGTGTTTGCAGGAAGCGGAAAGAAGTCTTTGTCACCTTGGTGCGTCCGTCGTTGAGGCGTCCGCCCAGAGATTCGGTTACCCATGTCGGGTCGCCGGCAAAGATGTCGTTGTAAGATTGCATACGCAGGTGGCGCACCATACGCAGTTTGATGACAAACTGGTCGATCAGCTCCTGTGCGAAAGATTCTGTGATGGTTCCTTTGCTCAATTCATATTCCATATAAATGTCGAGGAACGAAGAGACGTTACCTAGTGACATGGCAGCACCGTCTTGTTCTTTTACGGCAGCAAGGTAAGCCATGTATACCCATTGTACTGCTTCTTGTGCGGTGTAGGCAGGACGGCTCAAGTCGAGTCCGTAGTATTCGCCCATTACCTTCATGTCCTTCAATGCCTTGATTTGCTCTGCCACTTCTTCGCGCAGGCGGATGCGGGCATCGGTCATCGGACCGGTAAGGTTACGCAAATCTTCTTTTTTTGCCTCAATCAGTCGGTCGATACCATAGAGAGCCATACGGCGGTAGTCGCCGATGATACGTCCGCGGGCATAGTTGTCAGGAAGTCCGGTGAGGAATCCCAGAGAACGGAACGAACGGATTTCTTCGGTATATACGTCAAATACTCCGTCATTGTGCGTCTTGCGGTAGTGAGTGAATATATCTTTTACACGGTCGTCCACTTCCACGCCGTTTTCGTGACAGGCTTTGCTCACCACGTTGATACCTCCGAAAGGTTTGATTGCACGTTTCAGAAGTTCGTCTGTTTGCAGACCGACGATCAGTTCATTTTCTTTGTCGATATATCCGGCTTTATGAGAAGTGATGGTTGAGACGGTGACATTATCCAGTGAGCGTACTCCGTTATTGGCTCTTTCTTCTGCCAGTGCTTCGAGGCAGCGGTTCCATACAGCTTTAGTGCGTTCGGTAGGTCCTTCGAGGAAAGAAGCATCTCCATAATACGGAGTGATGTTGTGACTAACGAAATCTCTTACGTTGATTTCTGTGCTCCAAAGACCGTCTTTAAAGATCTTATTTAATTCCATAAATGATAAAATTAGAGGTTGTAGTTATCCTTTTCTTTAGAGCGCACAAAGTTACAACGTTTTTTCATATAATCAGCATAAATATGCTCTATTTTATGCTTTTCAACATAAAATACCTAGATATTGCTATTCTTTGGAAATGATGTTCGTGATTTTTTTTTTGTGAAAACTCTTGTAAGTTTAAAATATATTCGTACCTTTGCACCGCTTTTAACGAAAAGCACTTCTGATAAAGAAGTTTTGGAGAGGTGGCAGAGTGGTCGATTGCGGCGGTCTTGAAAACCGTTGTACTGCGAGGTACCCGGGGTTCGAATCCCTGTCTCTCCGCAATAAATGCTGAAAATCAGTAAATTATAAAACGAACACCCAGTTTTACACCCAAAAATGTAAAGTTGGGTGTTTTTGTATTATTTAAGCCTTTTTGAATTTAAAAAGAAGTCCAGTGGGATTTGTATAATTCTTATAGCCATATTGCTTTTCGTATTTCTCTTTAAATTCATTTACAAATTGTTTTATTCTCTTATTCGTTAAGCAGACTTCATATTTTTAAAATTTTCCAGGGATTTTTACGATAAAGTGATCTTTATGTCTTCCACATTCAGATAGAGTATTCAACCGGCCTATAGTATTCATCATCCAATCAATCAAGCGATAAAAAGAGCTGAAATATTTGTCTGCTCTTGGTTCTGCTACAAATCCGAGACAATACAAAGGTTTATGGGGCATCTCGTAATGGTCGGTATGTGCTAATACTAAGGCGGAATAGTTACCTGAATAGCATGGAAGACATATCTCGCCCGACGTAACTTCTTCAATGGCAAGTATGAGGTCTGGACTTTTATAGTTCTCTGTTACCTTTTTTCTTAAATCATTCAGGTATTCTTCCCTGCTGCTATTCTTTTTCATGAAGTAAGGGTCGTAATTCAAAGCCTTTTCAGTTCTTCCTATAAGCCCTAAACGGTTTCTAACTCATTTATTTCTGCATTCATCTTTAGCTTTTTCTTTTTCTGCCATGGTGTTTGATTATAAATCCATTCTGCTATGCAATATACGGCAATAAGTGGTGAGCATATTATCACTCCACTGATTAGAGTGGTTATAAAAAGGTCGTCTTTGTCTATTCCTTGCAAGCTACCATATTGTTTTCTTCTTCAACCTTCTTAGTGGTGATGTTTGCTGTAAAACCTATGGGGCGTCTTTTTTTCATTTCTTCGTTTTCTTCTACTTTTGTGGCAAGGCAAGCATACATTTCATCTACTGTGTTTTTAATGTCGCAGAAATAGTCGTAGAAGAGGGAAAGTAGCATATCTTTATCATTGAAGAAGAAAGATGTATCCACTTCAATCGAATCTTTATAAGCTCTTACTACGGAAAGGTGTTCTCCGTCTGTATTAACCTTGTCGGCAATAAAGGTCTTTTGATACAGTTCCAATGTTTCGTAATCCTCGCTTTTCAGCCCGAACACGATGTTGCACTTAGGGTAGTCATTCTCCAAATCAAAGTGGATACCATAATGCAGTTCGTCCAATATGACAATAATTACTCCATCCGTCAATTCTGTTTCTATACCTTCTTCTTTCAGATAGCCTATGATTGTCTGGCGGATTTTGTTTACGTTGTTCTTGAAGAACATTTTTTCCAAAAAGGGTACTGCTTTATTCATAAGGTTACGTTTTTATAGAGGTGTAACAATTATATTGCGGTTCTCAAAGTTCTATATGTGTGTGAATTTCTCCATCTATCTACTTCCATAGCACGGGTACACAACTGCGGATGCGAGTAGAATACACAGCGATACTCTTGTTGGATTCGGCTCCATAGCGAGGAATGCTTAAATGCTTCGTATTGTTTTCCTTGCTCTATCAGGCAGCGCGACATTCCAGGTGTTTCCTTCAATCCGGAAGCTAATTTGACCAAAGACGATTGATATACCTCCTCACTAGTAATAATCATTCCACAACGGTCTGCCGATAGTTCGCTTTTCCGATTCCAATATTGCAAGGCAAGATAAAGAGGAGCAAACAGGGTACGATGAATCAGTCCCATGAAAGCACCCATATCCCGTAATGTTCTGAACATGGTTTTATATAAAGCATGCTTGCACAAGATATGACCGCATTCGTGTGCCATAATGCCTTTTAGTTCCTCGGGTGTCAGTTTTTCTACGATACTGCTGGAGAGGGCTACGAATGTACGGGTTTCACCGTATGTATAGGCATTCATTTCGGGGTCGTTATAGATATAAAGTTCCGGTTCCTTGATACCCGTCTTATTTACGACTTCCTTGAACAGTCCATATATTTGTGGATAGCAATGTGGGGTAACCCGTATCATATTGGCAAGGTTTTCTCCTCTGTACTGCATCTCATATCCTAACTTCATAAACAACCGTACAAGTTTCTCGTAGCCAGGTACGCTCTTTATCATCTGAATGGCTTTTGCATCTTCGGGATGCATGATGTCTGTTGCTTTCATAATTCTGCTTCTCCTTTCTTAGTAGTTTGACAATTGCATACGCATACACGCTATTTGTATCACACAAGGTATAGTTACCCGATAGGCCGGGGAAGCCAAATCATAGACTGCCCACCCGATAGTGATACTCCAACCTAAAGGACCAGTCAATTTCCCTAAAGTCTTGAAGAGAATATTACTCCCAGAAGCCGCTAACCCATGCCCCAATAACATTTTGGAAATCATTTGCGCCACATAGAGAATTATTCTTTTAGATAAAGCCCCACCACGTTTGATGGCGAGTTGCAACGCAGCTATAATCATATATTTTCTAGGATTCTTTACTGGAATGTTCAGTTCTTCAGCCATATTGCGTAGTTCTTTCTCATCCATCTGTCCCACGGTGTCATGGTAGACTTTTTCCAAAAGTGACCTTTCCAATTCTTTTGTATTGGTCTTGTCATTGAAGTAAACTTCTGCTTTTCGGCAGACATCGCGCAGTATCTCTTTATAGCATACTCCGTTTCTTCGGTACAGGTTGGCAAGGGTGTTTCCGCCAAAGCGTTGCAATTCGTTGGCTATTTCTTGCCACATCATACTCAGTCGGTACGGATAACAGTAGAGGTAAGCATCCGTATTTGTAAGTTGCTCTGATATGCGGACTTCTCCGTTAGTGTCGTGTGTCAGCATATCAACCAGTGTTTTTAAGTCTTCATTCTTGCAGTATGCCAAGAATGACAAATCCCTATCTTCTTTCATAATACTACGTTTTTTATTGTTTCGTATTGCAAAGGAAGATAGGGAGGGAGACAAAAGGTGTCCGAGGGAAGCTAAATATACCAATATTTATCCAATGTATCTGTCAATTCACTCCATCGGGTGATAAGACACTTAGCATATAGATGTGGAAATAGACCGTAACATCCAAGGGCGTATCCTTCGTTTACTTCAACCAGTAGTGTTTCGCCCTTTGAGGTAACTCCGAAATCAATGCCATACGCATCGGGTGCAGTTGCATAGTCTTTTATTGCATTTTCAATCACCTTCGGGTCATAATGAACTTTCCAATCACCTTTATAGGGCCTGACATCAAGTATCTTTCCATACCTGACAAATACTCTCCACTCTGCAATAAAATCAACGGGATCGCTACATAACACCTCGTAATTATCATCACAGCATCCACAACCCACTAAGTCATGAATGCTATTGATGATTTTACTGGACAATCTTTTCCCCTCAACAGATTTGATAAACACAGGCCATACCTTTGGGGTGTTGGCTATCTCATTGATGGTTGATTTCCAAATCCTTCTTCCGAGATACTTGTTTAATACTTGCGGATAGTTTATTTCGGCACATTCAATCCCGAAATCTTGTAATCTTCGCTTGATTATGCCGATACCGCCAACAATGAGTTCTTCTTTGATATGGTTGTTTGCAATGAGTTCTTCATATCTCTGAAAAAGATACATTCGTACCCCATTGCACGCAAACCGTTGAATGCCACAAACGCATTAGGGTTGCATGGATGTCCGGTAAAATCGCATTGTATAAATGCTCTCATTGCTTTTGACATTTATTCTTTCTTCTATTTCTGTATTCATCTTCTTCCAGCCAAATTTTTTCATAGTCAGATCTATCAAAGAATCCATCATCCTTTGGCATCGTATGAAAGCTACTGCATTTCGGACATTCTTGTGGAGTTACATATAAATTATAGATTATTCCTCTTTCAAAAACCAATTTATCGAATACACATCCACAATTATCACAAATAAAAGTATATGTTTTTTAGTTAACATAATTATTCTCCTTCTTTTAAAGTTGTTTATATTTTATAGAATAATAATTCTTCTATTGCCGACAAAGAATGACAAATCCCTATCTTCCGTCATAATGCTACGTCTTTTATCGTTTCGCATTGCAAAGTAAGATAGGGAGGGGGACAAAAAGTGTCCGAATTGTTTAGCCAAAATAGAATTTTGCAGTTAATCTTCTCCTTTTATAATTCTAATAGCAGGTTCCCATCCGGCTTCTGCTGCCTTATAGAGATATTCTGTCGATAATTCGCTGTTCGGTTCAACACCTATTCCTTCTTGATACATCCAAGCCAAATGGAACATGGAATCAGGCTCTCCCAGTTCTGCTGCTTTTAGAAACCAGCGGGCTGCTTCCTTTTCGTTTTTTCAACCCCCAATCCATTCAGATAACAATTGCCGATACAGAAGTATGATTCAGTGCTTTCCTCATTTGCCGCCTTCATGAAGTAATTAAAAGCTTTGTTATAATCTGTAGGTATCCCTCCCAAACCGCGTTGATAGATAATACCTATATTATGGTAAGCTCTCAAATATCCCTGGCTGGCAGCTTTTTCATACCAGTATAGTGCAGCCTTTATATCTTGTTCAACACCTTCACCACGGCGATAGCAAACACCTAATTCATACTGGGCTTCAGGAACTCCACGCTGTGCAGCATCGTTGAAACACGCAACCGCTTTTGATACATCCTGTTCAGTACCCAATCCATGGATATAACATAGACCAAGCTCGTACATGGCTTCCGGTACTTCGTCCGCCGCTACTAAAAAACGCTCAAAAGCTCGTTCATCACTTTGATATATTCCAATACCTTCTTTATAGCATACTCCTTCATAATAGAAGGCTTTCATATAGCGCAAGCCGATAGCTCCCCGCAAACAGGCAAAGCCTTTCTTCTGCTTTTGGGGCTTTTCGCTAGATAGTAGCTCCAGACCTTCGTTTAGCAGTCTTTCTGCAATGTTCTCGTTTTTCAGGATAAAAAATACTCCTTTTTAATCTTAATATCAGTTTTATTTGATTCTTATAATGTCCAAAAAACTTTCAAAATCATCCGATAATAACTCTGGCTTAAATCTACTTTCACATGTAATATAATAATGTGAATTTCTAATGAAAACAGGATCGCCATTCGTTGATGCAAAAATAAAAACATCCTTTGGCATAAACGAGTATTCCTTTTTTATAACCTCCATTTCTTCCAAAGGGAAGAAATGGAGGTTGCCAAATTTTTTAGTCCTTATTTCGACATCAACAGGATTTGCTCTAATATAAAATTCTTTTATATCGGGAGGAATGTTAAACATATCACCTTCAAAAGGTTCAAAATAGTTTCTTGAATCCTGTTCTTTTGCCTTTTTTACAAATTCTTCAATTGTCATATTATTCAAAAATTAACGGATAGGACTTATTTATTGTATAACAATGTATTTTACTCATGAGTTTTTTATCATGGTATACATTATACATTGAATAACTGAGTGCTACTGCACCAATACCGATGCTAACAGCCAGTGCTGCTGGACCACCAAAAGCGGCTTGTACAACAATTGTTGCCCCTAATGAAGCGACAGAAATCAATGCGCTTTTTCCTACAGTATGTAGTGCATCTTTGGTTGTAACTCCATTCCTTTTGAACCTAACAAACTGATATACAGAGAATGTTACGATGGCGATAGAACCGACTACTCCTATATTACATGCTTTCGTAATATTTTCTGTTATTTCTATACCAAAATTTGAAAGCAAACCAGTCATAGCATTAGTTGCGATATCACCGATTAGTCTTGTACCGATATGGTTAACCAATCCAAAAGCTGCACCTTCTAATCCGGCTTTACCACCATTAATTGCAGCATCTTTAAGGGAATCAGGAGAAATTCCATTTTGTGCTATTGTTACTATAAAGCCTATAGAAGCTCCTGAAATAAAACCTATCACAGCTGCAATCCCAGCACCTTTAAGTTCGTTTCTAATAACTCTTGTCCGATTTGTATGTTCTAACTTTGCCTCTTTATCTATTGGAGGAGCATCAGATTCATTATGAAAATCACCATGGTGTCCCTCTTCTAAGTGTTCCTTTCTGGACTTATAGAATTTAATGTTATCAGGATCTGCTTGATCTTCAGGATGAGCTGCAACATTACGTTGATGATGCCCCTCCGCCCCTCTAACACTTCCTCTTTCTAAAATCTCTTGTTTTTGAGATTCATTCCAATTTGCAGTTCCATTTCCACCCATTTCAACATCAGCCTTCTCATATTTCCAAGCCAACTTAACACCTTGACTTCTTGAACTTTTATATGTTGAATCAAGTGCCACGGCTTGTCTAACCTTTGCATTATATCGTTGAGATAATTCACGGAGGTTTTCCGTGAACTCCCTACATTGGATATTAAAACTATTAGTCGTTGAAATTGTAGAAAACGTATTTATAGACTGTAGAGGAGCAGTTATTACGCCTGCACTAACAAATGAAGTTCGTCTATATGTTGATTGAACGCTATTCATTTTGTTATTGTTCTTTCGGTGTGTCAAAAGAGAATTGAGTGAATCTAAATTTTCCATCGTCATCTAATTTGTTAAAGATATAAGAATAAACGTGGTTATAGTACACTAAGCATTCATTGAAAAGCCTTTTTGCATCAAATGCAAACAAATATCCAGACACAAGTCCATAAAGTTCTCTATCAGATTTTTTATACTTGTCCTCATTTTCCTTAAAAAGGTCGAATGCCTTCTTAAAGGATTTTGCGGCCCTTTTGTTATACTGAATATCTTCACAATGCGTAATTTCTGTCATTTTTTGAGATATGAGAGTAGAAAAATCTCTTGTTAACGAATTATACAATGCAGTTTGGTGTTTATCCAATATTGTTTTATCTAAACTTTCTTCTAAATCTGACATTTTCTTTAACACGTCGTCAAACTGTGCCTGTCCTACAACATGGAGCATTTCTGATTTGAGCTTCGATAATTCAGACAAAACTTTATTATTTGCTTCAAATGACGATTTTCCTTGTTCATCTGTCTGGCTCTGGATGTCTTCATTAATCTTCCTAGATACAGCGACAAGTTCGCTTCTCGCATCTTGTATGATTTTCAACTTTGATTCATCAATATTGCACTTTTCAGAGAATACATTCAAAGCCAGTTCTGCTTCATTTATAAAAAAAGTTCTTGTTTCTATTTCTACTGGGTATGTAGCAATCTTTATACAAAAAGAAAAATATTCGTTGAAAATTGTTTCTTCGTTAGGCTTTTGGCAAAATAAATTCTTACCAACAATTTGAGCATCCCAAATAAAATTATCTTTTAATTTTTCAAAAAGTTCCATATTATAAATTCTTTAAAAGTGAATTGTAAATTTTAATTTTATATTCACACAAAGCTATCTTAGTCTTGACTTCTTCATCGTTGCTTTCATATACTTCTTTCTTTAAATTAGCGATGTAGTTTTCAAAATCTTTTTCCAGCTTCTCCGATGCTTGCTTAAATGCATTTTCTGTATCAGTCCAATATGCTGCGTTTTGAGTTAAATAATTGGCAAGAACATTCTTCTTATCGTACGCATTAACTATTTTCTTCGATATAGCTTTCTTCCAACCACCAGAGAATATTACATACGCTAAACTTGCTAAAACAGCAGCAATACTGATTACTATAACAATAGGCCCACCTATAGTTGCAATTGCAGCGGATGCCGCCGCTGTTCCACCGACACTAATCCCCATAGCAGCTAACACACTTACACCTTTGGCTACAAGTATATATGCTCCTAAATTGCCTAAACTGGCAGCCCAAACAGATAAAGCACCATAAGTGGCCAAGCCTGCTAATCCTCCTGCAAAAGATGCTTTAACATTAAAGCCAAGACCAACCTCAATTCCTTCTTTGGATGTGAAAATCCTAGTCGTATGTTCAAAATTTTCAAGAAAGTCTTCTATCTCACGGAATAGTTCTTCTGAATACTTTTTAAGAACTGATGTATACGAATCATTAAGAGTATTAGATAGTTTTGCACTTAAGTGCTTCATATCTTCTTCTTTTTTACTCCAATTGTTTTTCTCAATAATTTGAACAATATTATCAATTGTTAGTATAGCATTGTATTTATTCGTTATATCTACAGATGCTTTCTGTGATAAACTTTTAATTTTTTTGATAATCTCAGTTTTCTTATTTTCGTTTTCGTTGATTCTTTGTGGCTCGTTGGCTTTGTTCTTTTCGAGTTCTTTTTTCTTTTCTTCTCTTTCCAATAGAATCTCACGAAATGAGCATAGAGATTCTTCTATATTTTCTTTTGCGCTTTTTGCATAATTTTTTATATAGTCAACAACTGAAGTCTTAATCAATTCAGGAAGTTTAAGAAGGAGAGTTCTTAAATCTTTCTCAAAGTCACTTCTCAATGATTCTTGATCTGTTGAGTATGTGAAAAAACGACTACGGAAATCGCTAGACGTTGCAGCTTGCCCAAGGTTATTCCAATAGTTTGGTGATAATGTTTGTTCAAATCTATCTGCGCCTTTCTGTAAAATAGTATTGAGTACATCAATTGAGCCGTTTGAAACAGTATGAGCTTGCGAAGCCACAATATATAAATTGGATAAAGGTTTTAATTGTTTATTGTTTAAAATAATAGGGGCAAGATTTGGTAATTCTCCTTGAAGCCAGTTTATATCATCTCCTCTCATAAAACCATTAGCTACTGACATATATATAAGAATGTCTACATTTTTTACCTTTTTTAGTAAAGAGTCATCTTCTTCTCTATCTTTTGTTCCATATCCTGGTAAATCTAATAAATCACAATTGCTAAGGATATCAGATTCAACAAAAACAACAGCAGATGAAGCATCTGTTTGTTCGTACTTGGATCCTTGTCTTGCTCCATAATCTTGTAGAAGATTATAATCGCCTTCCGCAATACAGAAAGATTTTGTATATTTCTCATCTGACAATTTAGTATCATCCCAAATATTGAGGTTCTTGTCAGATTTAAATATCATTACATTATTCACACAATAGGCAGGTTTCTCAGAAATATGTTTTACGTAAACAATTATCGAAGTAGTTGGTGTCCATGCTTCAGGAACGGTTTTGTTACCAATAAGCGTATTAATAAGAGTACTTTTTCCTACATCAGATCTCCCGATAAAGGCTACTCTTGGTTTACGAGTCATCTTATTGACTGTGTATAGCAATTCTTGAAAATCCAAGTCTGTTGATTCACTAGCATTCTGTATTTGAGCCACGAAATCATTAAGTTTGCTTTTTAACTCACTTATAGTCTGAAATGCATTATCGATATCAAACTTAAATTCTTGTTTCTGCGCATTAAGTAAATCATCTATTGTTTTACCAACAGCTTGTGATAGCCTAATTAGCAGTGTAAAATTTAAAGGTTTATCGTTTTCGATTTCTTTGTATTCAGATAATGGTAATCCCAATTTTGTAGCCATATCTTTCTCTGAATATTGCAATGCATTAATTCTTATTTGCTTTAATGTCTCATTCATAATTCTGTTTTTTTGTAAAATTATATTGTTTTGATATTTCCCTCACAATCCTTTTCATCTCCCCTCTAACCTCTTCCGGCTCCATCACCTCTACCTTCTCCCTATGCCACAACAGCATCTGATAAAAGTTATAGCTCGGGCGAAGCCAGTAGCTGAATACACTCCAGCCATCCCCTTGCTCCACTTCCTCTTGTGAAATATGAATAGGTCGTGCCCTGACGTAATCCACTTGACTGCCATACACCTTTATCTTAATAGGTACAGGGGGGCAGTCCTCGTGATTCACGCCATAGCAACCATCAAAGTAGCTTTGCGGATTGATATGTGGTGAAGGGGAAAGCTGTTGTTCTGTCAACCGTAAGTTACTGATACGCTCCAGTGCATAGACTGAGGGATTCTTGCGATTCAGCGGCTCGGCAATGAGATACCAGCGCTGTTCCCATGTCTTAAGAAAGCAAGGAATACATTCGTGGTGCTTTACTGCTTGCCGGTTGAAAGAGTGATAGTCGAACTCAACCACTACCTTGCGGTCAATGGCTTCGAGAATAGCATGCAGATGCTCCACACCGCTGGGCACATCTTCCAAGACCAACTCTCTGCGATGCTTCATGGCCAGTTCGGAGAGCCCTTGCACGTGGAAAGCGGAAAGCAGATATTTGTAAAGCGAGTTGTTCTTTATATAGTCAAAATTGGAGATGTAATACTTCCTTGCTCCCGTATCATACTCTATGTCAATGGCAAAGACATTGGAGACATACTCCTTGTATCGTCCGAATGTTTTGGGTATGATTTCTCCGTCATAGAGAGAGGAATATTCCCAATGATGGTTGATTTCCTTGAGCGACATCGGTTTGCCACGCGACAGAAGCTCTATGATGTACAGGCATTTTTCAAGTTTTCCCATAGTGTTTTTCTTTATTCGGTTACAAAATAACTCTACTCCTCAGACAAAAAACGTCTTACCTGTCACGGTAAATTTGCAAAAAAAGCGTGGCACTGCAAAATTACGTCTTAGCTGAAGGTCCTAGGAAAACCCAATGAACAAGATGTAAGAATAGCAGCCCACGCTATAGCGTGAGAACCACTATGCTCTCTTTGTTCATTTGAAAATTTCCTAGGTTTTCAACTATAAGACAAGCATAACGCTTCTTCAATTTCTAATATGTCTCGGAGAGAGTTGCTTCAATCCGAATACAAAAATAGTTATTTTGTTGATGTTTTGCATTATAGAGAGCAAAAATTATAATTTGAATCCTCTACTTTTTCTTGGTTCTTCTGCTGATTGTCGCAGACCTTGCCGAAGTTTTTCCCATTGCTCTTTGAACCATTCGCTTATTGGTTGCCTGTTTATTGTAAGCACCAATTTATTATTATCAACCGAATTTTTCTCAACTTTGAAAATATCATTTTTGATTTCAAATCTTCGTTTATGCTCTTCGGAATAGATTTTTCCATTGCATCTGATAGCTTCTTTCTTTGTTAGAAGACAATCTATCATATCTTTGGTAAATCCAATGACTGTGCATAATTTTTCCATTTTCAACATTTCTTTGAGCATCGGAAACCAGTTGAATGCCTTTTCAAGCAAGGTGTTCAGTCTTGATATTTCCCTGTCTTTGGCTTCAAGTTCTTGGTTATGTATTCCTTGAAGATTGCGTATTTGTTTGTCGTGCTGTTCCTGTATTTGTTGCATCTTGGCTTTTAGTTCGTCAATACCCTTATTGCGCTTGGCCACTTCCTGACGCAATTTCTCGTTGGCTTGTTCCAGTTCTTTCAACTTTCCACTTCCGAAAAGAGAACCAACTCCGCTTGCTATGGCAGTGGCAGCATCAGTGGCTACGCTTTTGAGTTTGTCCGTGCGTATTTCCGATTTTACCAGTTTGAGCTCCTGTTCGGCAAGACTTACCTGTTGTTCCTTGTGTCGCTTGGTTTCATCTATACGTTGCAGTTCGGCTTTCTGTTTCTCAATGATGAAATCATTTCGTTCTAAATGTTCCTTGCCTGTCTCTGATTTGGATTGCCCACGTTGCATGGAGAGGATGTCAGATGCCAAGGTCTGCATCTGCATCATGTCATCGTCATTGAGTTTTCGGCTCTTTCCGGTTTCGTGGTTCATCCAGTCAAAAACGATGTGTGCATGGTAATTCGGCTTGAACCATTTTTCCCCGACTTGGAAACTTTCCTTGTCCTCTGCATCAGGCTGTCCGTTCATCCAATGCCCTTCATCTTTGTGCAGGAAGAGCTGAAGCGGAGTGATGCCCCAACGTCTTTGGCATTCCTCGCCAAATTTCTTCACGTCTGCCAGTGTGGTGTCTGGTTTGATGAGCAGCACACCCTCACGGATGGGTGAGCATCCTGCCACTTTGATAACCTTGCCGTTCTTTCCTTTGCGTTCACGCTCTTTCTCCTGCATGGCACGACCTGTCTTTTCCTTTACCATCCGTTTGATGTTGTCGTAGTGCGTTTGCAGGTTTGGGCTGCCGAAGTTCGGGTTTATCCATTGCTCGTTGTCAGCAGAGAGTTCGGACACAATGTAGATTTTGGATTCACCGATATTACGCATATATTCGGCAGTCCTTCGATTGTGAGCCTCGCTTGATTTGGTGTTGCAAGACTTGATATGTACGCTTGATTTTATTGCCATACTACTATTCTGATTTATTGTTTACGATAGATTGCTTTGCTCGCTTTCTCAGAGGGGTTCTTAGGGGTGCAACCCATAAGCGGAGTTTCCAAAGAGAAGGTCACTCTTTGGTCTGGGTTCTCAGGGGAGAAACGCCCTGAGTGGGTCATTAGGGCAAAGCCCTAATCCCCTCGGGAGAGCCCACAACTACGAAAGCGAAGCGTGTAGTTATAGTGGGCTATAACCGAAAGCCGTTTTTCTTTTTCGGTGACTGGCTGCGCACCCCTTTGACGGATTGGACTTGCCCTTTTCTCTCAGCCTGTTTCTGTAAGTATTCGTTCAAGTCCTTGCATCCGTTGTAAGTCTGCGAAGCGTCACGGATGTATCTGTCTCTGCCGTATTCCTTGCGGATTTGCCGGAGTGCTTCCATGCCTGCATGGTCGTTGTCGAAAAAGCAGTGAATGCGTTCGTAATTGCCCAACGGATAGAGAACCTTGTTTATATTCGATACGGAATTCAATACAATGTAGTCCTGCCCGTCCAACTCCGGATAATTCGGGCAGCTCTCCTGTCTCAATGTCAAAAAGGAGAGGTAATCCATGAACCCCTCGAATACATAACAGGTATTCCTCGCTTTCCCTGATTGTCTGATGTGGGAGATTTCCTTTGGGGCGATACAGCCCTTGAAATAGCGGTTGCGGATTTCATATCCATCCGATACATTGGGAAAGGCGATGGCAAAGTACCGCTTGCCGTTGTGGGTGAAACGGGCTTCACTACATTCTCTTTTCGCCAGTTCTGTATTTATTCCTCTACCTTGCAAGTAGGCAAGCAGGGCAGGAGATGACAGCGGAACAATCTCCAACTGTTGGAAGCTCGGTTCGGAAGAGTTTTGCTTGCCAAAAGAGAAAGATACCGGGCGCACATATGGTGTCTGTTCCGCTATCCGTTTCAAGATGTAAGGTACATGGTCGGTAGCATACAGGTGTGCAGCCAGTTCAATGATGCCACCACCTTTACCCAAACCGAAGTCATACCATTGTTCTCGTTCGGTATTCACTTTGAACGATGCTTCAGTCTCTTCTCTAAATGGGGATTTGTACCAAAGGTTGATACCTTGTTGTTTTACTGGTGAATAACCCAAACTGTGCAGATAATCCGCTATCCTGATTTGCTTGGCTGTCTGTATATCCATAAAATGATTGTTTTAGTAGTTGGTAAATTGATTTGTTTTTCTTTTCGCCCGTACCTTTTTAGGAAGTACGGTCTATAATCACTTCACTAAATTCTCGTATATATAGGATACGGTAATAAAGTGAAGTGATTTAATCCCATTTCAGAATCACTTCACTATATTCCTAATATATACACCCCGAGAATAAAGTGAAGTGATTGCAGGGAAATGGGCTAATAGTGGAAGTCGGGCATGAAGGTGTATTTCCTGCCGTTCTCCTGCACTATCATCCGCTTGTTGCGGAGCATGGTGATGAGCGATACCGCCTTTTTATGGTTCAGTTTTACACCCACGGACATATAGGTCTTGATTAAAGCATCTTCCAGTTCCTTGTAACCATATTCCTCTTTCAGACCGAATGCGGCTTCCAATGCGATGCGGTGCTGCTGCTCGGTGATATGCCTGTAAGGGTCGAACTTCTCTTCTTCGGGTCTTCCCGGTTTCTTTGTTTCGGGTTTGTAACCTTCTATAAGTTCGGGAAGGGCTTTGTCGTTGATGCGGAACGCAAAAGGCTCAAAGTCCATTGCTCGTATGTGAATGGCTGAAACATGGCTGATGTCACCGTTGCCCTTGTCCTTTTCTACCTGCAATACGGTTTCCGCCTTGTTGTTCAACTCCGTACCGATATGCCCTCTCGCATTCTCATCCCCCTTGTTCTGATGCAGTATCGTATGGATGTGTATCTGCCTGTCGTCCGTCCACTGCATCAGTTTGGATATGATGCGTGTGGATTCACCGGGGCTGTTGATGTCGTACACCATATCACGGATGCCGTCTATGATTACAAGACCAATGTCGGGAGTGTTGTAGATAGCCTGTTCTACAATCCTGATACGTTGCTCAGGCGTGTATTTTCTCAAAGCGAGAAATTCAAGGTTCTCATTGTCCCTGTCATCTGGCAAGCCGGCCATCCGCAAAATGCGTGTCATGACTTTCAGGCAATGGTAAGGGCTTTGTTCTGTATCAACATAAAGCACTTTCCGCTTATCTTCCGGCAGTTCCGCCACATACCGCAACACTGTGCCGTTCTTCAATGCGGCGGCTACGATAGCCGATACATTGAATGTCTTTTTACTTTTGGCTTTGCCGATGGATGCGCTGAAATTGCCCAATGTCCCAATGACAGAACCATGTACTTTGAGGATTTCAGGTGCTTTCTCATAACTTTTCGACAGGCTCAAACGTGAGGCTTGCCAAAGGATAATGGCTTCTTCTGCCGATATGTCCTTAGTCTCTTTAATATAGTCCATAGCCATGCCTCCCGTTATTTTCGTCCTCCTGTTTTCTTCCCGGCCAGTTCAAGGGCAAGCTCCACATCTACGATAATCTTGCGTCCTATCTGGGTGATTGCCTTGTCAATCTTTCCGCTTTTCTTGATGCGGTTGGCGGTGGGCAGGCTGCACCCGAACAGTTTGGCAATGCCCAGTATTCCGTACACATACTTCCTTTCTGTGTCCGTAACGGGCTGTGGCTGCATTTCCGTTTGACCGGAAGCGTGCTTGCTTAAGAATATGAACTCTTCGCCTGTCATCTGCCAGACGGGTTTTGATAATAACTCTTGAAGATTTGTCATCGTCTAATCTATTTAGTCGTTTAACAATCAGCCCTGCGCACTGGCTGTTATTTCTGTTCTCGAACGATGCAAAATTAGGTAGGTTTGTAAGTGGTAAGGATGTGGTTAGTGCAAATGGAATATTTTATTATTTCTTTGAATATCAGACAATAAAAATACCACTCAAAAATTAATTTGAGTGGTAAAAGTGGTTATTTCGTAATATGTCAGGGTATATCACGGATTATCGGAATATTGCGTCCATTTCTTTGGCGAACTTCTGGTTGCTGTCACTTGGGAAATCGGAAACAGGTTCCTTGTATTTTGACTTGTAATAGTTCTCTTCAATATCCAGCATTTTGAGGATATTCTTTTTCCAATTCTCCCTGTCAAGTTTGGGCAGTTGTTCACCCATCAGGAATATCAGGTAGCAGACACGTATTTTCTCTCTCGTTTTTATTTTCAGCTTGCATTTGCCGGGGTGCAGATTCATACAAGCATAGAAATCATATTCGGAAATATTCTCGAATTGTTCTCCTACGCAGGTCGTGTAAACGTGCGAAAGCAACTCCATGTCGAAATATTCGTGTTGTTCCTCTTTGGGTGCTTCTTCTTGCATATCGGGTTCGCTTGGCTTGGTTAGCTCTTCCGGTTTATCTTTAGCTACGGGAATATATTTTGCTAATATTTCCATAAAATGGAAACTCAATTTATAAATATCTCCGCAGCAGTTCTCTATATATTGGAAAGCCTCTTTTCTTGCTTGCTTTTGCAATTCATAAAGCCTGTTCAGTTCTTCTTTTTCTTTCTCATATTCAGCCTTGCAGCGTTCATATTCCTTTTCGGCTTGCTTTTCTTCTTCTGCCGTATGTTCCCTGTAACCAATAGAATCATATCTGTTATATGCCTCGTTCAAAGGCTTGTTTAGTCTTTGTGTAACCTCCAGTTGTTCCTCTATATCAATATTATATCTATCAGCGAAATGGTAGCACACACGAGAAATTATCTCATCATCAAGCAATGGATATTTTTCGTAAAGCATCATGTTTTTCTCTATCTCGGCTCTTAGACTGTCGAGAATCAGAGTGTACTGTTCTTTCTGCTTGTCAAGTACCAATTCAAGGATAGCGGCTTCAAAAGCTTTTGTGTCATTGTATTGCTTGTAGAAGTTCGTGATGAATTTCTGCTTGTCAAAAGAAAAAGTATGGCTTACAATAAAGTCACTGTATATTCGGTTGAGTTCACCGTATTGGGGAATCATAATCAGTATTTCTCCTGCCATATATCTTGGGTTTATGGATTTTTGTCTTTATCAAGAAAGGAAGCCAGTTCTTCTTCCACTTCTTCTATACTTGGCAGAGCCGATTTTAAGTTTTCAGGTATAGCCTTGCTCAGTTGGTAATCGCTGATGCCTATCGGCTGGTCATAGCCTGTCAATGCGTATTGTGCTACAACTTCGTCTTTTCCCTTGCACAGCAACAACCCGATAGTCTTGTTGTCATTCTCTCCCCTCAGTTTATCATCCACCACATTGATGTAGAAGTTCAGTTGCCCTGCATACTCCGGTTTGAATGGGGTAGCCTTTAATTCTACCACGATATATGCGTGCAGTGGAATAGAATATAATATCAGGTCTGCATAGAAATCGCTGTTTCCGACTTGGAAATGCTTCTGTCGTGCAACGAAAGCAAAGCCATTGCCCATTTCCAGCAAGTAACGGGTAACGTGCTTAACCAACTGTTCTTCTATGTCCCTTTCATCTGCTTTCTCTTTAGTTCCAGCCAAATCAAAGATGTACGGGTCTTTCAACAGGTAATTGGCGAGGTCGCTTTGCGGTGCAGGAAGCGTGGCTGTGAAATTGTTTACCTTATTATTGCTGATTTGTCTGCTGTACAGGTTGGTTTCAATTTGTATTTTAAGAGCATTGCTGCTCCAGCCCATTTCCACAGACTGCTTCATGTACCAATAGCTTACACCCAATGGAAGTGAACTGTTAAGCATAATCACATGGCTTGCCCAATTGGTTCTTGCAACAGGTGATGCCATGAATACGCTTTCTATATCCTTAATTTCCATCCGGTAAATATCAGATACGGTTTGGGTTACATTATGAATTTGCGCAAGAGGTTCTTGCGTGATTATAATTTCCTTGTTATCAGTGGATTGGACTTGCGTAAGAGGCTCTTGCGTAAATTGCGCATCGTTTAAGTAGCGTACTTCGTCTGCTATTTTCTCCACACTTGGAGCTATCAACTTTGCATCCGTTTCTATGAAACTTTGCAATGCCCTCAAAGGATATGCTTTTGCAAACTGACACATATAGGTAAGGTTGCGTTCCGAATAGCCCTTCTTTTCGGGATAATTCAACCGGATAGCCTTTGCCAACTGTTTGATGGTTTTGCTTCCCCATCCGTGCAGTTGCTGATGATAGAGAATATAGTTACCCATTTTCCAGTAATGGAACAACATTTGCGCATTGGCTGCGGTAATCAGCCGTACTTGTGCCTGTTGTATTTCCGAACCGACAGCATTTATAAATGCGTCAAAGTTCGTCTTTTCTATGTTATGTCCGTTGTTGTTCATCTTATGATATTTTCAGAATACAAATATAATTCAAAGGTGGTAATCTATGAAACTAATTGATACTTTTATAGTTGATTGAACTTGTTCATTGCATTTGCCCTAATGTCATCCGCTATGTCAATATAGGGTTTCATGGCTTTGTAGTCACTGTGTCCCGTCCATTTCATAACCACCTGTGCAGGGATTCCGAGAGCCAACGCATTGCAGATGAATGTTCTTCTTCCGGCATGGGTGCTTAACAATGCGTATTTGGGCGTGATTTCATCTATGCGCTCATTTCCTTTGTAGTAGGTTTCCCGTACAGGTTCGTTGATTTCCGCCAGCTCGCCCAGTTCCTTCAAATAATCGTTCATCTTCTGATTGCTGATGACGGGCAATGCCATGTGATTCTCGAAATGAACATCCTTGTATTTTTCAAGAATGGCTTTGCTGTGGTCGTTCAGTTCGATTATCAGGCTGTCCGCAGTCTTGACTGTGGTAACTTCAATGTGGTCGGGTTTAATATCGCTTCTTTTCAAGTTACGGACATCCGAATATCGTAAACTCGTGAAACAACAGAACAGAAAGACATCCCTGACACGTTCCAAATATTGTTTGTCATGCGGTATATGATAATCTTTCAATTTGTTCAGTTCATCCCAAGTCAAGAAGATCACTTTTTTCGAGGTGGTTTTCAGTTTCGGTTTGAATGTATCGTATGCAATGTTCTGATGATGTCCTTTCTTGAAGCTCCAGCGCAGGAACCATTTGAGGAATCCCATTTGCTTGCCGATGGTGCTGTTTCTCATATCCTTGGTATCACGCAGGAAATTGACGTATTCGTTCAATCCAAACTCGTCGAAATAGTTAAATGTTGCATCCTCCTTGAACTCTTTGAGGTGGTTCCTCACTGCTGCAAATTTTTCATAGGTGGATGCCGTCCAGTTATTCTGGTTACCGCACTCTTTTACAAACTCATCGAACACCTCCCAAAAGCTGACAGGGGCTTCTTCCGGCTGTTCTTCGCTGGTTTTCATTCTCATGTTGAAAGCTTCCTTCAACTGTTGGGTCGTTGGCATGACCTCCTGCACCTCGAACTCCTTGAAAATATTCTGGATTTCGGCATAGTATTTCAGCAAGTCCGTATTGATTTCGGCTGCACTTTGCTTTAGCTTGTTGGTACATCCATTCTTTACCCGCTGCTTGTCTGCATCCCATTTGGATACGTCAATCCGGTAGCCCGTTGTAAACTCGATGCGTTGGCTGGCAAAGATGACACGCATACGGATAGGTACGTTCTCTACGATTGGCACACCGTTCTTTTTCCGGCTCTCCAATGCAAAAATGATGTTACGTTTGATATTCATAATTGGGTGCGTTTGAAATTCTACACCCAAATATACACCCAATATTTGAGATAGCAAAAGACATTTAGAAAGATTTACTTTCACTCTATATATTGATTAGTATTTGATTATCAGTAAATTGTAATTCTATGATATTTTCTGAAAGTATAAGTTCGAGAGCCTGTCTCTCCGCAAAAATAGAATGCAAATGAAAGAAAATCCCTGTAAACTAACAATTTACGGGGATTTTTTATTTTTGGTACATAGCAAAAATAAGCATATTAAAGCATTCTTTCGGTGTACTATTCGGTGTACCTTATTACCTTCAATGTCAGGTACACCTATTTGGTGAATAATTCATTGTTTATTAGTATTTTGCATCTTGACTTGTTGCTCTTAGAAATTTAGTTTTGTGATTAAAAAACAAGTAAGATGGAAAGAACAACATTTTGTCTATTGTTCTACATTCGTAGGACGAAATTGAATCGGAACGGTGAGGCTCCGATAATGATGAGAATTACAGTGAATGGAGTCCGGGTTGATGCTTCAGTGAAGAAAACAATTTTTCCGGAGTTCTGGAGTGCGGCAAAAGGAAAGGCTTTGGAAAAGAAACGGGAGTACAAGGAACTGAATTTGTATCTTGACTCAATCCGCTTACGGATAATGAAGATTCAGCGTGAATTGGAGATAGAGGGTGTATCCGTTTCTGCCAATAGTGTCCTGGAGCGTTTCTTGGGTAAGGATGCTCCCGTACAGCGTACTTTGTTTGAGGTCTTTCGGGAACATAATGATAAATGTGCTCAATTGTCTGGTACGGACATGGCACCTGCAACTGTACAGCGTTATGAAACATCTTTGAAACATACCCAGGATTTTGTTTGGGAAACATATCATAAAAAAGACATTCTTTTGGGAGATGTTTCCCGTCAGTTTATTGAGGATTATGAGTTCTGGCTGAAGACAGAGAAAAAGTGTTGTCACAATACTGCTACTAAATATCTAAAGAACTTCAAGAAGATAATCCGTATAGCTTTGGCTAAGGGATGGATGAAGAATGATCCATTTTCTGAAATAAAGTTCTCACTGGATAAAGTAGAACCGGATTTTTTGGAAGATTCGGAGATTCAAAAACTGATTTCAAAGGAGATTGATATTCCACGGTTGGGTCAGGTGCGTGATGTTTTTGTGTTCTGTTGCTTCACAGGTTTGGCTTTCTCGGATATTCATGATTTGAAAAAGGAACACATAGTAGAGGATTCGAACGGTGCCAAATGGATACGCAAAGGGAGACAGAAAACCAAAATTATGTGTAATATTCCATTGATGGAAGTGCCTTTGAAGATCCTAGGAAAGTATTCCACTAATGAATATTGTAAAAGTCGCGGTGTGCTTTTTCCTGTTCTTTGTAATCAAAAGATGAATGCGTATCTCAAGGAATTAGCTGATATTTGTGGCATTAAGAAAACATTGACGACTCATGTGGCCCGTCATACTTTCGCAACGTTTGCTTTGGCAAATGGTGTTTCCATTGAGAGTGTTGCTAAAATGTTGGGGCATACCAATGTTCAGATGACCCGTCATTATGCACGTGTGTTAGACCGTACGGTGATACGTGAGATGTCGCAGGTCAGAATGGATTTTCAATTATCTCTGTAATGTGATTATAGAGTAAGTTTGTATTATATTTTTCTGTTTCTTCTTATCAAAAGATTCTTTTTAAGCATATTCTTATAATTGTGAAATAGCCGGAATTACCCTCCGGCTATTTTTGTACCTCTTTGTCGGTTTCTGTCCTTTTTTGTCGGTTGCTCAACGGTTGAGTAACCAATGGCCTCATAATAACTCTGTAATATTGCGCCATAAATGATAAAAACAAGGTCAATATGTTAATGCTATCAATTTTACACAGGACAAAAAGACAAGCCCTTTTTTACGAAATGAATGTAAATAGCTGTATTAGTGCTAAATATTGGGTTGTACCGTTTTTTACCGGACAGTAATAAAAAACTTTGCAGAAGTTATTTGTTATATGAAAAATTTTGTAATTTCACGTTCGGTGAACATAGCAGGGACCGTTTGTGGTTCTTTGTAACTGGATATTATAAGGATACAACAGTTTCTGCTTAATTATTGTCTTAACTTCAAAATTTTTTTATGCATGCAATTTTAAATACATTCAAATCTGGAGTTGGTGATTGTGTATTTATGAGGCTGATAAAAGACGATGCCACGTTCAGTATTATGATTGATTGTGGTAAGTATACGCCTGAGATAAATCTATTCATAAAAGAGAAACTGCATAAGCATATTGATCTTCTTATTGTTACACACATAGATGATGATCATATAAATGGAGTATGTGAGATGCTTATTGCAATGCCAGAGATTACAATAGGTAAGATTTTTTATAATTGTTATCAGTTGTTATCTGGCGAGAAGATAGCGGCACTAACCAAGATTGTTAGTAGTGATATTGAAATTCTAACCCAAAATCTCCCCAAGCAGCGTACTGATACAAACGGTAAAATAAATATGGAGCATGCTTCTGTTCTTGCGTCAATCCTTTTGAAAAATCCACAATGGAACAGTGCTTGGGAGAAAACATTTTATATAGAGAACAGTTTGGAGCCATACCCATTGGGAGATGGTTTGGGGCAGTTGGTTTTTATTTCTCCAACAAGTTCTGAACTTAAAACGCTGGATATGAATTTTGCCCGTGAATATTTACGATTGACAAGACATGAGGTTATCAATGCACCTTTTGAGGGACGCGAAACTCTTTTCGAATTAGTCTCTCGACTTGTATCAATGAAAATTAGAGAAAGAGAATACGTCAAGAAGCAAAAAATTGCTGGCCTAATAGATAAATATTCAGTTGAGAGATGGAAAAAAGCTAAAGATTTTGAGCCGTCTGGCATAACGGATGAGAATAAAGGTTCTATTGCATTTATTTGGGAGTACAAAGATACGAAAGTGCTTTTCATGGGGGATGCAGAACCTGATATCGTAAAAACTGCCATTGTGAATAAATATGGTAAGGTGGATAATATGAAAGCCATAAAGGTATCTCATCATGGAAGTAAGCATAGCACCAGCAAAGAACTGATGGAAGTAATAGACAGCTTTGATTATTTTATTACAGGCGGTTCGGTTGGCGATAAGCCTTCAATGGAGACTTTGGTTAAGATAGTGGACAGAGGTGATAATAAAGTACGGACTATTCACTATAACTATGACAGAAATATCTTGATGAAAGATATGGCATCTGATGAATCTGTAGAATTACGACAAAAATATAATTTCCAAATCGATACAAATAATGAACTTGAATTTGAATATTGACAATTATGGCGGTAAGTCAGTTGTGCCAGTTAAATGCAGAGAAGTGCAAGGTACTGCTTTTTATATAGGCAATGGATATTTATTAACTGCTTATCATGTGGTTTCTGATGCAGAATACGATCGTTCTTCAATCATAGTCACTATAGATGGTAAAGATGTATTATGTGAGTTAATGAAGATAGGGGACATTATGGATGTTGCCTTACTGAGATGTCTTGAGCCAATAGATGAAAATCTTATTGAGAAGATTCCATTACTTAATACAGAGTTCAAGAAAGGACTGGATTTGGAAATCATTGGTTACCCTCAGGAAATAGGTAATGGTATAGATTACTTTGGTGTTAGTGTACGTAACGTTAGAAACCTCAGTAATCATACCCTGGGATTCGATATAGTTGTTCAAAGAACTGATGCTTTTGGTTTTTATTCGTATTCTGGTTTTTCTGGTTCTCCTGTGTTAAATGAGTTTGGATATGCCATTGGGGTTGTGACAGATCAATTGCATAGGTCATTGGGCTATACGTCTATAAATTCAATTGTACAAGCTCTTCCCAAAGAGGTTAATGTTGAAAATAATGCTGATGAATTTGATTCTCGGCCTTATGGAATAGGTACTTGTATAAAAGCGACAGAGGAATCTCTAAAGAAGATGAGTTCTAGATATAGAGAAGATTTGCATTCTGAGGATTTAGAGTTAGAGAAGAATATCCGATTATTTTGTGGTTTAGATATAAAAGAGGAACAAGAGGAACTCAGAATCAAATACTGTAACTGGTACGACACTCTTCCAGAGAACTATAAGGAGTTTTGTAAAGCACATTCTGCATTTATTCATTATCTGTCTACGGGTGAGAGAAATAAGGATTTCTATCTGGATTTAGAGAGGATTGGGTCATGCAGAGACCCTAGATACCATGAGGATTATTTTATCAGAGGCTACTATCATAATGTCCTGCAAGACTTAATGGATGAATTGCAGGATGTTCAAGATAAGGAAATGCTCAGCAAGAGGAGGCTATTGTACATTACAGGTGATGCAGGATATGGAAAAACGCACCATCTTTGCCATATAACGAATAAGTTGTGCAAAGAGGTTAATATATATTTGTTCTTTGGTACTGAGTTTAGTACCATGGAAGATCCGTTGAGAACAATAGCGACTATAAGACGTTGGGAAGATGTTGATTACATGAAAGTCCTAAACAATGAAGTTGCCAAAAAAGGAAAATATGCAATATTCATAATTGATGCTCTTAATGAAGGTGAGGGTACTTTTTATTGGAAAGAAAAACTACCACAAATTGTAGAAACATTCAGAACTTATCAGAATATAAAACTCATAGTTTCCGTAAGAACAATGGAGTCAGATGATGAACTGCATACGATATTGAATGCGAGCGATTGGGAAAAACTGGATTTAGGCGGATTCAGTAATATTAAAGCTGCATTACAGAAATATTTTAAGGTTTATGGCATCTATGAGGATCCTGAGATATACTCTAATTGCAAAGAGTTTACAAACCCCTTGCTCTTGAAAATATTTTGCGAGTCATTCTATTTGTTGCCAATAGATAAGCGAAAAGAGATTGATATTCTGCTGTTGTATAATCTGTATTTCCGCAAGTGCAATAAAAATGTATCAAGATGGACAGATGAAGATCCGCAGCGGGATGTTACTACCACTTTGATGTACAGTATCGGCAGAAGGTCTCTTGAAAAATACCATTGCTGTGACATTCCCCGTAGGATAGCAATTAGAATAGCAAACAAAATATGTCGCAACAGACTATGGTCTAATAATCTTTATCATAGTGCTGTCAAGGAAAACCTTCTTATGGAGTATGGAACTATAGACGGTTGTCAGTTTACAACATTCCAATATGATAATATGGGCGATTATGTGCGTGCAACGAATCTATTCGTACAGGATAAGACTGACGAAGAACGTTTTGAGCACATAAAAAGATTGCTTGGTTATTGTGCTCAAGGAACAATGACCCAAAAAGAAAAAGTAAAGACGTTAAACACTGTAACGGCTTTCCTATCTGTATGGAACCCAGATGAAAAGTTGTGGGATAAACCAGATTTTAAGGGCGGTCTTATGAGAGCCTGTCTGATTCGCAGTCTTTCTACAAGAAATTTAGCATCTAGTAAAAATACACTACATCCTGAATTTGTCCAAAACATCTTAAAAGAGGATGAAAATCTCTTAAATGTTATTCGTGTTTTTGAGCAGTTTAATCTGTACAAAACGTTGCTAATGCCTTATCTTCATGATAGACTGATGACGATGAGTATGCTTGAAAGAGATGAAAAATGGACAATTGGAGTAAATGGACTTTTAGATAGCTACAGACTTTCTTATACGATAAATAGTGTTTCTTTAAAGACTGCTGAAGATATTAAAATATATGTATGGCTGTTGTGCTGGATGTTCACTTCTTCGCATCCCAATCTTCGTATCCGTATGATACGCGTCGTGCGTTCATTGATGTCAAAGCAACCCTTGTTGTGCAAAGATATTATTGATGTTTTCTATTTGGTGAATGATCCTTACGTGTTATCTGGAGTATATGCAGCGATTTATGGTGTGTTATTGACAAATCGAGACGGGCAACTTACACACAATGTCGCAGAACGGATTTATAAATACCATTATGAGAATCAAGTAAAAATTCCATCTGATATTGATGGACGTATATGGACTCTGAAAATATTGGAGTACAATAATCACATCAATCCTGAAGACGATTTCTGGAATAATTCCCAGCCTCCTTATAAGCCAGCTGAAGATTTGATTACATATCCGACAACAGAAACTTTTGGTGATGATTATTTTGGTCCGGAGGGCGGTGCTTATTGTTTGAGGCATTCTTTGTTTGCATGGGATTTTAACAGATATATAATTGGCACAAATAGTAACAATGAATCGAAAACTTTTATCTTCAACGATAGAAAAATATTGTTAGATGATATAACAAAAGCTGTTGCCTATCGTATAAAACACGTTTACGGGTATTCCGAGATTTTATCAGAATATGATAAGAGCGTAGAGTGGGGGGACAGGCACTATCATTTGAAAGAGAGAATAGGCAAGAAATATCAGTGGATAGCATTAGGAGAGGTAAAGGCTTATCTTTGTGACATCTGTAAGATGACTAAGAACAGGTTTACAGAAGAACTAGCCGAAATTCCTTATCCATGGTATGCTGATAGATCATTCTATTTTGATCCAACACTAAAGGTCGTTGAGAATCAAATAGTGCTAGATAATGAGATGTTTGACTATTTGCCATCTGAAAACTTGTTTGGCATTACAGATGGTAGAGAATGGTTAGATTCAAGAGAGGTGTTACCTTCTTTAAATATTATCTTGAGAGACCGAAATCAGTGCGAGTGGGTCGTTATCGTAGGTTATCAGAAATATACCCAAGAGAAAGATGGTGAGAAACGAGAGTCTTTCATATACTATGCCCCTTGTCTTGTGAAGGATACTGACGATTGCGCTAACAAGTTTGAATCATGGGCAAAGGAACAGGATTTTTATGGTCGTTGGATGCCAGAGAGCACTGGCAACTATGAGTTTATATGGAATGAATATCCTTGGGCGGATACATTCAAACAGATAAAAAATGATGAGGTAGAGATATGGGGGCATAAAGCGCCATGCAATATAAAACTTCCATATAGTGCCCAATTACAAGAGGATAGGGTTGCAATAGATGACGAAGATGACATAAAATCAACAGTATATATGCCTTTATCGGAATTTTACGAGATGTTTGGACTTTATAATGCGGAGCGTGGAGTGGTTCGCAATAATGATGGATACATCATTGCACTCAACCGGAATATACCAGGAGACGCTTTTGATGGACTTGTGATTCGAAGAGATTATCTTAATAAATTTCTAGCAGAAGAAGGATACTCTTTATTCTTTTGTAATCTGGGCGAAAAACAACTATGGTCAGACACCAACCTGATTGATATGCAGAGGCTCAGTAGCTGTTGCAAATACATGCATGTGGGTGAAGTCGAAGTTATACAACCAATGAAAGACGAGCGTGATTTCCATCCTTCTTCATCAAAGGAAGAGAATAAAATCTTCTCAGGTATAAACATTGAAGATTGGCTATCGTTGGAGAATGATGATAGTGCAAAATATTTGATTGAAAAATTGAAGAATAATTAACTGATGTGTCGAGGTATAATACTGCCCCTTGATCTACTAAAAATCATAACAGGACTCTGAGACAAGATTGTTATCAATCCTTGTTGTCCTTTTTGTGGTTATAAGATGTAGCGGATTTAGCTAATCGCCATATTTGTAGATAGCTATATTTTATTGACCTCATGTTAAACATGTATCTGTAATCATATTTTGTAGATAAAAAAAGAATAATGTTTTCCTACTTTAGAACAATGTATTTTGCTGTAACTCTCTGAAAATAAAGTAAATATAGAGAGTTTAAAAGATGCAGGTAACGATTTGGTGATGGAAGTCCTGCTTCGGGTTACACTGCTTTGCATAGTTTCAAATAACTCATATACAAATGTAGGCAATATTTAGAATATAGCAAAATATACTGCCATTTATTTTCGTATAAATCTGATTATTAACATATTAAGAATTTAAGGCATAACTTATTGATGCCTACTTGTTATAGAATAGCCGGGGACAGTGCCTCCCGGCTATTTTTTTGTCCCAAATTGGCGTTTTCTGTCTTTTTTTGGCGGTTGCTCAACGGTTGAGTAACCAATGGCCTTATAATATCTCCGTAATATTGCACCATAAACAATAAAAATAAGGTCATTATGAATAACAGAAGAATTGCACCGGGTGGACAGACAACCCACATGCTTAGTACCATCCTCGCCAAAGTAACCAACATTGAAAAGTTATTGACTCCTGCCGTACATAATTTGCCTGACAGTGAGATACTGGATTCAAAAGGTGTGCGCCTGCTCACCAAAATGTCGGACAGGACACTTTTAAGACGACGTAATGACGGTACACTTCCCTTTCACAGAGACAAGGGGAAGATATATTACCGCCGTTCGGACGTACTCCGTGCCATGTTGCTGGAAAAAGAAGAACACTCTAAAAAATAAGCGTTATGAAGAAGATGATTAAAATTGAAAGCGGTTCATTCGCTGCGCTCGTGAGAAGTTATAAGAAGTCGTTGAACATGCTGGCCGTCCTGCAACATATCTGTCAGGAAAATGACGTGGCGCTTTCCATGCTGCCCGATGAAGTCTGCGAACTGATAAATCTCGAGCCGGCAGAGATTGAGAAACAGCGTTTGAGCGGACGGCTACGTTTTGCGGAAGAAGAGAACGGGACAAAGCATTATTCGATTGTGGATATTATCAACCTGAAAGATTCGATTGACTGGAAAGTAATCAACAAACAGGTGGAAAGCCTTTCCTTCGAGGAAGAGGAATGATGTAATTTACGGCTGACAGACAAGGGCACGGTGGGCAAGGTCGGATTTATCCGGGTGCCCGCCGTGCCTTTGTCCTTTCCTGAGAAGCGGCTCTTTGCTGTAACCTGCGGAAGTGGAGCCTGCGTAGCTTCCGCAGGTTACAGCAAAGAGCCGCAGGAAACATTAGGATATTTTTTTCAGTTCCCTTGTTGGGTTTGCGATTTCCATAGACGGTACATGTTTAGCCTGCCGTGGTAAATCCGGAGTCACGTCACTGCCACTGACAAGCCTCTGTTCTTCCGCTCCCGTTTCTTTACCTTCTACACTTTCGTGCCGTCCTACCGGTTTAAGGGTAAGCTGTATCTTCCGGTTCAGTGTGGCAAGCTCTTCACCCAACCGTTTGATTTCCGAGTCTTTAGGCCATGTGGCCGCCACTATTTCCCGCAAGACCGGAATATCTTTCGACAACTCCGCATTCTCCTTTTCCCGTTTCTCTATCATGCCGGGAATGCGTTCCAACGCATTGATGAAATACATTACGGCCAGTTTGGGGTCTTTGGCTATGTAGCCGTTGTGATAGGTATATTTTATACCGTCCAGTCCTTCGACCATGAATTTGTTATGCAAGGCTTGCGTGTCTCCGTCACAAGTCTTTTCGGTACGGACAAGGATACGAAAATCGAACAGGGTGCCGATTTTCATGTAATCGTCCTCCGTCCGGGCTTTCTGATTGATTACGGCAAGCCGGTTACCGAGTATCTCGATATTGTCCGAGTCCACACCGTCCAGTTTCAGAGGATTGGGACGAAGCCCGGTTTCCGCATCTACCGGAGCCACTTTATTGAGGTATTCCCAATCTCTGGTAAAGCGTCCGATAAAAATGTTGTTCTTCTCTATTCCGGCGGTCTTTTCATTCAGCTTTCCTTTCGCGTTTCCTTTATTACGGTGATACGCCTGCCTTTCGCTTTCAAGGACTGCCAGTTTCTTGTCCGGTTTTGCCTTTTCCAACAAATCGTCGTTGCCTGAAAGAATAGCCACGTATTCACTGAAATTGCCTCCGCCGTTTTCGTCTATCGCCCCTTCGTCAATGGTACGGGCGGCCAGATTGCGGCTTTTAAGCTGGTTGATGAACACCTGCTTGTTTTGCAGCAGGTTGAACTTGTAACTGTCCAGAGACTTTTCCACCGCATAGATGTAACAGTCCACCTTGTTATCGGCATATTGCTTGGCGATGATATTGCCCTTTCTTACCGCCCGTCCGTTACGCTGCTCCAGGTCGGACGGCCTTCAGGGTATGTCCAGATGATGGATGGCCACGGCACGCTCCTGTGCATTGACTCCCGTTCCCAATTTCTGTGTGGACCCGAACAGGAAACGGATGCGCCCGGAGTTCATATCCTTGAACAGTTCCTTGCGTGCGTTGTCGCTGTTTGCTTCCTGAATGAACTTTATCTGCTTTTCCGGAATATTATGGTCTTCCACGAGTTTGCGCCTTATCTCACTGTAGATGTTCCACTGGTCGGGTTTATAGGTACTCAAGTCTGAAAAAATGAACTGTGTGCCTTTTTGGGCGAGATATTTATAGTAATATTCCGCAATCTTGGCTGCGCAATGGGACGCCTTGTTTCCCGGATTATCGCCGTATTCAGGGTCTATCAGCCGCATGTCAAGCGACATCTTGTTCGAATAGTTGGTGGCGATCAGCATCTGTGCCTTTTCTTCCGCCTTGGACAAAGGCTCCCTGTCTATGTAGGCTGCATTCCCGGTTTCAGCGAACTTTATCAGTTTCTGAATGAAAATCTCCTGCTGGGGAGTGGGCGGTATGTGATAGAGTTGCTCGTTGAGTTCCGGCCTGTCAACCCCTACGTCTTCAGCCGTTTTGTAATCGGTTATCTCCGCATAAAAATTGGCGAGTTCCGGTACTTTGATAAAATAACGGAAACGCTCTTTCTGTACGACCTGGTTGGTCACGGAAAATTCAAAGTCCGTGCTTTTCTTCGCATAGACGGCCGCCCAACCGTCAAAACAGGTGATCCCCTGCCGCTCCATTTCCTTCGGACGAAGATATTTGAAAAGGAGATAGAGTTCCGTCAGGCTGTTGGAAATGGTTGTACCGGACAGGAAAGTGGCCCCCAAATCCCTCCCTGTACGCTCCTGTATGGTACGGATGGCAAAAAGCATGTTCATGGCCTTCATGCTTCCTTCGGGGTTGCCCAGACCGGAAACTCTTGCATGGCGTGTATTGAACATCAGGTTCTTGAAATTGTGCGATTCGTCAACGAAGAGGTGGTCGATGCCCATTTGCCTAAAATCGGTCACGTCGTCCGTCCGGTCTTTTATATCCTGTTCCAGCTTTTCAAGTTTGGCCTCAAGGTTCTCCTTTCTCCTTTCCAGCCCCTTCTTTATCCAGCCGCTCACTTCATTGCCCTGCTGCTCGAATACCGCGAGATTCTCTTCGATGCTGTCTATTTCCTGCGGATATATTTCCTGCTGTATTTCGGGGGACTGGGGTATTTTCCCGAACTGGTCGTGTGTCAGGATGATACAGTCCCAGTTATTGTTCTTGATGTCATGGAATATTCCGACACGTTTCTCCGGTGTAAAGTCCTCCTTGCCCGGATACAGCACTCTGGCGTTCGGATAGGCTCTCTTGAACGTGTCGGCTATGTCATGCACATTGCTTTTGAGTCCGATAATCATCGGCTTGTTCGCCAGTCCGAGACGTTTCATCTCAAAGGCGGCCACGCACATGATGAGGGTCTTGCTCGTACCTACCTGATGGTCGATTATCCCGCCGCCGTTCATCTTCAGCATCCAGACGGCATTCTTCTGGCTGTCGTACAGGGACAGTATGCCTAGCCCTTTCAGGTCAAGGAACGGGAAACTCTGTAGGGAGCCGTCGTAATCGGGACGTACATAACAATTGAACTTACGGTTGTACATATCCGCAAGGTGCTGTTTAAATTCGAGTAGCTGCTCGTTCAGCCAGCCTGTGAAAGCCGACCGTATTTCATTGATTTTGGCATCGGCAAGCTGGATGGCCTCGGCATCACGCGCCTTTATATCATTGCCTTCTTCATCCTGTACGGTCTTGGTTATGTCGGGCACCGTGTTGTGCAGCGCATGCTTCAGCAGGTCGTTTCCGTAGTAGCTTCTTTTCTCTCCTTTCACATAATATTTATCAGTGATGTTTGCGTTCGTTTCTTCAAAACTCACACTGAACTCGTCAATGGATTCCGTATAGTGAATATGGGCTTTTGCCTCAAAAAGGTATCCGGCAAACTCTTCATATACGGACACGGGTATCCACCTTTCTCCCAGATTAAAATCAAGCAGTTCGAAACTGATCGGCTCCGGAATGGCTTTCTGCAAGGCTTCCAATGATTTCTTGCTTGCGTCGTCATCGGGATAGTCTTTCAGGTAGTTCTCTATCCATTCGACTTTGGCCACCACATTGCCCGCTATGAAACGGTCTTTGATTTCATAGTTCTTCATCATGGGATTGTAGAAGATACGGTTGTCCAGTTGTGTGAGCAGTTCCTGCCTGCCTGTTTCACTGAGATTTTCCATATAGTCCAGATTGACCTCCCCGAACTTGTTCAGGGATGCCGCAAGCGCTTCCTGCGGTGTATCCACATGGGTCACTTCATTGGCATTGAACGATACGGGAACAGAAAATATATCCGCCTTCTGTATCTTGCCGTTAACGGAACGTTCCAATGAAAGTATTTCCCGTCCTCCGGCATCCATCAGCAGGAACTTGGCATTGTCCTTTCCGTTCAATTCCCTGAACATGCGGTAAAAACTGTCATACCGCTTGACCAGTTCTTCCCGTAGTTCCGGCTGTTCCGTTTCCGTTTCGGCTTCCTTATTGTAGAGATTGTGGTAGGCTTTACGGAGCGGGATATAGTAGGCGGCCCGGTATTGTTGGGTGACTGTCAGTTTAAGCGGATGGAATTGTACTTCGGGAGTACCCACCCCTCTTAAATATCCGTATTGCTCACCCGATTTCACGATGGAACCGTTCTTGTATTCGGGACGTGTCTCTCCGGTAAACGGTCGTGGTTCCATTTCTTTCTTCCGCTCTTCCTCGAATTTTTGTCTGCGCTCCTGCCATTTTGCTTCCGCTGCCGCCCGTTCCCCGGTCATGTCTTCCTGCGTGGCGGCTTGATCGTACATGTTCTCTTGGGAGAAGAGATTGAACATTTCCGGTTCATCCCCTTTCTTTTTGCGGGATGCCGATGGTGCCCGGCTTGGTGAAGGTCTGTTTTCTACTACTTGCACCTCCGCTTGCTCTTCATCCGCATAGGCGGCAAACAGGTTGAGCATGGGTTCATAGGGCTGTGCGGGGCTTTCTTCCTGTACCTCCTGCCGTTCTGTCTCTCCTGCTGTTTCCAATAGTGTCTCAAACTCCGTTTTGAGGATGGTGGAACCGTTTGGGCGGGATAGATTGTCATCATAAAGTTTCCGGTCAAGATGGTTCTCCACATCTTGCGCCAATAACCGCCTGAGTTGTTCGGAAATGGCGCCGATGCCTCCTTCATGAATAAAATTCATGGCCGGTTGTCCGTACATGTTTTTACCCATAGATACGGAAGTATGGACGATATGGGCTAAATCGGCATAGCTGTTGTTGATATTGATGCTGCCGGATATAAGACGGGTTTCAATAAAGTTCCGTTCCTTTTCGGTCAATTCCGATTTTCGGGTATTCTTCTGTAATACGATCAGGTCACTGCTCACTTCCGTACCCACATCAACAAACAGGTTATCCGGCAGACGTATGGCTGAAACAAGATTGGCATGGTTCACCAGCCATTCCCTGACTGGACGGTTCTGTGGCGAGTCCATGACGCCCGAAGTCGTGATATAGGCCAATATCCCACCTTCGTGTAACGTATCCATACCTTTGAGAAAGAAATAGTTGTGTACGGCGGCAAGTGAGGATTTACGTACGACGTCTTCGCTCCGGTCAAAATCCCGGTCATAAACTCTGGTATTTCCAAACGGGATATTGGATGAAACCATATCGAAGTAATTATTATAATAGGGCTGTATGGACTGGAAACCGTCTATGGTCACCCTGCTTTCCGGATAGAGGGATGAGAGGATTTTTCCCGTGAGTTTGTCTTTCTCGAAACAATGTACTTCGGGAACATCCTTCAAGCCGCTGATAAACATGCCCGTTCCGGCAGAAGGGTCAAGAAAACGTCCCGGACGGATTCCCGGTACCTGCAAGGATTCCTGCATGGCCGTTACCACCGGTTCCGGTGTGTAAAAGGCTGTGAGAACGGAGCTTTTAAGGCTTTGGACGTATGCCTTGTATTCTTTTTCGTCTTTGGAATACTCACGCAAAAGTTCATGCAGCAGTCTGACCTGGGGAAACAGTTCCTTGTCTGTCCTTCATTTTTCAATGTCTGTGTCCTTCTCCGCCGGATTCAGGATGCACTTCAATCCGCCGAAACCCGAATAACCGTTCAAAACTTTGCGTCCTTCTTCCGTGAGACAAAACTCCGGGCGCATGAATATCAATTCAAGTGCGGCTATGTTGTCCGCCAAATGTTGTCGTTTGTTATATGCCATATTGTTCTATATAAAATTGTATGAAACCTGTTAGTTCAACGGTAAGTGTATGATAGGACGGGGATGATTCAAACCGGTCATCTATGGGATATTTGCTGAATACTGTTTCTGCGGGTGACAATACTTTCAAGCAGAAACCCGTCCGTCTTTCAGGCCGTACTTCGGGAAACCACTCCGACACGACCTCGAAAATCGTATCGAATCTGGAAAAGCGCAAGTCCTGATAGAGAACGGACTCGGCCAGTTGCAAAGCCTGCGTAACGGATAAGCCGTCATGTATGGCACGTTCGTAGCTGCCTGCCGCCTCGTCAGCCCGCGCCCGGACAAGTGCTTTGTTACCGGCAATATGCGGATAACTTTCCTTTAAATAGAGAAGGAGAGTTGTCTCAAAATAGGACAATTCTCCGGTTGCGGTATTTTTATCTTGTATAGTCATTTGTTATCGCTTTAAAATGTTAATCGGATATTAAACATATACCCGGCTGCCATAAAAGAGAACCGGGTATATATCTGATGTAAACATGAATAATCTGTCTGTTACATGACTGAAAGGCTCTTTTTTGACCGGGCCTTTACAGACGCCACATGGCGGGGTGCCTGCTGTTTCACCTCCTTTTTCTTGTCATTTTTCTTACTATCAATAGTGGGTTTGTATTCACGGGCGTTACGTCCTATCAGCAGTTGGTTGCTCTTGTTGCTGAAACGTACATCATCGGAAAATACCCTGCCTTTGTAGCGCATATTCTCAACGAACACCATTTCATGGTTCTGGAGCATCTTCTTTTGCTCAGGCGTGATTTTGGCACCCATGATAGTGTCGTTGACCTTCAGTTGTTCACCGGACTGCTTGAATGCGATGTCCATTATTCTCGGATCGACGAAAGCAACCCCGGAAAGCAGCGTATCGTTTTTGCGCTGTATGTCGTTGATGGGAAGCCGGCCTCCTGACGCAAGGATTTGCTTCTGTTTGTCATCCAGCCTTTTCCCGTAGATATAATCGGGTATCTTGATGGCATCCACGGGCATGGTTATGATACGGTTGCTCGGTTCATGAAAGGATACATAACAGTTGCAGACCGTTCCCGTATGGGTGTCCTTCATCTCCTTGATTGCCCCCAACGTTCCGGTGTCTTTGAGCGACTGCTTTTCCTCGTCCGTGAATACTCCTTTATAGACCGGAAGGTCGTACTGCGGTTTGTCAAGCCTGCTTAAAGTTTTCAGTTGCACCTTGCCGTCCTCCCCTTTGACACAGAGGAAACAGGCTTCCCCCATATCCTTCTTTTCACCGTTCACTTCCTTGCTGATGGGAAAAGCCATAGAGGTAATCCTTCCTTTCAGCATCTCACCCATGCAGTGGTTATCAAACAAGAGTTGCTTGTCAACTCCCAGTGCGGCGAGTTCTTTCCACGGAAGCTGGTGTTCGTCGAACTTATACCGGCGGGCAAGTTTGGCGATACGTCCTTCATCGTTGAGTTCGCTGTTCTCCACCAGTTTTTTACCTTCCACTCCGGGGTCTTCCCCTTTTCGGATCTGGACTACGGCATTCAGTGTCTTTTCCAAAAGGACAAGAGGTACGAGGAAGAAACTGAAACTCGTGGGATTTTCGTACTGGTTCTTGAAATTGGTGAAGAATAATTCCAGCGGTGAGGTACGATCCAGTTTGAGGAAACTGTTGCTGTTCTTCTTGTCGGGTGGCACGATTTCGAGACTGCCGTCCTGCTCGTTCATTTTGGAAACGACTGCGGTTTTGTTCGTTCGCTTGTCGAGGATGGCCATTACATGCTCGTCCTGACTCTGTTCTTGTTGTTCTTGCTTTTTTTTAGCCATAAAATCAATAATTTAAGTGATACAATAATTAATCAATACCGGGTAAACTTTAGCCCGTCGGTGCGAATGTAGAGATTTAATTGATAGGTTATTATGGTTTGAAAAGCGGTGAAAATGAATGGCGGCATTTGGCGGAAAATGACATGTGCGAATTACACAAGAAGGTGCATCGTTCATTACGACACACCTTCTTTTATAAAATATGCTTGTTTCTGTTTTTCGTGATATATTATATAGGTGTATATTTAAGATATACAACAAATGATAGTCGATTTTAATTAGACTAAATTTTACTAGTTAGCTCATATTCTATTGTGTAGTGAACTTTAAACATGCTCTTAATGCCCTAAAAAAGACACTTTGCTAAAATTCTTTGTTTCTAACTATGACTTAATGAATTGTTATGGCATTTTTAAGGTTTGAATTAGATTTCAATAAGATCCAAATAAACCTTTTTAGCATTATTCCAAAAGATTGAACGTAAATTCCGATGTCTATCCGTTGGTAAGATTGCAGATTCCTTTTTTCCTTCCAAGCCTTTTGTTATTTTATATGTAATTATAGACACTTCAAATATTTTGGGATTCCCCTTAAATTCGGCACGAAGTTGTATTGTTTCTGGCTGCTTTTTATTTTCATATTCATAAGTCATGGCAGTAAATATACATCCTTCTTTCTCGTATTGCAAAACAAATGGGTCATCTCTCAGATTTCTTCCTTCTAATATAGCTTGACTTATTCCAGTCAATTGTTCTTTATTTAAAGACTCTTCATCATCATTCTCTTCATCATCTTCTTCATTATGGAATCTACCTCTTTTGAAGGCTAAATGTTTGATGTCTAAAAATCTCCACTCTTCTCCTAATCCTATTTGGACAAGATTATCAAACAGCTCAATTGTTGTTTTATCCTTTAGTGCATCAATGTTTATATTAACAACATTAGTGGTGCTTTTATCTAACATTCCCGATATTAATTTGAAAACTTCTTTACCGTCTGTAGATTTATTTGCATCTACTTCTACTTGCCATTCACCATTTCCTTTATCAACAAAATAGAACTCAGAATATCCCGTCTCATTATCTAAAAATTGCATTCTTCCCGGTTTCTTCTTAGTATATTCAATAGAGCCTTTATAATATGGCTTACCATCTCTCATCGTTCTAATTAAGCTTCCTAATCTATATCCTTTAGCAAGCAATATTCGATCATTATCACGAACTTTTTCATACACATCTTGTAGGCTAAAATTCACCATTGCTGATTTTACAGAAAATCCACTCAATGCATGTTTTGAAGCAATTTGATAAGCACTAGCTCGCAATGTGTCAACCTCTTCTTTTCCTAATAATATAGGTGCTAAGCCTTTTGCTAAATCCTCTTGCCGGGCATTTATAAAAAAGATGCCTTTTCCTTGCATAAAAGAGTTAATAAAACCTCTTTTAAGAAAGTTATTACAAACCTCTTCTATTTCATAAGGTGTGGGGTATTTGTTGTTATTCATGTACTATATCTTTTATATAACCAGGTAAATCAAATAAATTGTCCATACTCTTTATTCTAAAGCTCACATTTTCAAAAATCCTTTTAATGTCAGGCTCTATTTTTCTAAATTCATCATCTTCTTGATATATGTATAAGAGTAAAGGTTTATCAGTATCTAAGAAGGAGCAAAGAGTTAGCAGACTTTTAAGTTGATGAAAGCAAGGAATTTCTAATTTACCAAAATAGAATACAATATTTTCCACTGTAACTTTATCTTTTCTAGCTTCTGCTAATACAATATCAGAAAAGATAAATTCAATGGTTAAAACTTGTTCTCTTACTATCGGTTTATCTTCAATCAGTATAGGTGGATAATAAAAGAAAATTTTGGAATCATCATTATCAGACTCATAAGCCTCTATTGACTTATGCATTGAACATAACCTTAAAATTTTATGATTATCTATTACAAATATTTTGTTCATACCTACTTTACGAGTCCTTCCAGAAACAGATATATTTTGTAATATTTCAATAAATTTAGAATGAAAATCATAGTAATTTCTCGTATCGTGAAACCATATAGCAATAATCCCCATATCTAGAGTAGAACACTCTGATAAATCAGGAAAACGTTCTTGAAATTTTTCAGAATTTCTTAATTCAATCAATTTTTTATCAAGCCTTTCAATCCATCCCTGCAATAAACTTTTGTTAAAATTCTTCGTTTCATATCTTTTGGCTTCTAAAATAGCAATTTGCTTATTGTTTTTTAGTGGGGTTTTGAATGTAATAAGAGTATCTATGCCATATTGCTTATCATCCTTTCCTTGTACATCCATGTCGTAGTCCCCAATCGTATTCCAGCCAAATAAAGAAAGCAATCTTGTTGCCTCTTTATTCCAAATTGTCCCTAATACACCTTGATCTTCCATAGATTAAATATGAGCTTTTAAATTATTGAAAATATACCAGAAGTCATCCTCTTCACATTTTATAGAGATTGAGTTATTAGTTGAAATTGTCAAAACAAAACGTTCGTAATCTTTTGATTCAATTTCTAAAGTTACTTTCTGGATTTCGTCTAAATATGTATTTAACAATTCATATCCAAGATTAGGGTTCGAAATATGTGCAACAAATTTTCCTTGAGCACCATCTTTGTATGCAAATTTCTTAATGACCAATTCGGTTATCATAGACTCAAAGTTATCTAACTCAATATTAGCTATTATTTTCTTAGGATTTAAATGCAGGTTTTCATAAATGACTTTATGCTTAATGTAGGTTTTTAAGAGAGATTTGACTTTATTTAGTTTGCTAATAGAACACAACGAGTATATTAATTTGCTAGTCAAATCCAAGAAAAAAGATATCTCATCAAAAATATAAATATTCTTTGCTGTAAAAGTTCCACTTAAAGAATCAAACTCTTGTAATTGAGTTGGAATTCTTATTATTATGGTAGCTTCAATAATATCATCATTTTCGTTTACTGTCGTAAAACCAATACCTTCTTTTTCATCATAGGGATGGCTTTGTAAGGCATTGAACAAGTCTTTTATATCAATTTCTTCTAGAAATGATATTCGATTTAGTGTTATAGTGTTCTTTTTTTGCATATGCATAATACTTTATTAGCAAAAATACTGTAAATATTGAAAACTAAATACTTTTATCTCGTTTTTTTTTATCTAACCTAAGAAAATATCCTATAGAGGCATTTTTTAACTGTATTGTTCAGATTTAAAATTATTTATCAATCTTGTATTTAGAATCTTCTCTATTATTTTTTGCTTCTTTTTACTTTTTACTTTCTTAGTTCTTGTTTTGTTTTTTAACATTTCAGACATCTCTTTTTTAAAGCATTTAAAGTAAATCTCTTCAATAAACTGTGGCAGTGACGCTTTCCGCAGTTCTTGCTTGTGATTGTCTATCTTTTCCAGTTTTTTAGGATTGAATCCGAGTTTGCAAGTTGTATAAAGTTTTCTATAATACGCATTATGGAGAATAAAGAATTATGCAAACTTTAATCCACAATGAAGAAACCTAAGACTATATACATAATCTAAAACATTTTCCATTATCTTTCGTTTGAGTGTCTTTAATTGATATAATACGAAAAAATGAGAAAAAACACGTTTATATTATTTTTACAATAACATTTTCATTGCTTGAATCAAGAATAGCTCTGGGATTTTGGTCATAATGAAGTTCTTCTTTTGTATATACAGCAACACTACTGGAAAGATAATCACTTAAAGATCTGTCTGTTATGTATTTACCATCCCTAATTGCTTCTTGTACTTTTCCATTAAGTGCCTCAACTAAATGATGTGTCCATATTCCATTTTGTAAAATATCACTTGAATATGAGCTTTGACCTGCTTGACATGAGAGAAATGTTGCATAATTGGGGAAATCATGAGAAAGCAATATTAATTCTCCATCATTAATATCAGAAATTTGAGTTCTTTCATTTTCATCCTGAAAAATCTGAGCACAAGAGTCAATAAATATGAGAGCATTTCTACATTTAGATTTTCGTAAAGGATCAAGCAATATTTTACTTAATGATACAGATGTTTCTGCTATATGATGTTTGTGTGTGTCATAAGTTGATAGATAGTTAGTAATTCCATTATGAAAACCATGTCCAACATAATAAAAGATTAAACGATCATCTTCTGTTAAGGAATGAAATAGTCCTTGAAAATTATACTCTAAATTATTTTTGAATGCTTCCTCATCTATGAACATAAAAATTTCATCATCAGGCAATTTCATCACATTAGACAACATTTCTTTGAATTTCAAAGCATCTTCTTTGGCATATTTTAATTTTGATATTTGATTAATAGGAGCATAATTTTCTATTGCGATAATTATTGCAACATTTCTTTTAAAATCAGGATTATTTATAATAACCTTTAGCTTAGGATCATTTACTTCTAAAGTGCTATTACTTTCTTTTCTGATATATTTTTTATTATCAAACAATATATCGGTAGCCGTCTTCTCTATTTGAATTACAAAAACATTATTATTTCCATTGTTGACCCAATTATAAGTAATTGGTGGCATTGGAGAAAGTAATGATATTGACTTTTTTGTAATTTCTACAACTTGAAAATCGGTACTAAGTCCAACAATTTGGTTTGAAGTAGGACTAATCTCTTTCAGACCAAAAATCAATGTTCCACCATTAGTATTGGCAAAAGAGGATAATATTCTAGCAATTTCTTGAGGGGCATATGGTATGGGACTAAATTCTAATGTTTCAGATTTAGGAGCATTAAATAATAATTCAATGTCAGAGTTAGAGATAACTGTGTTTTTGATGGGAATTCTGTTAATGCCTGTTTTTTTTAGAAGTTGTCCCAAAGTTATTTGTTTAGGTGTATTGATTCCGTCCTCACACCAAAATTCTGCATCTACATATTCCAAAACATCAAATTCAGAAGTATAATAGATCAAGACTTCATCATTGTCAGATGGTCTGGTAACAACGTAAATATCTTTTCCTCCCTTTTTTATTCCACCAAATATACTTGGTGCAATTTCTGCGGCTTCACTACAATCATATCCAATAGTTGCCAGATATGCTTTTATGTTCGTTTTGGCTCGTCTTACTATTTTCTGTACATATTCAAGTTTTTCGTAGGAAGCAGTGGAAGAATGGAAAAATGAAGAAGATAATGCTCTGTCTTTTTCTAATAATTTGTTTAGTTCATCAGCAGTTTCAACACCTAGGCTTAATAAATCTTCATGGGTTATCTCATTTTTATCTTCATTTATATTTATAGTTTCAACAGTTTGATTTTCTCCTGCGATTTTTGCTTGCTCTGGTAGCTCAATCTGTTCCTGTTTAAAATGCCATAGTATTTCATGTTCTTCCGATCTTAACAGAAAACCCAGTTCGTTCTCAAACCCTTTTATTCCAAGATAATAGCATAGTTTATCCGGTAAATACATTAAAGATACGTTACTATACCATGGAGATGTTACATATAAAATGTCATCCTTTAAATGAAATTGTACTACTTTTTTCCAGCTTTTATGTATTATTTTCATTTCTGGGACTTCGTATATCTCCAATTTTTTAATTTTCCTATAAAAATTTTCAATTATAGAATCCACATTGGATTGTTCTACCGACAGAATCCATTTTTCTAAATAAGGACTTATTCTTTCAAGTTTATTTTTTAAGGAAGAAATTAATTTGTCATTTTCATTGTAGGATAAACTAAAATTTTCCTGTTTGAAGATTTCAATCCCTAAAATAGTCAGAAAAAATTCTATGTGTGGATGTTTCTTGTTAGTCGAATTTAAAAATATAAAATTAAATTCATCCTGAAAGATAGATGTATCACCATCTGCATAATAACGTAGATCATCAACAGTCTGAAGAGAACCTGATTGGTCAGGAAGCTTAATATTCTTTGTCCATTCCTTCACCTGAGCAATTTCTTCATCCGACCAGTTTATAGTAAGGTCAAGTAAAAGATTATACACCTCTTGAATACGTTCTCTGTTATCGAACTTAATTTTGCCTTTTTCGGTTACATCACTTACTATATTTGATATTAATTCAAGATAATCGGACAATGTCAGTTGAGATTTAAATTGAAAAAATGACTTCCAATCAGAAGATAAATCTGGACCATCAAATACAGGAAGATATATACTTGCTAACTTAATTATACTACTATCGTTTAGAAAAACGTTTGTTGCTTTTTGACAATCCTGCATTTTTGTAGGGATACAATCATTGTTATAAATGTACCATTTAATATAATTCCTAACTTTACTTCCAGATGTACGACCAGGCATTCCCGGATTACCCCAAAAAGCAGTTGCCAGTTCGTTAATTTCTGATAAAGGAATGTTTTCAATAACATCATTCCAGAATTTTATTGCAAATTGGTAATTATTGGAGTAAAACAAAAACAATAAACTATGCAGGTCGCTGTATTTGTCTGCTCTGAAGGTATTTATCCATGGAGTAAAGAGTTTATCGCTTTCTTGGAAATAATCAGAACTTAATTTATACATGTCAACAAAATCTCTAACAGAAGTTTGATCATAATATGAGATAATATCAATTCCTTCTTTTACACCCATCATTTTAAAGAATCGCTTCCATTCATCTTTATCGGAACGATTGGGTAAATAAAATTCGCTTACAAATATATCTTCCGTAATCAGTGCTTCCAATGGTAATCGGGGGCGGTACGCATCTGAAAAATAACATTGATTAGCAGCAACCAGATTGCCTTTTTTTGTAAGTATCTTCAGTTCATTTAATTGACTCAGTAATTCTTCATTAACTTCATGACTTAAATATAATTTGTAAATAGTCTGTATGGTTGGTATGGCATTTTCGAAAGTGATAAATGCAGAGGGGTTAGCTAGTATTGTTTTGCTAAGATACGAAAGGTCTGTTTTTTCAATCACGCCTAAAGTACCCAACCATATTCTATAATCAGGCGAAGAAAGTACCCAATTTAGAATATCTGGATGTAGAAAAGAGAGCTCACTGTCAGGCTCATTCCAATGATTATCATCTGGTGTCGGGAAATATATCTGAGAAGGGCTTTTAAACTCTGCTTTATGGTCGTAAATAAATTCCCATGAAGAGATCGTTCTATTAGATACTTTTCTGACTATATCCCTATCAATAAGTGATTTGAGGTGCTTTATTAGTTCAATGTTATCGGCTATTGTATGTTTTTCTTTGAATTGTGAAAACTGAAATAGTTTGGGCATGTCTTCCCAATCAAAAGTGGAAACGCCTAACTCCTTAAATTTATTTCCGAAATTGGTATGTGCCACGAAAGGGTTGAGAGTTATACTGGCTTTATTATCTTTTTGTATGACGTACTGCCGTATATTATTGTCTCCGATAAATGTACTATTCGATAAGAATGTAAAATCCAAAATAGCCTGATTTGGGGTAAGTAATACTCCCTGCTTTGAAATAATGAATGGAACAGAATCTAACGCTTTGTCTATGCCTTCATTAAACTTATTGCCGAGCGAATCTGAATAATTTAACTTCCGTGGTATTAAATTATATGCTTGATATTGATGCTGACTTGTAACTAATCTGGCTATCCATTTAAATAATTCAACAGCAATAGATTCAAAAAGCCATTGATTCCATACAGAGTTTTCATGTAAAGCCTCTCTGTTGGCAGAAGTTAAAAAACTGCTGTTTACCAGAACAGGAAGATAGTATTTTTTTTCTCCAGTTGGTAAATATGCATATAGCAATTGTTCACCCTCCCTTAATGCTACAAGTTGGTCTTTTTCGATCCTTGCAGCAAAAGACAATTCTATATTTGCTGCTTTTTTTAGTTTGTCTGGTACATTTGTTTCAGATACAATCTGCTCTTTTATTTCAGAAGGTATGATAAGCTGTTGGGAATACAGTAACCACTCTGCTTTTAAAGTATTATTCTGATGTATTGCTATTTTTTCGTCATCTCTAGCTATGGATATTTTATAAATAGTATCTGTTTTAAATTCAATACTCTTTATGTTTTTCAGGAATAAAAACATATTCACATTTTCAATCAGTTCTCTTACAGCATTTTCTACATCATTTATATTCGTTAAGTATACCAAAGTCGCAACATTCCAATTTCCAGAAGATAAAAATGAGCTTATTTCTTGCGGAATGTCTTTTTTATCTGTAAGAATAGGTATCATCTGCCATGGGTATAGAAACTTTCTATCATTAGCTATTTCCCACTCATTTTGAGATTGTTCCCACTCCTTTCTCCATGCAAAATTATGTGTTTCATCGAATCTAAAATAATTATTTTGAGAATATACAATTACCTTATTTGATTGCCCAAATACAGATTTAAATCCAATTCCCTTGTAACCTGTTTTTTCTATTAAGTTCTTTTTCGTTCCGTGACTTACAGAACAGAGACCTTCAATGTCTCTTGCTGTGAAGGGTTGTCCTGTGTGAGCTAAAAGCATGATATCACCAAAGAATCTGATATAAATATCTACATCTTTACCATAAAATGAAGAATCATCTGCATTTTGGAGCAATTCGTATATAAACCTCTTTGAGTCAGTATATAAATCTCGAGACAAAGATTTTAATGATTCTGCCTGATTGACCGCATGCTCTGGAAGAGCATAGCAGGTGTTATTTTCAAATATCTTTTTTATTACTTCTGATAAATCCATGTTAATCCATAATCTTTTAGTAACTCACTATAGCCATGTCCCTCTAATTCTGTTCATTGGCTTTATGAATCAAATCATTGAAATGCAGTGCAAAGATACTGATTTAGTTTCAGTTTGGCTATGCTATCATGATTATGTTTTTAACTATGGACTCTTATCCCTTTGTCAAATATTGTACCATTAGGTCACGAATGCATAGATTACTATCATCTATTTATGACAATAGCAGTTTTAACCATATTCAAATAATCGCTTAAAATCCTTCAACCAAGCTAATAAATTCTCGTTCTCAGCCCGTATTAAGCTTGTTCTCCTTCATTACCACCCAACAGATGTTTGAGCTCCGGGTCATTCTCAATACGGATTAACTCGTTCTCCACTAATTCAACAATATCTTGTTTGATTTGCTGATAGTTGGCCTGTATCTGCTGTTCCATTGTATCATTGCCGTCCTCGTCCAGAAAGCTGCTGATTTCGGGAATGGGCTGGTAGGCCGCCGTCTCTTTCTGTACGGCTTCATTGTCAACAACTATCTGCGCATGGAAAATCTTCTGCTCGATTGTCTCACCGAAGTTATCGGCTACCGCACCGACAAACATACCTTGTGAAAGTGTACTGATTTTACTGGCAGGTATCAGACTGTCCAGTTGCGTGCTGATGGAAGTGTCACTGCGGTTGATACTCATAGACTCTCGTTTTTGCAGGATTTTTCCAAACCTTTCAGACAGTGTTTTAGCCGTTTCACCCACCACCTGGCCGCTGAATACATTGCCCACAGTTGACATGATAACGGCGGCTTCCTTGTCACCGTAGTCACGTTTTAACTGGCTGAAGTCCTGAAAACCCAATACAATCGCCACTTTGTTGCTTCGTGCCGTGGCAATCAGATTATCCAGACCTTTGAAAAAAATGGTCGGTAGCTCATCAATAATCACACAGCTTTTCATTTGCTTCTTCTTGTTTATCAGCTTTACAATACGGGAGTTATACAAGCCTAAAGCCGCTCCATAAATGGAAATTCTGTCGGGATTGTTGCCGACACATAAGATTTTCGGTTCTTTGGGATTATTAATATCCAACGTAAAATCACTGCCGGACATCACCCAGTAGAGTTGCGGGCTTATCAGTCTGGATAACGGGATTTTGGCGGATGCAATCTGCCCCATAAGTTGCTCGCTGGCACCTCCTTTCCATGCGTCAATAAACGGGCTCAGGTAGTTCTCAAGCTCGGGATAGCTTGTCAGAATGGTGAATACATCCTCGTACCTTTTGTTCAATAGTTCTATCGCATGAGGGAACGTACAATACTTGCCGTTTTCATACAACTTCAAGAACCAGATTATCGCCGTAAACAATACAATCGGGGATTCCACGAAGAAGTCCCCCTGCTTTTGCACCCATGACTTATTGAGGTTGAGCATGATGGTATACGACGATTCGTAAGCATCTGAAATATCCGTCATCAGTTCCGGTGCCAATGGATTACAACGGTGGCTTTTTCTCGGATTATCGAAATTGATCACATAAAATTTAGGTGGAACCTTATAGCGGTGTCTGTACTTGAGCAGATGGTTGTAAGCGATAACCGACAGGTCATCAAACTTAAAATCATATATATAGAGTGCATAGGATTTCTCTATAGTCTGCTTTATAAACTGGTTGACAATGGCATAGGACTTCCCGCTGCCCGGTGTTCCCAATATCATTGTCGCCCGAAAAATATTAACAAGGTTAATAAATCCGTTGTAAGTCTTCCCTCTGTACCAGAATTTGGTCGACAGATTGACGGAATATTCGTTTTCCATAAGGCGGGTTTCTTGCATGAACGATTCATTCTCGGTATTGAAAACGTCCTCCAGTAAATTGTTCTTCAACAGACGGCTTATCCATAAACCGGATGCCAACAGACTGAAAAATCCGCCGACCAATGTCGCGGTATAAAGTATGACGCATACGCCGGATGATGCGTCAATGGACAGCAGCCACCAGTTCAGGAAAAAGAGTATGGTACCCGCTATGCCCGCAACAATAATCTTCCTTCATGTGATTTCATGCTTCTTCACACCCTGGTTGCCCATACAGGACAGACCGAGGAAAAGGACACAAAACAGTTTTGTGTAAAGCAAAGATGAAAATAGTCCGGTGGTACGCTGGAAATTGGATAGTATTTTATCCACTATGCCAAGCGTTCAGCCCATTTCATGCAACCAGTCGTAACAAAACCAATAGATGTGTATCGCCAAAAATAAAAAACTGATGGCCCGCATAAAGTCCGTGACTTTGGCAAGACCTCTTAAATCATCTTCATTCTGCATAATTATAACTATTAAAATTAAACTTCTTGTTCTATACCTTATTATACTATAACCTGCGCCTGCGCTTCTTCTTTTTCCTGCGCCCATAACGGAAAGCCGGATCAATGTACTCGTGCGTATGGTCGTCTTCCATGAGTATGGAGAAAATATCAACGGCACCGAGTGCGGATGTATCAATCAGACTTTCTGATAATTCACTCTGATGATGGCTTCGATTTTTCTGTTGCCGGTATTCTGTCCCTTCCTGCCTTTCTTCCGCTTTCGTTTCCCTTTCCTGCCTGGACGATTCCTGCTCCGGTTGCGGTATCAGTCTTTCACAGTCTGCATCCGGGTTGTTGAACAGCTCGTTGAACACATTGGCCGAAAAAGCCTTGCGCAGACGCGAGCCATTAAGCACTGTCTGATTGGTATGATCTATGAAAGTGATGCCGTACAGACATCCTTCGGGATTGATACGGTAAACCACCTCTATATCCGCCTCTTTCAGCCTTCGGGCGAAATCCTCTTTCGTGCTGATGTCCTGCATGGCTTTGATGATTTCCTGCCTTGTCCTTTCGGCAAGGCTGTTCTTTTTAACCTTTTCAGTAGAAGCGGCAAACTTCTTTTGCAGTGCTTCATAACCGAATGCCTTTCCGAGCTTGCTGGATTTGAAAGGCGTGCCTACCTGCTGTCCGTTATCATCCAAAGCCCCGTACATGATGCCGTGATATTCCTTCCCGTTCACGCTTCCCCTGACTTCATAAACGGTGACGTTATACAAGTTCAGAAGGGTGTTGTATTCGGCAAGCGAGTGACAGCTGTAACATTCCAGCAAAGTACGGGCGGTATGCTTTAGCTGCGCTTTCACATCACCTTTCGGATAATCCACTTTTTGCAGGTTTACCAATTCTCGCTCGCTATGTTCTCCGAGTGTGGGATGAAGCCCGTATTTCACTTCCATTTCCCGGCAGATGTTCTGTGCCCGGATAGCCTCCCGGTTATGGTCTATCTTTTCTCCGGTTTCATCAATACGTACTGATATGATGTGCATGTGCTTGCGGTTTATGTCTTCATGCAGCCATACGATATAGGGCTGGTTCCCGTAACCGAACTTTTCCATGAACTCCTGCGCCAGTACGGTCATCAGCTCTTTCGAAAGAATGTCTTTGGGATACGGATTCAGGGAGATGTGGATAACCGGTTTCCGGACGTGCGAGTTGAGTGCGATATAAGGCTCGAAAGCCTGCACGCAGTTTTCAACCGGCACATTGCCCGAAGTGTCAGCCGCAATTTTGGGATGTCACAATACCTTTGCCATACCTTTGTCCACCTTTATCTTATTGTAGGCAATCACTCCATAGAATGAACTGCCCGATGTGATATTCGGCACCATGACGTTATTCCTTTTTATTGAGATACTCCTTTTCGTACCGCTTTGTCAGTTCAATAATCTGCCTGCATACTTCTTCCAGTTTACGGGTCTCTCCGGCAAGCTTGTAGAGGAATGTAAGCGATTTCTTCTCTCCGTAAATAGTATGGATAGTCTTTACACACTGGTTATAGTTATTTCCTATCCTGCGGAACTGCTGATAGAAAGCGGTAAGCTGGGCATAATATTCCTGTGCTTCCTTGTCAATCTTCACCACCTTGAACTCTCAACCGAAGATACGGGCGAAGATAAATTCAGCCTTGTTCTTCATGCCGGACTGTTCAAACATCGTGATGAATTTTTCATTTTCCTCACTGTTCAACCGCACTGAGTGGCGATGCACCCGTGGGTCTGCGAGCACCTTGTGCCCCTTTTCATTGCTTACAAGCATCTTTTTCTTCATAACGTGAATATTTTAGAAGGTTCGACTTGGGAGAACCGCCGTCCCCGAAAGACCTTTCGGGCGAGACTTTGAGGGCCTGAACTTCAAGTGAGGGCCTCAAAGTACACCTCGCTATATGCTGACGCATATTAAAATCCGGCCGGGCCGGATTAAAGGTCTGAAGGATTTATTTTACGTTCTCTGCCGAGAACGGGCTGCGTTCTCCCGGCGACAAAGGTAGATAGTTTTTTCTATCCGTGTATCATGGCGTATCACGCCAAAAGCCGCCAATAAATGACTTTAAAACTACGGGTACATCACGGATGCTCTTTTTGAGGTTTATTTGCAGCCGGATAGATAAAAAGACGGTTATCAGGATAACTATCCAGACGTTTTTCTATCCGAATAGCTTTCTATCTGAATAGCCATTTGATTAAGTATGCTTTCAGACAGGCATTTATAAAACTATATATCCGCTTATGCAGCTATACATTTATAAAGATGTATGGACAAGCAAGTGGATATTTGGATAAATAGATAGCTAAATGGACTATTAGTGAAATATTTAGACAGACAGCCGGATAGCTATGTAGCTACATAGCTGAATAGACACATAGCTATATAATTGAATAGCTATATAGCTAAATAGACAAATAGCTTTATAGCTAAGTAGCTATATAACTATAAAGCTAAACGGATAATGAAATGAGTGAGCGGATAAGTGGATAGATGTCTATCTGCTTAATTATCAATATATCAAATTATTTACTTAAATTAGGTAACAATGGAAAAGAGAAAGGAAACGGTATTCATTTCGTTCGCTTCCCAAAAGGGGGGCGTGGGTAAATCGACGTTTACGATTTATGCGGCATCGTGACTGCATTATGTGAAAGGACTGAATGTAGCTGTGGTGGATTGTGACTATCCGCAGCACTCAATCATCAAACAGAAAAAACGGGATATGGAAGTGGTAAAGACTGTTCCCGTTTATCAGAGTCTGCTTGTTGAACAGTCGGAACGGTTGGACAAGAGGGCTTATCCGGTTATCGGTAGTAACCCGGCAGACTGCATAGCGGACTGAAGTGCATTTGAAGACAAAACGGATACGCATTATGACGTGGTGCTGTTTGACCTGCCCGGAACTATGGGTAGCGACGGGGTTATCGCCGCAATCAGTGCACTCGATTATCTGTTCGTACCGATAAAGGCAGACCGTCTCGTGCTGGAAAGCACGCTGAACTTTGCTACTACCATCAATGACCGCCTGATAAAGACCGGCTTGTCTTCTCTGAAAAGGCTGTGTCTGTTCTGGAACATGGTTGACCGCAGGGAGCGCACGACCTTGTATGATGTGTATCAGCAAGGCTTTTCTTTGTTAGGGTTGGATTGCCTTGGGACACGTATTCCCGTACGTAGCAACTTTACCAAAGACTTGTCCGCTACCGGCGGCCCTGTTTACCGGAGTACGCTGTTCGCTCCCGATGCGGCCTTCACCAGAGAGTGCGGCTTCGATACGTTCATGGATGAAATCATATCTGTACTTAAAACCGAATAGTCATGGCAAAGAAAACAAGCGGACAAAATCTGGTGGATGAAGCATACCTGCGTAGCTTAATGGCGGGTGTGCCTTCGGAACCTGCCTTATCTCCGACCCCTTCCGTTACCGGAGAGAGCGGCGAAAATAGAGAAACCGTTTTATCCGGTGAAAAAAGAAAACCGGATGACAGTGTGAACGAAACAGCAGGTAATATCTCCGGTGCGGATAATACCGGCTGTCCGGAAGTGGCTACGGATAGGCCGTCTCCTAAAACGATACGTATGGTACTGGCCGACTTTATCCGTAAGTTCCTTACACCCTATAAATGTGATGGCAGACAGGGGGTGTATATAGACAAGGAATTGCACCAGAAAATATCGGTCATCGTGGGCATTGCCGGAAAGCGGCAGTTGACGGTAGGCAACTATATAGATAATGTATTGAAAGAGCACTTCGAAAAACATGCGGATGAGGTGAAAACTTATCTCCAAAAGAGTTATAACAAAATATTTTAGGTTATGGATATACAATCAGGTTACTATGAAGCCGGAATAGTTCTGTTCTGGTTGCTGTTCGCTTATCTGTTCATGGACAAGTTCCTGTTCAGGGGCGGACTCGGCGAGATATGTTTCGGGAAGATGCGCCGCCGGATGGCAAAAGGTCTGCGGAGCATTGCCGGATGGTTCGATCCGACAAAAGAAGAACCGAAGAAAGGACGCAGGCGTACGAAAGGAAAAACGGAAAAGAAAGAAGTTCCGGCAGTGGCAGTACCGGAAGCTGAGGAAAGGAACCATCCAACTGTAAAAGTGGAAATGAAGGGCAAAGAAAAGGAAGAGGCAAAAGGCAAGAACATGGAAAAGCCGCCCCAAAAACGGCCTGAAATGGACAGCCTTGTCGTTACAAAAAGCTATGGTACACGCCAACAGCCGCCAATAGACGCCATCGGTTCCGGGGCTATTGCAGGTAAGGAAAATGCCTCTACTTTTGCTGACAGAAACGAGGAAACAGTACCGCAGAAGGCTGTACAAGTGCCGTCTGAGCGCATCCCGGATTTGTTTCGGGACAAGCGTGTGGAAGAGTGGCGGGCTTCTGAGACCGGCAGTTCCGGCAGGCTTGAGGATGATAAGGGACAGACTGAAAACGGTGACGACGTGGATACCGACGAGTTGAACGAGGAACTGGAAGATTTGAACTGTGCCCGTGAAGATTATCCGGGCGGTATATCCGGTATCGGGCCGGAAGAGATTGATTTAATCATCGACCTCTGCAACGGCAAGGATATTCCGACAGACAAACGATTGTCCCTTTTAAGGGCGATCCATCATATCAAGGATACGCAGATTGAACGCTCGATACTGGAAAGTATCAATGGCAGCGACAGCCGTATCAGCAAATTTCTGGATGAAGCCGAACATTTGAATGAGGCTACTCCGGACAGTGACTAACCAATTAAAAAAGGAGGTAACAATGGTAAGAGGTTATTTTGATACGGGTTGATAACCCGTATCACTGTAAGGAGAGAGATTCGGTAGAAAACCAACAACAAAACGTATCATCCATGTTTATGACGTATTTCGATTCAAGTTGACAAACGGCGGTTTCCCCCTTATGACGGGAAACGTATTAACTCCCAAAGAGACAATCATTCCATTAACTTATCCATAAAACGACAGCGGCAATGACAAAAAGCTATTATGATTCGGGATGACAGGCCGTTCATGGCATTCACCCGGTAAGGTAACAAGAACTATTCACCATTAAATTTTATCCGTATGAATATAGGACTGGTAGATGTGGACGGACATAACTTCCCCAATTTTGCACTGATGCGCCTTTCGGCTTACAACAAGGCAAAAGGTTGTCAAGTAGAATGAGCGGAACCGGCGAGGCGTTATGACAAGGTGCTGGCAAGCAAGGTGTTCACCTTCACTCCCGACTATGATTACCGGCTACTGGATGCAAGGGAAGTGATAAAGGGCGGAACCGGGTATGATATTCCGGGCAGGCTTCCTGAAGCTGTGGAAAACAGCCGGATGATGGACTATTCCATTTACCCCGAATACCCTTTTTCGCTCCAGTTCTTTTCAAGAGGCTGCATCCGCAAATGCCCTTTCTGCCTCGTCCGTGAGAAGGAAGGATACATTCAGGCCGTAGAGCCGGTGGAACTGAACCCGAAAGGGAAATGGATTGAGGTGCTGGACAATAATTTCTTTGCCAACCCGCAGTGAAGGTCGGCGGTGGATTATTTGATGAAAAAGGGGCAACCCGTGAAACTGCACGGTGTGGACGTGAGGATTATGGACGAGGAACAGGCCTGGCATCTGAACAGACTGAAGATGAAGCAGAACATCCATATTGCGTGGGACTTGCCGCAGCTTGATTTGACGGAATGCCTGAAAGAGATGGTAAAATACGTGAAACCCTACAAGATAACCTGCTATGTACTGATAGGATTCAATTCGACTGTTGAGCAGGACTTGTTCCGGTTGAACGTACTTAGGGAATTGGGAATCACTCCCTTTGTAATTCCTTTCCGGGATTATGGAAATGAACGGACACCTACCCGTTACGAGCGTGATCTTGCCCGATGGGCGAACCGGATGTGGCTTTTCAAATCCTCTTCCTTTGAAGACTATACACCCCGCAAGGGATTCAAGTGCGGGGAATATCTGAAATAAACCGATAAAGACAGTAAAGACAATGAGAAACGGCTATTACGATTCGGGATGATTCGCATCCCGCTTTCAAGAGAGAATTGACAAGAATGTTTCACCACCAAATCATGTAACAATGCAAATGGCATATTATGACTCCGGCTGATTTCCGGCCGGAACTTACCCCCTGAATCAATAAACCATAAGCGGCTGCGGGTTGCCTATGGGGATAGTGAAAGGGGGCAGTCCGTGGCTTTTTAATCACCTAAAAAATCACGGAGATAAATGAAAAAGAAAAGATTGATTATGATGCTTGCCGCCGTTGCGGCGGCAAGTGCGGCAATGGCGCAAGGAAACGGACAAGCCGGTATTACCGAAGCGACACAACTCGTAACGGGATATTTCGATCCCGGCACAAAACTGATTTATGCAATCGGTGCCGTAATCGGACTCGTCGGTGGAATCAAGGTATATCAGAAGTTCAGTTCGGGCGACCCCGACACGAGTAAAACTGCCAGTTCGTGGTTCGGAGCCTGTATCTTTCTGATAGTCGCCGCCACCATTCTGAGGTCGTTCTTCCTCTAAAAACATAAAAAAGACAATAACTTATGGCTGATTTTGAAATAAATAAAGGGGTGGGCCGTGAAGTTGAGTTCAAGGGACTCCGGGCACAGTACCTGTTTATTTTCGCCACCGGACTGCTTGCCGTATTCGTGATGTTCGTCATCATGTATATGGCGGGTGTCGGACAGTGAATCTGCATCGGTTTCGGAGTATCGGCGGCTACGGTACTGGTATGGCTGACCTTTACGCTGAACCGTAAATACGGCAGCCACGGACTGATGAAGCTGTTCGCGGCCCGGCAGCATCCCCGGAGAATCCTCTCACGAAAACGTATCCCACGTCTGATCAACAAACAACAATCGTAAATTATGAGAAGTATATTAAAAGCATCCACACTGGAAAGCAAGTTTCCCATCATGGCGGTGGAACACGGCTGCATCGTCAGCAAGGACGCCGACATCACGGTCGCTTTCCGGGTCACACTGCCGGAAGTATTTTCGGTATCATCCGCAGAATATGAGGCGATGCACGCCACATGAGCGAAGGCAATCAAGGTGTTGCCGAACTATTCAATCCTGCACAAACAGGATATTTTCATCACGGAGAAATACGAGCCGGACATCCGCCGGGACGAACTCAGCTTTCTCTCCCGCAGTTTTGAACGCCACTTCAACGAACGTCCCTACCTGCACCACGCCTGCTACCTGTTCCTCACCAAGACCACCAAAGAGCGCTCCCGGCAACAAAGCAACTGGAACACGCTCTGCCGTGGTTTTCTGGTGCCGAAGGAGATAAGGGACAAGGAAACGGTGGAGCGTTTCATGGAAGCGGTGGGACAGTTTGAAAGTATCGTTAACGACAGCGGACTTATCAGGCTGGAACGGCTGACCACAGAAGAGATTACGGGAACGGAAAACGAACCGGGCATTATCGAACGGTACCTTACGCTCTCGGCAGACGGAACTACCATGTTGCAGGACATGCAATTGAATCCGGACGAAATGCGTATCGGTGACAAGCGGCTCTGCCTGCATACACTTTCCGACCTTGACGACCTTCCGGGTAAAGTCAAGACAGACGGGCGGTACGAACGCCTCTCGACAGACCGATCGGACTGCCGCCTTAGCTATGCCGCCCCCGTGGGCGTGATGCTGCCCTGCGACCATATCTACAACCAGTGGATATTCATAGACGACAGCAACGAAAACCTTTCCCGCTTCGAAAAGGCGGCGAAGAACATGCAGTCGCTTTCCCGGTACAGCCGCAGTAACCAGATAAACAAGGAGTGGCTGGACGAATACCTGAATGAAGCGCATACCAATGGATTGCAGTCGGTGCGCTGCCATTGCAACATCATCGCATGGGCGGAAAACGGGGACGAACTCCGCAGGGTGAAGAACGATGTGGGAAGCGCACTGGCTTTGATGGAATGTACACCGCACCACAACACGACCGACCTTCCGGCTCTCTATTGGGCCGGCATACCGGGAAATGAAGCGGACTTCCCTGCGGAAGAGACGTTCTACACATTCACCGGGCAGGCACTCTGCTTCTTCACGGCCGAAACCTGTTACCGGAACTCGCTTTCCCCTTTCGGCATCCGCATGGTGGACAGACTGACGGGAAAGCCCGTCTTTCTTGACATATCGGACTTGCCCATGAAAAAAGGGATAGTAACGAACCGTAACAAATTTATCCTCGGCCCCAGTGGCAGCGGAAAAAGCTTCTTTACCAACCATCTTGTGAGGCAGTACTGGGAACAAGGGGTGCGACGAGAAGTTGCATAAGTAATTGTTTAACAGCAAGATTAAACCTATTGTTTCGTCAATAGTAGCCTAAGGATACGTGCATTATGAGTAATTGTTTTGTGCGAAGCTATCCTGAGAAAGTAACCCATCCGAAAGGAGGAGTCGGAACCGTGAGGGGAAGACAACGAGCGTAAGCATTATATGCTCTGGGAGCGAGGCTGAATGGTATGGCTAACAAATGTGAACTGTCAATAAACATCGTTACGTAGAGAACAAGCTAAAGAATGCTGATAAGCTTGAACCAAAAGGTACGCAGCCAAGATAATCCTCTTCCTTGTGGGATTACACGAATGTAAGAGCTGCCGGTGGATAGACAGAGCCTAACCCGTTCGCGTTACTTATGCAGAACTCGGAAAACCCGTATTTCTCCTATTTAGGAAAGTGAACCGCAAGGCAAACCGATAGGAATGCGGGTATGGGATAGTAGAAAAAGCGAATGCCGCTTTGTAATGAAGCGGATAGAGGTTTAAACGTTACCTCACACGAAAGTGGGCAGACTTCTACATAAGGTAATTCTTTACAAGAAACTTTTAGAACTTTTTAAAGTAGAAAAGCAAATGAACGAAATTAAAACATCGTGTGCATCAACTGACCGAACAAAATCAATCACATGGGAAACCATTGAATGGAATAAGTGTGAACGTGAGGTTAAGAAGCTACAAGCACGTATTGTAAAGGCTCAAAAGGAAAGTAAACACAATAAGGTGAAAGCCTTGCAGTGGATGCTTACTCACTCTTTTTATGCTAAAGCATTGGCTGTAAAAAGGGTGTCTTCTAACAAAGGAAAAGCTACGGCTGGGGTAGATGGTAAAACATGGAATACCCCAATAGCTAAGGCAAATGCGATTACTGAATTAAAAAGACGGGGATATTCTCCACAACCATTGAGAAGAGTACATATTAAAAAGAGTAATGGGAAACTACGTCCGTTAGGGATTCCAACAATGAAAGATAGAGCAATGCAAGCATTATATCTCATGGCATTAGACCCTGTAGCCGAAACAACAGCCGACAACCATTCATATGGTTTCCGCAAAGAAAGAAGCACACAGGATGCCATGAAACAATGTTTCATTGATTTGGCAAAAGACTATTGTCCTAAATGGATATTGGAAGGAGACATAAAAGGTTGTTTTGACCATATCAGTCACGAATGGCTTCTGGAAAATATCCCAATGGATAAGGTGATGCTGAAGAAATGGCTAAAAGCAGGCTTTGTCTTTAATAAAACATTGTTCCCGACAGACGAAGGAACACCGCAAGGTGGTATCATCTCTCCAACTCTGGCTAATATGACTTTAGATGGGCTGCAAGAATTACTTGCCCAGAAGTACAAACCAAGAAGAGTTAAGGGTACGAGAAAAATATATTACCCGAAAGTCAATTTGGTTCGTTATGCTGATGACTTCATTATTACAAGTGAAGATAGGGATGTATTGGAATCCGAAATTATGCCATTGTTAAAAGAGTTTCTTTCAGTTCGGGGGCTTACCCTATCAGAAGGAAAAACGAAGATAACTCATATTGACGATGGGTTCGATTTTCTCGGTTTTAATTTCCGAAAGTATAATGGGAAAATGCTTGTAAAACCATCAAAGGAAAAGGTAAAAGTCTTTTTGGATAAGGTTCGACACATTATTGAAACGAATAAAATGGCGAAGCAAGAAACAATAATTAGACTACTGAATCCAATACTCATAGGCTGGGCGAACTACTATAAATATAGTATAGCATCCGAAATATTCAGTAGAGCTGATTTTGAGATTTTCAGAAAGCTGTGGAGATGGTCGAGAAGACGACACAATGCTAAAGGGAAGTATTGGGTAGCCAATAAATACTTTCATAGGATAAATGGTAGAAGCTGGACTTTTTCAGTAGTAGATAGTCGCAAAAAAAGCAATGAGTATTTCTCATTGAAACGACTAACCAATACTAAAACAGAATCCTATGTGAAGATTAAAGCAGAGGCTAATCCATATGACTCAGAGTGGACAGAGTATTTTGATAAAAGAGAAACTTATCAGATGCTTAACACTCTTAAAGGCAGGAAATCTCTACTATATATCTGGAAAAAGCAAAATCGCATTTGTCCAATCTGTGAAAACTTAATTGACAGAGAGAAAGAATGGAGTGTTACGGAACAGACCGTAAATAACCATATTAAAAGAACTCTGGTACATGATAGTTGCCGCAGAAGTGAATTACTTAAAAACAGAAGAAATGAGCCGGTTTTATAACAAAAACTTTGAATTGCTTGAGCCGTATGAGGGGAAACTCTCACGTACGGTTCTTAGGGGGGAAAGGGGCAGCAATGCCTCCGACCTACCCGACACGCACGTGGTATTGATCGACACGGGAAACAGTTACCAGGGGCTTTGCTCGCTGATACACCAGAAGAGCGGTGGAAAGGACGGTATCTATTTCACTTATACGGACGAAAACCCGATAGCGTTCAACCCTTTTTTCACGGATGGTGCGCCCATAATGGAAGCGTAGTAAATATCTCTTTAGCAAGAGATTAGGTTAG
>ENA-OPRK01000047-OPRK01000047.1-human-gut-metagenome-genome-assembly--contig:-NODE-47-length-112335-cov-4.862691_pt1 | contig 112335 bp, 94 predicted proteins | sample MGYA00241793_ERZ501877 | MGnify/ENA primary metagenome ERZ501877 (study PRJEB25962, sample SAMEA1966253) | human gut metagenome | biome: human gut; feature: human-associated habitat; material: faeces... | reverse complement strand
AGCCGTAAAGGGAATCCCTATGATAATGCAAGTATAGAATCCTTCCATGCGGTATTGAAGAAAGAAGAAATCTATCTGCATACTTACCAAAATTTCAAAGAAGCCCGAAGGGCAGTCTTTGAATACATAGAATCCTGGTATAACAGAAAAAGATTCATAGCGCTATCAATTACATAACGCCTCAGCAGAAGGAAGATGAGGAACTAAAAAAGGTGGCGTAATCTTTCGACTTTTTTTGTCCAAAGTATTGACATAGGTCCAATCCCTCCGTCTTATGATTGATGAAAAACCCAGCCGTGAAAAAGCACTGCAGGAACAGGCAGACTATCTTACCCAAAAACTTTTCGGCTCGTCCAGCGAAAGAAGATCCGATGACATTCCAGGAAAACAGAATCTTTTTGATGAAGCAGAAATAGAACAGGATCCGTCCCTGTTGGAAGAAGAGACTGTGATCCGGGAGCATACCCGTAAAAAGAAAGCAGCCCATGATGATCTCTTCAAAGGTCTGAGTGTGGAAAAAGTAGTCATCCCTCTTCCAGAAGAAGAACAGGTCTGTCCAGTCTGCGGCATGCAGATGGTACTGATCGGCGAGGAGTATGTCCGTCGGGAACTGGAATTTGTTCCGGCCACATGCAAAGTCATTGAATACTACAGCCAGAGTTGTGGATGCCCCTCCTGTAAAGAAGGCCTTGGAGATACAGAAAAACCTGTGATCATAAAGTCCCAAGTTCCGGCGGCCCTGGTTGGGAAAGGCCCTGCCTCGGCATCCGCTGTTGCGTGGACGATGTATCAGAAGTACGCCAATGGGCTCCCCCTTTACCGCCAGGAAAAGGACTGGAAACAGTATGGCGCCCAGATCAGCCGGACCCCCTTGCCAACTGGATCATCTACTGTTCACAGAACTATTTCCAGCCAATGTATGATTACTTCCACCGGAAACTGTTGAAACGCGGTTTTGCGATGGCAGATGAGACAAGAGTCCAGGTGATGAATGAGGAAGGACGTAAAGCCCAGTCCCAGTCATTTATGTGGCTGTTCCGAAGCGGTGAGGATGGGCTTCCAGTACTCATCCTGTATGGCTATTCCCCGACCAGGAGCGGAAGCCAGGCAAAGGAATTTCTGGACGGCTACAGCGGGTATCTGGAAACCGACGGTTATCAGGGGTACAACAGCATGCCAGGGATCAAACGGTGTTCCTGCTGGGCTCATATCCGCCGGTATTTTATCGATGCCGTTCCGAAAGGAAAGCAGTATGGTTACAGCCAGCCTGCAGTACAGGGTGTCCAGTACTGCAACCGTTTGTTTGCCATAGAGGACTCCATTAACAAAAAGTACTCTGGTGATTATGAAAAGCGCAGGCAGCTACGCCTCGAGAAGGAAAAGCCCGTTCTGGAGGCTTTCTGGTCATGGCTCAACCAACAGAAGCCTGTCCTGAATACCCGGATGGACAAAGCAGTCAACTATGTTCTCAACCGGAGGGGGACAGCAGAGACCTATCTGGAAGATGGACGGTGCAGCTTCACCAATAATCTCAGCGAGAATGCGATCCGCCCATTTGCTGTAGGTCGAAAGAACTGGCTGTTCAGCAATTCCGTAGAGGGAGCTAATGCCAGTGCAGTTGTATACACAATGGTCGAGATGGCCAAAGCACACAATCTGAATATTTATGGATACCTCAAATTTTTGCTGGAGCACCGACCGAACCAGAACATGACCGACGAACAGTTGGCTGAACTGGCACCTTGGAGTGAGAAACTCCAAGCTATCAAAAATCGCATGTGAATTATAGTGAATTACTCCAACTCACAAAGGGCTGGGGTAATTTTAAATTTTACCGCGTTATTATTTGGCGCTTACCCTAGAAGAAGGTCTGCCCAAGTGGGTGTCTTATGGTATGTGTCATGATGGTATATGAAGAGAACATTCCAAGACGAAGAAGGTAGTAATGCAGAGAAAAGGATAAAGGTGCATACATGATTGAACGAATTTAATAACTCGTGGATAGTTATGTTGAAAATACTATAAATCTTCAGTATAATCTAATAAGTTCTCGGAATTAGATAAATCTAATTCCAATGCAGATTGAAAATTGAATATTGGCAGTTTTGAAGAAAAGAAGATATTTTTGTGTATGAGAAATAGACATAGCGGCAGCTATGCGTTAAAATAGGTATTGCATATCTAACTTAATAGGTGTTAGACAGCGTTTTGAAAGTCCTCAACAGAGGGCATGTTCCAGACATCAAGGTGCTGGCACATCATGATGCCATAGTGGCGGCAATACCACATCTTCGTAGAGCGGTGTTTGCCGTCTCCTAATTTATAGTCCTGTTTCTCACGCTTGTTAGAGCGTTCCACAGAAGTTCTTCTGTCATATTCCTTATCCCATTCCTGACTGTCTCTTGGTGGTATGTTAAAAATGCGGGGATTATCCTTTAATTGTGTATGTACAGTCCGCCCATATTTAGCAGGTGAGCAGGGTGTATCATAGAAACAGCCTTTTTGGCGGTTTGCTTTTGGATACCGGTATTTACACCGGTTTTTCTTAGGCTCATATCCATCGTGATGCATACGTAAGCCCAGCTTACAGCGGGGAACCCCATCAGAGTCAATGATAAAAGTATCTTTGTACTTGTAGTTCCCATTGTTCGTTTTCTTTAGATCAATAAAAGGCTGAATTCCTTCGGCCTTACAATACTCATAGACAGGGATAGCATCCATGGCAGAGTCAAGAAGCAGTTTTTCCAGATGGAAATCAGGGAGGTAGGATTTCATGCTGAAAAAGGTGTGCAGAAAAGACAACATATCGTGTCTGGAAGCACGCTCCAGTAAAGGGAACACAGGAAGATCACTATAGGAATCGGAAGCCACGAACATGAAAAGGTGGTATCCGTTAAAGTAGCATTCTCTCGAAGAGTCCCAGCCGGAGTTGGTATCCGGCTGAGAAAACAGACGCTTGCAGCTGCAGTCAGAAATACCGTTTTCCCTACAGCTGCAGATACGCTTTTTTCGAAGAAGGGAGGAGGTCTTTACCGGAGTGCCATCGCCGGCAAGAGAAAGCATTGCGGGGTTAATGAGACCATTTTTAACCGAATGATCAAGGAACTGCATTCGGTAGAGCTGGAAAATAGAAGAAAACGCATGGGAAGGCTTAACGGGATGCCGTTGAAAAAACGGAAGCAGTCTGGAAGAAATGGATACCGTATCAACAGGAGTTTTATCCCCTTTCTTTTTTCCTTTTTTTGGTTTGGCCTTCAGATAGCGTTCCTTAAGGGAAAGGTTATTAGAATCAGAATCCCATAGACGGGAGAAAAAATCATAAAAGGTACCAATACCGGGAACATCCCCAAAGGAGAAGCCACTAAGAATAGCATACAAAGGATTTTCCTTAAGGAGAGCAACCCAGCGTGTAACGGAAGTAATCTTAAATTTAATAGATAACAGATAGGATCGAAGCATACAGGAAGGGAGCCTGGGCTTAGGCCTCCGTTTAGAATAGCGATCCATCATAAGAGAATCAGTTAAGGATAAATCAAGATGCCAAAATTCAATAATGGTATCCCAGGTATCCTTAGAAAGAGAAAAAGGATCAGGGTAGAAATAAAAAATTTCAGTCAGGAGAAAATCCTGATAGGCGGCATGGCCGCCGATATTACAAGGTAACATAAAAATCGCCTCCAGTCGATGAAAATAAATATATACAATCGGCTTCGCCGCAAATTTTGGACGATTTGTCAAGCCATTTGGCGAAAAAAGTGGGTGCTTTTAATAATAAAGGGATAAAAAGCCTTGAAAAATAAGGGCTTAGAATTCCGAGAACTTATTGTGGTAAAAGGGAGGAAGTAACAGAGTATGGAAAAATCATTTGAACAGGAAAGTCAGCAGCTTCTCTTTCGGAAAATTGACGCTCTTAGGTTTTATGAAGGAGATATTCGGGAACGGGGCAGTAATGGTTATATGTGCAGGGGATCTCAAGATGCTATGTATGGAGATAAAAATGCCTATAGGACGTTAAATGCTCTTCTTTTTGAAGGTGCCAAGAATGAACAAGAACGTATTTGGACAGAAGGCCATATCTTGAATACGGAATTCATCAGAAGGATAGATGAGACAGTTCAGATTTATATAGATATCTTTACTCTTATGAAGGAAAAAAGTATAGATTTTGATAGCGGTGTAGTTGGAAGGAGGATAGAACGTGCTTCTTCGATTACATACTATGAAAACGGCTTTACCCAATCATTTTTTTCCTGTTCAAAGAGCGGATTTGATACGACATTTGCTCGGAAAAGGGATATTGTCCTGATAGAAATGGAACTTTCCCGAAATGTTCCTTTCATTGACTATGAAAAGATATTATTAAAAAGGGAATATGAACATTTGGATGAAAGAGAAATACTTTTGCCACCATTTCTTAACATTGAGATGAAAGAGATACCTCTTACTGTTTCTGAAACGAGAAGAATAAAGGATTTAAATAAAAGGCCTCCTCTAGGAAAATATCGACTGAAGGCGGTAGAATTTCCGGATTACCGTAAGAGTATTTTAGATTCCGAAAAAATAATGTGGCAGCAGATAAGTGATGGAAAAGAGTCTGCAGCTCATTTGTTAGAAATGATGAATAAAAAAGATAAAGAACAGGATTATGAGGAATATACAAGTTGGAAAGGAAAATTACATCAATATTTAAAAATACAGTTTTCAAATATTTGGTATGGAGGCGATGAATTTTGACAGATATCAAGGAACAGTGGGAAAATTATATAGAGTTGGGAGAGAAGGTGGTTAAAGAAAAGGGATTAAAGGAAGAATTCGAAAAAGAAATTAAAGCTTATTCATCTTTTCTCAGTGAAACAAATCAGGATTATTATTATAATTCCACTTATTTACCACATTACAGTATGGAATTTTTGCATTTTTTGGAATGCTTTTATAAAAAATATGAATTAGTAAAACGAATATTTGAGTTATCGTCCTCCTACTCAGGTGTATCATTAATCATAGATCGTTATTGGCAGCAGGAGAGTAAATGGGATGATGAGGAGGAAAAGATAGTTGTAATCAATAAAGTATATTCCTTTTCTGATAAAAACACGGTATGCGATGAAAAACTGTTGATTGAATGCAGTGCTCTCTGCGAGACAAAGCGTTTTATATACCACAGTAAAGCAGGAATTAATGAAAGCGAAGAACAAAAAGAATTGAAAAATTTAAAAGAATTTCTCGATTTTAGGACATATTCGAAAAATAGAAAGAACGGGGAATAAAAATAGAATGGAAAAGACACAAAAGAGGAAAGTGAAATACGATGGGAGATACAGAACGTTTTTGCTGTCAGACCAGAATATTTATCATGCCATTTATTCATTGCGATCATATATATTTGATTTTGAACTTTTGACAGAAAATGATAAGGAACTGTATTATCAATTGCAGGATAAGTATGATGAAATATATATTAAGAAAATAATTAGCGATGTCAGGGGGAAGATTACAAATTTAATTGATAAAGATGATTATTATATAGAAGCTTCCGTTTATTTTCGCCCTAAAAAGCTGGATGATAAAGAGAAGGTTTCATATAGACCTCTTCATACGACGGATATTATTAGTCAGATTGCAATAGTGGCAATGCTTCATTTATTGGTATATGAGATAGCGGATATTGAAAAAAAACTTTATCTTTCAAATGTAAGTCGGCTACTGCCGGGAAATTTTTATGGAAACAGAGTATCCTTAAATCCGGAGTTTTTGTTTAAACCTTGGAAGCTGCAATATCAGGCATATACACAAAATGCAAATGAAGCATTGAAAAAATATAATGCTTCTTTAGAATATAAATATGAGGTATCGCTTGACCTGGAAAATTTCTTCCCGACGATTGATCCAATGTTGGTTTATCAATTAATCGTGGAAAGACTCCCTGTACATACGGAAACTCCGGATAAAGAATTATTGAAAAGAATCTTAATAAAGCTCTTATTTTGTAGACTGAAAACGAAGCTTTCTGATAAAATGAAGAAAGAGTATTATAAGGTAAAGAAGAAAACATGCGAGCCTGTATTTGAGGAAAATTTTGTGCGTGGAATCCCTCAGGGCCTTCCACAATCCTATTTTTTCGGTAATATCTGTATGATACCAATATCGGAAATCTTTCAGGAAAAGTTTAAGGGGGTCAGCTATTTTTACGTAGACGATTCTGTGATTTTTACAAATGATATTCTTGAAGACAGCTTTGGGAAGCAGCTTGAGAATATAAATGCTGAGATAGAAAAACTGGAAAAAGAGCTTCTGGAGAAAGATAACAGGGTTTTGTTGCCAGAGGCCGTGTTTGTCATGAGGAACGCAGGGCTTTATGGTATTCATGTTCACGGTGTAGGTAAGGATATGGCTGTGAGTAAGAGCAGCTTTTTACGGTTAGATCAACTCGATGAAAGTGAGATTTATTTGAAATGCATAAGCCGGGAGGCGTCTCAGGCCGGAAACGAGATATTTAAAATGTATTCGGATGAGGAAGATGTTATACTGGAAGAGAGACTGAAGGCGCTTTCAAATGAAATCCAGAAGAAAATTGAAGATCTGGATAAAAGGCTGGATCAGACGATGGGAGAGATTAGAAATTTGCAGGAAGCACCTGAGGAGGAGCAAAATCCAGAGGAATTCAGGGAATATAGAAAGCGTATACAGAACTGGAGTAAATTCCGTGAGCGTTGGATCCGTTATTATCGCTTCTTTGAATATCGAAAACATCGTCTTAATTTAAGACACATGTGTGAAACAGATAAAAGTAATAAAAAAGAATTGAAGGAGATTATATATACAGTCAATAAATATGATACGAAAAAGGAAAAGCTAGAAGCTTTTATGCAGTCCTATAATGAAAATATATGGGACGCTGCGGTTTCCATGTACTGCGAGGACATCAGCGATACAGAGAAAAAAGACCTTGGAAAGTATATTGGAGAACTCAACAAATTGTGTTTCGAAGAAGAAAATAAGGCGAGCTCTTTTCTTTATAAAGTGTATAAAGAATTGATTGAATGTGGGGAAAAGGAAGATAACGATAAAAATATATGTAAAAAATCCGGTATGGAATTTATTGATCCGTATAAAACATTAAAATATTTTGCAGCATGCAAAATGAAATCATTTTCTCATAAGCATTATAATGTAGCGGAACATTGGGTAGAGCAGATCCAGAATAAAAACTGGAAAAGTGAGATTTTGGCGAGGCTGCTGTCTAAAGATATGGTGGAAATGGCAGAGATAGTAAGTGAAAATACATCACAGTTTATACGAATGGTCGCAAATGCTGTGTACTCACAGCTTTTTGACGTAGAAATAGAAGATTGTTTTGTGATTAGAAAGTTTAACAGGAAGCCTCTGAGTTGTGGCGAGTTTCGGATTTTACTGTTTTTGAGAAACCGGATGTTTACAGAAGAGATGTTCCTAGATCAAAAAATCTTATTGAACGATGCGGGAAATAAAGCAGATTTGGATTATGCGGTAATGGAAGTGGTCGATATTTTTCAAACTTTTGTGGCGGATCCAATCCGAATCGATAAGTTGATTTTGACTCATCAATATACCTGCGAGGTCTGGAAAAACGGATCGAAACACCTGTATTTTTATACGCTTCACAATCAGGAGCATGCGATTGCGTTAATTCGAAATATAGTAAAACTGATTCATGGAATTGGCTTTTTAAAGATATCTACGCTCGATTTCTATATTTTATTTTTGGCATGTTATCTTCACGACATATCCATGGTAAAAATCCCCGCGTTAGACGCATTTTTAACAGATAAAGAAAGCGGGGACAGTATTGCCTGGGAGCATTTATCAGAAGTCCATCAGGAGATTACATCAAAGACGCAGCTTGCGGAAGGGGAAAAAATAGAATACAGAGAGTCGGATATGGAAGATATTTCGCAGGTGAAAAAGTGGATGACCCAGAGTTACAGAAAGTTAGATGCATATTATGAAAAGAAAATCAGGGAAAAACACGCGTCAGACAGTGCGGCAGAAATACGAACCAGGGAAGACCTGAATTTTCTGGATGAAACTCTTAGGGAATTTGTTGCGGATATTTCAGAAGCCCATCAAGCAGATGAAAGAGATATTTACTTTACAAAATCATCAGCTGCTGAAAAAATGGTTAGCCTTAAGTTTGATAAAATCTTGCTTCGGCTTGCTGATTTACTGGATATGAGTAATTGCAGAATATCCAGGCCCATCCTGTATCATAATTTGGATCAGATGTCGGAAGAATCCGCTTTTCATTGGATTTCTCATCTTTTAACACAGGGTTATGAACTGAAAACAGATTATAGTATAGTAGCAGGCAAAAAGTGCCTGACGCCAGGATCAATTGTCGAAAAGTTGATTTTAATAGTTACTGTAGATATGTCTCAGATGTCAAAATGTCAGTGTGAGAAGCCATGTAAAGCTATGAAAATTGAAAATATTGATGATAACGGCTTTGAACTAAAAATAGGAAACGGTTGTGAGAATGGGAAGGAGGTCTGTAATTTCCTGTGTAAATGGTTTTCCAAAAAAAATCGATATCTTATGCAGGAGCTTTATGCATTAAGGGAATATTTAAACCGTGTTCCTGAGAACTATTTTGGCGCAGAAGTTGCAGTCCGTGTAAAAATTGCCAATAAAACATGCCTGGACGAAAAACAGTTTGGGGTATTGGAGCAGTATCTAAGAAAAAAAGATATAATAGATTCAGAAAAACTAAATGGAATTCAGGAGAAAATTTAAAATTTATATTTTTCAGATGTTTCGTCAAAAGAAAAATCGGCTTTTATAGCATTATTATTATCCATTCAACTGAACAGGAGGATTGTGCCAGGAATCTTTAATATCCCCTATAGTAGACGATTAAAAGCATTTATGAATCAAGGGCAGGACTTATGCTTCTTCGTCAAAGGAAATACTTCACTTTCATAGTGAAAAACAACAGCTTTACAGAAGCTGCGGAGGAGTGTTATATCTTGCAGTCTGCCATCTCACAGCAGATACAGGCATTAGAAGCTGATTTGGGTATCACGTTGCTTGCGGTGGGAAAACCGGAAATTTCATCTCACTCTGGCAGGAGAATACTTTTACAGGCAGGCGGCAATCCTTCTGGAGGAAGCGGAGCGGATAAGGCAGGATACTATCCGCATTGCAAGGCAAAAGGTACAGAAGCTTCGGGGTGGTTATTTAAAGTCCTATGGCGGCTATGAACTGCAGCATGCGGCAGCAGCATTTTCAGAGCTGTTTCCAGATATAGAACTTCATATTGTGAACGGCATCTATGAGGAACTGTATGATGCACTGCGGTTCGGAGAAGCCTATTTAGTATTTAAAGATCACAGGTGCGCCTTTTCAGACTTGTATGAGAACTTTTTTGGTTTTTACGGCATATACCTGCATCAAGGTGGGCAAAGTCCCTTAAGCCAATTGAAGAGTGTAACCATAGAGGAACTTCGCCGGATTATGGCGGCAATTTTCTATTTATGGTAAATCTGGGGTATGGACGTGTGATGGTGGCGGCTAACCGCGGATTTTTGCCGATAGAAGGCCAGACGGATCTGCTTCAGGCAGGTTCCACGATTCACCGAATTACGCTGATTCACAATGAGAGTCAACTTACACGCAATTACAGCGCTTCCTGGAACAAGGAGAAAACAAATGAATATCTGCAGAACTTCGCTGAATTGCTGAAAGAAGTGTTTGCAGAAACGTAATAGATATCAGGCTGCTTCTTTATGAAATGAAAGGGGCAGTTTTTTTGTCTTTCGACCAAATGACTAAATCAATTTCGGATAAACTTAACTTATTAAAAGGCCATGAAAATCAGATTGTTTCCGGCCTTCATACTTTTTATCATAACAAGAAAAGGAAAGGAACAGGTGATTTCCGCAGCTTCATGCCGCAGTAAAAAGCGCAGGCCGCTGCGAAGATTATGAATGAAGCCGGATTGGATGCGCTTACTTTTACGATGGGTCTCTCTTCCCGCAGCTCAATCTGCAGTTTAATCGCGGAGGCGCAAACATACGGTGAGATAGCCATGCTGGTGATGACATCCACCAAAGAACTTCTGTCACTGGACATCCTGGAACGGGGAACCTCCGGGATACGCTGTACGCCTATCAGCTTGCAAAATGCTGTAATTAGAAACGTGTCATGACTGAGGCTGTAAAGTGGAGTGCGTGTGAAGCGCGCATGAATGATATTGCACCGGGCATCGTCGTCATGCCATTGGCGGTTGATGAGTTTAACGGACCCCACGGCAATTTTTAAAAAACATGTTATTACGGCCCCCCTAGGCCCCAGGAAGAAAGCTCAAATCAAAGTGTCTGAGTTTTTTCCTTTGCAGCTGCAAATTCGGAGGGAACGGCCTCGTCAGGCAGGGAGTCATGGATTTTACAGGTTCCTGCCTCCCTGGCAGTCTCATAGTACCAGCACTTATAATCCAGAATTGCGAGGGTATCCTGCATTTGGGCAATTTGCTTCTTAACAATATCCCGCTGCTCTTGCATCAGTGCCAGACGTTTATCGATAGTACTGTCGCCCTCCATGCACCAATCCATGAAGGTTTTAATTTCTTTGATTGGCAGACCGGCTTTTTTTAGACATTCAATGATGGACAGCCACTGAAAGTCTGCATCTTTAAACATCCGGATTCCCCCGCCGGATCGCTCCACAAAGGGCAGAAGTCCTTCCTTGTCGTAATAGCGTAAAGTAGAGGGCGCCACTCCCAGTTTTTTTGCCATTTCACCTACCGTATAAAACATGATGATCTCCATTCCTGAAAAGTTGAATACTTAAAAACTGAAAAAATATCTTGACTTAAACCTGACTTTAAGTTGTATAGTTTGATTGAACTTATAAGCAAAGAGTAACATGCAGAAATAATAAAGTCAAGATGGAGGTAAAGAAAATGAACTTTAATGGGTACATTCCAACCCGTGTCTTGTTTGGCGCTGGATGTCTGAATGATCTGCATACCCAGATCATGCCGGGAAAGAAAGCAATGCTTGAATGCGACCGCATTCCGCTTACGGATGAAGAATGTACGGCAATTTACGAAAAATCGTATCGTTAAACAAGGAGGCATTTATGAAAATCTTATTGTTATATTACTCTTATGGTGGAAATACGCACCGTGCCGCGCGGCATATTCAAAAGATATTGGGCTGTGATGTACAGGAAATTTTGACTGTGACACCCTATTCAGGAGATTACAATTCGGTTGTCAGTCAGGGAAAACGGGAAGTGGAGGAAGGATACGAGCCGCCGGTCCGCCCCTTTGATAAGGATCTAGACCATTATGATACGGTGATTCTGGGAACCCCTGTCTGGTGGTATGCCTTTGCTCCGGCTGTAAAGACGGTTCTTTCCGCCGCTGACTGGAATGGAAAAACGGTTTATCCGTTTGCCACAAACGGAGGATGGATTGGCCATACATTTCGTGATATGAAGACGGCCTGTGCCGGAGCTGACGTAAAACAGGGATTGAATATCCATTTCGATGGAGATCAGATGCAGACCTCAATTGCAGAAATCGACCGTTGGACGGCAGAGATTAAGGAGGAATAAAGAATGGAAAGACCCTATGTTTTCTGTCATATGATGACGTCGCTGGACGGTAAGATCATGGGAAACTATATGGAAGCGCCGGAGGCCGGTCCTGCCGGTGACGCTTTTTATCAAATCGCTTTCGGTAAAAAACCAAAATACCTGCATCAGGGATGGTTGTCCGGACGTGTGACCACCGATGATAATTTTACCATGTACCGCAGACCGGCGCTGGATGAGAAAGCGCCCGAAGTGCCGGAGGGTGACTTTGTTGCGGAGAAAGTACCCATGTATTATGTTTCCATTGACCCGTCCGGCAGACTCGGATGGGAAGAAAATACACTTACCTATATTGATACCACCGCTCATGTACTGGAGGTGCTGACGGAACAGGCCTCCAATGCATACAAAGCCTTTCTTCGCAAACTGGGCATTTCCTACATCATTGCAGGAAAGAAAACCCTGGATTACAGTGAAACTCTGACGAAATTAAAGCGTTTGTTTGGAATTGAGACTCTGATGTTAGGAGGAGGCGGTGTGCTGAACTGGTCCTTTATCCAGGCGGGGATGTGCGATGAGATCAGTGTGGTGATAGCGCCCTGTGCAGATGGCTCTGCAGAGACACAGACCCTGTTCCAGGCCAGGGCAGGATTAAGCACAGAGGAACCGGTTGGCTTTACTCTGAAAAGTGCTGACGTACTGGAGGGAGATGCCGTATGGCTCCGCTATCTTGTAAAGGAAAGGATCAAATGAACCAGATAAAAGATGGATTCCCGGGAATTAGGACATATTACTTCGGATCTCTCTGCGTATGACACCATGGGAAATCCGGAAATCATGCAGATTTCGCTGATAAACGAAAAGATACGCCGCCAGGAGAGAAATCAAAATGCCTGGCGGCGTATCTTCTTATATTTCATACAATATTTCATACAATTTCCTGACTGCCTCAATGAACTTTTTCATTGAGCAGTGGCTCATTGGCATTAATCAGGCCATATGGAATGCCCCATACCCCATGCTTTCCAGTTGCAAAATATAGAATTATAAAGTATAATATGGATTAGGTACCAAGAATTTTTATAAAATATTCATAAGAACCCAGCTTAATATTTAAATTATGGTTTCATATTCAGAAAATAAGCGAAAGAAGTTGTAATCGATATGGACAGAATACATAATCTGACAGAACACGTGTTCTGTATAACGGGCATCAGTCACTTCGTATCATCTAAAAAAGCCATCCAGACGATGGAATGGGGCAGGGATCCTTTTTCAGCATCTGGATGGCTTTTTGTGCCTTTGCATCGTACACGGAGTTATTTCCGTATTGCCCGTCTATCATGACCAGTCCTTGAAAGCTTTTCGGTAAACTGATAGATTAATGAGGAGGAAACGAGATGAAGCGCAACGGAAACAGGGGAATGGCAGGTATGCTGGGTGCGGTCCTGATACTTTTGGTATTGACTGGCTGCGGCAGACAGATATCGGTACCTGAAGAAAAAATTGTGATCAAAATTCTTTATAATGGAAATTTTAATCAGGTAAAGGAATTGGTAGAGACTGCCTGCGGCGATATCGAGCTTCAGACGGAACTGTCGCTTTATACCAGCGAGCAGCTTCGCCGTTTGGACAGAGGCGTTGGGCCGGACCTGGTGATCACGGCGCAGCCCGATTCAAACATGGTGAGGAAGCATTTACTGGATATCAGCGACACAAAGGCCAGCGCCGCCTATGACGGCACCATTATGAATGCCTGGAAGACAGATGGAAAGACGTATATGATCCCGCTGCCCGGTGTGTACAGTGGCTATGTAGTCAATGAAACGTTGTTTCAGCAGGCAGGAATCGCTTTGCCCACAAATAATGATGAACTGGTAACCGCTCTTACCGAACTAAAAGAGAGAGGGCTTGGCACTGGAGAGGATGGCGTGAGTTTTTCCATCATGAGCGACTATAATACGGCGGTAGGCCTGTTCTATGTCGGAAATATGGTGCCTGATTTCCTGGGGACCGTTGAGGGAGTCAAATGGCTGGCGGATTTTAGAGATAAACAGGCGACCTTTACCAGTGTTTGGGAACAGAGCTTCACTCTGTCAGATGCCCTTGTAGGCGCAGGCGTTATGGATCCTGCTGATATTGCCCATCAGCGCAATATCGTTCTCTGTAAGAAGCGTTTGAGCCAGGGAACTCTTGCGGCCGCTTTCGGAGACTCAGCACTATATTATGAGTGTGTTGCCGAAAACCAGAAGGCGGTAAAGGAAGGTACGTCAGAGGCCTATGTCTACCGGATGCTCCCGCTTTTCAGTGATGAGGGAAATGAACCCTGGTTTCTGTTCTCGCCGTCCGCCTTTATGGGCGTCAATAATAGCATTAGTAAAGAAAAACAGGATGCCTGCAAGCGTATTCTGGAATTACTTTCGACACCGGAAGGGCAGGCCGCTTTAATTGAGGATATGGGCGGAGGAATGTCCTGCCTTACTGATTATCAGCAGCAGGAGGAGTTAATTCCACTGGGAGTAGAAACGTATGTGGAATCAGGATATGTATATAATGTCTTATTTCCAGGTAAAACCGTAGAATACCTGGGCGGGTACGTGAGAAATGTCATGTCCGGCCAATGCTCGGTAGAAGAAACCCTGCAGTCGATTGACCAATTCTACTATGAGGGGACGGACGAAAATTCCTATGATTTTTCTGTTATCGGGATGGTAGGTCATGATCTGCTGCTGGATAATTTCAATGTGCGCCGCAGGGAGACGGAACTTGGCAATTTTATAGCAGACTGCGTAGCAGAAGCGTCAGGAGCGCCCATTGCAGTGGTCAATGGCGGCGGAATCCGGGCCAGCTTCTATCAGGGGGTGGTCTATGGAGGAGATCTTGCGGTGGTGTGTCCTTTTAACAACCAAATCATTGTATTGGAAATGGATGGGCAAACTCTGTGGGATATGCTGGAAAACGGCCTGTCTGTCTGTACGGAAGAGTTTCCAGGCGGCCGATTTTTACAGGTATCCGGGCTCCGCTATACCTTTGACAGCAGCAAACCGGCCGGCAGCAGGCTGGTAAGCGTGACACTTCCCGATGGTACGGCACTGGATTTGGAGGCAGACTGCCAGGTAGCTGTGACAGACTATATGGCCGGTTCCAGAACCTACGCGGAAGGCAACGGAGACGGCTTTACAATGCTTAATTATTATGATGACGCCACCCCGAAGGGCCGTGTTGCGCTGGTGAAAGAAACCGGGCTGCTTTATCGTGACGCTTTAGCACAGTATTTTGAACGGCATCGGGACAGCGTTGTGGAGACCATGCTGGAAGGAAGAATCAGCGATTTGGCGCAGGACAAATAAAAAGACCCTGCGGGCGGAAAGGAGGGGGAGGATTGAACAGACACAAAAAAAAGAGTGATAAGCATATCGTATTGATTTTTGTCCCCGGACTGCTTTTGATGATTGCGATCCTGTGTACCCTTGCGGTGATAAACTATCAAAAGGTATCGGAACGCACGGTGACCAACATCAGCGGGGTTTACCTGCGGGAAATGACGACGCAGTTAAGCAGCCATTTCCAAACCAACTTAAACAGCCAGTTTTCTCAGCTCCGCACGATCACAAACGCCCTGTCAGAGAGTGACTTAAAGGATGAAGAAAGCCTGAAGCTTTTCCTGGCACGCGCGCAGTCAGACAATGATTTCACACACATCGCGTTCATCAGCGATAAGGGAATCGCCTATTCTTCAGAAGGCGTCGTACCTGCGATGTCCAAAATCTCCGGACTGGATCAGTTGCTGTCTGGTTCGGGAGAACTGATCTCAGTCAACGAAACGATCTGGGAAAGCGGCACGATTCTGCTGGGGGCTGCCATGTCTCCCGTGGAGTTCGAGGACTGCCGGCTGGTCGCCGTGATTATTGGAATCCATACTTCTGATATTGGCTCGAGACTGGGAATGGACAGTAAGACGGCAACAGATTCCTACACCAATATCGTGACCAGAAACGGGGATTTTGTGATCAAAAGCGCCTCTTCAGAGGAGGTCATATATGGAAGCAACTTATTGACGGTCTATGAACAGCATGCAGTCTTTGACAAGGGATATGATTTTCCGTCCTTCCACGCAGCCATCGATGCGGGGGAAAGCGGGCTGACGCTGCTGACTGTCGGCACGCACCACGTGTACCTTTACTATATGCCAATCCAGGGGACGGACTGGTACATGGTAACCAGTATGTCATACGAGACCGTCAACAACCAGATTGTCTATTTAAGCCAGTTTATGGCGGGAGTAGGCGCAGGGATCTTTTTTGTCGTATTCGCCACCGTGATAACGTTTTTCCTTCTGTTTAGACGAAGTGAGAAACGCAGCAATGAGCTGCTGCGGCTGGAAAAGGAACGGGCGGAGGCAGCCAGCCGTGCGAAAAGCGACTTCCTGTCTCAGATGTCTCATGAAATCCGTACTCCGCTTAACGGCATTATGGGGATGGTGGAGCTTGGGAAGAACCATATTGATGAACCCGGCCGGATGCGTAACTGCCTGGACAAAATTACATTTTCGTCCACACACCTCCTCTCCCTGATCAATGATATCCTGGACATGTCCAAAATTGAGAGCGGAAAAATCGAACTGCATCCGGAGCTGTTTGACTTGGGAAAGCTTCTGCGTGCATTAACGACAGTGTTCCATGTGCAGGCGATTAACAGGCAGATAGACTTTCAGATCTTTCTTCGGGGAGAGGTCACGGAGTATCTGGTTGGCGATTCGCTTCGCCTGAACCAGATACTGACGAATCTGCTCTCCAACGCTGTGAAATTTACCCCGGCGCAGGGATGTGTCAACCTGAACATAGAAACGCTGCGCCGTGATGATCACAGGATATGGCTGCGCTTTGAGGTTAAGGACACCGGCCGCGGAATCGCACCGGAGAATATCGACCGTATATTTGAACCTTTTACCCAGGAAAACAGCGGGATTGCCCGGAATTATGGCGGCACAGGACTTGGCCTTCCCATCACCAGAAGCTTTACGGAAATGATGGGCGGATCCATTACTGTGTCCAGTGAGGTGGGGGCGGGCAGCGTCTTCACCGTTGATTTGCCCTTTGACTGTGCACCGGATGACGTATACAAGGATGCACAACCCTGCGGAAGCGGCCAGTCGGTTTTGGTTGTGAATCAGATAGAAGAACTGAAAAATAATCTCACTGATGTGCTCAGAAAGGAGAATTTCCGAGTGGATTCCGTATCTGATGAGGAGACGGCCCTGTGCAGGATCCATGCGGCGGTGCAAAATGGTACGCCCTATGAATTGTGTTTCGTAAAGTGGGACGTTTGCCAGGAGATGAAGCTGTTTGCCTCAAAGATTCGAAACGAGTCAGACAATCCGGATCTGAAGCTCATTCTGACAGGGCAGGACCAGGACGATCTGGATGACATGGCCGCTCTATGTGGTGCCGATGCGACTCTGTGCCGTCCGGTATTCCATTCAGATCTTGCAGTACTTATGACGGTACTGACGGGACAGAATCAGGACCAGACGAAACCAGAACAGTCAGCTGTTCTGGCCGGCAAGCAGGTTCTGCTGGCAGAAGATAATGAAATCAATCTGGAGATTGCCGCTGCACTGCTTCAGGATGCGGGTGCCATTGTTACTTCCACCCAAAATGGACAGGAAGCGGTTGAACGGTTTTCCGAAGCGCGGGAGGGCTTTTATGATCTGATCCTGATGGATATTCAGATGCCGGTAATGGATGGCTGCAGTGCAGCACAGGCAATCCGGGCGCTTCCCCGTTCGGATGCGAAATGCACCATCATCATTGCCATGACGGCCAATTCCTTCCGCGAGGACGTTCAGAAATGTCTGGACAGCGGCATGAATGCACATATTGCAAAGCCATTTATATTGAATGACATCACCAGTGCCTACCTGGAAGTTTTAGGGAGCTGGAAACTGCGAAAGGCGGATATAGACAGACATGTTGATGTATGACAGAATTTATGAAATTCTAAAAAACAGAATTGTAAGCAGACTGTTACCAGGAGGATCAAGCCTTCCTTCCCGCGCAAAGTTATGTGTAGAGTTTGGAACCTCGGAAAAAACCGTTCGCCGGGCTTTAGCCATGTTAGAGAAAGAGGGGCTTATTGAAACAACACAGAGGAAACGTCCCACGGTCAGCTTTATGCAAAATACCGGTCACAGGACGACCGTGCTCGCTCTTGAAAAAATAGATAAAGATATCACAAGCGATGTACTAAAAGCAGGCGTACTGCTGTGTTACCCGGTGATTAAAAAGGGGATCGCGCTCTGCAGTCAGGAAGACCTTCAAATTCCACGCAGAATAGTGGATCATATGGATAGTGGGAACGCAGAGGAGTTTTGGAGACTGTCGAAACTTTTTTACCGGTTTTTTGTTGCCAGAAATGAGAATTCTTTGATTTTACAGGCTGTTGACAGCCTGGGACTTTCAGACCTGAGCCCCCTGCGTGACGATATACAGATCAGAACCAGATATTATGAGCAGGTGCAGGAGTTTATGAGGACCCTTGAGACGGGAGGTGTTCCAGAACATGTCCATTTTGATGATATGTCAGATATCTATGGGATGACGGAGGGAAATACCCCGGCCTTTCAGGCCGCTCCCGATTCCGCTGTGATTTATGGAAAAAAGCAGCTGGAAAAACTGCTGGAGGATTCAGAGGTAAGATATTCCGCTGTGTATATGGATATTATTGGTCTGATTGCTGCCGGCAGCTATCAGCGGGAAGACAAGCTTCCAACGCACGCGGAGCTTCAAAAAATATATGGCGTCAGCGTAGATACTACGACCAGAGCGATACAGATTCTGCGGGAATGGGGTGTTGTAAAGACGGTTCGCGGCGTTGGCATATTTGTGACTGCAGATACGGCTGACATTCAAAAGATTCATGTGCCATCTCATTTAATCGCCTGTCATGTCCGCCGTTATCTGGATACGCTGGAGTTTTTGGAACTGACAATAGAAGGAGCGGCTGCCTGTGCCGCTGCGCGCGTTACGAAGCCGGAGCTGCTGGCGGTAAAAGAAAAAATGGAACGTTTTTGGAATGAGGAGTATCTGTATGGACGCACGCCGGCCATTCTTCTGGATTTTATTACGGAACATATCGGAATTGAGGCTCTCAGTACCATTTATGAGCTTTTACAGAGAAATTTCCGAATCGGCCGCAGCATTCCGGGATTACTGACCACAGAAAAAACACCGGTGAACTGCGAAATTCATGAACAATGCATCGCGGTGATCGATGCTCTTTTAGCAGGCAGCCATGAACAGTTCACAGAAAAAACCGTACAGCTGTTCGGGAATATCTACTGCCTGGTAAAGGAGGAATGCAGGCGGCTCGGATATTTTGAGCCGGCAGTTGAGGTTTATGATGGAACAGCGTTATGGAAATCGTCCTGAATTGGAAAAAGAAAAAATAAAGGATTTTCTTTCCGCTTTCAATGTTTTTTCTTCATGTATCATACCTCAGCCGGTTCGGAAACGAGTTCCGATATTCAGACGGCGTCAGACCGGTTTCCCGTTTGTAGATCTTCATAAAATTATGACTGTCATGATATCCCAGCTTTTGAGCGATCTCTTTGATGGAAAGGGAAGTTTCGGACAGGTAATAGTTGGCCTGCGAGATTCTCTGATTCAGAATATACTGGTGCAGGGATACACTGCCGAGGCTCTTAAATAGTCTGGCGATATACTGCTCGTTATAATTGAATTTATTAGCGATATTTTTCAGCTTTAATTCTTTATCGAGATTTTCGTCAATGAAGTCAATGATACTGTTGTAAATTCCTGCATTGGATTGAGACTGCGCTTCCTCGTCGTTCTTCAGAATGGAGATTTGGTTGCTGATTTCGCACAGGATAAGTGTTGTTAAATAGTTTACCTCCAGAAAGCTGTAGTTGGAACGGATCGTATCTTGAAGCTGTCTCATAAAAATTGCTATTTTCTCCGGGTAAATCAGGGTTCCCTGGCTGGGGATAAAGATTTCATTTACAGCCTCCAAAAAAGGAAAGTCCACATTGCCCAATTCTGTCTTTCGGATTTCCGACGGTGGATAAAAATGCAGCCAGTAAAAGTCGCATTTATTGTTATTATAACCGCGGCGCACGTTATTGGGGGCCTCGTGCGGATCGATCAGCAGAAACTGGTTTTCGTGAATGGAATAAGATACGCCTCTGTATTTTAAATACAGAATACCTCTGGTGACCACACATAATTCATACGTATCGTCCAGGGGGAGTGCATCATGCCTCCAGTCTGAGGAGGGAGCCTCGAATTTGCCGGTATCTCTGCAGGAGAGGGGCTGAGAAATATTTATGATATAGCCATTTTCATGAATTTTCATTACTGCCTCCTTACGAACTGAATACTTACTATGAATTATATAATAATTGCGATCATGAGGGAATGGAAATTAGAGACAAAAAGTGTAAAAAACGTACCTATATGCAAGTAATGTACGTTTTTTACACTTTTTATATTTTTATAACATTTACACAAAAAATACAAGTTCTTATAATTGATTATATAAATTAAACACAGTAAAGGAGAAGATGGTATGAGAAAAAAATGGTTTGGTTTATTGGCGGCAGGTGTATTATTAGTATCTTGCATGATGACAGGCTGCGGAAGCAAGACATCTGAGCCTCCGGCTGCATCAGGAGCAGAAACAGCAGCAGGAGCGGGAGAAAAGAAGGAAGAGACAGAGAAAAAAGATGCAGAAAAAGGGGAAGAGGCAAAGTCGGATACGGAATCGTCAGGCAGTGAGAAAGTGAAACTGGTCGGTATGACCTGGGGGAGCACCGCAACAATTGAAAACTTTACGAAGGAGTTTTTCGAACAGAACCCGGAAATGGCAGCGAAGTATGAAGTGGAATGGGTTGTAGGAGGAAAGGGAGACGATGATGTGACAGAGCGGATCAGGCTGGCTTTGTCATCGGGTGAATATGTAGCTGACTTTGTCCAGTTAAATTACACACAGGTACCCGAATTTGCAAGGGAAGGCGTTCTTACCGATGTCAGCGATGCTCTGAAGAAGTACGAAGCGGATATTGCTGATGGCGGATTACAGTTGATGCGGTATGAAGATGCCACGGTTGCTTTTCCATTTGAATTAAAACCGAGAGTATGGTTCTACCGCAGCGATATCTTTGAAGAAGCAGGAATCGATGCGGATGAGATTAAGACGACGGATGACTTTATAGCTGCTGGAAGGAAGCTACAGGAAAAGTTCCCTGGAAAATATATCTGCAATGTTGGTTCTTCTGCTCCCGGCTACTTATTCTACATGGCTTTGAGTGGAAATGGTGCAAGATTTACGGATGAAGATGGAAATTATATGATATCACAGGATGAAGGGACGAGAAAAGTACTGGAAGACTATCGGAAGATTGTGGAATCTGGTGTCTCCATGGATGTATCTGACTTTACGACAGACTGGGAAGCAGCATTGGCAGACGGAAGTCTGGTAAGCTCATTAAGCGCCTCCTGGCTGGCTCAGGATTCTTTGCTTCCAACCTATGCGGCAGGCCAGGAAGGAAAATGGGCATGCGCCCAGTGGCCTGAAATCGGCGGATCTGTCGGAGGAAGCGACGCTGGCGGATCGGTATTCGTAATTCCATCATTCTCTGAGCATAAGGAAGAGGCGAAAGAATTGCTGGCGGAAATGACACTGAGTGAGGCAGGTGACCTCTGTATCTGGGACAGCATCAGTTCCATACCGGTCAATAAAAAGGCACTCGATAACGAGAGAATGCAGGTACCAAACAAATTCTTCGGAACCAGTGTTGTGGAAGCAGGCAAGACTGCAGTTTCCAAGATGAGCGTTTTCAACTATTCTCCCAAGGCTCTTGCAGAAACAGATATTGTAATGCCTTACTTTGTAAAGGCAGTTAATGGAGAACTGTCAATCGACGAGGCTTTGACCTCGGCAGAAAAGGATTTAAAGAGCCAGCTGGGAAATGCTTTTGAATAACAGCGGTATCGATTCACAGACAGGAGAAGGAATGAAGAAAAAAACAATAATCCCTTACTTATTTATCACACCGTTTCTCATTGCATTTGTACTGTTTTTTGTATACCCTGCTGGCTATTCTCTCTATTTAAGTTTTCTTAAATATAAGGGGTATGGAGAAGCCACCTTTGTCGGATTTCAAAACTATAAAGCCCTCCTGACCTATGCCCTGTTCTGGAAATCCCTGGGAAATACAGCATTTTATTTCCTGGCACACTTTGTTCCTGTTATGGCCGGTGCGTTTTTATTCGCACTGGCCATGCAGTCGAGCTACATTGGCAGGGCGCAGAAGGTGATAAAGCCGGTGTTGTTTTTGCCGCAGGTGGTTCCTCTGGTTGCGTCTGCTCTTATTTTTAAAATTATTTTTTCCACCAATTCCGGAGCACTTAATCAGATTACGGGGCTCCATGTAAAGTGGCTGGAAGACCCGGGGCTTCTTAAGTGGCCGGTAGTATTTTTGATTATCTGGAGGTCTGTGGGCTGGTTTATGGTTATCTTTCTTGCAGGACTGACGACAATCAGCAGTGATTTGAATGAGGCTGCAACACTGGATGGGGCAAATAACTGGCAGCGGATCACGAAAATTACGATTCCGTTGATGAAACCGATTTTTTTATTTGCGTTTGTAACCGATGTCATCAGTTCCTTCAAAATCTATACAGAACCAAATGTCATGATGGTGGAGACGGGGACGATTCCAGTGGATGCGCAGCCTGTTATGAATATAATCACCAATCATATTAAAGGAGGGAATTTCGGTATGGCCTCGGCCGCAGGCTGGATTCTGTTTCTGATTATATTGGTTGTTTCTCTGGCACAGCTGTTTTTGATGAAGAATAAGGAGGATTGATGATGAGCAAAGATATCAAAAAGGTTACTCTTCATATACTTCTTCTATTGTTCGCAGCTGCGGCTGTGGTTCCAATTCTGCTCATGTTCGTTAATTCATTTAAGACGGGGAGTGAATTGGCGAAAAACGCATGGGGAATTCCATCATTCTGGACATTTTCCAATTACACAAGCCTTGTCAGCTTCAATTCGGGAATCTTGGTTAGGACATTTTTCAACAGTGTTTTTGTTTCTGTTGTCTATACTATGCTGACGCTGATCGTTTCCAGCCTGGCTGCGTTTGCGTTTTCCAAATACAGCTTTAGAGGTAAAAATGTGATATTCATTTTCCTTCTGGCAACAATGATGATTCCGGTGGAGATCACGATTCCAGCGATCTACCTAATGTTCAGCAAGGTACATATGCTGAATACCTATTCTGTGCAGATATTTCCGGGAATCGCAAATGTATTCTGTCTGTTCATGCTGAAGCAGTATATGGACAGCCTGCCGGATTCTCTTCTGGAAGCGGCAAGGCTGGACGGAGCAGGAGATATCAGTATTTATCAGAAGGTGGTGCTGCCTTTGGTGTCCCCGGCTATCGGTGCTCTGGCGATTTTGACATTTCTTGGAAAATGGAATGACTATTTATGGCCTTCCATGCTCTTAACCAAAACGGAGGTCATGCCGATCATGGTAGTATTGCCTACCTTAAATACCGGGAATTCCCAGTGGTCTACACCGTGGGAACTGGTTATGGCAGGATGTGTGATTGTGACACTGCCGTTAATTATTGTATTTTTTATTTTTCAAGATCAGTTTATGAGCAGCGTCACAATTGGGGCTGTAAAAGAATAGAAAGGACTTAATAGCTTATGTTGCAGCATGGAACGAAGGGAAATTGGAAGAAGTATAAAAATAATCCGGTGCTTGGAGGAAAATATGGTACGTGTTTCGATATTGCAGTATTGGATGAAGGAACGGAAATAGCCATGTATTTTTCATGGAGGCCCAGGAAAAGCGTCGCGGTTGTAAAGAGTACGGACGGCATTCACTGGTCGGAACCGGAAATTTGTATTGGGCCTAAAGCATCAGCGGAAGGCTGGGAGGATGAACTGAATCGCCCGTCTGTTGTGAAAAACGGCAATACATATTATATGTGGTATACCGGTCAGTATAAGGCAGGTGAAGCGGATGGAACGTCCCATATTTTCTGTGCAGTCAGTACAGATGGAATCCATTTTGAACGGGTGGATGATAAACCGGTATTATATCCGCAGGAACCATGGGAGAAGGCGGCTGTTATGTGCCCGAGTGTACTATGGGATGAGGAAACCAGCCAGTATAAAATGTGGTACTCAGCGGGTGAACAGTATGAACCTAATGCAATTGGGTATGCCGAGAGCCCGGATGGACTTGTCTGGAAGAAATTTACTGGTAATCCGGTTTTCTGTGCCGATCCGGATACAGAGTGGGAGCAGCATAAGGCGGCTGGCTGTCAGGTATTAAAAAAAGATGAATACTACTACATGTTTTATATTGGATACCATAATGAGGATTATGCACAGATAGGAATAGCACGTTCACGCAGCGGTATGACGGGTTGGGAGCGTTCTTCATATAATCCGATCATAGCACCCGGTGAAGATGGATTTGACAGCTGTGCGTGTTATAAGCCGTTTGCTGTGTTTAAGGATGGAAAATGGCTGCTTTGGTATAATGGCAGAAACGGAACTTTAGAGCAGATCGGCCTGGTAACGCATGACGGGTATGATTTTGCATTTTAAACCCGCTTGAGCGGAACATGAATAAAACCGAAAGGAATTACTGGGAAAGATGATTTTGGAAAAAGTGCTGGAAACGTATGTAGACAGATTTAACGCGGAGGATGAGGAGATATACCGTCAGGAGATTGGTAACGATCAGGCACTTCACTGGCTGAAGAAAAATATTCCTCTGTTCGAATGCCCGGATCCCGATATAGAGGAAATATATTATTTCAGATGGTGGACGTACCGGAAACACGTAAAAAAGACTCCAGAGGGATTTATAATCTCAGAATTTCTGCCGGATGTACCGTGGGCAGGCAGCTATAATTCGATTAACTGCGCAGCCGGATTCCATATTCGGGAGGGAAGATGGCTGAGAAATGGACGGAAAATCATAGAGGATTATATTCGCTTCTGGCTTAAGGGAAGCGGAGATATTCGGTCTTACAGTACGTGGATTGCTGATGCGGTATGGGACTACTGCAGTGTGCTGGAAGACTATGGATTTGGTATTGAACTGCTGGAGGAGCTGATCTCGAATTTTGAGTGGTGGACAAAAGAACACCAGAGAGAGAACGGCTTATACTGGTCGATTGATGACCGGGATGCCATGGAATTTTCCATCAGTGGATCAGGATTCCGGCCGACGCTAAACTCATATCTTTATGCAGATGCTGTTGCCATATCCCGGCTGGCGGAAAAAGCGGGAAAAGATGATATTGCCTCAAGATTTGCGAAGGAGGCAGAGATGCTGAAGGAATGCGTGCAGAACCATCTCTGGAACGGCGATTTTTTTCAGGTAATTCCGGCTAGGATTGATTGCAGAGAGAAACGTTTCATCGAATGCAGCACGCTGGATTTTAAAAGAATACCGTCAGACAGGAATGTGAAAGAGTTGATCGGATACATTCCGTGGTATTTTAATTTGCCGGACGCAGGATATGAAAAGGCATTTTATTATCTGACTCAGGAAGAGAATTTTCTGGGAAAATCGGGCCTGCGGACCGCGGACCGATCCCATCCGCGATTTGCATATGAGGTGCCTCATGAATGCCTGTGGAATGGACCAGCCTGGCCGTTTGCGACGACGCAGGCACTGGTGGCATTAGCAAATCTCCTGCAAAACTACAGCCAGGAGTTTGTGTCAAAGACTGATTACTACCGGATTCTTAAGAGTTATTCAAAGAGTCAGCACCGCATTACGGAAGAGGGAAAACGAATTCCCTGGATTGATGAGGACCAGGATCCCGAGACTGGCGAGTGGATTGCCAGAACCATTTTAAAGGAGGCAGGCTGGAAGCCGGAAAAGGGTGGATACGAGAGAGGAAAGGATTATAATCATTCCATGTACTGTGACTTAATCATAACCGGCCTGTTGGGAATCGATCCTGGTCAGGAACCACCGACCGTAAATCCGCTGATTCCGGAGGAGTGGGAATATTTTCTGCTGGAGGGGCTGGAGATTCATGGAAAGATTTATACAGTCCTGTATGATAGAGATGGAAGCCGCTACAACAGGGGGGAAGGGCTTCAGATTTTAACAGAAGAATTGTTTCAATAAAAACGGATAACAGGACGGTGACAGGATATCAGATACGTAACATAATATCTGGTATCCTGTCATACCTCCGCCCGCTCACAATTCACTAAAAACCTCCGTTCAAATTCTTCCACCGGCATAGGTTTATAGAAAATAAATCCCTGTATGTAATCACATCCCAGTTTCTTTAAAAACTCTACATATTCTTTCGTTTCAATTCCCTCAGCAACCGTCTTCAAATTCAGTTCTTTAGCGGTCTCGACGATGTGTCGGACGAGAACGCGTTCTCTGGGATCTGAGTAGTTACAAAACAGTGAGCGGTCAATCTTCAGGGTCTTCAGCTCTGTAGTTGTCAGGACGCTGAATGAGGAATAGCCGCTTCCGAAATCGTCAAGAGAACAGGAAAATCCGTAATGATACAGCTGTTTCACCACGACCTGTACCAGATCGATCTGGTTTAAGACAATGCTTTCGAGCAGTTCGAATTCGATGCAGTCCTTGGGACAGGGCGCTTTTTCGTAGACCTGCTTGTACAGGTCAAGGAAATAACGGTAATTAAACATGTTGCTGGAAAGATTGACGCTGATTTTGATCTTCTTATTATACTGCTTTATCCAGCGGTTGATGGTGCGGCATACATGCTCGAACATGTACAGGTCCAGATCGCCGATCAGACCGTTTTTTTCCAGCTCCGGCAAAAAATCACTTACTGGAATCATGCCTTTTTCAGGATTGATCCAGCGTACCAGTGCTTCCGCTTCCGTGACCTCCCCTGTGCGCAGATTGACTTTCGGCTGGAGATAAAGTTTAAAGTCTTCATGTTCCAGCGCTGGCTGGAAATCCTGCTCCATGTTGTAATTTCCCAGATTCGTATCATTGTAAGTCAGACCGTATACTTCCATGTGTGAGTTGCGCAGATGGCTTTCCGCACTTTCCGTACGGCAGATATCGGCATTGTACTGGGCGGTCAAAAAGTCCGGGGGATCGCTGCCCAGCAGGAAGATTCCATAGCCCATATATACTTTTCCGTACTGCTCGCCATAGGGCCAGTCACGGATTCTCGTATTGATATCAATGGTATAGTGGAAAATATCATCGTAGTCCTTCGAAATATGGACCAGGAGGAGATAGTAGCCGGCATGGATATGGGCAATATATTCTCCGGGGTTCAGCCAGGACTCAACACAATCATAAATCATGGCAGTCAGCCGGTCCCCGGCTTCCCGTCCGAACATACGGTTGAAAATACGAAACCGTTTGACTTTCATGCTGATCAGGGCGTAGTCGTCGGGATTTTTACTGCATATATCTTCATAACGTGCTTTTATCCACTGCTCATTTTTTAAATCAGCCATCGTGTTATCCTCTGTTTTTTCTGACTTTTTGGAATCATTCTGTCTTTACAAAAAGTTACATAATATGCTTGCTTAATAACAACTATATCATATTTGTAACCCATGGGCAATGCAGCACACCAAATTTTAGCAAAAACATATCACGGGATCCGTCTCTGAACACTTGCAGCACTCCTCTGAAATGATTATAATGTGTAGAGAAGAACAGGAGGAAAACATGCGATGATAGAAGATGTGATCGATTACAACCGGAAATTTGTGGCTGAAAAAAACTACGAACCCTATGAAACCAGCAAGTATCCGGATAAAAAGCTGGCAATACTGACCTGCATGGATACAAGGCTGACAGAGCTTCTCCCTGCGGCGCTGGGAATTCACAACGGAGATGCCAAGATTATTAAGAATGCAGGAGGCGTGATCAGCCACCCCTATGGAAGTGCGGTGCGGAGCCTTCTGGTGGCGGTTCTGGAACTGGGTGTGGAAGAGATTATGGTAATTGGCCATACAGACTGCGGCGTCCAGGGCATGGACGGCAAAAAAATGGTGGAGAAGCTGAAAGCACGGGGGATTCCGGAAGAGCATATCGATATCATACGAAAGAGCGGAATCAATCTGGAACAGTGGCTGGGGGGATTTGAGTCGGCAAAGGAGGCAGTGAAGGAGTCGGTAGACAGCCTGAAAAACCATCCATTGATGCCAAAGGATCTTGTGATTCGGGGATTTATGATGGATTCTGTAACAGGAGAGTTAACTGCTCTTTGTTAGAAATATGACAAATTTTCTGTAGAACAGGAATGCAGGACGGATTCTCAGTAGAACTTTTTTTTTATAAGCGGTATACTGATAACCATACGAAAGACAGAACAGGAGAGAATGTCATATGAAGGCCGCAAAGAAAATAGATATGACTCAGGGGTCCATCATGAAACGGGTGCTGTTATTTGCACTTCCCATCTGTGTGGGAAACGTGCTGCAGCAGCTGTACGGTACCGTCGATACACTGGTAATCGGCAATTTCTGCGGTTCCGTATCGCTGGCTGCCGTGGGCCCCAGCAGCCAGCCGGTGGAGATTCTGCTGTGCGTATTCCTGGGGCTGGGCACAGGGGTATCCATCCTCGTTTCGCAGTTTACCGGCAGGGGTGACATGGAAAGCCTGAAAGAGATCGGAGCGACAGCCATATCCTTTTTATTTTTGTGTTCCATACCGCTGACGATCATCGGGCAGTTCGCCGGTCCGGCGGTTTTGCGGTTCATGCAGGTGCCGGATGATACGTGGGAACTGGCCAATGCTTATATCAGCATCATTTTTTTCGGAACTCTGGGGAATATGGGGTACAATATGAATGCGGGAATCCTGCGGGGAATGGGAGACAGCAACGCGTCTCTGCTGTTTTTGATTGTATCCTGTGTTGTAAACATTGTCCTGGATCTCCTGTTTGTGGCCGGTATGGGCATGGATGTGCCCGGTGCGGCGCTGGCGACTACCATAGCCATGTACTGCTCCTGGCTGTTCAGCATCGTCTACATCCGTAAAAAGTATCCGGAGTTCGGCTTTACGTATCTGCCGCACCGGATGAACAGGCGGATGCTGGGAAGTATTGTGGCGATCGGACTTCCGCTGGGGCTGAACAGCTCGATCTATTCCGTGGGCCATATTCTGATGCAGTCTCTGATTAATCTGCAGGGCTCCGTATTTATTGCCGCCTGTTCGGTGAGCAGCAAGGTCACGGGAATTGCCAACGTGGCGATCACCTCGTTATCCTCGGCGGCCACGACGTTCTCAGGCCAGAACCTGGGAGCGGGGAATTACGTCTATTTAAAGAAAGGCGGGATACGGATTCCGCTGTTTTCAGGTCTCATTACCTGCATCGCAGGGCTGGTCGTGACGTTTTACTGCCGCCCGCTTCTGGAACTCTTTACCAGGGATGCAGAGGTTCTCAACATAGCGGTCCGGTATATTCGGATTGTCCTGCCGTTCACGTGGGCCTATGCGGTCTTTAACGGCATCATCAGCTTCGTGAACGGTATGGGGGAGGTCCGATTTCCTACGGTGGTCAACCTCCTGATGCTGTGGGCCGTGCGGATTCCATGTGCCTGGCTGATTACCAGCTATATAGACGGCGGCTATGTGATGGCCTGTCTGCCCATCAGCTTTGTATTCGGAATGCTCTGCATGTTCAGCTATTTCTTCTCGAAAAACTGGAAGAAGATCGGAAAAATGGCGGCGGAGCAGCAGGGCAGACTATGAAATACTGAAAAGCAATCCGTTTACGGCTTCCCCAGATAGTCCCGTTCAAATTCCTCCACAGGGATTGGCCTGCTGAATAGATACCCCTGGAACAGATCGATTCCGCAGGCACGCAGGACCGCATACTGCTCTTCATTCTCGATTCCCTCTGCCACCATGCGGATTCCCAGCTTGAGGCAGACTTCGGAAATGGATTCCACGATCGCCCGGTTCCGGGAATTCGTGGTGATGTGGTCTACCATTCTCTTATCTAAATTCAGCGCATCAAAGCTAACTTCAGACATGAGAGCGACATTGGCACACTCCGTACCGAAATCATCGAGTGTAACAGTAAAACCGGTGCTTTGCAGTTCTGCGATCAGCTGTTTGATATCAATCGTTTCTTCATTGCGAACCTTTTCCGTGATCTCTATCTCCAGATAATTTGCCGGAATACCGTACTGGTTACAGATATCCAGGAGCCGTCTGGAAAGCTCTGCTTCCCGCAGTGTATGAAGTGAGAAGTTGACGGAAACCGGGAAAATCTGTCTGCCCTGATCCTGCCATGACTTAAGTCTGGAGCACACGAACCGGAAAACATAGAAATCGATGAGGCTGACGGTATGGAATTCCTCCAGCAGGGGAAGAAATTCACCGGGCGTAATAAGGACACCGGGCTGCGGCGTATAGCGGATAAGCGCTTCACAGCCGACGATCATACGGCTCTCAGATGAAATCTTAGGCTGAAAATAAACGAGAAAATGATTTTCAGCAATCTCTTTCTGCAGGGTATCGGAATTGGATAAATGCTGCAGCAGCTGGTCGCTGCAGCGGCGGTACCGGCGGGAAACGGGATTGATGCGGTAAAATGCTTTCTTATTTTCGTACATCTTTGCATCGGCCACGGCAATAATCCGGTCGATATTATCGATGTGCTCCCTCCACTGGCAGCCGATGGCGGCCTGGCAGTCCGAGTCATTTTTAAATTTTTCCTTCAGATCACGTACCTGATTCTGGAAGACCTCCTGGGGGATTCCGGGACAGATGATGACAAATTCATCTCCGCCGATCCGATAGAAATCTGCCTGTGTAAACGCGGCCCTGATCCGTTTGGCACACTCGATCAGAACGCGGTCTCCGGACTCGTGACCGTAATGATCGTTGATATCCTTGAGCCCGTTGACATCCAGATAGACGATCCCCACAGGCTGGTTGGAGCCGGCCAGTGCCCCGGTATCGACGATGTACTTATTCCTGTTATAAAAATCAGTCAGTTTATCGTAGTAGCTTAAATGAGTCAGCAGCTGTTTGTTTTCCGCATGGTTTCTTGCCAGCATGAGGAAGTAGCACAGCGTTTGCAGCAGGGGACTGATATTCTGAAGTCGGGCAGGGGACGGATTATCGACTCCTAAATACCCGATTAATGTGCCATCCTGTTCCATGGGTGCAGCAGCCAGGCTGGTAATCGACTGGGCATGGAGAATCTGGTATTCTTCCGGGAAGGGTTCCCTGATCTCCTCCAGATCTTCAATGATCATACATTCTTTTTTATCAAAATATGTGATCCAGCGGGTGATCAGATTGAGCGGAAGATCCTGCAGCATTTCCCGCTGCGGTTCCACACCATCGGTACACCATTCATAGTCATTGTACATTTTACCATGTCTTATGTAGATAATATATGCCCGGTCGGCAGAGAGAAAGCTGCCAAGGCGCTCTAAAACCTGGGAAATGGCGGTGTCAATGTCTTCTGACTGATACAGTGTTTGGACGCATTTCGTAATCATCTCATTGGCTTCCAGCGTAAGTTTAAGCTGAAGCTTTTCTTTTTCGGATTCTGTGGTATCGAAGGCAAGCTCCATTCGGGCGGTCCGGCCCTCCCATTGGATCAGGCGGTCTTTTAAAATGTAATGACGCCGGGTCAGCGGATTGGTGTATTCCCATGTATAGGTTTCCCCCTCTTTTAAGATGGAGGAGGTGCAGAATTCACACGGGGAATCGAATCCCTGCAGGACCTGGTAGCATTTGCGGCTGTCCAGGGCATCGATGTGAAACGTTTCCATGCCTGCTTTATTAACGAAGAGCAGAGTGTGATCTTCGATATCCGAGACGTAGACCAGTTCAGAAATCTCATTCATGGGTCCGAGAAGACTGTCCACCATATGGGAGAGGTGTTCCTTCTTTTTTCTGCTGTCCTCCTCCGTCCGTTGAAGCTCTCTCTGGCGTCTCGCCTGACCGGCGCTGTAAAGGCAGAAGAGGAAGACTAGCAGAAGAAAGAAGCAGTTCAGCAGAAGCAGGCTTTTTTCAGCCAGAAGCTCCCGATTTTCGGAAAACTGTTCCGCTGCCAGCACGGCCTGGTCGGCCAGATCGAAATAGGATTCACTGTCTTCAAAGAGCTTCTCGGTATCTCCGCCGGCTCTGACGAGATAAATCTCTTCCTTCAGAAGATTCCAGTCTGTCTCCATCCGGAGTATCAGATCCTGAAAATCACTGCTGTTCATGCGGATCAGCCCATAGACGCCTTTCCCTGACTGCAGTTCCTCCAGTATTCCGTCTAACTTTTCGATCAGCAAGTCATTGGGAATCCCATTTAATTCTTCTTTCACGAGACGCTGGGTCGCGCCGCGAACAATGCCGGCGTAGTTGATCACCTTCGCATTGCCCTGTAAATTGTGAAAGCATAAGATCGAAAAGGTGCTGGAGAGAATGAGGGCTATCGCCAAAATAACAGGTAATATTTTCTTTTGCATGGATGCCTCCGGGTTCAGTGTCATTGTAATTTCTTTTAACTTTAAGAGTACCATATTTCGCATGCTGTTGCAAGAAAGAAAGAGCAGCCGGACCACTTTTGCCGCTGTCTTCCATGTTGTAGCCATATGTGCTCTGTGATAGAATAGAAGCAGCAAAGTGAAGTCGTACGGAAGAAGGGGGTACACCGTGGATCTATTTTATCATGAGACGTTTACACAGAATGAGCAGATGCCGATGCAGCTTCGCCTGCACAGGGGGCAGATCAATTATATGATTCTGGAGCACTGGCACCGGAGTATCGAGATCGACTATCTGCTGGACTGTGAAGCAGATTTTTATATTAACGGAAAAAAGAAGCAGGTGGCTGCCGGAAGTATTACGCTGATCAACAGCGGGGATATTCACGCCCTGGAGCCCAGGGAAGTACCGGTGGATACGGAAGACAAAATTCATGGGATTTCCCTGTTCATATCCTATGAATTCCTGAAGAAGATATGTCCGGAGATCGATCAGATCACCTTCGAACTGGAGGGGCAGGAAGAGCGGCTGAAGGAGCTTAAGGAGGTTTTTAACAGCCTGATTCGTCTGGAACTGGCCCCTCCTGAGGAATACGGTTACTTAAAGAAAAATGCGATGCTCCATTCCCTGATGTATCTTCTTCTTACATATTTTAAGGAGCCGAGGAACCAGTCGTCCGTAAAGAGCCAGAAGTATATTGACAGACTGCGGGTGGTTCTGGATTATGTGGAGGAGAATTACCGGGAACCGCTGACGCTGCAGGGAGTAGCGGACCATTTCAGCGTGTCCATGGAATATCTGGCGAGAATTTTAAAGAAGTACACGGGCAACACGTTTAAGACCCATCTGAATCAGGTCCGTGTCAGCAAGGCGTTCCGGGACCTGCTGGAGACGGATTACTCCGTACTGGAAATAGCCATGCGCAATGGATTTTCGGATACGCGGTCTTTGATCAATGTCTTTCGTGACACGTACGGTATGACGCCTTCCCAGTACCGGAAAAAGAACGCCAGGAGAGAAGCGGCAAAGGAAGCGGCCTCTGCGGAATCCCCGCCGCATATCAGGGTGGTGGACGCGCCGTAAGGTGCGGATGAATGTCCGGATGAATTCCTCTTTTTACAAAATGTCAAGAAACGTATCTGTTTTCAATAAATTATGTAAAGATTTCACAAAGGGAATCCGATACAATAGGAACATGAGACGCGTCCTTAACAAAAAAAGAGAGGTTATTTCAAAATGGAGAAAATTTCGTTAAAAGAACGATTCAGTTATGGATTGGGAGATTTGGCCTGCAATTTAATGTTTCAGCTGATTACGGCGTATCTGATGTTTTTCTATACCGATGTGGCGGGAATCGGACTGGGAGCGATCAGTCTGATTATGCTGGTTGCCAGAGTGGTGGACGCGGTCACGGACCCGATGATGGGGGTAATCATCGATAAGACCCACACCAGATGGGGGAAGGCAAGGCCGTATGTGCTTTGGATGGCGGTTCCCTTCGGAATCATCAGCGCATCCATGTTCCTGGTGCCGAATTTCGGCGGAACCGGAAAGTTTATCTATGCCCTGATTACCTATATTCTGTTCTGTATTGTGTATACAGCCCTCAATATTCCCTACAGCACCATGCTGTCCTGTATGACCGATGATGTCTCCGACAGGCTTTCCTTTAATATGTTCAAATCACTCGGAGCCAGCCTTGGAGGTTTTATCGTCATGGGTGCGACCCTGACGCTGGTTGCCGTGTTCGGACAGGGAGACCAGAAAAAGGGCTTCTTCGGAACCGTGGTTCTCTATGCGGTTGTGGGTATCTTCCTTTTGATGATCTGCTTTAAAAATACGAAAGAGCGGATCATACCGGAGACGGAAAAGGATTCCGTGACGGGCGCCATAAAGGTTGCCGTAAAGAATAAATACTGGCTTCTGCTCTGCGGAATCACGTTCTTTACCTTTGCAGGCATGATTCTGAAAAATCAGTCGACCATGTACTATGCGAAATATTACTTAAATAATGAGGGAATTGCCTCCCTTCTGATGACGATCCCGACCCTGCTTTCCTTCCTGATGGCATTTATAATCCCGGCTCTTGCAAAGAAAATCGGAAAACGAAACTGCATACTGTCCGGCGGACTGGTGACCATCGCAGGAAACCTTTTGGTTCTGATATCCAAAACAAATCTGGCGGGAATTCTGGCCGGTACGGTCTTATGCGGAATTGGCCTGGGCCTTGGAATGGGAGTCACATTTGTTATGGGAGCGGAGACGGTTGATTACTCCGAGTGGCAGACGGGAAGGCGTCCGCAGGGAATTATGACTGCCCTCATGGGCTTCGGCGTAAAGCTGAGCATGGCGATGTCCGGCGTGGTAGGCGCCCAGATCCTGAAATTTGGCGGATATGTGGAAAACTCGGTACAGACGGAAGGCGCGCTTCGCGCCATTCAAATGAATTTTATCTGGATTCCTGTCATTTTTTTCATTGTAGTGGTTATACTCAGTCTGTTCTATGACCTGGACAAAAAATATGAAAAAATTCTGGCCGAGATCCATGAAAGGAGAAATTAATGGAAAAGAAATGGAGTCAGGAGGAAAAGGATGGATACCGTCTCATTCACAATGAAGGCGGAAAGGATCTTGGAATTTCTTCCGGCAGCAGGGTGGCGATTCTATCAGAGGATGGCTATGCATTCAAAGACTTTCTCGGAACGGGAAAGATCGTACCGTATGAGGACTGGAGACTGCCTGCCGGGGAGCGGGCGGCTGATTTAGCCTCCAGGCTCTCGATCGAGGATATCGCCGGTCTGATGCTTTACAGCGCTCACCAGCTGATCCCTGCGAAGGGACCGCTGGCGGCGGCTTTCGGAGGCACGTACGATGGGAAAGCCTTCGAGGAGAGCGGGGCGAGTCCGTGGGATTTGACAGACCAGCAGAAGGAATTTATCGTGAAAGACCGGGTGCGTCACGTACTCATTATGAAGCTTCAGGACACGGAGACTGCTGTCAGATGGAACAATAAACTTCAGGCGCTGGCGGAAAACACCGGCTTTGGAATACCTGCCAACAACAGTTCTGACCCGAGGCACGGGGCGGGCTCTTCCGCGGAGTATATGGGCGTAACGGGAGAATCCATATCCAAATGGGCGAACGGGATCGGTCTGACGGCTGCCTTTGAGCCGGAGGCGGTAAGAGAATTCGGGGAGATTGGCGCAGCGGAATACCGGGCGCTGGGGATCACGACGGCATTGTCTCCGCAGATTGATCTGGCCACGGAGCCGAGATGGATGCGGTTTGCGGACACCTTCGGGGAACATACGGAGCTGACCGTGGAAATGACGAGGGCTTACTGTGAGGGATTCCAGACCACGAAGAACAGCCAGGATGGCTGGGGAGACGAGAGTGTCAATACGATGGTCAAGCATTTCCCGGGAGGGGGACCCTGTGAGGCCGGCCGCGATGGACATTACGCCTACGGAAAGTATGCGGTGTATCCCGGCGGTAAGTTTGAAGAGCATTTAAGGCCGTTTACAGAGGGCGCTTTCTCTCTGAAGGGCGGTACGAAGACGGCCAGCGCCGTGATGCCTTACTATACCATTTCCTACGGCGTGGATCAGACCTACGGTGAAAATGTCGGAAATTCCTTCAGCAAATATATTGTAAATGACCTGCTTCGCGGACGCCTTGGCTATGACGGCGTCGTGTGTACAGACTGGGGCATTACCCACGATATGGGAAAAACGGAAGAGGAGTTTGCAGGAAAATGCTGGGGCGTGGAAGGGCTCACAGAGGCGGAACGCCATTTAAAGGCCCTGGAGGCCGGCGTGGATCAGTTCGGCGGAAACAACGATGCCGGCCCGGTGCTGGAGGCTTACCGGCTGGGATGCGAAAAGTACGGGGAAGAGGCCATGCGCAGCCGTTTTGAACGGTCCGCGGCCAGGCTGCTTCTGAATATGTTCCGTACCGGTTTGTTCGAAAATCCATATCTGGATATGGAACATTCCTGCCAGGTGGTAGGCTGCAGAGAATTTTCGGAAAAAGGCTACCTCTCCCAGCTGAAATCGGTCACGCTTTTGAAGAACCGGGGCGGAGTGCTGCCGCTTGCGGAGCAAATCAAGGTGTATATTCCGAGACGCCATATCCGCCCATACTTAAATTTTATGAGCTCCATGACACCGGATGTATCTGTGGAACCAGCCGGAAAAGGAGCCGCTACCGATTACTTTGTGGTGGTGGATACGCCGGAAGAGGCTGACGCTGCAGTCTGCTTCATCGAATCGCCCATTTCCGTGGGGTATGATCCGGAAGACAGGAAGCGGGGAGGCAGCGGGTATGTCCCGGTCACGCTTCAGTACAGGCCCTACGAGGCGAAACAGGCAAGGCTGCACAGTCTGGCGGGAGGAGATCCGTTGGAGACTTCCGATGACCGGAGCTATCGCGGAAAATGGAACACTGCGGCCAATGAGGAAGATTTAGATCTGGTCATTGAAACGAAAAAGCGTATGGCAGAGCGGCCGGTGATCGTATCGGTAAACTTAAAAAACCCCATGGTAATGGCGGAGCTGGAGCCGTATGCAGACGCGGTTTTAGTGGATTACGGGGTATCACCCCAGGCGGTGCTGGATGTAATCACAGGCAGATTTACCCCCTGCGGCCTGCTTCCGCTTCAGATGCCGGCAGACATGGATACCGTGGAGCGGCAGGCGGAGGATGAGGCATTCGATATGGAATGTTATAAGGACAGCGAGGGCCATATTTATGAATTTGGATTCGGTATGAATTATGACGGCGTAATAGAAGACGTGAGAACCGAAAAATATGGAAGACAGAGCAGAAGGAGGACGAAATAATGGCAAAGCAGTTTCTGTACGACAGCCTTCCGGTTGTGGAGACGAAGGCAGGGAAACTCAGAGGGTATCAATGGGAAGGAACCTATATTTTCAAGGGAATCCGATATGCGAGGGCGAACCGTTTTCAGCTGCCTGAGGAGGTGGAACCCTGGGAGGGAGTGAAGGAGGCCGCCTCCTACGGCTTCGTGTGCCCGATGCTGACAAGGGATCATCCACAGGGCGAACTTCTCGTTCCCCACCGCTACTGGCCGCAGGATGAAGACTGCTTAAGCTTAAACATCTGGAGTCAGTCTCTGGACCGGAGCGCGAAAAAACCGGTGATGTTCTGGATACACGGCGGGGCATTTTCCATGGGAAGCTCCATCGAACAGAAGGCGTATAACGGGGAAAATATGAGCAGATACGGGGATGTGGTGGTTGTCACTGTGAACCACAGACTGAATATCCTGGGCTATCTCGATTTGTCGCCCTACGGGGAACGATATGCGGGTTCCGCCAATGCGGGCCAGGCGGATCTGGTGGCAGCCCTTAAGTGGGTCAGGGACAACATAGAGGCGTTTGGAGGAGATCCGGACAATGTGACCATCTTCGGGCAGTCGGGCGGCGGTATGAAGGTAAGCGGCCTGATGCAGACGCCGGAAGCCGACGGACTGTTTCACCGGGCGATGATTATGAGTGGTGTGGCGGGAGACGTTCTTCCGTATTCTACCGGAGATTCCAGACCTTTGATCCAGGCAATGCTTAAGGAACTGGGCCTTGCGGAGCAGGAAGCCGGACGGCTGGAGACGGTACCGTATTATGATCTGGCAGCGGCCTATAACCGGGTAAGTCCGGCGATTGCCAGAGCGGGCGGTTATATTGGGTGCACGCCCAGACCGGATGATTTCTACAAAGGAGAAGGGCCGGCGGTTGGGTTTACGGACCATGCGAAGACCATACCGGTGATGGTCGGTACTGTTTTCGGAGAGTTCGCAATGATGCCGCTGCCATTCAATAAGGAGACGATATCAGAGGCGGAACTGGATGAAATTTTAGATAAACGGTTCCAGGGGCATGGGAAGGAGCTGAAGGCTGTCTTCGCCGAAGCATATCCGGGAAAGAGCCCGGTGGACTTACTCACGCTGGATACCATTTTCCGCGGGCCGACGAAAGAATTTGTCCGTTCCCTGGCCGCGGCGGGAGGAAGTGTCTATTCCTATCTTTTTGCACTGGAATTCCCATACCAGAATCAGAAGACGGCATGGCACTGTTCCGATATTCCATTTATTTTCCACAATACGGAACTGGTTCCGGTTGCCAATATACCGGAGGTGTCCGACCGGCTGGAGGAGCAGATGTTCGGCGCTGTTATGGCCTTCGCCCGAAGCGGAAAACCGGAATACGGCGGACTCCCTCAGTGGCCCGCTTCCCGGGAGAACGACGAGGCGACGATGATCTTTGACCGCGTCTGCGAGGTTCGTCATAACCACGATAACCGATTGCTGAAGCTGCACGCAGAGTTATCGCCGAAGTTCGACCTGGCGGCTGTGATGGCGGAAATGGGAGATGAGATTCAGCATTAAAGGAACGTTCAAACCACATTGGTAGTGTTAGTACCAATGTGGTTTTTTGCATAAATTCAAAAAAGATTACCAATTTGTTGGAAAATGTAGTAGAATATGAGAAAAGCAGTCAGAAAAGGAGAATTAAAATGGCATTTTATTATGAGGAACCGTCCAGAACATTCAGTGAGTACCTTCTGGTTCCGGGCTATTCATCGACAAAGTGTATTCCTGCAGAAGTGAATTTGAGGACCCCTCTGGTCAGATTCAAAAAGGGGGAGGAGCCGGCACTGCATATTAACATTCCCATGGTTTCCGCGATCATGCAGTCAGTGTCGGACGACAGATTAGCTGTCGCTCTCGCACAGGAGGGCGGCCTGTCTTTTATTTATGGATCCCAGACTGTTGCCGAGCAGGCAGCGATGGTAAACCGGGTGAAACGATACCGGGCCGGTTTTGTAGTAAGTGATTCCAATGTATCTCCCGAGATGACGCTGGAGGATGTGCTTTCCCTTACTGAGCGGACAGGCCATTCGACGATTGCCGTTACAGATGATGGCGGACCTGGCGGCAGACTGCTGGGAATCGTGACCAATAAGGATTACCGCGTCAGCCGTATGACGCCTGATACAAAGGTAAAGGAGTTTATGACTCAGATTGGTGATCTTGTATACGCAGACGAAGATACCACCTTAAAGGAAGCCAACGATATTATCTGGGAACACAAGATTAACTGCCTTCCTCTTGTAAATAAAGAAGGGCGGCTGGTGTATCTGGTATTCCGCAAGGATTATGACAGCCATAAGAAAAATGAGAACGAGCTGATCGACAGCTCCAAACGCTACATGGTGGGCGCCGGCATCAACACCAGAGATTATGAGGAGCGTGTTCCCGCACTTCTGGAAGCAGGGGCGGATGTGCTCTGCATCGACAGTTCGGAAGGCTTTTCCGAGTGGCAGAAAATTACCATTGATTATATCCGGAAGAATTACGGACAGAGTGTAAAAGTGGGCGCCGGCAACGTGGTGGATGCGGAAGGCTTCCGTTTCCTGGCCGATGCCGGAGCGGATTTTGTCAAGGTTGGAATCGGCGGCGGAGCAATCTGCATTACCCGTGAACAGAAGGGCATCGGAAGGGGACAGGCCACCTCTCTGATCGAGGTGGCAAAGGCCAGAGACGCCTACTACGAGGAGACGGGAGTCTATGTGCCGATCTGTTCCGACGGCGGCATTGTTCACGACTACCACGTGACTCTGGCCCTGGCCATGGGAGCTGACTTCGTAATGCTGGGCAGATACTTTGCCAGATTTGATGAGAGCCCTACCAAGAGAGTCAATGTCAACGGAAGCTACATGAAAGAGTACTGGGGCGAAGGAAGCGCAAGGGCAAGAAACTGGCAGCGGTATGATATGGGCGGAGAGAAGAAGCTTTCTTTCGAAGAGGGCGTGGATTCCTTTGTACCGTATGCAGGCAGCTTAAAGGATAACGTGAATCTTACCTTAAGCAAAGTGCGCTCAACCATGTGCAACTGCGGCGCGTTGACGATTCCGGAGCTGCAGAGCAAAGCAAAGATTACGCTGGTTTCCTCAACCAGTATTGTTGAGGGCGGCGCACATGATGTCATGCTGAGAGATTCAAAATAAGACTGATTGACGGGAGCGGTTTGGATGGAATATTTCAAAGCATCCAGGGAACATGGAGAACTGATTTTCAATCTGGTACAGGATACAATTAACGCGGTCTATCCGCGGTATTACCCGAAACCGGTTGTGGAGTTTTTTTGCGGCATTCACAGCAGAGACAATATTAACCGTGATATAGAGGAAGGCTGTGTGCGTGTGCTGTGGAAAGACGGCCGGCTGGTTGGAACCGGAAGCCGTAAAGGCAACCATATCACCAGAGTTTTCGTTGCTCCGGAATTTCAGGGACAGGGGTGCGGCGGCTGTATCATGGAGAAGCTGAAAGGTGAAATCGCACAGGAATTTCGTTTCATATGCCTGGATGCCTCTCTGCCTGCGGTTCATTTTTATGAAAATATGGGATATAAAACCGTGGGGCACGGAAGAATTGAGGTTGGAAATAATGCCATACTAATCTATGAGATGATGGAAAAACAATTATGCGGCCAAAACAGCGCGGATATCGATTGAGCAGCACGTATGATATAAACGATCCATAAGCAGGGCGGCGGGTGGAAAATGCCCGCCGCCCTACACTATAATACCAGGTCCTGTAAACCCGTGATTTTACAGCCTTTCTGTTCGTAATAGCGTATCATTTCGTCAATCTTTCTCTTATCATAGCTGGTAATGCAGTCGGACAGGACATAGACTCCGTAATTTGCTTTGCATAAGTTGTAGCACGTCGACTTAACGCAGGCGGCTGCATCAGCTCCTGCTATGTAGAATTCACACAGTTCATTTGTTCGGATAAAGTCTGTAAATTCTTCACAGCTCAATGCGTTCCCTTTATATTTTGTAAAAATATTTTTAGACACCGCAGCTGGAATTCGCAGATATTCTGTCCTCGATGCAGACCAGAATCAAAATACGTATTCACAAATCCGTCAGGGAAAGAGTACTGGATTACTGCACGGATGAACAGATTTTTCCGGATGGCGATGAGCATTACATTGTCAGCTTTCCTTTCATTGAGAACGATTATTACTACAATATTCTTTTCAGTTTTGGCGATAAATGCGAGTGTCTGGAGCCGTTACACATCCGCACGGAGATGAGGCGCCGAATACAGGATATCGCTGCCATATACGAGGGCGGAAAATAATATGTCAGAAAAACGTGAAAATCCACTTGACTATAGGGCTACCATATAGTTTATGCTAGGAAGATGCGAGTAAATCGTTAAGACATTTTCATCAGGAGGAAACAGGTTTTATATGAAATTAATTATCCGCTACTTAAAAAACTACAAGAAAATGTTTCTGCTTAATGTAGTCTCCGTACTGGGCTTTGCGCTAGTGGAGCTGGGAATCCCGACGATTGTGGCACAGATGATCGACAACGGAGTAAGCCGGGGGAATCCGGCCTACATATGGAAGATGGGGCTGGTGATCGCCGCGATTTCGTTTGCCGGGGTGGCAGGCACTATTTTGCTGGGCTACTGCTGCGCGTATCTCTCGACTTCCGTGACCAGAGACATACGCAACGACATATTTAAGAAAACCCAGGAATTCTCCCACAGTGAATTCCATGAGTTCGGCATCGCGTCCCTGATTACCAGAACGGGCAACGATGCATTTCAGATTCAGATGTTCATGAATATACTGCTGAGGACCGCTCTTATGACTCCGGTTATGATGATAGGAAGTATTTTTCTGGTTCTGAGGGCTTCACTCAGTCTTTCTGTCGTTATTCTGGCAACGATTCCGCTGATTGTGGGCGGAGTGATTCTGGTGGCGAGAATTTCGGAACCGATCAGCGAGCGCCAGCAGTCCTCACTGGAAGACATAAACCGGATTTCCAAGGAGAACTTAAGCGGTATCCGGGTAATTCGTGCGTTTACCAACGATGATTATGAGAAGCAGCGCTTTGACGGCGCCAATACCAGCTATATGGGGAATTCCAAAAAACTGTTCAAGCTGATGTCCGTGACTCAGCCGGTTTTCTTTCTTCTGATGAATCTGGCCGGTATGGTGATCTACTGGATTGCCAGTATCATGTTAAGTCAGGGAACCTTACAGATCGGGGAGCTGGTGGCATTTATGGACTACCTGTTCCATGTGATGTTCTCCATCATGCTGTTCTGTCTGGTCTTCATGATGTATCCGAAGGCTGCAGTCAGCGCCGGGCGTATTCAGAAAATATTTGATGCGGAGCCGTCGATTAAAAATCCTGAGACGAATGCCCAATCAGTGGAGCATATTGATGAAATAGTGTTTGACCATGTGGATTTCGTCTATCCGGATGGCGAGGAAGCGGTGCTTAAGGACGTATCATTCTCGGTGAAGAGGGGAGAGACAATCGCGTTTATCGGCAGTACCGGATCGGGAAAAAGTACGTTGATTAACCTGATTCCCAGGGCTTACGATGTCAGCGCGGGCCGCGTGCTGATGAATGGAAAAGACATCCGGACGTATGACTTGGAGAGCCTGCGGCGCGCCATTGGCTTTATCCCTCAGAAAGCAATGCTGTTTTCCGGGACCATTGCGGATAATCTGCGTTTCGGGAAAGAGGATGCCACGATGGAGGACCTGGTTCAGGCGGCAAAGACTGCGCAGGCATACGATTTTATCATGGAAAAGGGCGGGTTTGACGAGCAGATTACGGAGAGTGCAACCAACGTTTCCGGCGGCCAGCGCCAGCGTCTGTCCATTGCGAGGGCGCTGATCAGAAAACCGGATGTCTATGTGTTTGACGATTCGTTTTCAGCCCTGGATTTTAAGACGGATGCGAAGCTGCGCCGTATGCTGAAGAAAGAGACGGGGAATGCCATCGTGATGGTAGTGGCACAGCGTATTTCCAGTATTATGGATGCCGATCAGATCATTGTTTTGAATGAAGGAAGTATCGTGGGAACAGGAACCCATAAGGAACTGCTGAACAACTGCCGCATTTACCGTGAGATTGCATTATCCCAGTTAAGTGAGGAGGAATTATCCCGTGCGTAAAAAAATAAAAGACATTGGAAGGATGCTGGGGAAACTGAAACCGTTTCTGGCGCCTTACAGTTTTCAGCTTTTTGTTTCAGTTTTTATGATTGTGATAAGTATTGCAGCGATTACGGCCGCTCCGCGGATCGAAGGCATGATTACCAGCCGGCTGGCCGCGGACGTGGCAGGGCTGGCCTCCGGTGCGGCGGGCGCCCGCATTCATTTTGAGGTGATCCGCAATATCCTGCTGGTACTTCTGTCTATCTATCTGATCAAGACGGTTTCCCAGATCGTGGGTGCATTCTGTCTGACTAATTCGATTCAGAATGCCATGCATGATTTGCGGAATGAGGTTCAGAACAAGATCCGCCGCCTGCCTGTCCGGTATTTTGATACCAACAGCTTCGGCGATGTCTTAAGCCGGGTCACCAACGATGTGGAGGCGGTCTCCAATGCGCTCCAGCAGAGCTTTTCCCAGGTGATCAGCGGAATCCTTACTCTGGTTCTGGCTCTCTGGATGATGTTTTCCATCAATCGGGTGATGGCCTGTATCGCATGTTTGATCATTCCTGTGGGAGCCCTTATTACCCGCGGCATCGTAAAGATCAGCCAGAGCCAGTTTAAGGCCCAGCAGGACTCTCTCGGAGATATGAACGGAGCGATTACGGAGCTGTACACCGGCTACAATGAGATTCTGCTGTTCGGGCAGCAGGAGCAGTCCAGGAGACAGTTTGAGACGGTCAATGACAGCCTGCAGAAACATGCCTTTAAGGCACAGTTCCTCTCGTCACTTATGAGCCCCCTGATCTCCCTGACCACGTATCTGAGCATTGGGATCATTGCGGTGATCGGCTGTTTTGCCATACTGGCCGGTACGCTGTCAGTAGGTAATCTGCAGGCGTTCATCCGATATATCTGGCAGGTCAATGATCCGCTGACCCAGGTGTCCCAGCTGTCCGCCCAGATACAGGCTGCATTTGCAGGCCTTAAGCGTATTTTCGAAATCCTGGATGAACCGGAGGAAACAGAATCTGCTCCCGCGGGTCTTCTTCCGGGGCCTGCAAAGGGCGAGGTTACCTTCGAACACGTCAGCTTCTCCTATGGGGACACACCGGTCATCCGGGACTTCAATGTTACGGTTAAAAGTGGCCAGATGGTGGCCATCGTAGGCCCTACGGGGGCGGGAAAGACTACGCTGATCAATCTGCTGCTTCGGTTCTATGATGTAAACAGCGGACGGATTCTCGTCGATGGTGTGGATATCCGCGATATGAACCGGGAAGATCTGCGGTCCATGTTCGGTATGGTACTTCAGGATACCTGGCTGTTCTCCGGAACGATTTTTGATAACATCCGTTACGGTAATCTGTCGGCCAGAAAAGATGAGGTGATCGATGCCGCGAAGATGGCCAATGTTCATCATTTTATCCGTACTCTGCCTCAGGGCTATAACATGGTGATTAACGAGGAGGGAAGCAACATTTCCCAGGGCGAGAAGCAGCTTCTGACGATTGCCAGGGCTATTTTAAAGAATCCGCAGATTATGATTCTGGATGAAGCCACTTCCTCGGTGGATACCCGTCTGGAGAAGATGCTGCAGAGCGCCATGTATACAGTTTTAAAGGACCGGACCAGTTTCGTCATCGCCCACCGGCTTTCTACTATTAAAAACGCGGATTTAATTCTCGTTCTCAGAGATGGGGATATCGCGGAGATGGGGAACCATGAAAGCCTGATGGCACAGAACGGTTTCTACAGCCAGCTCTACAATTCCCAGTTTGCGTGGGGAGCGGAGGAAGCATAGAAGGAAGACTGCAAAAACTTCTTGACTTAAAGTCCACTTCAACAAGTATAATAAAAAAGTGGCTGCGGCTTATGCGAAGAATTCTGAGGGGAACTCCCCTCTGAAACGTCAGAAAGAAGAGCATGCCATGAGCAGAACCTTATATGTGGAATGGGAACAGAGAAAAGGAGAGTGCGGTATATGGTATACAAAGAGTTTCAGGATTTAAAGCTGTCTGCCCTCGGGATGGGGGCCATGCGCCTTCCGGTAACGGAAGGAGACGATTCCGTCATTGACGAGGCAGCCACAGCAGAAATGGTCGCATATGCGATGGAAAAGGGAATCAACTATTTTGATACTGCCTGGGGCTATCACGGCGGACATTCCGAGGAAGTGATGGGAAGAGTACTCAGCAGGTATCCAAGGGAGAGTTTTTATCTGGCGACGAAATTTCCGGGATACGACCTTTCCAATATGGATCAGGTGGAGGCGATTTTTGAGAAGCAGCTTGAGAAATGTGGTGTGGAATACTTTGATTTTTACCTGTTCCACAACGTATGTGAGATGAATATAGATGCATACCTGGACGAAAAATATGGAATTTTTCAGTATCTGTTAAAACAGAAGAAGGCGGGGAGAATCCGTCATCTGGGATTTTCGGCACACGGAAGCTGCGAGGTGATGAAGCGTTTTCTGGAGGCATACGGCAGTGAGATGGAATTCTGCCAGATTCAGCTCAATTATCTGGACTGGTCCTTCCAGAGCGCGGAGGCTAAAATGGAACTGCTGCGCAGCTGCGGTCTGCCTGTCTGGGTTATGGAACCGCTGCGCGGCGGAAAGCTGGCGGTTTTGTCCGGCGAAGCGATGGAGAGACTGAATCAATTCCGTCCTGAAGAAAAGGCGCCGGCGTGGGCATTCCGATTCCTGCAGTCTGTTCCGGGAGTCACGATGATTCTTTCGGGCATGTCCGATTTCAGACAGCTTCAGGAAAATATACATACTTTTGAAGAGGATAAGCCGCTTCAAAAAGAGGAGATGGACACAGTTCTGGCAATTGCCGATGAGATGCTTAAAAAGTCCGCTCTGCCGTGTACGGCCTGCCGCTACTGTGTAAGCCACTGCCCGAAGCAGCTGGATATTCCGGCATTACTGGAGCTGTACAATGAGCATTGCTTTACCGGCGGCGGTTTTCTTGCTCCGATGGCGTTAATGGCGGTGCCGGAGGATAAACATCCCGACGCCTGTATTGGCTGCCGCAGCTGTGAGGCTGTATGTCCGCAGCAGATTAAGATATCAGAGGCTATGGCGGATTTTGCCGCGAAGCTGAATTCCTGATTCCGAATATGAAAACAGAAGGTCTGCACGGTCCATGCAGGCCTTCTGTTGTTTAGAAAAGAAAGTTTTAAGCTGATATTATAGGCTGGCCTTTTCCAAAAGTCAAACTCCTGAGTTGATTTTCTGTTACTGTAATGGTATAATTAAACAATGTATGAGTTTTTTTTGAATGCTTAATATATGGCATACGATCCTAGTTTTTTGCCATAAATATCTGGTATATGTACCAAGTTGTCAGGGGAATGCAAAACCCCCTTTTCACAGGAGAAAGGAGGCGGAACAGTGACGAAATACAAAAATGGAAGGGAAAAGCAGAATGAGATGACATATACCTATATGCCGGTTTTAAAAATCATCATTCTGCTGTGTATCCTGACAATCATAATTATGGCAGCAGGCGGTCTGGCTATCGCATTTCAGAGAATGAAGAAAGAAGCTGCCGCCGCCCATGAAAATGTTACGGCCCAGGTTTCCAACCGGGTGGAGGAATCATTAAAATTACTGGAATCCATGGCCATTCAGCCGGAGTTCTATGATCCGTCGGTCCCTCCTTTGGAGAAGGTGGCAAAACTGGACCGGATAACGGAAACTTACGGTTATATCATGATCTGTTTTGTGGATTCGGATATTAATGTCTATACAATAGGAGAGGAGCCGGCCAGCCTTGCCAGCAGGGAGTATATGCAGCAGCTGTTTTCCACTGGCCAGCCGCAGATTACGGACAGTTTTGCAGCAGGGGCAGATGGGATAACTTTAAACTATACGGTAGCTTACCCCTTAAAACAGAACGGGGAAATCACAGGCTGTCTTTTCTGCGCCATTTATTTTGATGAAATCGTGAATATTTTAAAGGAGGCGTCCGGTTTCAGCGGTACCCAGGCCGTACTGATCGGTTCCAGAGGCCAGATTATGTCATCGACGAATAATCTGCAGTACGGGGAACCGTATCTGGATCATGTGCGTGAAGCGAAAAATCTGGGGATTACGACGGATCAGCTGGAAACCGAACTGTTAGCCAAGCGTCCGGGAGCATACTGGAGTATCAGACAGGGGCGCCTTTGCTATACGATTTACAGCAATGTGAAGAACACGAACTGGGATTTGCTGACGGTGATAGAATTTTGGGATGTCTATAAGACACAGGTGCCGGCCTATCTGGTAATCAGTGTTTTTCTTCTGCTGTTGTGTGCGTTTGCTGTCAGACTGACGAAGCGGTTTGTGAACGAGCAGAAGCAGGCGGTTAATATGCTGGTGCACTCCATTGAAGAGCTGGAAGAAAAGATCTATCAGAATGAACGGCCTGACAATGTAGACTTTAAAGAAATTATCCGGCTGACCAGCAATGGGCTGTCTGATGGTCTGACAGGCGTAGTCACGCGGTCTGTATTTTTCAAACAGGCGGAAGCACAGTTAGATAAGGTGCCGGAGGAAAGGCTCGTTGCCCTGTGCTTTGTGGATCTTGATAATTTAAAGAAACTGAACGATACACATGGCCATGCGGTGGGAGATACGGCGCTCAAAAGCATCGGTTATATTCTCAGGGAATATGAGAAGAAGTATGACGGCGTTGTGGGACGGTACGGAGGAGATGAGTTTGTACTGCTGCTTACTGATATCGACGATGAGAAGGAACTGAAACGGGTTATGGAATCTCTTGTGCTAAGGCTTCATTCCGATATCGGTACAGGCGGAATGAAGCTGCTGATACAGTGCAGTGTCGGAGTTGCGGTAAGACAGCCGGGAGAGAAGCTGGATGAAATGATCGCCCACGCAGACGAAGCCCTGTATTTTGTGAAGCAGAATGGTAAGGGATATTATAAAATTTATCAGGATTGAGGGAGCAGATGAAGAGGATCATAAAAAGAAGGCGGATCATCTATTTTTTTGTGCTTACATTATTCCTTTTGATTTCGGCAGTCTTCGGTCTGGAAACTCAGAGCAGGTACGCAGAGGAGCGGAAGGCAGATGCCGGAAGCATTCTGGAATTATACAGGGAGAATATCGTTCTGGTTATGAGGGAACAGCTGAATTACGCTCAGGGACTGGTTGGCCTGGCATCCGGGACCATGAAGGATTCGGAGTGGTTTCAGTGGAAAGCCGAAGAACTCATGGCCATGGATGGCGTCAGCAGTATTCTTGTATTTGAGGGAGACACGGTTTATAGAGCATTTCCTGAATGTGTACAGGAACTTATGGCGGGCAGAAATCTAAAGGATCTTTCTTATCTTTATACCCTGGCAAAGGTAGTAAAAGAACCGGTGGTAGAGGGACCGGTCATCATGGAGGGGACGGGCGAGACGGTATTCCTGTTCCTTCAGCCGGTACTGGAGGGCAGGGCTTACCAGGGAGAAATTGCCCTTGCACTGTCTGAAGAATACGTAAAAGAGAAGATGAATCTGGAAAGCCTGTATCAGCTGGGATACGAATACTACTTATGGAAGGTGAACAGTCAGGACGGAAGTAAAGAGGTGGTGGCGTCCTCCAATGCGATGATAGACTATTCCCATGCGGCTAAAACAGAATTCTATCTTCCTTCCCAGTGGAACCTGAGTATCATGCCCATAGAAGGCTGGATACCCAGGAAAAGACAGTTCCTGTATGCGGCAGAAAGCATACTTCTGTGGCTTCTCCTTTCGTCACTTTTTGTCCTTTCAACCGCGTTGGCAAAACGATATCAGTATGACAGAAACATCGGCAATACCGACTGGCAGACCGGAATGCTCAACAGACAGGGGATTGGAAAGGAACTGAATACATGGATCCGGAAGGGGGAAAAGGCTTTTTCCGTATTTTATTTTGCGTTGGAAGATTACAACCGGATTGCCCTGCTTGCGGGGCCTGAGAAAGAAGAGGAGTACTTAAAGAGTATTCCTGTGATCATGAAGGATTATATCGAAGGTCCATACGCCGCCGCCCGAATATCCGGCGAGAGTTTTTTTGTTGCTGTAAAAGAAGAGATGACGGAAGGCGAAATGTCTGAATTTGCCAAAGGGCTGTCACTGAAGATGATCTGGAAGATCCGTCACCAGGGGGGAAAGGTGTTTTTAAATGCCAAATACCAGTACGTTTCTTATCCGGAGGAAGGGAATGACGTGAGGACGCTTCTGCGGAATCTGATCGAGAAGTACTACAGCAAACTGTTTCGGGAATCATCGGTCCGTGAACTGACGGAAAAATGTCGCCAGCTTGCTGCGGGAAGAAGCGATGTGGAATTCGGCGAATACGCAGAACCCTGGATTACAGACTTATCCCAGGCGATCAACCATTACCGGAAGCAGGTGGAACAGGCAGTTTACTACGATCCAGTCTTTGGAATCGGAAACAGAATGAAGTATATCCGGGATGCGGATATGATGATTGCCTATGATGAAAGAAGACGTTTCCGTCTGTATGGCGTGGACATCCGTTCCTTTGGGAAATATAACGAGCTGTTCAGTGTGGAGACGGGGGATGCGTTGCTGAGGGAGGTAACCAAAAGACTGAGCGCTATATTTGGAAGTAATCTGTACCGGATTAACGGCGATGTGTTCCTGGGAATTTCTCTTGATCACGCCAGCAGGGATAAAGAGAATGACGAGATGATCTCCCGGATTCAGGAGGCTTTTCGTATTCCTGTTAAGGTGCAGGAGGCTGTTATCACCCTGGATGCATTCATCGGTGTCTGCGATTATCCGGCCAATGCCAGGAAGCCGGAGAAGCTGTTAGAGTGTCTTCAGTCTGCCATCAACTACGGCAAGGTGCCTGAACATGGGGTGACGGACGGTATCGTAATCTTTAACAACAGGCTTCTGGAGATAAGAAGGAGAGAGGGAAAGATTCTTCAGCTGATCCGGGACAGTATCCATGAAGGGACACTGGAAGTATGGTATCAGCCGATTTATCAGATGAAGGCAGGCCGTTTTACGGCAGCGGAAGCGCTGGTTCGTCTGCCGGATGGAACTGGCGGCTATATCTCCGCGGGACAGATGATAGAGGTTGCGGAAAGAAACGGACTTGTCTGCCAGATTGGGGAATATGTGATACACCAGGCGTGCACCTTTATGAAAGAGAAGGGGGAGGCGCTGGGGCTGGGGAGAGTTGGTATCAACTTGTCTGTCCAGCAGCTTCTGGTTGAGGACAGCGCAGCACATCTTCTCGAATCGATTAAAAAAACGGGTGTCCAACCAGGGCAGGTTGTCCTTGAGATTACCGAGACGATCCTGATACAGTTCATGTCAAAAGCGGAAGGGATTATCAGGGATTTATCGGAGAACGGGATCAGAATATCTCTGGATGATTTCGGGATTGGTTACAGCAGCTTAAATTATCTGATGAATCTCCCGGTGCACTCGTTAAAGATAGACCGGTCCATGACAAGCAAAATAAACGGTTCACCAAAACAGTACGCATTGCTGAAAGCGATTATTGCCATGGCAAAGGTCAATGATATTGAAGTGGTAGTAGAAGGTGTGGAAAATGAAGAAGAGCGGCGTGCGATTATTGATGCAGAGGCCGATTACATTCAGGGCTTCTACTATTCAAAACCGCTGCCGCAGACGGAACTGGAACTCTTTTTAACCGGCTTTGCGGTGAGGGACTGACGAAGAACAGTAGGGATAAAGGATGAAAAATGACGTAGTAAAATATGAACGGATCTGTGAAATATTAAAAAACAAGATTATATGCGGCCTTCTTCCGCCGGGCACAGCACTGCCGGGGCGTGCGAAGCTGTGCAGGGAGTTCCATACATCGGAACGGACTGTGAGACGGGCCGTGGAGGTACTGGTGCAGGAAGGTTTTCTGGAGGTCGTTCCAAAGAAACGGCCCGTGGTTGCCTGCGGTTATTTGGATAAACGCCGGGAGGAGCAGGACGAACGGGAAACGGCCGATGCCGTTGCGGCTAATGATATCTTAAAATCGGGGATTCTTCTCTGCTATCCGGTCAACCGCCGGGGAATGCTTCTGTGCAGAGGCGATGACTGGAAGACCCCGGAGACGATAGTGGCAAATATGAATCCGGACGATCCGACCGGATTCTGGCGCCTGTCCAACCGTCTCTGGCGATTCTTTATCTGCAGAAATGAAAATGAACTGGCACTGCGCGCAGTGGACAGCCTGGGGCTGGGGAAGGTGGATCCTCTGCCTGGTACCAGAGAAAACCGGATTGATTATCTGAAAAGTTTAAAGAAATTGATCCAGACGATAAAGAGAGGAGGGAGACCGGAGGAAGTTCACTTCGATGCTCTGTTCTCTCTTTATGGCATTGTCATAGACCGTATCGAGGGGGAACCGGTCTGCCGTGTGACTCCGGATTCACCTTTGAGGGTGGGGACAAAGAATTTCGAGCAGCAGTTCAGGAGATCGCAGGAACGGTATTCCAGCGTGTACCTGGATATTCTGGGACTGATTGCCATGGGCCGCTATCAGCCGGGCGACCGGCTTCCGACCCATGAGCAGCTGCAGGAGATATACGGAGTCAGTATCGATACGACGATCAGGGCAATCAGAGTTCTGCAGGACTGGGGAGTGGTAACGGCGGCCCCGAGAAACGGAATTTTCGTAGCAAAAGATTTGGAAGGGCTGCGTAAGATATATATAGCGCCGGAGCAGATCGCCGGTCATGTCAGGCGCTACTTTGACAGCCTGCAGCTGGTGGCGCTGACCGTTGAGGGGGTGGCAGAACATGCGGCACTCCATGCAAAACCGGATGAGACGCGCCGTATGCTGGCGCTTATGGAACGTCAGTGGAACGATCCGTTTTGCCATCAGCTGATACCGCTTACACTGCTGGAATTCATCACAGATCATATCCGCTACAATGCTCTTAAATCGGTTTATGAGCTGCTGCTGAAGAATTTCAGCATCGGAAGAGGGATCCCCAAACTGGTACAAAAAGATAAGACGCCTGTAAACAGCGAACTTTACCGGCAGTGCATGGAAGCGGCCGGAATGCTGAAGGCGGGGGAAGAGAAGCGTTTTGCCGCTCGTGCCGCCGGGATATTTCAGCAGATTCACCGGCTGGTTATCCAGGAATGCAAAAGGCTGGGATACTGGGAAAGTGCAGGGAACGTGTATGACGGAACTGCATTATGGAAGTGACTGGATGGTTCCGGTGAAGGACTCCTGTTAAAAAAACGTTAATAAATGTTTTAAATCCGCAGCGGACGCAATTAAAGGTTACGGCAGGAGCGGTTTCATGCTATACTGTACAGGTAAATATAAAGTTATAGAAAGGACTGAGGTTGATCTATTGAAAAATTCCCTGCTGAAATTGAGAGAGAAACTGTCGGAAGCGCTGCATTCCGTGCTCCCGATCATCGGGATCGTCATGGTACTGTGTTTTACGATCGCTCCCATTTCCTCCAGTATTTTGCTGTGCTTCCTTATGGGCGCGGCCATGATCGTCATAGGTACCATGTTCTTCACGCTGGGGGCGGAGATCAGCATGACTCCCATGGGAGAGCGGCTGGGCACAGCCGTCACGAGGAGTAAAAAGCTGAGCATCATCGTGATACTGGGATTTGTACTGGGATTCATCATCACGATTTCGGAACCGGATCTCCAGGTATTGGCGGAACAGGTGCCGTCCATACCGAACCGGACGCTGATTTTTTCGGTCGCACTGGGAGTGGGCGTATTTCTCGTCATTGCACTTTTGCGCATGCTGTTCAGCATAGCGCTGCCCCACATGCTGATTACATTTTACATATTGGCATTCCTCCTTACGCTGTTTGTTCCACAGAGCTTTCTGGCGGTGGCCTTCGATTCCGGAGGTGTGACGACGGGCCCCATGACGGTTCCGTTTATTATGGCTTTTGGTATCGGTATTTCCGCCATACGTAATGACCGCCATGCATCAGATGACAGCTTCGGTCTGGTGGCGCTCTGCTCCATCGGTCCGATCCTTGCAGTACTGATTCTTGGAATGATTTACAGGCCGGCTGACAGTGCCTACATTCCACCGGTCCTTCCGGAGATCAGCAATTCCGTAGAATTATGGAAGCTGTTCCGCGTTGGACTTCCCACCTATATTAGAGAAATTGCCGTATCGCTTTTTCCCATAATCCTGTTTTTCGGTATTTTCCAGATCGCAGTTCTCAAACTTTCAAAGAGAAATTTAAGAAAAATCATTGTCGGCCTTGTCTATACGTACATCGGCCTCGTGCTGTTTTTGACAGGCGCCAATGTGGGCTTTATGCCGGCCGGTAATTACCTGGGACAGGTGATTGCCTCCCTGGATTACAACTGGATTATTGTTCTGATCGGCATGCTGATCGGATTCTTTATCGTTAAGGCGGAACCGGCTGTTTACGTATTAAATAAACAGGTCGAAGAGATTACGGACGGTGCCATTCCGGCCAGGGCGATGAGTATCAGCCTTTCCATCGGCGTGGCCGCATCCATCGGTCTGGCCATGCTGCGGGTGCTGACGGGGATCTCCATCCTGTGGTTCATCATCCCGGGATATGCGATCGCGCTGGGGCTTTCCTTCTTTGTACCAAAGATCTTTACAGCCATCGCTTTTGACTCCGGCGGGGTGGCCTCCGGTCCGATGACCGCCACATTTCTGCTGCCGTTTGCGCAGGGGGCCTGTACCGCTGTGGGCGGGAATATTGTCACGGACGCATTCGGCGTGGTAGCCATGGTAGCCATGACCCCGCTCATCACCATACAGATCCTGGGCATGATCTATCAGATGCAGCAGCGGTCCGCGCCGAAGGACCAGACTTTACCGGAGCCTGCGGCAGGTTTCGACCAGCTTGATGATGATGCAATTATTGAGCTTTAACAGCGGCACAGATACGATTTCGAAAGAAAGGACTGCAGTATGAGCGAATTGTATTTAATGGTTACAATCACGGAAAGAACCGGAGTAAAGAAGTTTCATACTCTGTACGGCCACCATGGAGCAGATGTCACCTTCATCACTGTGGGAAACGGAACCGCGGTCAGTGAGACCCTGGACTATTTAGGTCTCGAGGAGACGGAGAAGGCCGTGATGCTGTCCATCGTGACAGGCACTGTGTGGAAAGAGATAAAATCGGATTTACAGAAGCATTTAAAAATTGACGTTCCCGGCACGGGCATAGCCTTTATCATTCCGTTAAGCAGCATTGGCGGCAAGAAGCCGCTGCTGTTTTTGACAGAGAATCAGAATTTTGAAAAAGGGGAGGAAAGCTCATTGAAAGACACGAAATATGAACTCCTGATTGTGATTGCCAACCAGGGATATACGAACATGGTTATGGACGCTGCCCGGGAGGTGGAGGAAGTCGGAGGAACCGTAATTCACGCCAGAGGCACTGGCTTGGAGCGGGCGGAGAAATATCTCGGCGTCTCCCTTGTGGCGGAGAAGGAGATGGTATTTATCGTCGTAAAGAGCGGCATGAAGAACCGTGTCATGAAGAACATTATGGAAAAAGCGGGTCCTGCAAGCAAGGCCCGGGCCGTCGCATTTTCACTTCCGGTGACGAGCACGGCGGGTATGCGCCTTATGGAAGAGGCAAAAGACGATAATGATTAGGCAGGAGAACGATTAACCATGGAACCATACTATTACAGCCGAATGAACAGGACAGAGCAGAGCGCATATCATGCCATGAAAACCGGGCTGACAGCCCTCGCTCCTTCCTTCGCGGTTCCGCGGCTGGAAAACAGAGAACTGGCGGATATCTTTTTCAGGCTCCGGCTGGACTGCCCTGAGATTTTTTACGGAACCGGATTCCATTACCGGTTTTACCAGAATTCAGGCAGCGTGGAGATGATACCGGAATACTTATTTGACAAGGGAAAGGTGAAGGACCATCAGAAGGCCATGAAGGCCAGAATCGCCAAGCTGGCCCGCCCTGCCGAATCATTGACAGAGTGGGAGAAGGAACGGTATATCCACGATTTTATCTGCACCGGTGTCCGCTACGATAAGCTGAAAAAACCGTATTCCCATGAGATCATCGGTCCTTTGGGCCAGGGGGTGGGGGTCTGCGAGGGGATAGCAAAGACTGTAAAGATTCTCTGCGACTCCCTGGGAATCTGGTGCATGATCGCCATATCCGAAGCGAATCCGGAGAAGAACATCAAATACCGCCATGCATGGAATATTGTGAGAATCGGCGGCAGATATTACCATCTGGATGCCACCTTTGACAACAGCCTTGGTCATGGGGAGACCATCCGCTACGACTACTTTAACCTGGATGATAAGCAGCTGTTCCGCGATCACGAGCCAGCCCTTTATCCGGCGCCGCCGTGCAGTGACGGAGACCATTTCTATTACAGGGAAAAGAAGCTGTCCTTCACAAAGACGGAAGATGTGGCCAAACGTGCCGCGCAGGCGGTAAAAAAGGGAAAGCCGCTTGTGTTCCACTGGAGAGGCGGCTATCTGACGCGGGCCATGGTGGAGGAACTCTTAACTCTTTTGGAGGAGGCTGCAAAACAGAAGGGAAAGCATGTGAGAGCCGGACTTAACTGGCCGCAGGCTGTCTTTTCAGCAGAGTTCATCGACGAACTTCCGGGAGAAGAACTGCTGGTGGAGACTGCGAATGAGGGGGAGAGTATTGGGTAAGAGAGCCGGCCGCCAAAACCAAAGCAGAAAAATATAAAAGAAATGCCCATTCTTCATAAAAAACTTTTGATAGTAAAATTAATACAAATATGGTAAAATAGAGCAACCATAGTAAGTGGCTGAAATTAGGAACATCACAGAAGACATTACAGGATAAGCTCAGTATGCAACCATACACAGGAAGAAGGGGAGACAATGGCTTCAGAGGATGAACTTTTTGCCGGGTTTGGCGCAGATGCAGGCATGTTTTATAGCGCGCTTGTCAGAAGCACGGATAATTATATCTATATCATTAACATGAAGACTGATGTCGCGCTGGTATCCCCGAATATGCAGAGAGACTTTGAGCTGGAAGGCAGGCTGGTGCCGGGACTCGTTACCGTATGGGGGAATCTGGTCCATCCCAGGGATTTTAAACGGTATTCGAAATCGATTGAGGAGATGCTGGACGGTGAGACCGATGTTCACGATGTGGAGTATCAGGTGCTCAACCGTAAAGGGGAGTATGTTTGGGTATGCTGCCGCGGTGTCCTTAAGAGAAATGAGGAAGGCGAGCCTGTAATTTTTGCCGGAGTGGTCACGGACCTGGGCAGTAAGGGGAAGATTGACTATACGACAGGGTTGTTTACCAATCGGGAATGTGAGAAGGAAGTCGGACGGATTTTCGACAGTGAAGAACATGCAGAGGGAGGAATTCTGCTTCTGGGTCTGGACGATTTCGTGAGAATCAACGATTTGAACAGCCATATCTTTGGCGATGCCGTACTGCGCCAGTTTGCACAGAGCGTTCAGCAGCTTCTTCCGCCTGAGGCAGCCATATACCGGTTTGACGGCGATGAATTCGCGGTCGTCTATCCCGGCGCCGGGGAAGCGGAACTGCGTGCTCTGTATCAGAAGATTCACGTGTACTGCAACCGGCCCCATAAGATCGACGACAGTTCGTATTTTCTCACGGTATCCGTCGGTGTAGCCATGATGGGCAAAGACGGTAACGGCTATCAGGAGCTGCTGACCTGTGCGCTAAGCGCTCTGGAGGTGTCCAAACAGAACGGGAAGAATACAGTTACGTTCTTTTCGCAGGATATGATGCACACCAGAAGGCGCGCGCTGGAGCTTTCCAGCCGCCTTCAGCTCAGTGTGATGAACGGTATGGAGTCCTTTCATCTTGCCTACCAGCCGTTTGTGCATTCGGATACCCTGCAGGTTTCTGGTGCGGAGGCTCTGCTTCGATGGTCCTGTGAGCCCTACGGCGTGGTTTCTCCGGTCGAGTTCATACCGCTTCTGGAGGCAGGCGGCCTGATCGTACCCGTCGGAAAATGGGTTCTGGAGGAAGCGGTGCGAACCTGTAAAAAGTGGCTCACGTATCAGCCTGATTTTATCATGAATGTCAATATTTCGTATCTGCAGATGCTCGATGAGTCATTTATAGATTTCGTGAAGCAGACTTTGAATCAATACAATCTTCCTCCCGCCCATATCGTCCTGGAACTGACGGAGAGCTGCTTCGTCACGGACATGGAGGCGCTTAAGGAAGCCTTCCGGCTCCTTCGCAATTTAAAGATACAGATTGCCATGGATGATTTTGGAACCGGTTATTCCTCTCTGGGCATGCTTTCCCAGTCGCCGGCGGATATCGTGAAGATTGACCGTCTGTTTATCACTGCCATCGGAGACAAAGAGAATGAATTTAACCGGTCGTTTATCGGTTCGGTGATCCAGCTCTGCCACAGGGTGGGAATATCCGTATGTGTGGAAGGCGTAGAGCGTAAGAATGAGCTGGATACGGTCTGTTCCTTAGAGGCCGACTGCATTCAGGGATATTACATATCGAAACCACTGCTTCAGGAGGAATTTGAAAAGAAATTCTGGGAAGCATGATTTCTTGAAGGAACGGTAACATTGAAGGAACGGTAACAGAGAAGAGGCCGCGGCAGGTCTCTTCTTTCTATTTATCTGCCAAAACAGATGGATTATTTCCAGAATAATGGCAAATTTGGTAAAAACTTTAGAAAATTATAAGAATTTATTGTTGTAAAAGATTATGAGATGCCATTATAATGGGGGAGAATGGAGCGAGATATCAATCAGGAGGAAAGAGACGTATGAAAGACGAATTCAACCACGTGGAAATAGACGGTAAAGAGGCGGACGCCATCCAGGTAAAGATGGATGATGTCGTAGCCGATGCTGAGAAGTTTGCGGCGGAAGAAAGATCAGCGGATCCGGACCGGAACCGGAAGGGCGGCGCGGAGTCTGAGCCGGTGATGGAAGAACAGATGAGCGACGAGGAGTTTAATGAAGAACTGAAGGAGCTCATGGAGGAAGACAACTCCGGAAAGAAAAAGAAGAAAAAGAAGAAAAAAGGAGAACGGGGACGCAGGAAAAAATGGAGCGTCAGGAAGAAAATCCTTGTCGGTGCCGGAGCCGCAGTGGTAGTCATTTTTGGTGCTTCCAAAGTGATGGGCGGAGGCAAGGCGCCCCAGATGATGGCCGCCACATTTCCGCTGAGCAGGGGCGAAGTGGTGGAGATGCTTTCGGTCAGCGGCCCTGTGGAGGGAACTGACAGTGTGGAAGTTGTATCCAATTTACACGCGGAGATTCTGGAGATTCCGGTTAAAGAAGGAGACCGTGTGGAAAAGGGCCAACTGCTGGCCACTCTGGATGAGAAGGACGCGAAAAAAGAAGTGGATATCGCCCAGAACGCCTATGACCTTGCAGTGACTACATACAATGAAAAACAGATCGAGGCTGAGAACGGCTATGCGAAGGCCAGGCAGGACTACGATGCGGCAAAGGCCAATTATGACAGAACGAACGTATTGTTCCAGGCGGGAAGCGCATCTCAGCTGGAGCTGGAGAATGCTTCCGATGCAATGAACAACGCGCAGCGCGAACTCAAGACATTTACGCTGAAAGACGGCAGACCGGTGGCTAACGAATCGTATTCCCTTCAGATTGAGAATGCGGCGTTTGAACTGGACCAGAAGAAGGAACTTCTGGCCAACACAAAGGTTACCAGCCCCATCGCCGGCACCGTGGTCCGTGTGAACTGTAAGGTGGGCCGTTTCGCAGATAAGACGGATGATGACAAGCCGATGTTCATTATCGAAAATCTGGATGTCCTGGAGATGAAGATCAATGTCAGCGAGTATTCCATCGGCAAGGTTAAGATCGGCCAGCCGGTAGAGATCAGTGCGGATATTCTAAACGGAGAGAACGTTAAGGGCGAGGTGACTGCCATTTCTCCGACCGGTGAGGAGAAGGGAAACGGCTCCACGGAGCGTGTAATCCCGACGACGATCCGTATTATTGATCAAAATACCCGCCTGATCGCAGGAATTACAGCGAAGGCGAAGATTGAACTTCAGAAGGCAGAGGATGCATGGGTGGTTCCGGTTTCGGCCCTTTATCAGCAGCCGGATGGCAGCACCGCGATCGTAGCCGTAGAAGACAACATTGCCCATATGATCCCCGTGACCACAGGAGTCGAGAGCGATATCCAGGTGCAGGTGATTCCGGCAGAGGAAGGAAAGCTGACAGAGGGAATGCAGATCATCGAGACACCGGCGGCGTATCTTACAGACGGCATGGCCGTTGTAGCTGTTCCGGCTGCATAGAAAAGGAGGAAGCAATATGTGGAAAAGGGAAAAAAAGCTTCCTTCCTGCACGAACGAAAAAGCCTCGGATGATCTGATCCGGCTTGTAGACATGGTGAAGATATACGATACCGGTTCCATTAAGGTTCTGGGCTTAAAACGAATCAACTTAACCATTAAGCGGGGAGAGTTTGTGGCGATCATGGGTCAGTCCGGTTCCGGAAAATCTACCCTGATGAATATTTTGGGCTGCCTGGACCGGCCGACCATGGGCCATTATTACCTGGATGGAATCGATACGGCTGACATGAGTCCGGATGCGCTGTCTGCGATCCGGAACAGAAAGATCGGCTTCGTATTCCAGTCCTTTAACTTAATTTCGAGAACATCGGCGCTGAAGAACGTAGAGCTCCCCATGACGTACGCTCACAAATCCAAGAAAATGAGGGAGCAGCGCGCGTTGGAGCTTCTGGAACGGGTGGGCCTGGGAGAAAGGTATGAACACATGCCCAATGAACTCTCCGGCGGACAGCGGCAGAGGGTTGCCATTGCGAGGGCTCTGGCGAATGAACCGCCGCTGATCCTGGCCGATGAGCCCACCGGTAATCTGGATACCGCCTCCTCTGTGGAAATCATGGAGCTGTTTTCCCGGCTGCATAAGGAAGGCGCTACGGTAGTCGTGGTTACCCATGAGGAAGACATCGCCGCATTCACGGAACGGATAATCCGGTTCCGGGATGGCCAGGTAGTGAGTGACAAGCGGAATATTCCGAAGGAACTTACGGAAGAGGAAGCAGTTAAAATGAAGAAAGAAGGGACGCCATGCTGCTAGAAAATATGACCATGGCGCTCCACGCCATCCGGTCTAACAAGATGCGCTCGTTCCTTACCATGCTGGGAATCATCATCGGTATCGCGTCGGTGATCGCCATTGTTTCCGTCGGTGACAGCATGCGGTCCCTCTATGCGGATGCCTATAAAAATGTGGGGGTAAACCGGGCGGTTGTACTGGTATCCTGGAATGTGGATGATTTCCGGATGAGTGATTATTTCACTCTGGATGAACTGGACCGGGCAAAGGAAGTATTTAAAGACAAGATTGCATACATGGACAGCGACGCCTATGCCAGCACCGATGCGGTTTATGGCAGAAATAAGGTGAAATACAGCTTTCAGGGCATTGATTATAATTATCCCCAGGTACAGCCCATGAATATTATCTATGGCCGTGAACTGAACGAAGCTGACGTAAAGGGACGAAGAAATAATGTAGTACTGGAAGACAAGGGCGCGGAGATGCTGTTTGGAACAGCCAACTGTGTCGGCAGAACATTCCGTATGACCATCAATAAGTCTACGGAGGAATTTACCGTGGTCGGTGTCTACCGCAAGGATTTGTCTCCGCTGGAGGCGATGATGATGGGCAACGGACGGACGCAGTCGGGCTTTATACCATACACGATCCTCACGCGTCCCAGCGATTATTTCCAGGATTTAAACTTTTATGTAAAAGACGGAGTGGATATGAAGGCATTTCTGCCTGAGATTGCCCGCTACGTTGCAAAGATAAAAGGAAGACCGGTATCTGAAATCATGACCCAGTCGGTTGTGGAACAGATGGGAAGCGTGGATACCGTACTGGGCGGAATGTCTGCCGCGGTAGGCGGTATTGCAGCGATTTCCCTGCTGGTAGGCGGGATCGGGATCATGAACATTATGATGGTGTCCGTCACGGAGAGAACAAGGGAGATCGGAATCAGGAAGGCCCTGGGAGCCCGTACCCGCGATATCATGATGCAGTTTTTGACAGAGTCTGCACTTATGTCGGCCTGCGGAGGCATCATCGGAATCGTACTGGGAGTCGGGATTGTCACGATTGGCGGAAGCGCCATGGGGATGGTTCCTGTTGTGAAGGTATCTGTAATCCTTGTGGCGGTAGGATTCTCCGCACTGGTTGGAATCTTCTTTGGACTGTATCCGGCATCGAAGGCGGCAAAGGCCGATCCGATTGATGCCCTGCGCTATGAATAGGGAAAGGAGAGACCATCATGCTGCTTGAAAATATGTTTATGGCACTGCATGCCATCAGAGCCAATAAGATGCGTTCCTTTCTCACCATGCTGGGAATCATCATCGGCATCGGGTCTGTGATAGCAATCGTGTCCATAGGAGATACCATGCGTTCCATGGTAGCCGGTCTGTACGCCAACGTGGGCATGACCAGAGCTCTGATCTATATCTGGCCGGCCGACGGCAGTGACCAGCGGGACAGTGACTACTTTAATATGGAACAGATGGAACGGATCAAAGAAGTGTTTCAGGACGATATTGAATATATCGACAGCAACGCCTACTACAGCGGTGAGGCGCTTCACGGCCGCAATAAAGTGAAATTCCAGTTTCAGGGAATCGATTACAACTATCCGGATGTACAGAAGATTAATATTATTTATGGCCGCAATTTAAACGAGGCCGATGTCAAGGGCCGCAAAAAAAATGTGGTTCTGGAATCCAAAGGGGCTATGGAGCTGTTCGGGACGGAAAATGCGGTTGGAAAAACGTTCCGCACCACCGTCTACGGCGAGACGGATGATTACAATGTGGTAGGAGTTTATAAGAAGGAGCTGACTCCGATCGAGGCCATGATGATGGGAACCGGTCAGACCAAGGAAGCATTTATTCCGTATACGATTCTGACATGGCCCAACGATTATCTGTTCCAGGTGAATCTCTTCGCCAGGGAAGGAACGGATATGAAGGAATTTGAAGGGCGGATCGTCCCTTATATCGCGAGGCTTAAGGACCGGCAGCCTGCGGATGTGACATTTTACTCGGCGCTTGACGAGATGAGCGGTATGGATACCATGATGGGCGGACTCTCCGCTGCGGTGGGAGGCATCGCTGCGATCTCTCTTCTGGTGGGAGGCATCGGTATCATGAATATCATGCTGGTATCCGTCACGGAGCGGACCAGGGAAATCGGAATCAGAAAGGCTCTGGGAGCGAGAACCCACGATGTCATGATCCAGTTTCTGACGGAATCAGCGATTTTGTCCGCGTTTGGAGGAATTCTGGGCGTAGTCATCGGTGCGGGACTGGTTATGGCAGGCGGAGCGCTGTTCGGTCTTTCGGTGGTAGTAAAACCCCAGGTGGTCCTTGTTGCAGTAGGTTTTTCGGCTCTGGTCGGTCTGTTTTTCGGTCTGTATCCTGCGTCGAAGGCGGCGAAAAAAGACCCCATTGACGCGCTTCGGTACGAATAAAAAATTTCGAAATCATGAAGAAATAAGTGTGTGCAGCCGGGAAATTTCCTGTATTTTACAGGGATTTTCCCGGTTTTGAACTTTACAAAATTATAAAAATCTCCAGATGGGGCTCGCCAAGTAAAAAGTTCTATGCTATAATAAGATGATATGTTACGGTGTATTGAGGAGAGCCTATGCTGAGTGAAGAAAAAATCAAAATCATGACGAACCTCGCCATGTTCGAAAAAAATGAGGGGAACAGGATATTTCCTGTAAACCGGTATTTTAAGAGTGATTATATCAGCAGCAAACTGCTGCGTTCCTTTTTCAGTTATACCCTGAGCTTCCTTTTAGGCCTTGTCATGTGGGTGCTCTGTGATATTGAGAAGTGGATGAATGTCCTGCGGATTGATACTCTAATTGAAGTGGGAATGAAGGCGGGCGTGATCTATCTGGCCGGACTTGTGGTATATCTCATCATAAGCCTGTGTGTATATGCGAAGCGGTACGACTATGCGAGCCGCGGGATGAAGGTCTATATGGCAAAGCTGAAAAGGCTGGACAAACGGTATGAAGGCAATTCCAGACCCGGAGCACGGACTAAAGGAGGACGGACCCAATGATGAGTCTTCTCGTATTCAAGGAACGATTAAAGGAATTTTATACAAAATTTGACATCTATATCACGCCGGTAATCAAGTTTGTGTACAGTTACCTTGCGTTCTGGCTGATGAACCGGAATATTGGTTTCATGGCAAAACTCACGAATCCGCTGGTTCCTCTGGTATTGGCTCTGGTGTGTTCGTTTCTGCCCTACAGTGCGGTAAGCTTTCTGGCTGCAGTGTTTATGCTGGCCCACTTATGGGCGGTATCCTTTGAGGTTACGCTGGTTATGGCGGTGTTTGTTCTGGTGGTTGCACTTCTGTATTACGGCTTCCATCCCGGTGACAGCTGTCTGCTGATCCTCACGCCGATCTTTTTCGTACTGAAGATTCCATATGCGATTCCTCTGATTGTCGGCCTGTCAGGCGGTATCGTTTCCGTGATCCCGGTGGGCTGCGGTGTTTTTATCTACTATACGCTGCTGTATGTGAAACAGAATGCAGGAGTTCTGACCAATGAGTTCTCAGCTGATATGATGCAGCGGTTTTCTCAGATTGTGAAGAGTCTCTTCGGCAATCAACTGATGTTAGTGCTGATTGCGGCGTTTGCGGCTGCGATTGTAGTCGTGTTTATTCTTAAGAATATGTCCTTCGATTACTCCTGGATCATCGCTATCGTGGCGGGAACCATCGCCCAGCTGGTGGTGATTTTTATCGGTGATATCACATTTGATGTATCAGTTCCGGTAAGCGAGCTCATTATAGGAGTGGCAGTCTCTTTGATTCTGTCCGGGATTTACACGTTTTTCGTCTTCGCAGTGGACTACTCGCGGACGGAATACGTCCAGTTTGAGGATGACGATTATTATTATTACGTGAAGGCAGTGCCGAAGCTGACGGTGAGCACGCCCGACGTAAAGGTTCAGAAAATAAATGCCAGAAAACTCCAGAGACCACAGCGTTAGGCGAAACTGGAAAAAGGGAGGTGGACTTTCGTGGCAGATATTATAGATGGATTATATTCCTGGGTTTCATTCTTACCAAGGATAACCAAGACGAATCTCATTGAGATTATTATCATAGCAGTACTTCTGTATGAGCTGCTTGTCTGGATTATGAATACGAGAGCCTGGACTCTCCTAAAGGGTATTCTGTTAATATTATGTTTCTATGTGCTGACCTATATTTTCCGTCTTGATAATATCAAGTGGATTTTGAATACGATTGCGACGCCTGCGGTGACGATGGCGATCGTGATTTTCCAGCCGGAGCTTCGAAAGGCGCTGGAACAGCTGGGAAGCAGAAACCCGCTCACAGGAATTCTGACCTTTGATGACGGGAAGGATAATTCCGGTTTTACTGACAGGACCATCAACGAGCTGGTGAAAGCCACGTTTGAGATGGCCAAGGTGAAGACGGGAGCGCTCATGGTGATTGAGCGGGGCGACTCCTTAAAGGAGATCGAGCGAACCGGTATTGAGATTAATGGTCTGGTATCCAGCCAGCTCCTGATTAATATATTCGAACACAATACACCGCTTCACGACGGCGCGGTGGTGATACACGGAAACAGGGTGGCGGCGGCTACCTGCTACTTACCGCTGTCCGACAACATGTCCATCAGCAAGGAGCTGGGAACGAGGCATCGTGCCGCGGTCGGCGTCAGCGAGGTGACTGACAGTCTGACCATCGTGGTGTCGGAGGAGACGGGACGCGTATCCGTCGCTTCGGAAGGCGGCTTAAAGCGCGCGGTTGACGCTGATGCGCTGCGGGAACTGCTCATGGATCTCAAACATGTGGAAGGAGAAGGAAGCAGATTTAAGATATTGAAGGGAAGGCGGAAAAATGAAGGAAAAATTGCTAAATAATCTCGGCCTGAAAGTCGTTTCTCTCGTTCTTGCCTTTGTTATCTGGATGGCGATTGTCAATATCTCTAATCCAGTTGTCTCCGGACAGCCGTTTACGATTCCGGTGGACGTTCGCAATGAGGAAATCCTGGATAATGCCAATCTGACGTATGAGATTGTCGAAAAGGACAGCGTTACGGTGAATTACCAGGTAAATACGAGAAACAGTTCCCTGTTTCGGGCCTCCGATTTCAGCGCGTATATTGATTTAAAGGACTATAACGATGTGACTGGCGCAGTGCCGATTACCATAGAGGTGAATAAAAACAAGGAATCCCTGATCAGAGACGGGGAAGTGACGGCCAAGCCGATGGTTCTCCATGTAAAGACAGAAGCCATGCAGAACAAGAAATTCGACTTAAAGGTGAATTACGTCGGAGAAGTGGAAGACGGTTATGCGTCGGGAATTACCACCCTGTCCTCCGATTACGTGGTAGCCCGCGGTCCGGAATCCGTGATTGGCCAGATTGCCTCCATCGGTGTGGAAATCAGCCGGGAAGGCGCCAACGCAGATCTGGAGGGCGATGTAGTACCCAAATGTTACGATGCCAACGATAAAGAATTGACGGATCTCGGAGATAAGCTGACAATTACTCCGAACACTATTCATTATAATATGGCAATCCTGAAAGCAAAGGAACTGACCCTGAATTTTGAAGTGAAAGGGACAGTCGCTCCGGGATACCGGTTCACAGGAGTGGACAGTGATTTAAAATCTGTTCCTGTAGTAGCGACGAAGTCCGTGCTGGCGTCTGTCAATGCGCTTTCCGTCGCGGATGATAAGCTTACCATTGAAGGTGCGACTGCAGATAAGGTGATCCATCTCGATCTGAACAATTATCTGCCGCCGAGTACGGCGATTGTTCCGAACGCTCAGAGTGAGGTAACAGTTACCCTGAAGGTAGAACCGCTGACTACAAAGTCCTATACTCTGAATCTGGCCGAGCTGGCCAGCCGCGGTACCGACCCCGATTATGAGTATACCTTCAGCAGAGACAGCGTGGATGTAAATATCAGGGGGCTGAAGGAGGATCTGGATACACTGGATGTCAGTGATTTGAATGCCGTGCTCGATATGACTGGCCTTGAGCCTGGAACCCATCCGGGAAAGCTTGCTTTCGAGGTGGGAGAAGGATTTGAAGTGGTGAATTATTCTGACTTTGATGTGATGGTTGTTGCTGATGGTGAGGATGAGAGCGAAGGTCCCGGACAGACGACTGCTGACCAGGGGACAGATGAACCGGCAACCGCCGGCACTTCAAAAAAAGCAGCAGAATAAGAATGACGATGTGTGGAGGGAAATAATATGGTCAGTGCTAAAGTTGTCATAAAGAATCCTACCGGCCTTCATTTAAGACCGGCAGGGATTCTTTGTAAGGAAGCTATGAACTTCAAGTCTTCGGTGAATTTTCGTTTTAAGAATACCACCGCCAATGCAAAGAGCGTGCTCAGCGTATTGGGCGCCTGCGTAAAAAGCGGCGATGAGATTGAATTCGTCTGTGAGGGAGTGGACGAAAAGGAGGCTCTGGCTGCCATGGTTCAGGCTGTCGAAGACGGACTGGGCGAATAAATCTATTTTATAATTAATAAGGAGGTCTTGTTATGATGAAAGGAACAAGCGCATCTGCAGGTATCGGCATTGGGAAAGCCGCTATCGTGGAAGAGACAGAACTGGTAATTAAGAAGGAGACGATCTCAGACGCAGCAGCCGAGAAGGAACGCTTCCAGGCAGCCTTAAAACAGGCGATGGAGGAGACGGAGGCTCTGGCGAAGGATCTGGCCACGAGAGTGGGGGAGAAGGAGGCGGAGATTTTAAACGGCCACTTAATGCTTCTTTCGGATCCAATGCTGACAGGTGAGATTGAGAACACGATTGCAGGGGAGAATGCATGCAGTGAATACGCCATCGAGAATGTCTGCAACATGTATGCCGATATGTTTGCCTCCATGGGAGACGAGCTGATGCAGCAGAGAGCAACCGACATGCGTGATATTAAGACGCGTATGCAGAAAATCTTACTCGGTGTCAGTTCCGTGGATATCGCCTCACTGCCGGCAGGCAGTGTCATCGTTGCGAAGGATTTGACCCCATCCATGACGGCCGGCATCAATCCGGCAAATGTCTGTGGGATTGTAACAGAGTTAGGCGGAAAGACCTCTCACAGCGCGATTCTGGCAAGAGCCCTGGAGATTCCGGCAGTGGTTGCGGTAGAGGGCTTTTTAAACAGTGTGAAAGATGGAGATACCGTGGTTCTGGACGGCTCGGAAGGCGTTGTATTTGTGAATCCGGAGGAAGCTGTCACTGCGGAATATGAGGCAAAGAGAACCGCTTATTTAAAAGAAAAGAAGGAACTGGATCAGTACATTGGCAAGCCAACCGTAACAAAGGATGGCGTTACCATCGAACTGGTGGCCAATATCGGAAAACCGGAGGATGTGGATAAGGTTCTTCAGTATGATGCAGAAGGAATCGGCCTGTTCCGTACAGAATTTCTGTTTATGGACCGGAATTCCATGCCGACGGAGGACGAGCAGTTCGAGGCGTACCAGAAGGTAGCCATCGCCATGAACGGCAAGCCGGTGATCATCCGTACACTGGATATCGGCGGTGACAAAGAGATTCCTTATATGGGATTAAAGAAAGATGAGAATCCATTCCTGGGATACCGGGCCATCCGTTTCTGCCTGGACCGCAGGGAAGATGTATACAGACCGCAGCTTCGTGCACTCCTGCGCGCGAGTGCGTTCGGCAATATCAAGATTATGGTTCCGATGGTAACCTGTCTGGAGGAATTCCGGGAAGCAAAGGCAATGATTGAAGAAATCAAGGCAGAGCTGGATTCCAGGGGAATTGCCTATAAGAAAGATATCCAGGTGGGTATTATGGTGGAGACAGCCGCAGCCTCCTTAATGGCGGATGCGTTTGCAAAGGAAGTAGATTTCTTCAGCATCGGAACGAATGACTTAACGCAGTATACCATGTCGGTGGACAGAGGAAATGATAAGGTATCTTATTTGTATTCGCCGCTGAATCCTGCCGTACTCCGCAGCATCCGCCATATCATTCAGTGCGGACGGAAAGAGGGGATCATGGTCGGAATGTGCGGGGAAGCAGCCAGCGATCCGCTGATGATTCCGCTGCTGCTGGCATTTGGCTTAAATGAATTCAGTATGAGCGCTTCCGCAGTCTTAAACGCCAGAAAGCTGATCACGGGCTACAGCATCGCAGAACTGCAGGCCATCGCTGATAAAGCCATGTCATTCGTGACAGCGGGCGAAGTCGAGGCATACATGCGCGAACAGCAGTGAGCAGTGCGAAAACGAGCGAATGCCCGCGACCGACACGAAGCGGAGCGGAGTCGAGGTGCACTGCAAAGTCAAAGCTGAATTTACGAATTATAAAATCCTGAAAGGAAGGCAGCTGTCGCATTGGCGGCTGCCTTCCTGTGATGAAGGAGAGTAATTAATTATGGGTGTTTATCTGATTTGTTACGCAGCCAGTTATCTGTTTGCGAGGGCGGGGTATTACTGGCTTTCGGGCCTTGTTTTAATCCTGGCTGCGCTCTGGCTGTACTGGTATGATTACAGGAGGACGGAGAATATCATTCATCTTCGCGGCCTTTTTTCCCTGTTCTGGGTTGGCGGCCAGGGGATTGCGTGTCTGAAGCTGTCTGAGCTTTCGTCGGACTGGAATATTGTCACCTGGCTCTGTTTCCTGGCGGCGCTTTTGGGCTTCTGGGTGACGTATGAGTTTTTGATGCGGGCACAGGGCGAGTCGGGAGGCCAGCGCTCCAGATGGTTTAATTTCCAGGGATATGAGAGGCCGCTGTTCTGGTCTATGGTCATCGTTACCGCGGTGTCTCTGGGCGCGTTTCTGGCAGAGGCTCTGATCTTGGGATTCGTTCCGTTTTTCGTGCGGGGCGTACCGCATGCCTATTCGACCTTCCATATCACGGGAGTCCACTATTTTACGGTTTCATGCGTTCTGGTACCGGCCTTGTCCGTGCTCTATTTCTGCATTGAGCAGGGACGGAACGGTGTGCGTATGGTGCTGGTAATCCTTATGGACATCCTTGCCTGTGCGATTCCGGTTCTCTGCGTCTCCAGGTTCCAGCTGATTCTGGCTGTGGGACTGGCCGTGCTCACGTATATTGCCATGGACAACCGGCTGAAGATTTCCTATGCCATAGGTCTGGTGCTGGGAATGATACCGATCTATGTGCTGCTGACCTTTGCGAGAGGCCATGACGTCTCGTATCTGAATGGGATATTCCAGATGAAAAACAGCGGGATGCCGATCTTTATCACGCAGCCGTACATGTATATCGCCAACAACTATGATAACTTTAACTGTATGGTGGAATGGCTTCCATCCCACACCTTCGGCCTTCGGATGCTGTTTCCCTTATGGGCGCTGACCGGGCTTAAGTTCCTGGTGCCATCCCTGGTGGATTTTCCCATCTATGTGACGAAGGAAGAATTGACGACGGTCACGCTGTTTTACGATTCCTTCTATGATTTCGGAATCGTCGGCGTCGTTCTGTTCGCCTGTATTCTGGGTATGGCTGCATTTCTGCTGGTCCGGATGATGAAGCGGATACGCAATCCGGTGGGATATCTGTTTTATGCCCAGTTTGCCATGTATCTGGTGTTGTCTTTTTTCACCACATGGTTCAGCAATCCGGCTACCTGGTTTTATTTGATCGTGACAGGCCTGCTTTGGGGCTTTTGTTCCTGGCGTAATGACGGAAGACACGGGTAATCCTGAGAGGCGGGAGAATCCCGTGTCTTTCGCCTGTTATCCGGCATCAGGGCCTTGCGTATTTCGCAGGGCCGGTATTTACAGAAAGAGGAGTGAAAATGGAAAAAGAAGATATCAGAGTAACACACGTCATTATACATATTCTGGATTCCACCGTGGGGACGGCGGTGATGTCGGGGGGCCTTTTAGAGCATGGTTCCGATTTTTCCGATTTTGTGAGAAGCCATATTTACCGGGTGATGACCAGTGACGAGGGGAAATCCTGTCAGTTTGACGGCGATTCTCCGGTATACCAGATGGTCTCGGAGATGGATGAGGACACGTTTATCCAGAAGTCCCAGGAGATTGCCCAGAAGCTGTTTGACATCATGTATTCCAACATCGATATTCCGTCTGCGGATTTGATGGTAGTGCGCTACGATGCGGGACAGCAGTGCGGCATTGCCCTGCTTAAGATGAATTACAAGTCATCCTATACCCATATGACAAACTATACGGAAAATGGAAACTGCAACGACATTATCCGGCAGAATGCTATTCTTCCGGCGGAAAATCAGAAGCTGGCTGAGGCGTGCCTGATCGACTTAAATGATTATTCGCTGCGCGTGATGGAGAAGAAGTATGAGGTTAACGGCGTGAAGACCAATTACTTTTCTCAGATGTTTCTGCAGTGCCACGGCAGCATGTCTCCGAAGACGGAGCTCTCTATCGTTACCAGGGCGGTGGAACAGGTTCAGAAGGGATACTATGATGAGTCGGAACAGTGGGAAGCCCATATGGAGGCGAAGAGCATCTTAAGCCAGGAACTGGCGGAACAGGGAACCATCGATATCCCGACCGTAGCGGAAAAGATATTCCACGAAAAACCGGAACTGAAGGAAGAATTTACGGAAAAGATGGAAAAATACAATCTTTCAGAAAAACAGGTGACGCCTCAGAATCCTTCCACTACCAGAAAGTTTGAAAAGCAATATCTGACCACAGATACCGGAATTGAGATCAAGATTCCAATGGAGGAATACCAGAACAGGAATTCTGTAGAATTTATCACAAATGCGGATGGGAGCATATCCGTGCTGATAAAAAACATCGGGAGTATTACCAGCAGGTAATATTCCCGATGTTTTTTATCACGGAACTGTATTTCTGTTCTATCAGTCCCGGCTGTCATCGGAGGTGTCATCCTGTTCTGCGTCAGGCAGTTCTTCAGACTTCCGGGGAGCGGATGATCTGACTTTTTCTTCTTCTGAAATCCGGTAAATCTTCCGGTTATGACGCCGTACTGCCGAAAGGATGACTGCTGCGATGACAGCCAGCGGAATCCAGAACGGACAGGTGGTGATAATGAAGATCAGGAGATTCGTCAGGGCCGTGATCAGGGACTCGAAGTTTTTTGCAAGCCCGTTTTTCATTCTCGTTCCGGCTGATTCCGGGGCGGCGGGCGTATAACTTGTTACCTCTGCGATGTTTAAATAGACGGTACTGTAGTCTACCTGGTTGTCATAGAGACGAAGCTGGGATTCCATGGATTCCAGCTGATACCGGATATCGGAGAGACGCTGCTCCAGTGTGATGACGGTGTCGATGGACTCAGCTTTCTCCAAAAACTGCCAGATGCGCTCCTGCTCGATTTCCAGTGATTTTTTCCGGCTTTCCATGTCACTGTACTGGAGCGTGACGTCCTGGGTGGATTCTGATTTGTTGGTGACATTTCCGCTGTCACTGACGGCTCCCACAAAACGGTCCAGTTTATCGTCGGGAATACGCGCGGTGATGTTGGCGTACCGGGGAATGGGTTGGCCCCGATAGTTTAAGCTGGTGCCTGAGATATCAGACTGTTCTGTGTAGCCGCCCAGCTCAGACAGTTTGGCATTGATGCCGGATATCATCCTGTCGAATTCCTCTGTCTCCACCTGCATGGTGATATTGCGGATCAGCTTGCGGCCTTCCGGCAGCTTCGGGGTACTGAAGGATTCTGTGTTCAGCGTGGTGCCGCCTTCCGCCTTCTGGGATGCATAGTCGTAGCTTTCGGAATCGTTCGATACGGTTTCAGCGGCCGTTTCCGAGTAGGCCCCGGTTGTCTCTGCAACCATCACAGATTTGCTGGCTGCCCCGCATGCGGTGATTCCGACTGCGGCGGCAAAGAACGGAATTAAAAAATAAACCATTTTTTTCATAATGATTCTCCTCCCTGAGAATGGATTGAATTTGGTTCTGATTAGAGAATACCATGGCGGAAAATGGATTGCAATGGAAGTAATAAAGGATTAAGAAAACATTAGATCTTTAGAAAAATATTAAGAAAAAATGAAAAATAAACAGATAAAAACAAAATAGAAGAAAAAAAACGAATACTTGACAGTCTATATAAAAGGCGGTACCATAGTCTTATAAAAAAGGAATCGCACGGGATTTTTACGGGAGACTCCGGTGCGGGAAAGGGAGAAACAAGATGGGGAAAAAGTGGATAACGGCGGTTCTTGCCGCAGCGCTCAGCGTGGCGATGGCATCATCGGCATTTGCAGGGACGTGGGAGAATCAGGAGGGAAGATGGAAGTATCACAACGATGACGGCAGCTATGCGGCAGCCCAGTGGGTCGAAGACCAGGGAAACTGGTATTACGTAGAGCAGGATGGCTTTATGAAGACCGGCTGGTATCAGGACGCAGCCGGAGTCTGGTACTATCTCGATGAGAATACGGGAGCCATGGCTTCCAATACCACCAGGAATATCGGGGGAACCGATTATACGTTTGACGGTTCCGGCGCGTGGATGCAGCCGCAGGTACGGTTGAATGACGGCTGGAACGGAACGACATATGTGAACCGGCTGATTGGATATCAGATCACGCTTCCGGATTCCTATCAGGCTGTTTCGGGAAATTCTGTTTCCCTGCCGGAAAATGCGCAGTATGACATGGTTGCCGCTGCACCGGATGGAAACAGCATCATTGTTACCGCGGTCATTAATATGTCCGAACTGGATGGAGAAAACTGGTCCGACGAGGAACTGGCCTACTATTTTAAATACATATACAGAAGTGACAGCGATGTCATCGGTGCGTCATTCAACGATCTTGGCTTTGCAAAGATTACTCTGGTACAGAGTGAGGACGGGGTTGCCGACGTCTATTTCAGACGCTGCGGCTCCTATGTCCTGATGATCGAGACCGTGTTTATCCCGTCGAGATGGCAGGAGATTGATCAAATTCTGCATACAATGAAGATCCCGGACTGACGGATCAGCAACTGTCACGTGTAAGTGAAGCAAAAGGCCCTTTCGGCAGGCAGCCTGGATAACGGGCTGCCTGCTTTACTTTTGCCTTGCATCGGAAGGCGTGGATTCAAAGTACTTCTTATACGCCCTGGAAAATGTAGAGTAGTTTTTAAAGCCGCAGTCAAAGCATACACTTGTAACGGGTGTTCCGCTGCGAAGCAGATCACGCGCCAGAAGCAGGCGTTTTTCTGTTATGTAGCTGCCCAGAGTATAGCCGGTAGCCTGCTTAAATAAGTGCATCAGGTGGTAGCGGCTTAAGTAAGCGGCATCGGCGATCTGGTCCACTGACAGATCTTCAGTCAGATGGCCGGAAATGTATTCCATGACCGCTGAGATTCTGCGGTCGCCGGTACCGGGAGAGAGATATTCCACCCGTCCGGTCAGGGCAGCGCGGTTTAGCTTGATCATAAATTCCAGAAATACTACCTGGCAGTACAGTTCTTTTGCATAGCCGTCGTGAGCGCAGGCGTATTCTAAGTCGGTGATGGTTTTGAACAGACCGCTTTTCTCCAGGGAGTGAATCCGCAGCACGTTGGAACGGAGCTCCTTCGCTTTGTGGAAGCAGTCGCTTAAGTCATAGGTGTCGGAACTGTAGGACGTGATGAAGCGGGGGGAGAGGTAGACGATGATCCGTTCATAGGGAACGGATGGATCGATGTCCGGTCTGTGTATATCATTATGGCTTACCAGCACGATATCATAGGGCTGCAGCTGATACTCCTGGCCTTCGATCCGGTAGGTGACACGGCCCCGTATGAAGATGATAATCTTATCAAAATCATGGTAGTGATATTCAAAATCCTGTTTTTTTGTATCGGTCAAATGGAACAGCCGGAAGTCGCTGTTTAAGTATCCTCTTTTTTCATAACCAGTCATAAGTTCAAGGTTCCTTTCGTCTGTTAGCTCTATTATACAGGAATAAACACAATATGCAATAAAAACAGCATAATATCGATAGAAGTGTTAAATAATGCTGATTATAATAAAGGGAAAGAAGATAGGACAAAAGAAGGGACACATAATGAAGATTATTGTTTTAGCTGGCGGATACAGTCCGGAGCGGGAGGTATCCCTGTCCTCGGGTTCCTTAATTGCCAATGCGCTGATGGAGCAGGGCCATGAAGTGTTTTTTCTGGATCCCTGGCCTGGAATAAGGGAGGGGGAGGAAGTCCGTTACAGAACCAGGGAAGAGGGATATCATTTTTCCAGTGAAATCGGTATGGAGGCTCCTGACTTGGAAAAGCTTAGAGCAGGGGATGGGATGAAAAAGACGCTGATTGGTCCCGGCGTTCTTAAAGCATGCCGGGAGACGGATATGGTGTTTATCGCGCTCCACGGCGGTGCAGGGGAGGACGGACAGATCCAGGCGGTTCTGGAGGCATACGGAATTCCACATACGGGAAGCAGCTGGAAGGGCTGCCTGCTGGCGATGGATAAGAATATTTCCAAGATTTTTATGCGGACGGCCGGAGTGGCAACGCCCGACTGGTATCTTGCAGAAAAGGGGAAAACCAGCCGGCCGGATTTCCTGCCCTGTGTCGTAAAGCCGCTGGACTGCGGTTCCAGTGTGGGAGTCACAATCGTGGAACGGGAAGAGGAGTGGTCTGCGGCGCTGGAAGCTGCGTTTTCCCATGGCGGCCGCGTGCTGGTGGAGAAAAAGATTACAGGAAGAGAATTCTCCGTTGGCGTACTGGGTGACAGAGCCCTGCCTGCCATAGAGATTATACCGGAGAGTGGGTTTTACGATTATCAAAATAAGTATCAGCCCGGCATGACAAGGGAGATATGCCCGGCCTGGATCGATGGCATGCAGGAAGTAAAGATGAAGGAAGCAGCCCTGACAGTCCACCGTATCCTGGAGCTGGGATACTATTCCAGAGTCGACTTTATGATGGACGAAGACGGCGCCATTTACTGTCTTGAGGCCAATACGCTTCCGGGTATGACGCCTCTCAGCCTTCTTCCTCAGGAGGCGAAGGCGGCCGGAATTACATATCATGAATTATGCGAAGCAATTGTTAATAATGGGAAAGGAGCCGCATTATGAAGATTACGTTAGAAAAATACCATGGACTCGGAAATGATTACCTGATCTTTGATCCGAATAAAAATGAATGGAAGCTCACAAAGGAGGCGGTACGGCTGATCTGTAACCGCAACTTCGGCGTCGGATCGGACGGCCTCCTCGTCGGCCCGATATTAGGGGAAAATAAGATGGAGGTGAAGATTTTAAATCCGGATGGCAGCGAGGCGGAGCTAAGCGGCAACGGTGTCCGGATTTTCGGAAAGTATCTAAAGGATGCAGGTTATGTACAGAAGAACCATTTTGCGGTCAACACGTTAAGCGGGGAGCAGCAGATTCATTATCTGAATGAGGAGGGGACGAGAATCAAGGTTTCCATGGGACATTTGAGTTTCTGGAGCGACGAAATCCCGATGACGGGGCCGAGGCGGGAGGTGCTGAACGAGACGCTGACGTTTGGCAGCATTCCGTACCGGGTGACCTGCGTCTCCATCGGCAATCCTCACTGCGTAATCTGGCTGAATGATATTTCAAAGGATCTGGTCTGCCGGATCGGCCGCCATTCCGAAGCAGCGGACTGCTTCCCGGAGAAGGTTAATACGGAACTTCTGAGGGTGGTGGACAGAACCAACATCGAAATAGAGATTTATGAGAGAGGCGCGGGCTATACTCTGGCTTCCGGAACCAGCGGCTGTGCTGCTGCGGGGGCGGCCTATAAGATGGGACTTACAGATCCCAAAATGTACGTCCATATGCCGGGCGGGGTTCTCGAGGTGGAAATCGAGGAAGACGGCTCCGTCCTGATGACCGGAGACGTAGGCTATGTGGGGAAATTTACACTCTCCCATGAGATGACAGAGCAGCTGCGCAGTTTGTAGAATACTATAACAGATTTCAGGAGAAGGGGGACCGGCTTCATACGGTATCCCTTCTCTTTTCCTTTTTTATCTGCGTTTGCCGATGGCGGTGAAGAACCGCCGTACCGGACAGCAGACCATAAACGGAAACATCAGGATAAACAGAAACATCAATCCCGTTTTGTTGACGTATTGCCGCTTCATAGATTATAATAGATAATAATTGTGATTGAATGTCTGCAGCTCTGGCTGCGGCAGGGAGGCGGGGTTATGAATCAGTTGCCAGCAGCTGGAGAAGGTACCGGCATTTATGTGATAGATGGAGAATTCAGAGTAGTCTATTTTAATGAAACAGCAAAGGCGGTTTGTCCGAATCTGAGAGTGGGGGATCTCTGCTACCGGGGGATCTGTAATGGAAGCGCGCCATGCAGCAGCTGCCCGGACAGGAACGAGGACTGCAGCAGGCTTCTGCTGTACGATGCGGTAAACCGGCAGTGGATAGAATTATCTTCGGGGCGGATTGAATGGCCGGGGCACGGAAGGTGCCGGCTGATGCTCTTTAAGGTCGTGGACCGGCAGAGTATGAGTCTCTTTTACGATTTGACGGAGACCAGTGCCTATGAGGAGCTGTTCGAACTGAATCTGGCAGAGAATACCTATAAGATACTCTTTCACCAGAATGGAAAATATGTAATTCCCGACATGGAGGGCAGACTGGATTCCATGTGCATGGAGGTGGCGGATCATATGATCTGTCCGGAGGACCGGGAACGTTTCCTGGAGTTCTGGAATTTCGATACGCTGGCTCAGCGGCTGAGCGGGAACAACCACACCATAAGAGGGGAGTTCCGGAAACTTCTTGTATCCGGGGAATACTGCTGGGTTGCCCAGACGGCCATACAGCTGCATACAGGGGAGCAGGATAAAACGGTTATTATGGTTTTCATCCAGGACATCGACAAACAGAAGAAGCAGGAGATTGCGGCCGCGAACAGCGGAAAGAGCGGACTGGAAGAAAAGGATTCCATGATGGGACTGTACCGTTATGGCCCGTTTCTCGAGAGGGCGGAACAGTTCCTTAGGGACAAGAGCGGAAGTAAGTTCAGCATGGTCGCCATTGATATCGAACATTTTAAGCTGTTTAACGAGTGGTACGGGGAAGAGGCCGGGGACCGGTTTCTGACCAGCATTGCAGAGCAGTTAAAAGAAGTGGAAAAGCAGTATGATTCCATGGCCGGTTATATGGGAGGCGACGATTTTGCCATCATCATTCCGAGAGAGGAGTCGGTTCTCCGGAATCTGGAGCGGGGAATCAGGCATTTTGTGAAGCAGTATGGGGGGAGCGTCGGCTTCCTTCCCGCCTTCGGCGTCTATGAGATTGAGGAGTGGGACGTATCGGTCAGTATGATGTATGACAGAGCCTCCATCGCCCTCGCCTCGGTGAAAGGAAACTACCTAAACCGTATGGGACGGTACGATGCCGGAATGAAAAAGAAGATGGAGGATGACCAGCTCCTGCTTTCGGAGGTTCAGAGGGCCCTGGACAACCATGAGTTTATCTTTTACGCCCAGCCACAGTGCAATATGCTGACAGGAAAGATTATCGGACTGGAATCCCTGGTCAGATGGAAGCATCCCGTCAGGGGCGTGGTGCAGCCGGGGGAATTTATTCCTTTGCTGGAGCGGAATGGCTTTATCACCAATTTAGACTTATACGTGTGGGATATGGTGTGTGCCCGGCTCCATGACTGGATTGCCGCAGGGCACAAGCCGGTGCCGATCGCAGTCAATGTCTCCAGAATCGATATCTATTCCATGAATGTTACGAATACCTTTGTGGAACTGACGGGCCGGTACGGGATCGACCCGGCGCTTCTGGCTATCGAGATCACGGAAAGCGCCTATGCGGAAGATTATAATCTCATCCGCCAGGTGGTGATTGATTTGAGAAAAGCGGGATTTACCGTATTTATGGACGACTTTGGAAGCGGGTATTCCTCACTCAACATGCTGAAGGATGTGAATGTGGATGTCATTAAGATCGATACCAAGTTTCTGGATATGAACGAGCACAGCCAGAACCGCGGTATGGGAATCCTGGAGACCATTGTCCGCATGGCAAGGCTGACGCAGCTTCGCGTGATCGCGGAGGGAGTGGAGAAAAAGGAGCATGTGGATTTCCTGAGAAATGTAGGCTGTATCTACGGCCAGGGCTATTACTATTACCGCCCGATGCCGATCGAACAGTTTGAACCGCTGCTTCTGGATGAAGAGAATGTGGATTACCGTGGGATTTTGGCGCATCAGCTGGAAGAACTCCGGCTGGAGGATCTGGTCAATAAAGATGTGACCAGTGATGCGATCCTCAATAATATGCTGGGAGGGATGGCCCTTTACGATGTCTGCGGAGATAAGATCGAGCTGCTTCAAGTGAACGAGGGATATTACCGGGTAACCGGCTGCAATCCTGTCGATCTGGAGGAGCGCAGGAAATCGATTTTGGCTCAGATCCATGAGGAGGACCGCGATAAGGTGTTTGACCTTTTCGAGACGGCGTATAAAAATCCTTTAAAGGGGGCAGACGGTACCATACGGCGTTACAGGCTGAACGGAGAACTGATGTGGATCTCCCTGCGGATCTTTTTCTTAAAGGAGAGAGATGAGCACAGGCTGTTTTATGGATCAGTCAGTGATGTGACAGAGGGGAAGCGCCGGGAGGAAAAGCTGATTGCATCCCGGAAAATTCTCGCGGATGTGTTAAATATCAATGGAGAGGAAGCGGAATTTGGACTTGACGAGATCATGGCTCTGAGCCGTGAGGTGAAGGAATGCAGAAAACGTCTGGGAGAGCTGGAGCGGTGCAGACTGGCGGAGACGGATCCTCTGACTGGTCTCCATAACGGGAAGACGGCAGTTCCTCTGATGAAGGAATGGATTGCCAGGCGCAGAGGACAGCCGTCCGCCCTGGTACTGTTCCGGTTTGACGGTTTCAAAGCAGTGAATGAGGAACTGGGCCAGATAAACGGAGAACGGATTCTGGTGAACAGCGTGGAGAAGCTGAAGCGCTTTTTCCGGGAGGAAGATATCGTCTGCCGGATCGGCGGATATGAAATCCTGGTTCTCTGCAAGAATATCGGGGAGAGTGACATGCGCAGGAAGCTGGAACAGCTGATGGCGGACATGAAGCTGGAACTGGCCCTTGAGTCCGCCGGGGTGCGGCCGTCCATCAACGCGGGTTACGTGATGACCGCAGGCGGAGGTACAGATTTTGATGACCTTTACGAAAAGGCCAGACAGGCGTTAAAAATGGCGTCTGCCCGGGGAAAAGGCATCTGCATGCGCTGCGGGCAGGAAATTACGGATTAGCCTGATGGCAGACGGGGAGCCGGGGCGCTGCCAGGTGTGGAAAGACGCCTGCGGCTGCCCCGGCTCTTCATTTTTTTTATAGACCTTGGGTTACGGGTATGGTATACTAGGAACACTTGGTAAGGCAATTCACAAACCTTACCGGCAATTACATAAAAAGTGAGGGAATGAGGATATGATAGCTGAGAAGATGAGGCCCCTTGTTGAAAATAATTCTGCCATTCGGGCCATGTTTGAAGAAGGAAAACGACTGGCGGCCATCTATGGACCGGAGAATGTCTATGATTTCAGCCTTGGCAATCCCAATGTGCCGGCACCGGAGGCAGTGAACCGGGCGATTACGGATATTGTGGCGGAAGAAGCCTCCACCATGGTTCATGGATACATGAGCAATGCAGGCTTCGAGGATGTCCGGGATACAGTGGCACAGTCGCTGAACCGGAGATTCGGCACGCATTTTCATCTGGAGAATATTCTGATGACCGTGGGCGCTGCCAGCGGCATGAACGTTATTTTAAAGACGATTCTGGACCCGGGAGATGAGGTGATCGTATTTGCCCCCTATTTTATGGAGTACGGTGCCTATGTGAGAAATTACGATGGAGTGCTGGTGACCGTGTCTCCGGATATCTCCTCATTCCAGCCCAACATAGAGGAGTTCAAAGAGAAAATAACCGGCAGGACGAAGGCTGTAATCATCAATACGCCCAACAACCCTACGGGGGTGGTCTATTCGGCAAAGACGCTGGAGCGGATTGGCGCTGTCATGAGGGAAAAGGAGGCGGAGTATGGAACTTCCATCGTGCTGCTGTCAGATGAGCCCTACCGGGAGCTGGCCTATGACGGTGTGGAGGTGCCTTATGTGACGCCGTTTTACCATAATACCGTTGTCTGCTACTCTTACAGCAAGTCCCTGTCACTACCGGGGGAACGGATTGGATACCTGGTCATTCCGGATGAACTGGAGGATTCGAAGGCGGTTATTGCCGCAGCGTCCATCGCAAACCGTGTCCTCGGCTGTGTAAACGCTCCCTCGCTGATGCAGCGGGTCATCATGCGCTGTATCGATGAGAAGGTAAATGTGGAAGCCTATGACAGGAACCGGAATCTTCTGTACAACGGACTGCGCGGTTTTGGCTTTGAGTGCATCCGGCCGGAGGGCGCCTTCTATTTATTCGTAAAATCGCCGGAGGCGGACGACAGGGCTTTCAGTGAAGCGTGCAAAAAGCATCGTCTCCTGGTTGTGCCGGGAACCTCCTTTGGCTGTCCCGGTTATGTGAGAATTTCCTATTGTGTGTCTTATGAGCAGATTGAGCGGTCTCTGCCGGCTTTTCAGGCAGTTGCCGGAGAGTACGGGCTTGCACAGCGGGAGGGTGAACGATGAAACCATGGAAGGCAAATATCAGAAAAGTAATTCCTTATGTGCCGGGAGACCAGCCGAAGGGCAGCCATTTAATTAAGCTGAATACCAACGAGAACCCCTATCCGCCGTCTCCTTTCGTGAGCGGGGCGCTGAAGGAGATGGATTACGATCTGTTCAGAAAATATCCGGATCCCGCAGCTTCGGTTCTTGTGGATGCACTTGCGGAATATTATAATGTAGACCGTGATGAGATCTTTGTAGGGGTAGGCTCCGACGATGTGATTGCGATGGCGTTTATGACATTTTTTAATTCTTCAAAGCCGGTGCTTTTTCCGGATATCTCCTACTCCTTCTATCCGGTGTGGGCGGAGCTTTTCGGCGTGCCCTGTGAGAAGCCGGCGCTGAATAAGGAGTTTCAGATTGTAAAAGAAGACTATTACCGTGAGAACGGCGGGATTATTTTTCCGAATCCCAATGCGCCTACCGGGCTCTATATGCCGCTTTCCGAGGTGGAGGACATCATTTCCCATAACCAGGAGTCCGTAGTGATCGTGGACGAGGCCTACATCGATTTTGGCGGAAAAAGTGCGCTTCCCCTCACCAGGAAGTATGAAAATCTGCTGGTGGTGCAGACTTTCAGTAAGTCGAGATCCATGGCCGGCATGAGAATCGGCTTTGCCATCGGAAATCCGGACTTAATCCGTGCCTTAAATGACGTGAAATACTCTTACAATTCCTATACCATGAATATGCCGTCCCAGATCCTGGGGGCAAAGGCTGTGGAAGACCAGGCGTATTTTAAAGAGACGACGGAGAAGATTATCCGTACGAGAGAACAGGCAAAGGTAAGGCTTCGTGAGCTTGGTTTCACATTTCCTGACTCCATGGCGAATTTTATCTTTGCTTCCCACAAAACGGCTATGGCGAAGGATATCTATGAGGCGCTCAGGGCGAATCACATCTTTGTCAGGTATTTTAACCAGCCGGGGATTGATGATTATCTGCGCATTACCATCGGTACGGATGAGGAGATGGAGGCGCTGTATCGATTTTTGGAGGAATATCTTTAGAGCTGCGTTACCGCGGGCAGCGGAGCATTTGGCTTATCATGGTTCCGGCCGGGGTGTATAGTAAGGACAGGTGATGAACATGAATCATTGGAAGAAGTACTGCAGGTTAATTCTGAATATTGTTATCCCCCTGCTTGTTATCTGGCTGGTCTGTTTTATAGGACCGCGTTTATTAAAATTTTTCCTGCCGTTTGTGATCGGCTGGATTATTGCGATGATTGCCAATCCGCTTGTAAAGTTTCTGGAAAAGCGGGTGAAGATTGTGAGAAAGCACAGCTCCATGATGATTGTGGTGGCTGTTCTGGCGCTTATTATCACGCTTCTTTACTTTGTCATATCAAAGCTGGTATCGGAGACCGTCGGTTTTGTAGGGGATATACCAAAGTATTATGAATCGGCCTCCATAGAGGTTCAGAAAATGCTGCTTTCCGTGGAACGGCTTCTGCAGTTCCTGCCCCAGGGCGTTTCGGATTCTGTAAACCAGTTCTTCGGACATATCGGAGAGTATTTGAATCTGGCAGTGCAGAAGATCGCAAGCCCTACGGTAACGGTTGCCGGCAATGTGGTAAAGAGTATTCCCGCGGCGCTGGTGTATACCATCGTCACGATCTTCTCGTCTTACTTATTCATTGTGAACCGGGATAAGATACTGGACTTTTTTAAGAAATATATGCCGGAGGGCGGATCTAAGTATTATAAATATCTGAGAAAAGATGTCAGGCATCTGGTTGGCGGTTACTTTCTTGCACAGTTTAAGATTATGTTTGTAGTAGCAGTCGTGCTTGCCGTCGGTTTTCTGGTACTGAGGGTCGATTACGCCCTACTGATTGCTGTTATCGTGGCTTTCCTGGACTTCCTTCCGGTGCTGGGAACCGGGACGATCCTGGTTCCCTGGGCGGTGATCCGGCTCTTTTCCGGAGATACCTACTTTGCTCTGGGGATGCTTGCGCTCTACGTTCTGACACAGGTACTGAGACGTGTGATAGAACCAAAGATCGTGGGAGACACCATGGGACTGGATCCGCTGGCGACGCTGCTGTTTCTGTATCTGGGATTTAAGTTTAACGGAATCGCAGGTATGGTGCTGGCTGTCCCCATCGGCATGCTGTTTTTGAATCTGTATGAGTTCGGGGCTTTTGATTCCCTGATCAGCAGTGTGAAAACGCTGGTTCACGATATCAATGCATTCCGGCGGGGACCGGACTGACGGGAAGGACAGCGTAATACCATAATGAAAAGATAAAAGAAAGGAACGAACAGGAGGAAAGAATGAGAAGCAGGAACAGAAAAAAAGGAATTCGTATGGCAGCGGGGCTGATGGCCGTCATGATGATGGCAGCCGTGCCGTTCCCTGCCGCTGCGGCAGAGCCGTGGGAAAAGGAGAACGGCCAGTATGTGGATGCATCCGGAACACCCATAGCGGGCGCTCTGGAAAAAGGCATTACGGTGACGAAGTACCAGAACCGGGCGAATGCGGACAAGGGAGGCATCGACTGGGCAAAGGTCGCGGCCGACGGCGTGGATTTCGCCATGATAAGAATCGGATATTACAAAGATATGGATCCCTACTATTCCATGAATATGCAGGGCGCATCTGCAAACGGGATCAAGACCGGCGTATTTTTTTATACGCAGGCGCTTGACACGCAGAGCGCCGTAGACGAGGCGAATTACGTCCTGAAGATGGTGCGGGACTATCCGGTGTCGTACCCAATCGCGTATGACGTGGAATCACAGCACCTGTTGGACAACGGGCTGACAAAGCAGCAGATCACAGATAATATCAATGCGTTCTGCAAAGTCATATCTGATGCGGGATACCGTCCTGTTGTCTATGCAAACAATGAATGGCTGACCAATCACATGGACATCAGCCAGATTCCGTACGATATCTGGTATGCGAGGTACGGAACCATCAACAACTGCCAGAACAGAACCATATGGCAGTGTACCGATAAAGGAAAGGTAGATGGAATCACAGGCGACGTGACGATCGAATTCTCCTTTGTGGATTACTCAGCGCTGATTCCGCCGGAAGGCTGGAAACACGTGGATGGAAACTGGTATTATACAAAGAATTACGTGAAACAGACCGGCTGGGTACAGGTTGGAGAGAAGTGGTACTACTTGGATTCCAACGGTGCCATGATTCATGATACGACCATGACCATTGACGGGGCGTCTTATACCTTTGGCCCCGATGGCGCGATGGCGGAATAAGAGAAAGAAAATAGGGATACAGGATGGATTACAGAAGGTGAAGGCAGAGAATAATTTAGATTCAGATGATATGAGAGGACTGGTATGGAGGCTTGCATTTCCCTCCATGCTGGCCCAGTTTGTGAGTGTGTTTTACAGTATTGTGGATAGAATGTACATCGGTAATATCGCCGGAACCGGCGAAATCGCATTGGCAGGAGTAGGAATCTGCGGCCCGATTGTGACCCTGATTTCTTCTGTTGCTTTTTTAGTGGGTGTCGGCGGATCCCCTCTCATGAGCATACGGCTTGGAGAGAAAAATGAACGGGCAGCCAGGCAGATTCTGGCAAACTGTTTTCTGCTTCTGACCGTGCTGTCAGTGGTGATTACAGTGATTTCCCTGCTGGTGAAAAACCATTTGATCATGTGGTTCGGAGCCAGTGAGGCGACGTTTCCTTATGCGAACGCGTACATAACGATTTATCTGCTGGGAACGGTATTTGCGCTTCTGGCGACGGGGATGAACCAGTTCATCATCTGTCAGGGCTTTGCAAAGGTGGGGATGAAATCGGTCTTAATCGGTGCGGTGTGCAATATCATACTGGATCCGGTGTTTATCTTTGGCTGTCACATGGGGGTGCGCGGCGCGGCTGTGGCCACGGTGCTTTCCCAGATGGCTTCCTGCGCCTATGTGCTTCGGTTCCTCTTCAGCAGGCGGGCGCCGGTGCGGATCACCTTCGGTGAGTACGACTGGCAGATTATGAAGCGGGTCCTTCTCATCGGGTTAAGCCCATTTCTGATCATTGCATTTGACAACATCCTGATCATTGCGCTGAATACGGTGATTCAGAAGTACGGCGGAGCAGTGCAGGGAGATATGCTGCTGACCTGCATGACCATTGTTCAGAGCTTTATGCTGATGGTTACCATGCCGCTTGGCGGGATTACCAGCGGGACACAGACCATCCTGGGCTATAATTACGGTGCGAGAAGGCCGGAACGAATCAAGAAGGCGGAGGTTCATATCGCGGCGCTGGGCCTGGTATTTACCACAGTGATGTTCCTGATCGCCCACACCATTCCGCAGTTCTTCGTCAGGATCTTTACGCAGAATGAAACGTATGTGGAGCTGACCGTCTGGGCCATCAAAATCTACACGTTAGGCATAATTCCGCTGGCTGCACAATATACTGTAGTGGACGGGTTTACCGGTATGGGGATCGCGCGGGTGGCGATCACACTGTCCATGTTCCGGAAGATGATCTTCCTCGGCGGCGCATTTCTGATTCCTGCAACCATGGGAATCAAATATATCTTTTATACGGAACCTGTTTCCGATTTTATCAGCGCAGCCGTATCGGTGGTGATCTACTTCCTTGTCATCGACAGGATTATCAACCGGAAGCCGGTATTTGGACGGCGGAACATGCCGTAAACAGAGTCCGGACAGGAGGAACAATGCAGTGATGCGAAAATGGATTGCCGCAGCCGCAGTACTTTTATTCAGTGCCATGGGTACGGGAGAGGCCTTCGCAGAGACGTGGCAGTATCAGGCCGCAGAACAGCCGGGGCCCGGTACGAACGGGGGCGCCATGGCGGAAGTGCCGGGCAGTGTCCCGGAAGCAGGAAGCTGGAATGGACTGACATTCACCAGTTCCAGGCTGGGCTATCAGGTGACGGTTCCGGAAGGCTTCATGCCGCTGGAATCTTATATGGACTTATCCGTGGACGACACCATGACCCTGGACTTATCCGTGGCCGCACCGGATATGACGGTTTCCATGGTGGTGGTCACGTATGACAAGATGGATGAGGAATTTAAGGGGATGGATGCCGGTCAGCTGGCTGCAGTGATGGGACAGGGACTGGGCGGATACGACGACTACATGCAGATCGGAGAGGTGGAGATGGTGACCCTTGGAGACCGGGAATATGCAAAACTGCCGGTAATCTATACGGGGCTTCTCAATCAGGACCTGTATTTCTGCTGGTCAGGCGAGTCCGTTATGATGATCGAGATCGTCTACGATCCGTACCGGAAGGCCATGGCAGATGAGATCATGGGATCGATTCGGTAAAACAGAATTGAAAGCAGAAATGATATGTCGGCAGATTATAATTGACATATGTCAAAAATTGCCTTATAATAAATGACATATGTCAGTAACATCTGCAAAAGCCGAAGGAGGAGACGATATGGCACGGCCCGTAAAGGCGAGACGAATATGTGGAATACCGGGAAGGATGCAGTTTGGACCGCTGGAAGCGGGGACAGGCCCGGAGGCGGACCAATTTATTTCCCTGACGCTGGAAGAGTATGAGACGATTCGGATTATCGATTATCTGGACCGTACCCAGGAGGAATGCGCCGAACAGATGGGCGTGGCCAGGACCACGGTGCAGGCTGTGTATCAGTCCGCGCGGAAGAAGATGGCCGCCATGCTGGTGGAGGGAAGCGCTCTTTCAATCGGAGGCGGAAACTATGAGGTATGTCCCAGGGCAGGAGGCTGCTGCAAAAAAGACTGCAGAAAACGTCTCTGCCCCGGCCGCAGGTGTGACGGGCAGGAATATCAGAATGGAGGATGGAATCATGAAAATTGCGGTAACGTATGAGAACGGCAGTGTGTTCCAGCATTTCGGACACAGTGAACAGTTTAAGATTTATCAGGCAGAAGAAGGAACAGTCGTATCCTCGGAGGTCGTGGGAACCAATGGAAATGGTCACGGCGCGCTGGCCGGATTCTTAAAAGAAATGGGAGTGGAGACTCTGATCTGCGGAGGAATCGGCGGAGGTGCGAGAAATGCACTGGACGAGGCAGGAATCCAATTGTACCCGGGTGTGAGCGGGGATGCAGACAAGGCTGTGGAGGCACTCTTAAAGGGGACGCTCTCCTATGATCCGGACACCATGTGCAGCCACCACCATGAAGGCGAAGGGCACGACTGCCATCATGGCGGTGGAAGCTGCCATCACTAGACGTTTTACGTACTGCACGCTGCATTAAACAGGGCTGTCTTCCCGCCGTTTCGCGGGAATCTTTATGGTGACTTCCGTTCCGGTTCCGTGTGAACTCTGAAAGGTAAGACCGTAGGACTCTCCGTAGAGACGCTTTAGACGGAGGTTGGTGTTATAGACGCCGATGTGTACAGAATCGGAGGTTCCATTCGGCATGGGATCTCCGTTTTCTTCTGCCAGTATGGACTCCAGCGTTTCAGGGGAAATTCCGATGCCGTCATCGGAGATGAGAAAGATAATGTCCTCACCCTGACGCCAGCCTGTCAGAAGGATGTTGCCTCTTTTTTCTTCCGTCCCCATGATTCCGTGGAGCCATGCGTTCTCCACGATGGGCTGGAAGGTCAGCTTTGGGATGGTGTATTCGGACAGCTCATCCGGCACATCCACGACGAAGCTGACGCAGTTGTCATAACGCATATTCTGAAGTTCCACATACAATTCTGTGTGCTCCAGCTCTTCCTCAATCGTGTTCATGAGTCCCCGTTTACTGAGCGTCAGCTTATAGAAGCGGGAGAGCGTCTGAATCGCCCTGGTAACATCTTCTTTCCGTCCGGTTCTGGACAGCCAGTTAATCATATCCAGTGTATTATAGAGAAAATGCGGATTAATCTGCGCCTGAAGAGCGCGGAACTCCGCCAGCCGTAAATCTTCAGAGGCCTTTTCCCGGCTGTTCATCAGATCGTTGATCTCCTCTGTCATATAATTGTAGGTATCGGTAAGAACACCGATTTCGTCACAGCCGGTCTCAACGGTGTCCATCGGCATGGGACGGCCCGTACGAACGGACTCCATCTGATAGGCAACCGCGATGATCCGGTCGGCGATGGAGACAGAGAGCTTCAGGGCGATCGAAAGAGCCAACGCAGTGAAGAGGAGGTAGGCCACAATCAGCTGGATCATCAGACGCGTTCCGGCGTCAGTGATGTGGCTGGAGGGCAGCAGGGAAATCATATACCAGTCCGTGTTCCTGACCGGGAAATAAGCCGTGTAAGCGGCGCCATCCGGGTACGATACCAGGGTGAAGGTCTTTTCCGGTCCGATCCTGGACAGAAACTCGTCTGTGGGAATGTAGTATATCCCGGCCAGGGCCATATCGGAAGCGGATACCATCACATCCCGGCTGTTGATGATGTAGGCGGCTTCTCCCTTGACCGAGGCATTGTTAATCAGTGCGGAATCGAAGGGCTCGCTGTTAAAGTACACAGCCAGATAAGCGGAAGCCCGCAAATTTTCCTGCTCGGAGCCGGCAGGAGGCAGATAGGTGATTCTGGAAATGTAGGCCAGGCGGCCGAATTTCTCTGCTTCAGACGGACTTAAATAGAGTTCCGGACAGAGCAGATCCTTATTCTGCATGGTGCTGCAGATTCCGTACCAGTAGCTGCTGCTGACCGTGGAGACCGGGGCAAACAGCCGGTTTTTCTCCGTGTTGTACTTCATCAGATCGGGATAGACGGAATCATCATAGTAGATGCGGATTCCCGTAATCATGGTGTTGTCGGTCAGGCTGTCTGTCAGATGAAACAGGCTGTCCATCCGGTTCTGCTCCGGTTCAAACGCTGCGGCGTCGCTCTCCGAGAGATAGAAGAGGCGGTGGATCGAGGACGAATCCCTCAGTGCGTCGGAAACATAGGTCACGTGAGACACCAGATTTTCAATCGACGCCGCGGTCTGCGCAGACAGAGCCTGCTCGGAACGGATGGAGTCGTCCATGACGATGCCGTATAGCCTGACGAAAATAAAGCCTGATAACACGGCCGTGGGAAACAGGATTAAAAGGGCATGGGAGATGACAAGCTTATTCTTCAGCTTCAGGTCATACGTATAGTGGCGCAGGATTCGGTTGATAAAGTTTTTCATGAGAGCATTTTCTCCCTGTATTCAGAAGGGGACAGGCCCACAAGCTTCCGAAAGGTCTTACTGTAATAGTTGCCGTCACTGTAGCCCACCTTGGAGGAAATATCGGCGATCTTATAACGGGGATCGCCTAAAAACTGTTTGGACTTCTTGATCCGGTAGTCGGTCAGGTACTGGTTTAACGTCTGTCCCGTCTCATTTTTAAACAGCGTGCAGATGTAGCTGGAGGAGCGGTTCACGTATTCGCTGACATCCAGTACGGAGAGCGAGGAGATGGCGTAGTTCTGGTGAAGGTATTCCTTAATCTGAAAGACCAGAGGATTCTCCCCTGTATTCCGGGTCAGGTGATCAAAATACTGTTCGACTTTTTCCAGCAGCAGGCTGTGCAGCTCGGAAAAGGTGCTGCAGCGGAGTACGCTGTCCCAGATCGACTGGGGATTGACGCCCTCGTTATTCCACAGAGAGACGTAGTTCATGATGCCGTTTTCATCCAGCTTTACCAGGTATTTGTAATAGATATCCTTGACCTGGCTGGGCAGAAGCGGCTGTCCGTTTAAGATGGAATCGCGAAGCTGCCCGGCAAGTTCCAGGGCCTTATCCTTCTGCTTTCCGGAGAGCGCCAGATCAAAGTCCATCAGCACATCGGCGGGAGGACAGAGGGCGGCCGGTTTATCGTATTCAGTCAGAATGGAGTTAAAGTCATGAAAGAAGCTGTTTTCCAGGAGGAGCTTCGCCTTTTCGTAGGAGAGGTGGACGGAAGCGGTCCCCGTGACGATGGGACCGACCGCCAGGAAAAAACGGCAGTATTTATCAAAGCTCTGCTGTAAAAACAGGGCGCAGCGTTTTACCGCCTCCTTATCCGGCTTTTTTTCGGAATAAATATGTACGATTACATAGCGGTCAGAGCGAAAGGCATAGACCTGTTTTAATCCCAGCTCCGTTAACAGGATTAAAAAATTCTCCCGCGCCTCATCCATCGGGATTTCGGGAAGCTCGGAGAGCGGCGTCACGCTGTCCACGATGATCGTAAAAAATAAGGTGGCCGGACCGATGGCCAGGCCCAGATGCCTGCTCAGCTCCAGCGCGGCCGGCTCGCTGTCGGGAAGCGTCAAAAGGTGGGCTAAATGGCCCTTCTGTTCCTTTTCCTGAATCATCACGGCACTGCGCGTATGACTTCGTACCTGACAGTTTAACAGGGCTTCGGCCAGGGCGTCATCGAGCTCGGAGAGGCTCAGTGGTTTCTCTACGTAACGAACCGCCTTCAGCTTGATGGCCGCTTTTAAATACTCTTTATCTGAATAGGCGCTCATGAAAATAATGGCGGTATCAGGATTTTGTTCCAATATGGCTTCTGCCATCTCAACGCCAGTCATCCGGGGCATTCTGACGTCAGTTAAGACAATATCCGGCCGCTCGGAGACCGCAGTCTCCAGACCGTGTACCCCGTCGTCGGCGAGAAGTATGGAGTCAAAAGGCAGAGAAAGCCTGGCGATGCTGTCACGGATTCCCTCGCGGGTCAGTTTTTCGTCATCTACAATCAGCAGTTTCATCGTATCTTTCTCCTTCCCTAAGCTGGAACATCACATCGTTCCCAGTTTCATGTTCCACAAATATGGTATATCAATATTGTAACAGGAAATGGGAAATATGCAACGAAAATAGACAAATTACCCCATGGGTAGTATACTGGAATATATTGGAAACGAAAGAGAAACGGCGGAGGAAAAACGGTGAAACGGTTCTGGCTGATCGCAGGAATTTTGACTATTTTTTGTATTGCGGCGTGCAGTGCAGCGGGTATGGTGGCAGAGAACCCGGAATATGCAGTTATCATGAAATCGAAAGATAACCAGTATAATGAAGAAGTGGCGGAAGCTTTCCGCCAGGCGGCGGAGGAAGCGGGATATCGTTGCGAGGTGCTGTATCCGGAGACGGCGAGAGCCCAGGACCAGGTGATTCTGGTGCGCCGGATGATGCGAGAGAGGGTGAAAGCCATCGCCATTGCGGTCAGCGACGAACATGCGCTCGCTCCCGTATTAAAGGAGGCGATGGCCAAAGGAATTGTGATCACAACTTTAGATTCTGATACGGAAAAGGACAGCCGCAGCATTTTTGTGAGCCCGGCCGATCCGAAGGAGACAGGCGCCGGACTGGTGCAGGCGGTCAGAGACTGCATGGATGGGGAGGGCCAGTGGGCCATTCTTTCAGCCCAGGCCCGATCAGCCAATCAGAGCCAGTGGATACACGCCATGATGGAGGAACTGGAAAAGCCGGAGTATCAGAAGATGCGTCTCGTGGATATTGTATATGGGGAGGATGATTATAAGACGTCCGCAGCCAGAACGAGAGAGCTGATTGAAAAGTACCCGGCGCTCCGGGCGATCTGCGCGCCTACCACGGTGGGAATCCAGGCTGCCGCGGATGTGGTGAGGGAGCAGGGACTCGAGGGACAGATCCGGGTGACGGGGCTTGGCATTCCGGCCAAGTCTGAGGACGGAACCGTTTCTGACGATACCGGTGTCTGTCCGGCGTTAAATTTCTGGAATCCGGCAGCTCTGGGAAGACTGTCAGCCCAGGTATCCATGGCGCTGGTGAATCAGGAACTTACAGTGAGAGAAGGAGAGGTATTCAGAACGGAAGACGGTGGGGAGTATCTGATTCACAAGGGCGCCGGAGGCGGTCTGGAGGTGACGGCCGGTGATCCGCTCACGCCGGATGAGAGCGGCAGCGGCCTGTGAAACAGGATGAAAAGGCAAAAACGAAATATTTTCCAGTATTTAGAAAAATATTACCGTAGAAATGTCGATTCCTGTCGTGTTATGATATAAACTGTCAGAAAACAAAGGGGTGATAAAAATGAAGCATATTTTCGTAACGTTTGACCAGGCAGAACAGATCTTTTCATTTGTAAAAATTATGAGCAAATGTGATTTTGATGCGGACGTAAAACTGGGAAGCCGTATAGTAGATGCGAAGTCGATTGTTGGAGTGCTGTCCCTTGCTAAATCGAGAACAGTAGAAGTTATCTTCCATACAGATAACTGTGATAATATAATTGAGCAGATAGCAGCTATCGTTCCCATCGCTGCGTGAAGAAAAAACAGAATCAGGCATAAGAAGCCATAGCGTTTTAAGGCAGGGGAAGTAAAAGTCAGAACCTTTTACTTCCTCTGCCTTTTTCCGTTCTCAAAAGAGCGGATTCCTTAAGACCCTGTGGACTGATAATGGGACAGTCCGAAACGCCACAGACAGGCCGCCGGAATGAGAAAGAGGCAGGCGGGGAAGAAGGGCGTACCAGTCTCTGACCGTTTTTCCGGTCAGATAGAGAAACGGATAATACTGAAACAGTGCAAACGGCACCAGGAAGGTACAGATCGTAAGCACTGTCTTTCCGTAAATGGAGACCGGGTATTTTCCGTATTCCCGTGCGCCGTCCGTGAATACGTTCATGAACTCCAGGCCCTCCAGGGTGAAGAAGCAGATGGAGGCGAAGATGATATAGATGGAGGCAAACACGAGAGTCCCCCCAAGGATCATGAGGAAAAGTGTGAACGCCCGCATCGGAGTCCAGATGATACCGCTCTTTGTCACTCCGTAAACCAGCATGACGGCGGCCTGGAGGAGCCGTCCGATCCTTGTCAGTTCGATTTTGCTGCACAGTACCAGGAAGATGCAGCTGCCCGGCCGCAGCAGGATTCGGTCAAATTCTCCGTTTCCAATCATCTGGTTAAAGGTATCGAAACTGCGGAAAAATGTTTCCGCCAGAGTATACGCCATCAGAGTGATGGAAAAACACAGGAGTACCTCCGGGTAGGTGAATCCCTGAACCTCATGAAACCGTTCCATCATGAAGGTGACGCCCAGAAATACGTTGAACGAGACGAGAAACTGCCCCAGTACGGTGAAAAAGAATGAGGCCTTGTGCTGCATCATGCTTTTCAGCTGTATTACAAAAAAACGAAGATAAAGCCGTATTGCTCTCATATGATAGTCCTCCTTCCATTAACCGCCCTGTATGACAACGTGCTGCAATGCGCGGCGTTCCATGGCTCTGCCGGCGGCCAGCAGTGTAAGCAGCCAGAAGGCCTGCAGCAAAAGGCTTACGTACATCTCCCGGCCCGCCAAATCGCTGCTGAAGATGCGAAACGGCACATTCTGTACGGAGGCGAAGGGCAGCAGGCTGACGATCGCCCTTACAGTTCCCGGCAGAAAGGGGAGAGGAATGACCGCGCCGCTGAGAAAATCGAAGAGCGACGAGACGATCAGACGGATTCCCTGAGAGGAAATGGTATAGAAAACGGACAGATAGACCACCATGTTAAGCGCAGTGATAACAAGCAGCGCCAGAATCATGGAGAATATGGTAAAAAACCAGGTTCCCGCATCGGAGGGAAGCGTGAGGCCGTAGGGCTTTGGAAGAAGAAGGGCTGCGGCCAGGATCGGCATGCAGCGCAGCACCGCCTTTGAGAGCCGGACGGCCAGACTCCGGACGTACCACATGTCATAGAGGCGTATCGGGCGGCAGAGCTCATAGACCACATTGCCCGTGGTGATGGAATCGAACAGCTCCATTTCCCAGAACCAGGCCATGTAGAGGGCCAGAAATGCCTGCTGAAGCCAGACGTAGGACGACAGCGCCTGAAAGGTCATGGGAAATGACGAGGCGTCCGCCTGATAGAAGGCCCGGAACAATAAAATCTCCATGGCCCCCCAGACAAACTGGGTAACCATGCCGGATACTGCGGCGGTCCGGTACTGCAGTCCATGGATAAAGCGAAGACGGAAAAAGGAAAGATATTTTTTCATGGGCGCCTCCTAAATCCGGTAATTGCGGTATAAGTCCGCAACTATTTCATCAAGAGTCCCGCCTTCCTGCATGCACTGGGTTTTCAGTGACCGGGAGGAGCTGTCCAAAAGCAGACGGCCTCTTCCGATCAGCATGACACGGTCAGTCATGGCTTCGATGTCCTGCATGTCATGGGTGGTTAAAAGGACGGTGGTGCCGTGAATTCTGTTCTGTCTTCGGATAAAGTCACGGACAGCCAGCTTGGAGACGGCATCCAGACCGATGGTGGGTTCATCCAGAAATAAGATTTTCGGACGGTGCAGGAGGGAGGCGGCGATTTCACAGCGCATCCGCTGGCCGAGGGACAGCTGCCTGGCAGGCGTCCGCATGACTTCACTCAGGGACAGCAGATTCACAAGTTCGTCGAGTGCATCTTCGTATTGGGGCTGGGGAATTTCGTAGATATCGCGGAGAAGTTCGAAGGAATCGATGACGGGTACGTCCCACCAGAGCTGCGAGCGCTGGCCGAATACGACGCCGATCTCTTTTACGTGTTCCTTTCGTTCCTTCCAGGGGACCCGGCCGTCGATGAGGCACGTTCCGCTGTCGGGAGTCAGTATTCCGCTTAAGATTTTGATGGTGGAGCTTTTTCCTGCGCCGTTGGGGCCTATGTAGCCGACCATCTCCCCGTCTCCTATGGTGAAGGTGATGTCGTTTAACGCATGGACGTATTCCACTTCTCTGTGAAAAAGCGCTCTGACCGCTTCGGAAAAGCCGGCGCTCCTTCTTGCGACTTTGTAAGTCTTGTTCACATGTTCCACTTGAATCATAATGGTTCCTCCTGGTAGTAATATTATGGAACGTGGACTTCCTGACAGAGGACAGCCGGTGATAGATCTGTCATAACAGTGAGTGCGTTCTAATATCTTGCCAAGCGGTGGAATGCCGTAAAAATGCATTCCTCTCCGGGATTTGTCTGTTTCGCAGCCAGAAATGTCTGCTTCCCGGGGACTCTACCGTGGTATCAATATTCTCTTTTCCCGATTCCCGGAATGGGATGACTGCGGGAGAAAGGAATTTAATTTTAGCACCGGCAGGAACAAAAGTCAACCTCCGCTCAAACCGTAAGATCAGGGTCAAAAAGTGGAAAACAGGTATTGACTTATTCGTAAAAAGTGATAATATAAACATATGAACAGTTATTCATATGATAGCATAAAGTAAGAGTATGAAGACACTGATGCAGCCAGTTAACCAGACAAAAAGGAGGTAAATCATGGAGGACGAAAACAGAATGGATCTGCAGGACAGCGAGGCCCCTCACTGTGATTTTATATCGGTCCACGAGGACATTGTGAACCGGGTCATGCAGGTGATGCCGGCGGACCAGCAGCTGCTGGATCTGGCAGAATTCTTCCGGGTATTCGGGGATTCCACCCGAATCAGGATTCTGTATGTACTCAGCCAGTCCGAGATGTGCGTGTGTGATATCGCAGGTCTCTTAAAGATGGGGCAGTCAGCGATTTCCCATCAGCTGCGGGTCTTGAAGCAGATGCGTCTGGTGAAGTTCCGCAGGGACGGGAAAACCGTATTTTATTCCCTTGCCGACGGCCATATCGAGACGATTCTGGCCCAGGGCATGGAACATATCAGTGAATAAGAGAAGAGGAAAAGGAGAGAATAAGGTATGAGAAAGATTATTAAATTAGAAGGTTTATGCTGTGCCAACTGTGCTTCAAAGATCGAGACGGAGGTATCCAAGTTAGCAGGCGTGAAGTCTGCGGCACTCAGCTTTATGACACAGAGACTGACCATAGAAGCAGAGGATGACCGTGCGGACGCGATCGTGGAGGAGAGCAGAAAAATTGCATATAAGATAGAACCGGAAGCAGAATTCAAGGTACTCCGGTAAATAAAGGAGCAGCTATGACGAAGAAACAGAAAACGATGGCGGCAAGGCTGTCGGTCAGTGCAGTATTTCTGATTGCGGGAGCCCTGATGGAAGGGCGTACGGCTTATGCCTGGATCCCGTTTGTGATTTCTTATCTGTCGGCCGGATATGATATTCCGCTTAAGGCAGTGCGCAATATTTTCCATGGTCAGGTATTTGATGAGAATTTCCTGATGACAGTGGCGACTTTTGGAGCAATCGGCTGCGGGGCCCTGGAGGAAGCAGTTGCGGTTATGCTGTTTTACCAGGTCGGTGAACTGTTCAGTGATTATGCGGTCAACAAATCCAGAAAGTCCATCACCGAGCTGATGGATATCAACCCGGAGTATGCAAATCTGGTCCGGGATGGAAAAGAGGAGAAGGTCGATCCGTATGAAGTTGAAATCGGAGACACGATCATCATAAAACCGGGTGAAAAGGTGCCGCTCGACGGCGTGATTGTAAAAGGCAGCTCCAGTCTCGATACAAAGGCTCTAACCGGAGAATCCATGCCGGTGGAGGTAAAGGAACGCGATCCGATCATCAGCGGCTCCATCAATTTAAACGGGCTCCTGGAAGTGCAGGTGACGAAGCTGTTTGATGACTCCACAGTGGCAAAGATTCTGGAACTGGTGGAAAATGCAAGCTCCAGAAAGGCAAAGGCCGAGAATTTTATCACGAAATTTGCCAGAGTGTATACTCCGGTGGTAGTCTGCCTGGCTTTCGTTCTTGCCGTTATCCCGCCTCTTCTTACAGGCGGAAACTGGGGAATCTGGATATACCGTGCGTGCAGCTTTCTGGTAGTTTCCTGCCCGTGTGCTCTGGTTATCTCTGTTCCGCTCAGCTTTTTCGGAGGCCTGGGCGCGGCCTCCAGGCAGGGAATCCTGATGAAGGGGAGCAACTATCTGGAAGCCGTGGCATCACTCGACACGGTTGTGTTTGACAAGACGGGAACGCTGACTACAGGGAAGTTCCAGGTAACCCGGGTAAAACCAGCGGAGGGAACGAAGGACCAGCTGCTGGAACTGGCAGCCTACGGGGAATTCCACTCCAATCATCCGATCGCCATATCGGTGAAGGAGGCGTATGGAAAGCGCGTGGAGGAATCCAGGATTGTTACGGCAAAAGAGATTGCCGGACATGGGATTCATGCCGTGCTGGAGCTGGAGAACGGCAGAAAAGACTTATATATCGGTAACGAACGGCTGATGAAGGCACAGGGAATTACCATAACAGAGGTGCCGGAGATTATGGGAACCTCCCTCTATATCGCGGAGGACGGTGTTTTCCTCGGCTCCATCATCATCTCTGATACGGTGCGGGAAGATGTTCCGGATGCACTGCACGGACTCAGAAGAGCCGGTGTGAGACGCCTGATCATGCTGACCGGAGATAAGCCCGAGGTGGGCAGGGCGGTTGCGGATAAGCTGAGTCTCGATGAAGCATACGGCGGCCTGCTGCCGGCGGATAAGGTTTTAAAGGTGGAGGAACTCCTGACTGCCAAGCCTGAAGGCAGCACGCTGGGATTCGTCGGCGACGGGATCAATGATGCCCCGGTTCTCGCCAGGGCGGATATCGGCATTGCCATGGGCGGAATCGGTTCCGACGCGGCAGTGGAGGCGGCCGACGTGGTTATTATGACAGATGAGCCATCGAGACTCGTGGACGCCATCGTGATTGCCAGAAAGACCATGCGGATTGTGAAACAGAATATTATATTTGCAATCGGTGTGAAGGTGCTGGTACTGATTCTTACGGCACTGGGCTTTGCGACCATGTGGGCGGCGGTATTTGCCGATGTGGGGGTTTCGGTACTGGCGATCTTGAATGCCATCCGGGCGCTGAATTATAAGAAGGCGCGGGATAAGGCTTTTGAAGGCTGAACGGTTACTTTGCTTCCAGATTATGAATAAAAATACATTGACAAACTTTTTTCAAGCTGTTATATTTTACACATATAACGGGGGTGATGTGAGAGAATTTCACCGGGGCGAACGCTCCGGTCAGGGGTTCTGGCACATCACGCCCCTTTTTCGTTTCACAGGAATAAGAGAGGAAAGGGAGACGCCATTATGAGCAAATACAGGAAAGAAGATATCTTCCGAATCGTGGAAGAGGAGGATGTGGAGTTTATCCGGCTTCAGTTTACTGACATTTTTGGAATGCTGAAAAATGTTGCCATCACATCGAGCCAGCTGAAAAAGGCGCTTGATAACCGCTGTATGTTTGACGGGTCCTCCATCGAGGGCTTTGTGCGGATTGAGGAATCTGACATGTATTTATATCCGGATCTGGATACCTTTGAGATATTTCCGTGGCGGCCGCAGCAGGGAAAGGTGGCGCGGCTGATGTGCGATGTCTACCGTCCTGACAAGACTCCGTTTGAGGGGGATCCGCGGTATGTATTAAGACGGGTGCTGAAGGAAGCGTCTGATATGGGCTTTGTCTTCAACGCCGGGCCGGAGTGTGAATTCTTCATTTTCCAGACCGACGAGGAAGGACGGCCGACGACAGAGACCCACGAAATAGCCGGCTACTTCGATGTAGCTCCGATCGATCAGGGAGAGAATGTGCGCCGGGATATCGTGCTCAACCTGGAGGATATGGGCTTTATGATAGAGGCCTCCCACCACGAGATGGCGCCGGGGCAGCATGAGATAGACTTCGAGTACGCGGAAGGGCTGGTGACGGCCGACAATGTCATGACGTTTAAGATGGCGGTAAAAGCCATAGCGAAGCGTCACGGCCTTCACGCCACATTTATGCCGAAGCCGAAGGCCGGAGTCAACGGATCGGGGATGCATCTGAATATGTCCCTGTCCGGTTTAAACGGCAAAAATCTGTTTGAGGATGAGACGGACCAGCTGGGGCTCAGCCGGATTGCCTATCAGTTTATGGCCGGAATTTTAAGCCATATGAAGGAAATGACCATTTTAACGAATCCGCTGGTGAACTCCTACAAACGGCTTGTGCCGGGATATGACGCGCCTGTCTATATCGCGTGGTCTGCCAAAGCAAACCGCAGTCCCCTGATCCGAATTCCGTCTTCAAGAGGAGAGAGCACCCGAATCGAGCTTCGCTGCCCGGATCCTTCCGTCAATCCTTATCTGGCGCTGGCGGCCTGCCTGGCAGCCGGACTGGACGGAATCAAAAAGGGAATGGTCCCGCCGGACAGTGTGGATACTAATATTTATACCATGGCGCCGGAGGAGGTCCGTGCGCGCGGGATTTCCAGACTCCCCGAGACACTGGGGGAGGCCATCGAGGAATTTAAGAGCAGTGAGTTTATGAAAGAGGTTCTGGGAGAGCATATTTATACCAAATACCTGGAAGCCAAGGAGGCCGAATGGCGTATGTTCCGGGCGTACGTAACGGATTGGGAGACAAAGGAGTACTTATATAAGTATTGACCGTTTTGTTTCGCAGCTGATTCGATACCCTGGAGGTGAGTGCGCTTGGCCAATGTGATTGTGGCGTTTTCCAAACCGGAGGACGCGAAAAATATTAGAAATATTCTTGCGAAAAATGGCTTTGCCGTCGCGGCGGTCTGTACTTCCGGCGCACAGGCCATTAACTGCGCCGATGAACTGGGGAGCGGGATTCTGGTCTGCGGAGGCAGATTTGCGGATATGGTGTACGATGAACTCCATGACTGCCTGCCGCCCGGGGTCCGGATGCTCTTAGTCGCATCTCCGGGACTCTGGAACGGAAGGGCACCGGAGGATGTGGTCTGTCTCGGACTCCCATTAAAGGTGCACGATCTGGTCAGTACTCTGGAAATGATGATGGAATCGCTGGTCAGGAGGAGAAAAAAACAGAGAGTGAAGCCCCTGGAGCGGAGCAGGGAGGAGCAGGAATTAATCAAACAGGCGAAGGAGCTTCTGATGGACAGAAACCATATGACGGAGGCGGATGCCCACCGCTATCTGCAGAAATGCAGTATGGACAGCGGAACCAACATGGTGGAGACCGCGCAGATGATTATGAGCCTGATTAACAGATAAGGGGGATACCATGAAGTTTACAAAGATGCAGGGAACCGGAAATGACTACGTTTATATCAATTGTTTTGAGGAGACGGTGGAGCGGCCGGAGGAACTGGCGGTGAAAGTCAGCGACCGCCATTTTGGAATCGGTTCGGATGGCCTGATTCTGATCTGTCCTTCCGGGCAGGCGGACTGCCGCATGAAGATGTTTAACGCCGACGGCTCTGAGAGTGAGATGTGCGGAAATGGAATCCGCTGTGTGGGGAAATTCGTGTATGACCACCATATCGTGGAAAAGAAAGAATTCGATGTGGAGACAAAGGCGGGAATCAAGCACTTAAAGGTCACGGACGAGGGCGGAAAAGCAGCGCTTATCACGGTGGACATGGGAATTCCGGAGGTGACGGGAGAGGTGCCGGAGCCGATCGTGGTCGACGGCCGATCCTATGAGTTTATTGGAATATCCATGGGGAATCCCCATGCCGTTTATTATATGGATGAGATTGACGACCTGGATCTGGAAGCGATAGGGCCGGCGTTTGAGACACATGAACGTTTTCCGGAGCGGACCAATTCCGAGTTTATCCAGGTGGTCGACAGAAGTCATCTCCGCATGCGCGTGTGGGAGCGCGGAAGCGGAGAGACGTGGGCCTGCGGCACGGGAGCAACGGCAAGCGCGGTGGCCTCCGTCTTAAGCGGCAGGACGGAGAATACCGTGGAGGTGGAGCTAAAGGGGGGAACCTTACAGATTACCTGGGACCGAGAGAGCGGCCATGTGTATATGACAGGACCGGCCGTGGAAGTATTTCAAGGGGAGTTTCAGCCAGAAAATCTATAATACGCTTACAGGAGGACATCAATGGTAAAAGTAAATGACAACTATTTAAAACTGCCGGGAAGCTATCTGTTTTCGGCCATCGCAAAAAAGGTGAATGCCTATACTGCCGCAAATCCGGATAAGAAGATCATCCGTCTTGGAATCGGCGACGTCACGCAGCCCATCGCGCCGGCTCTCATAAAGGCGCTTCATGATGCCGTGGATGAGATGGGAAACGCGGAAACCTTTCATGGCTATGCGCCGGATCTGGGCTATGGCTTTTTGCGGGAGGCCATTGCGGCAGGCGATTACGCGTCACGCGGCTGTGAGATCGATGCGGATGAAATCTTCGTTTCCGACGGTGCGAAATGCGACTGCGGCAATATCCAGGAAATCTTCAGCGAGGATGCGGTAATTGCCGTGTGTGATCCGGTCTATCCGGTTTACGTGGACTCCAATGTTATGGCCGGAAGGACAGGGGAGTATGATGAGAAGACCGGGAAATGGAGCAGAGTCATTTACATGCCGTGTACGGCAAAGAACCAGTTCGTTCCGGAGCTGCCAAAGGAGACTCCCGACCTGATCTACTTATGTGTTCCGTGCAATCCCACCGGAACCACGCTTACGAGAGACCAGCTTAAGGTGTGGGTTGACTATGCCAACAGAACAGGGGCTGTGATCCTTTACGACGCGGCTTATGAGGCATATATCGCGGAGGACACGGTCCCGCACTCCATCTTCGAAATCCCGGGGGCCAGAACGTGTGCCATAGAGTTCCGCTCCTTCTCGAAAAATGCAGGCTTTACCGGCGTGCGGCTGGGATTTACCGTGATTCCGAAGGATCTGGTCCGCGGAGGCGTTACGCTTCATTCTCTGTGGGCGAGGCGCCACGGAACGAAGTTTAACGGCGCTCCTTATATCGTTCAGAAGGCCGGTGAGGCCGTATACTCTGAGGAAGGAAAAGCACAGTTAAAGGAGCAGGTGGCCTATTATATGAGAAATGCGAAGGTGATTTATGACGGGCTGAAGGAGGCCGGATGCGAGGTATACGGCGGTGTCAACGCCCCTTATATCTGGCTCGTGGTACCCGATGGAATGACGTCCTGGGAGTTCTTCGACTGCCTTTTAAATGAAGCCGGCGTAGTGGGAACTCCTGGAAGCGGATTTGGCCCCAGCGGCGAGGGATACTTCCGTTTAACGGCCTTCGGCACATATGAGAACACGGTGGAAGCCGTGGAACGCATCAAAAATATGCCTTCTTTAAGAAAATAACGTTGACAACCGGTCTGTAAGTGGGTATGATAGGTGTGAAAAAAGAAAATAAAGAATATGGTTATTAATAAAAAGGACAAAAGCGTTCGTACCCTGGTGGTGCTGACGCTTTTTTTAATATCACAGGAAAGTGCTCCCTTGGTATTAAAAAGCCCTCCGGACAGGATTACCCTGCGGCGGTCAGGAATCATGTCGCGAAAGCGGCCCGCCGCAGGCGGAGAATCCATTTTGCGGGATTTTTTCGTAACGTGTGTCCTGTCGTAATTTGCCTGAAAAGAAGGAGAGAACAACAAAATGGACGAGATCGATAAGAAAATATTGCAGATGCTGCAGGAAAATGCAAGGTATTCTCTTAAAAAGATTGCAGAGAATACATACCTGTCTTCACCGGCGGTTTCTTCCAGAATCGGCAGGCTGGAGCGGGAAGACATCATTACCGGATACCATGCGGCGGTGGATCCGGTCAAGCTGGGATACCACATCATCGCATTTGTGAATCTGGACGTTCTGCCGGGAGAAAAGCCCGCATTCTATGCCCGGATGGCGGAGATTCCCAATGTGCTGGAATGCAATTGTGTGACAGGAGACTATTCCATGCTGTTAAAGGTGGCCTTTCAGAGCACTATGGAGCTGGACGTTTTTATCGGTGAAGTGCAGAAGTACGGGAAGACAAACACGCAGATCGTATTTTCGACGCCGGTCGGTCCGAGGGGAGCGGACGTCATGACGGCCGGGATATGAAGAACCTGCGGGAATCGATCAAAAGTGGTACATTCAGGGCTCTTTTCACATACTTTATAATATAGAGGTATGTGAAAGGAGTTTTTCTTTTGGCTGAAAGAAAGATAGTAGTGATAGATGCCGGTCACGGCGGCGCTGATCCCGGCGCAAAATTTGAAGGGAGACAGGAAAAGGACGACGCCCTGAGGCTGGCGCTGGCGGTAGGAAACATCCTGTCGCAGAATGGGGTAGATGTAAGATATACAAGAACCGACGATACGTATAATACGCCTTTGGAAAAAGCCACGATGGCGAATGAGGCGGGAGCGGACTATTTCGTATCAATTCACCGCAATGCAATGCCGATACCGGGCAGCGCCTCCGGAGTCATGAGCCTCGTGTTTGAAAATAAGGGAGTTCCGGCCCAGCTTGCAAACAATATCAATGAGGAACTGGCCAATACGGGGTTTGCCAACCTGGGCATCATCGAGAGGCCGGGGCTGGTGGTGCTTCGGAGAACCGAAATGCCGGCTGTTCTGGTAGAGGTGGGATTTATCGACAATGAAGCCGACAATCAGCTCTTTGATGACAATTTACACGCCATTGCAGAGGCCATTGCCAACGGCATTCTGACAACGATTCGGGAAGGCGAGGCGGAGCAGCCGGAGTACTACCAGATTCAGACGGGGGCTTACCGCATCCGTTCACTGGCAGAACAGCAGCAAAATACGCTGCGGTCCCAGGGATTTCCTGCCTTTATCGTTAGTGAAGACGGTTTATTCAAGGTACGGGCTGGCGCCTTCCGGGAACTGGATAACGCTGTGCGCATGGAGCAGGAACTGAGACGGTATGGATATAATACATTTCTCGTCAGAAGACCGGCTGTTTCTTAAGAGACCGGACCGGGACCGTATTCCTGCAGAGAATATGGTCCCGGCTGGGAACCCGGGACCGGGGGAATAGCAGCCGTGATGACACGGCGGTATCTCGCATATTCCGGGAAAATAGTGTCCGCGGCCGTAAATGTGTGGTATAATAGAGATAGAAAACAACAAATCAACGGTCACGCATGCACAGGAGGGATTCACATGGGAGATAAGAAACTTATTATTACCATTGGCCGTCAGTATGGCAGCGGCGGCAATGAAATCGGTCGGAAGTTGGCGGAGGAACTGGGAATTGATTTTTACGACAAGAATATTCTGCGTATGAATTCCGACGAGAGCGGTATCAAGGAGAGTTACTTTCACCTGGCGGATGAGAAAGCGGGGAGCCGGCTTCTGTACCGGATCGTCAGCGGCATGACGCCGGAGATGAGAGAGCCAAGCTTCGGATCGGATCTGATCTCGGCGGACAATCTGTTCCGGTTTCAGTCGGAGGTGATCCGGAAGCTGGCGGAGGAGCAGTCCTGTGTCATTGTGGGCCGGTGTGCAGATTACGTGCTGGAGGATGCGGATGATATCGAACTGGTTCGGGTCTTCATTTACGCAGACATGGATGCGAGAATCAGAAGAGTGAGGGAGAAGGAACTGTATGCGCCCGAGGACGTCAGGAAAAACGTGAAGCGGATTGATAAGGAACGCCGGAATTATTACCGTTATTATACGGGGAGAGGCTGGGCAGACCCGGAAAACTACGATCTGCTGATCAATACGTCGACGACGGGGATTAAGGGAAGCGTCAGAATGATTGAGGAGTACATAAAGATCAGAGGCTATAAAATTTAAGCACAGGCGGCACAGTCAGATTGGACTGTGCCGTCTGCTGTTGTGCACGGCTCCCGCCGCTTTTATATGACGGAAAATGATCTATTGTGAAAACCTGGGGGAGTGTGATATGATAGAGCCATCCGGGCTGGCAGAAGAACGAAAAGGGTCCGGGAATGGAAGGATCGGAAAACCCCGGAAAGCACGGGAAAATACCGGGAATACAGGAAGAGGGACAGGAGAGAGGAAACACATGGTTAAGGCAGTAATTTTTGATATGGATGGCGTGATCATCGACAGTGAGGGAAAATATCTGGAATTTCAGCTGGAATTTGCGCAGAAGAAAAACCCGAACGTGCGCATCGAGCAGCTCTATCCAATGGTTGGCGCGACGAAAAAAGAGGCGTGGGAGGTACTGGAGCGTGCGGTCGATAATGGCCAGACGTGGGAGGAACTTAGAGATGAGTGCCGCAGGCGCGATATTTACAGTGAAGTGGACTACAGAGAGATCTACCGGCCGGAAGTTACGGGGGTTTTAAAAACTTTAAAGGAAAAGGGATACCGCCTTGCACTGGCTTCCTCCACCCAGCTGGACTTGGTGGAACGGGTCCTTCGTGAAAATGAGATCCGGGAATATTTTGAGGTGGTGGTCAGCGGCAGCCAGTTTAAGCGGAGCAAACCGGACCCTGAAATCTACCAGTATACAGCATCCCGGCTGGGCGTAAGGACGGAAGAGTGTCTGGCGGTGGAGGACTCCACCATCGGGATTACAGCGGCCAGCAGAGCCGGGATGAAGATCGCGGCGGTGATCGATAACCGCTACAATTTTGACCAGAGTCTGGCAGATTATCATATTGCCAGAGTGAAAGAGGTATTAGAAGTGGTGAAGGAAGCATAAAATACGATATACAACCTTGACGGCAGCCGTATTCTGGGAAGCTGCCGGGCGTGGATTAATACAAGGAGGAATCATTTGGAGTATATCGGTGAATTGCTGAAAGGCGTGGTCATAGGAATTGCCAACATCCTTCCCGGTATCAGCGGAGGGATGCTGGCCATATCCATGGGCGTGTACGACACGATCATCCATGCGGTGAACCGGCTTTTTAAGGAACCGGTGGAGAGCATAAGAACGCTGTTTCCCTACGGTCTGGGGGCCGTGGCTGGCATCATCAGCCTGTCCCTGGTATTCGAGTACTTATTCGGGACGTTCCCTTTGCAGACGAAGCTGGCGTTTATCGGACTCATCGGAGGCGGCCTTCCGGCTCTGTTTGAGAAGACGAAGGAGCCGGGGGAGAGGAGGCGCGGCGTGATGACGATCTGCGTTACAGCCGCTGTGGTGATCTTTATCACCGTGGCAGGCGGAATGTCCATCGCCTCAGGCTCCCATGGCGGTGCTGGGACGGTTAAGACCGGAGCAGAGTATCTCTCCTCCGGCCGGTTCTGGATTATCTCCATGTTCCTGGTAGGCATACTGGCTGCGGGAACCATGGTGGTACCGGGAGTGAGCGGATCCATGATTATGATGATGATCGGAGTGTACGAACCGCTGCTGCAGACGACGAACGGCTGTATCAGGGCTGCGGCCGCGTTTGATTTTCCGGCGCTTTTATCCGACGGACTGGTTCTGCTCCCTTATTTTACAGGGCTGGGCCTCGGAATCTTTCTGTTTGCGAAAATCGTGGAACATTTGCTGGTCAATCACGAGCGCCAGATGTACTGCGTCATCATCGGTCTGGTATTTTCTTCGCCGGTGGTGATTCTGTGGGATGTGGCCTGGAGCCGGATCGAACTCTATCAGCTGCTGGGAGGGATCTCCCTGTGTCTGCTGGGATATGTGGCGGCAGTCCGATGCGGCGGAGAAGGGTGAGCGGAGAACAGATCACTCATAACAATAGGAAACAAAAAACTGATGCATTCGTTCTGCCGGGCAGACGATGCATCAGTTTTTCGTTTTACTATGGGTGCGTTCCCATAGAATCCGATTATGGATTTAACTCAGCGATTCTTGTGATTCCCACATAAATATGGGAAATCTTATACCAGGTGCGGAAATCGATGACTCCCGTCACCGGAAGGCCGAAGATGGACTGGAATTCCCGTACGGCTGCCGCTGTTGCCGGTCCGTAGATTCCATCCGGTGTGATATGCGGGATAGCGCTGTATACAGTGGCAATGGCATCCAGCTGTTCCTGCACCTGCTGTACCTTCTGGCCGCTGGAACCGATGGTTAAATCGTAGCCGGGCCAGGAAGCGGGAATTCCGGAAATCTGTTCTGCCGTGTTGATATACATGTCGTCCCCGTAGAAATAGCGCAGAATTTCAATGGGGCTGTATCCGCGCTCACCCAGATCGGCGGAGCCCCACTGGGTCATCCAGCCCTTGTGCTGACAGGATACGCGGTTGCCGTCACAGTACTGGGTCAGAATCGGCTGTTTGACCTCGGGACGCGATAAGTAGTTGTCGAAGATTTCATCCACAACTTCGGAGATGGACTGGAAGATATTTCTGCCGTAAATCCATTTATGGTCATAGGCTGTGGAGGAAGTGATGGTGAAATCGTAGCCCTGGTTGCGGTACCACTCCGTATAGACGCGGTTCAGCGTGAAGCTCATAATGGCCAGAACGTTTGCTGTTATAGAGGAGCGGGGCCATGTGGCGTAGATTTCACTGGAGGCTACATTCTTGATATAGTCCCGGTATGGAACGTAGTAATTGGGGGCGGTAGAGTCGGTTGGGACTCCGTCATGTACCACGACGGTCTGAGGAACCACCACGCGGCTTAAGACGATCTCACCGGTTTCAGCCACCGGCTTTACTTCAGCTTCAGCAATTTTAGGAGGATAGTATCCATAGAGCGTGTGGTCCGGTATGACGATGGGGGTGTCCGGTGATGTCTCGTCGGCCAGTGGTGTCATGCGTACCGGCTGGATCGCGAGAGCGTCCGGCAGAATTTCCGTTCCGGAGATGGCGACTTCCGCAAAGCCCTGCGCCCGGATGGTGATGGTATATTCGGAATAGGGCTGGGTTAAGCCGGGCGACAGGCTGTATTCCAGCGGAGGAGCGGCTAAGCGGATTTCCCCGGTCTGGCCGGAAGAATTGGTGTTCGTCGATTCTACAGTACTTTCAGGATCTCCTTTGTAGGCGATGGAAACTTCGGCATCGCGGATAGGAAAATTGTTTTCGGCAGAAACTACGTTTACCTGGAGAGAGCCGGTATCAGTAGGTTCCAGTGCGGCAGCGGTCATATATTTTCTCATAGATTGCCCCTTTATTGGATGATTACTGACAGTATATGACGGCTGTCTCCCAAATGTTCCGGTTTTTCGGAAAACGGGCTGCGGCGTAGAATTTTTCTGCTGAGAGGGGGGCAGGCGCCGCAGACCGGGAATCCCGGCTGACTGTAGGGATTCCGAATTTCCGGCCGGTTTACCGGAACATGGATTCTACGTAGTTACGCATTTCATTCCGGCTTTCAACGTTTCTGGCTCCGTCTGTGATCTCTTTCCGTCTGGATTCCGGAAGCTGTGCAAAGCGGGTCAGAATGTCGGAATGCTGTGCCAGTTCCATCGTAAAGCCGATGGGCATTTCACTGTTATCTATCATGAACATCACCTCGCAAATAGTCTCTGCAGATTTATGCCGGATTATTCGCCAGGACGGTTTTTCCTTCAGGATGTAAAAGCCACGGCCGGAAGAACCATCCATATTGATGGCGTAAAGTGGAAATTGTATAATATGTTTAAAAGAAAGGGTCTGTCACGCGAAAAGATAGGCAGACAATCGTGAAGAAAAGAGTTGAAAAATGTCGTGAAATCATGTATAATCTATTCAATTTGGGCTGATTTTCAGAATGCCCGGACAACCCATAGTATACAGCATAACTCATAGCATTAAGAAAGGATTGGGACTTTACGTATGAAAGCTTTTTTAATACTGGAAGACGGAACCGTATTCACAGGGACCAGCATTGGTTCGAAGAGGGAAGTGATCAGCGAAATCGTATTTAATACTTCCATGACCGGTTATTTAGAAGTCCTCACCGACCCCTCGTATGCAGGGCAGGCCGTGGTGATGACGTACCCGCTTATTGGTAATTACGGAATCTGCCGTGACGATATGGAATCGCGGAAAGCATGGCCGGACGGCTACATTGTCAGAGAATTATCTAGAATCCCCAGCAACTTCAGAAGCGGGGATACCATTCAGCATTTCTTAGAGGAACAAGATATTCCAGGTATCAGTGGTATCGATACGAGAGCCCTAACAAAAATCTTAAGAGAAAAAGGTACCATGAACGGCATGATTACAACCAATGAAAATTTTGATTGTAATGAGGCTGTTGCCCGCATGAAAAAATATTCAGTTACCGGTGTGGTGAAGAAAACCACCTGCGCTGAGAAATACGTACTTCCGGGAGATGGAAAGAAGGTGGCGCTTCTCGATTTAGGCGCCAAGATGAACATAGCCCGTTCTTTAAATGAAAGAGGCTGCCAGGTAACCGTATACCCGGCCACGACGGCGGCGGAAGAGATTCTGGCAGGCAATCCCGACGGAATCATGCTTTCCAACGGACCTGGAGATCCCAAGGAGTGTACGGATATTATCACCGAAATCCGTAAATTATATGAATCAGATGTTCCGATTTTTGCCATCTGCCTCGGCCATCAGCTGATGGCGCTGGCTACAGGGGCGGATACTCACAAGTTAAAATACGGTCACCGCGGCGGAAACCATCCGGTCAAGGATTTAGAGACTGGACGCGTCTACATCTCGTCACAGAACCACGGCTATGTGGTGGACATGGATACGATCGATCCGGGGACGGCCGTTCCGGCGTTTGTCAATGTCAACGACGGCACCAATGAGGGCTTAAAATACGTAAATAAAAATATTTTCACAGTTCAGTACCATCCGGAGGCATGTCCGGGACCGCTGGACTCCGGCTACTTATTTGACAGATTTTTAAACATGATGGAGGAGGGAAAGTAATGCCGAAGAATCCTGATATTAAAAAAGTACTTGTTCTCGGCTCCGGCCCGATCATCATCGGCCAGGCGGCAGAATTCGACTATGCGGGAACCCAGGCGTGCCGTTCTTTAAAAGAGGAAGGCATCGAGGTTGTTCTCTTAAACTCCAATCCGGCGACCATTATGACGGATAAGGATATTGCAGACAGGGTCTACATCGAACCGTTGACCGTGGAAGTGGTGGAACAGCTGATTCTGAAAGAGAAACCGGACAGTGTGCTCCCGACTCTGGGCGGCCAGGCGGGATTAAACCTTGCCATGGAGTTAGAGGACGCCGGATTCTTTAGGGATCACAATGTGCGTCTGATCGGAACCACGGCTCTCACCATCAAAAAGGCGGAAGACCGTGAGATGTTCAAGGAGACCATGGAAAAGATCGGTGAGCCGGTAGCGCCCTCTGATATCGTGGAGGATGTAAAACACGGTCTGGAGATCGCGGCAGAGATCGGTTATCCGGTAGTTCTCCGTCCTGCTTATACACTGGGCGGTTCCGGCGGCGGTATCGCTGAGAATCCGGAGCAGTGCGCGGAGATTCTGGAAAACGGCCTTCGTTTATCCCGTGTGGGTCAGGTTCTGGTGGAACGCTGCATCGCGGGCTGGAAGGAAATTGAATATGAAGTAATGCGCGACGGCGCGGGAAATGTAATCACCGTCTGCAACATGGAAAATATCGATCCGGTGGGCGTTCATACCGGGGACAGCATCGTAGTGGCTCCCTCCCAGACTCTGGGCGACAAGGAATACCAGATGCTGCGTACCTCAGCACTTAAAATCATCAGCGAACTGGGAATCACCGGCGGCTGCAACGTACAGTATGCCCTGAATCCGGACAGCTTTGAATACTGCGTCATCGAGGTAAATCCGCGTGTGAGCCGTTCTTCCGCGCTGGCTTCCAAGGCTACCGGCTACCCGATCGCCAAGGTTGCGGCCAAGATTGCGCTGGGCTATACCCTGGACGAGATTAAGAATGCGGTTACAAAGAAGACGTACGCCAGTTTTGAGCCGATGCTGGATTACTGCGTGGTCAAGATGCCGCGCCTTCCGTTTGACAAGTTTATCAGTGCCAAAAGGACACTGGGAACCCAGATGAAGGCGACCGGAGAGGTCATGAGCATCTGCACGAATTTTGAAGGCGGTTTAATGAAGGCGATCCGCTCTTTAGAGCAGCATGTTGACAGCCTGATGTCCTATGATTTTACGGGGCTTTCCGACGAGGAATTAAAAGAGACGCTGGCCCTCGTGGATGACAGGAGAATCTGGGTGATTGCGGAGGCGTTAAGACGCGGCTTCACTTATGATACAATCCATGCGATCACAAAGATCGATGTCTGGTTTATCGACAAGCTGGCGATCATCGTGGAGATGGAAGCTGCATTAAAGAAGGGACCGCTCACAGTGGACCTGCTGAGAGAAGCCAAGAGAATTGAGTTCCCGGACAATGTCATCGCGAGGCTGACAGGAATTTCGGAACAGGACATTCACCAGATGCGTAAGGACAACGGAATCGTAGCCGCATTTAAGATGGTGGATACGTGTGCGGCGGAGTTTGCCGCGGAGACGCCTTACTACTATTCCTGCTTTGGAAGCGAGAATGAGGCTGCGTTCACGAATGACCGCAAAAAGGTGCTTGTCCTCGGTTCCGGCCCGATTCGTATCGGCCAGGGAATCGAATTTGACTTCTGCTCGGTTCACAGCACCTGGGCGTTCAGCAGAGAAGGCTATGAGACCATTATCGTAAATAATAATCCGGAGACGGTAAGCACCGACTTCGATATTGCGGATAAGCTGTATTTTGAACCATTGACTCCGGAAGACGTGGAGAGTATTGTGGACATTGAGAAGCCGGATGGCGCGGTGGTTCAGTTCGGCGGCCAGACGGCCATCAAGCTGACGGAAAGCCTGATGAAGATGGGCGTTCCGATTCTCGGTACGGCGGCGGAGGATGTGGATGCGGCGGAGGACCGGGAACTGTTCGACAAGATTCTGGAGGAATGCAGGATTCCGAGACCCGCAGGCCATACGGTTTACACGGCTGAAGAGGCGAAGGAAGCGGCCCATAAGCTGGGATATCCGGTGTTAGTCCGTCCGTCCTACGTTCTGGGCGGCCAGGGCATGCAGATCGCTATCAGTGACCAGGATGTGGATGAATTTATCGGAATCATCAACCAGATTGCGCAGGAGCATCCGATACTGGTTGATAAGTACATCATGGGCAAGGAGATCGAGGTTGACGCCATCTGCGACGGCACCGACATTCTGATCCCGGGAATCATGCAGCATATCGAGAGAACCGGTATCCATTCCGGAGACAGTATCTCCGTCTATCCGGCGCCGGATCTGACAGAGAAGAACATTGAGACGCTGGTTGATTACACGGAGAAGCTGGCGAGAGCCCTTCACGTGAAAGGTATGATCAACATTCAGTTTATTGTGGACGGCGACGATGTGTACATCATCGAGGTGAATCCGCGTTCTTCCCGTACGGTGCCGTATATCAGCAAGGTTACCGGAATTCCGATCGTGCCGCTGGCAACCCAGATCATCTGCGGGCGGACAATCCGGGAACTGGGCTATACGCCGGGACTTCAGCCTTCCGCGGACTATATCGCCATCAAGATGCCGGTATTCTCCTTCGAGAAAATCCGCGGCGCCGATATCAGCCTCGGGCCGGAGATGAAGTCTACCGGAGAGTGTCTGGGCATAGCGAAGACCTTCAATGAAGCGCTTTATAAGGCGTTCGAGGGAGCAGGCGTACGTCTTCCGAAATATAAGAATATGATTATTACAGTCCGCGATTCCGAAAAGGAAGAGGTGGTGGACATTGCAAGAAGATTCCAGGCACAGGGATACCGGATTTTCTCTACTGCGGGAACTGCGAAGTTCTTAAACAGCCACGGAGTAAAGGCTCTGGCGGTAAGAAAACTGGAGCAGGAATCCCCGAACTTACTGGATCTGATTCTGGGACACGAGATCGATCTGGTTATCGATATCCCGCCGCAGGGCGCGGATAAGAGCCGTGACGGTTTCATCATCAGAAGAAATGCCATCGAGACAGGCGTAAATGTGCTGACATCTCTCGATACGGCGGCGGCTCTTGTGACCAGTATGGAGAACAGGGCGAACGAATTGACATTGATTGATATTGCAAAATTATAGCAAGCCAGTCAATTTTTACCAGTTCTGGAATGCATCTGTAATTGA